>Ga0265797_10007276_pt1 | contig 15239 bp, 10 predicted proteins | sample P2T30metagenome_FD_192433 | JGI IMG/M metagenome (GOLD analysis project Ga0265797, IMG submission 192433) | Plant litter microbial communities from East Loma Ridge, Irvine, California - P2 T30 | ecosystem: Environmental > Terrestrial > Plant litter > Unclassified | place: USA: California... | reverse complement strand
CAGGATACCCAGGCTCGTGTGTGTATTGACCTTGATGATAGTGCGAAGCGATATAAGACTGCTTTGTTTGCTCTTCTGAATATGTGCGCATATTGTCGGGCTTGCGACTCTGGCGGCTCTTCGATCGGCTTCGCTTTTGCCAGGACGTTATGCTAGACTTTCTAGACGCCTTCGTTTCCAACGGCATGGAGTCAGCTCGACGTGGCGGCTGTACAAAGTTTTCGGGGCGTCTCCCAGCAAAGAAGTTTTGCATCCACAGAATAGCCTCATTATGAGGCGCTCGCCTCTCTTTCACTTTAGTACGCGCGACTTGGTCGCGTTCCTTAGCTTCTGCGATCTCCTTACTAGCCGCCTCAATCCTCTCGATTTCTTCACGTTGTGCGTCGAGATCATCGCGCTGCGCTTCAATTTTTCTCTCAAGCCCTTGAATCTTGTGCTCAAGTTTAACGATGTGGGCGGAAGTGTTTTCTTGCGTAGTGTCCTCGGCCTGGTCGTCGCGACCCGCTCCACAGCTCACCGCTTGCTCGTTCCACATATCTTCGAGTGTGACGGAGAGACTCCCTTGATCGTCCACGATGTTGTTCACAAGGCGAGTGCAGTCTTCGATTTGCTCGAGGAACTCGCTTCTGAGATCATCATCATCATGAACTTCCTCAGCGCACTCTTCTAGCTCTCGTTTCTGCGCCTCGTATCTTTCACGTGTATGCACAAGCTCACCTTCCAGGTACCTGCCCGCTGTCGTTCCTTCCAGTTTCATGCCGCCTCTCATTTCGTGTTGTAACTGTAACACCACCGTTTTTCGCCTATCTGCCAGAAGTTCGACGATACGAACACCGCTCTGACCATCACCCTGGCTTTTCTCCATCCTAGCTCCACCTCTTATCAAGTTGCCAAAAAACTCGGGTCTTTCCTTCATCATCTCCATGCGCATCACTGCGGCATCTCGTGCTTCATTCGTCTTCAAGGACCCCCACATAGTCGTTACGACCACAACATCCCGAAAATTTCGCTCGCCGCAAATCTTTTCGAATATTCGGAGGCTTTTGAGAGAAGACCCTGACATTCGCATGTCGGTTATCCGTTGAACATAGATCATTCCACCTATACGAAGGCCGCGCCTATTGCCATCGCAGTAGGTACAAATCCATGAAGCAATCTTTCGGAAGACTGCCGCATATTCCAATTTGGTATCATCGAAGCCTGGTGTGTCGATGAGATATATTTCCTGGCCGTTCTTTCGCTGCAAAGTTCGGAAGGTGACATCAGTCGTACCTTGACACGATTAGGCTTAAATTTTCATCAGTATGAACAAACGTACAAGATTCTAGCGAATGCCCGATATCTGCACTTTTCTGCGTGACTTGTGAGATAAAGGTACTTTTGCCAGCACCGGTAAGTCCCATAACGAGTATGCCAATTGCTCTGGTGATAAATTAGATGAGCGAGTCAATTTGGGATCTTAAGCGTACTGAGAAGACGGTGCATTGTTGTTGAGAGCCGTGACAGTCAGAGCCGAGGAGGGAAGTGAGGTGGAGGGTTTCCCAGATGAGCGCGCCGAGTCCGGCACGTCGAAACTCCCCCTTCTTGTTGAAGAACTTCTATAAGTGCTCATGTTGCGTACATTACGACAATGTCAGTTGCGTGATGAGTGATGGCGTTACGATGCGACAAGTTGATGGCAGTAGGTGTAGACGCATCAAGTTGCTATTGCGAGTAGGCTGCACTGTCCTGACGATCCCAGCTGGAGTGCTTACCTTAGCTTGCTTCATGCAGGCGCACCCGTGCACGGACTGCACCTAGACGAGGAGGCGCAGTCTTACATGCATCGGTAGTCCTGCAGCACAGCCCGTCGCACTCAACTTGACGTGTGTGATGCTGATTGGTGGCTGTGAAGTAACAAAATGGAAGCCTGATGTTCAACCTTGTCGCTAGTATATACATGGTTTGACTTACTTTCAGCCGCAAGAAAAGCTGCGGCGCAACATGATTATAGCAGAGTGATAACTGAATGCCAGTCCGACGCAACTGTACTCGCTAGTCTGCAATTTCGTACAGTCACCCATTGCCCTCGATGGAAACCACAGATGTTGGAGGCTTGCAGCCCGTTGAGTTGGTATATTCTCACTTTTCGGATGCACAGAGCTGACTCGACGGGTAGTCCCGATGATGTTTTCATCGCAGTCATGGGAATGACTGGTGCCGGCAAGTCTACCTTCATTGAGCACTGCACCAAGCCTACAGAGCGCTTGTCAGGCCATGAACTCTCATCATGTAGGCATATTCGCGGACGAGAAGCCCGGCCGATCGTTGACTGGTGACACAGGTACGAGTCAAGTGTCCATACATACTACATGCGTTCTCGGACGGACAGTGCATCTGATCGACACGCCTGGCTTTAACGACAGTCGACGGTCTGACGGCGAAACATTACAAGAACTAGCATACTGGTTAGCAGCCGCTTACGAGAGAGATATCAAACTCAGTGGGATCATCTACTTACATTGCATAACGAACAATCGCTTTCAAGGTTCCGCTGTACGAGCGCTGAGTGCTTTCAAGAAGATGTGCGGGGAAGAAGTGTTCAAGGGGATTATCGTGGCAACGACGATGTGGGACAAAGTCACCGCAGATGAACTCGCCAAAGCTGAAGTTCGGCATGAGGAACTCCAAGCGAAGATTCGTCAGGATGTGATACGGGGAGGCGGCAAACTAGTGAGGCTATCGGCTGTAGAGATAGACGCAGCGAGAATACTTCAACATATAGTGAGCAAAGATAGAAGACTAACGCTGGCGTTCCAGCGAGAACTAGTGGATGAGAATCGGCTCATTCACGAGACAGGTGCCGGCCAGGTGTTGTATGACGATTTGAAAGGATCAATCGAGACATTGCGGGCTAAGACTCAAGAAGCCCAGGAGAAAATAGAGGAGATGGCTCACTCTTCGCGAAGAGAAGAGCTGCGTGAGCTCGAGGACGCCGTTACCGAGATGACTAGAACCATGCGATCGGTCGACGAAGATATTGACCACACAAAAGTGACGCTCGACGACATTCGCAAGGCGTGGGATGCGTATATCGATCGCGACGACGAGACTATTTCGGAAGCAGCACAACGTATCGAGCAGCAATTGGAGATCGAGCGCTGTCGACAAGGAACTAAAGGCACAGCCCAGTCTGCTTCAGACAACACCGTTTACGGAGCCTCCAGTACTGTATCTTCTTCAGTAGCAAGTGGATCGCAGTCTTCTCAAGCCGACATGTCGCGCAGGTTAAAAGAACTCGAAAAAGAACGGAAAGCGCTTACGTATCAAATGGGCCGAAGATTGAACAGGCGGTATACTAAGCGGTCGCGCAGTGCGACGACGATAGGAGTCATAGGCACAGGATTAGCCGTAGGTCAACTCGTCGCAGCGATCGCTTGCGTTGTAATGTGATGCGTATCGAACAGGCGAAAAGGAGACAAGCTGCAGTCTAGACTGGCGAATCTGAGGGCTCGGGCTTGTGCTCAGCGCTAGTACAAATGGGGATGTAGCACCCAGCCTCCGAAGCCTGCATCATCAACTCACACATCGCATTGCATCTTCCTGCCCTATGCCTTCGTCCGGCTGGTACTGAAACCTCAAGGCTCATGCCCCGCGATACTGACATCGGGCGAACACAGTCGCCTTCGTCTCGTCCGGAGATTTCCAGCTCTGCCTCTAGTCACGCGTCCAACTATTCTCTCACGCGTCCGGCATAAGATATTGCTGTCTAAGACAAACAACTATACAGTTCAACTTTAAGACAAACAACTTTACAGTTCAACTTTAAGACAAACAACTTTACAGTTCAACTTTAAGACAAAGAAAGGCTCAAGGGATATAAGAACTACTTTACGCGTAGATAAAACATTACAACTTATCTTAATACACTTTAGTTGGTTAACTTTTCAACAGATATAAACCTCAAGTATTCCTAACTCTCGGGACGCATATATTGGACTGCCATCGAAGACGGTCGTCATGAAATCACGGCCGACGTTGGTGAAGGCGGCAATGCGCATCCTGCCATCCTAACTGTAGTGAATGGCGTCCTCTCTACGACAGCTTCGGGCCCCCCTTGTATTCAATCATAATCTTTGCAGACAGGCGATGGAAGTCTAGTACCACTGCATCTGGTTTTCACTCGACAACGACAATCTCATATGACCAGTTCTCCTAGACTTCATCAACGGATGGGGTGTCGGACTTTCACTCGACCGTCTGGTCGCTCAACGTGTTACTAGCGGTCCACGTAAGACCTCACGCCTACGCAGTCGAAAGAAGATTTCCGGATCCCCTTCCTAACATCGAATCACAATCACTCAACCGACACATTGCCCACATCTAAACATCATGGCTTCGGCTCAACACGAGATCGATCCGAATGGGGATACCATTATCATCTTGCGATCACCCGGAAACCCAGAATACTTCGCCTTGTGGGACAACTCGCCATTCGAGAATCTTGATGCACTCGCTCAACTTCCTTTCTGCCTGGCGGCCAAGGACGCAGAGACCACGAATACGAACGACACTACAGTTCATAAGGCACCTACCGAGGGTATCACAGTTACAAGCTTGGAGCATACGATTCCGATCGTTACCGTTGGGTCGGTACTGTACTGTGTTTCTTCGCGCCATCTTACCCTGGCTTCTCCGATGTTCAGGAAGATGCTATCGCCAGACGGTTTTCGTGAGGGATATAAGAAGCCAGATGGCCGCTACTATATCGTAGCAGAGGACTGGGAAGAGGAGGCTTTCCTTATCTTCCTCAACATGCTACATCTACGGGGTCGTAAGATCCCACGCTACGCCAATCTGGAGCTATTGGCCAAGGTCGGTATACTCATAGACTACTATGATTGCGAGGATGCGGTCGAGTCCTTCACTACTAGGTGGATGGAATCCTTCGACGGAGATGTACCTTCTGAGTACTGTCGTGATCTTCTACTTCATGTTTGGGTCTCTTATGTCTTCCGAGACGCATATCGCTTCCGGGTTGCCACGAACGGGGCAGCTGGCTACTGCAATGAGGGCACTCTTCGGACATTAGGCCTTCCTATACCACCGGAAGTCTTAGGTAAGTGAACTATGAGATATGTACAGAGTTCGTCGTTTTCTAATCCTGAACAGCAAGTATTGAACGTCGGCGAACGGACAGTATCGAGGAAAGGATCTCTCAAATTACTGATAATCTTTACAAGTATCAATTTGGTCAAGGAGCATGCTCGATAGATGAAGGTTCTTCTGTCACATGCAACTTTATATTATACCGATACATGTGGCAGACGATGTGGGATATGGGTTTACAGTGGCCGTCACCCACGTATCCTTACCATGGCTTTTCGGCCCAGCAATTGCAACACTATACACATAAGCCGTTGCATTGGGGGTTCGGATTGGAAGAGGAAGGTGATGTTGTTCGTCATAGAAGGAATTGTTGGTCGTGGCCTCAAATGAATCACTACGATGGCCCACGCCTAAAGGACTTTCCAAGGCGTACTTTCGCGGAATGAGAAGTAAAATCTGACGAATTGGCGCAAGTCGGAGCATTTTCGGCGCTCATATAGTGCTTTTCTTCCAGAATAGCCTGCTGTTTATCCATCAAGTGCTGGCCGTGAATTGGATCCGAGAAGCCGTAGCTTTTCAGGTGTGAAGATTGTAGAACTCAAGTACACTCGTATTTGTTAGACAGCACAGAAGGATCTCGTATGCTAATGACATGCTCTACACACCAATACTATGTTGTTAGCGGAAGGTGCTCGTATGTGCCTTGCATGATCTGTGGCCGAGGCAACGGTCCGGCTATAACGCCATCCCATGCAGGCAGCCCAAAACCGGTGCTAGCAATCCCGCACCGGACACCATCGGCCTATCACAACAGGCCAAGTGGGGCAATCGGTCATGTTATCGCAGTACCAAGGCCAAAACAAGAAGGAGCTTATCCGGCACACAAGCCTCGTCAAGGACTCCACCCCGAGGCTTGTCTTCCTTAGCCACTTGCTTGGGTACGATTAGTCCCGCTCAACGCGTCGCATACGCGCATGGCGAGATGAGCCAGTTTAAGTATTCTAAACTACATGAGGTAGGTCGATATCCAATATGCAGGGTCTGAAGTCGACTGCGGGAGCGGTATAAAAGTACTATACTGTCCTGCTCTCATGGCCTCTTCATCCGCTTTCGCTTCGGACTACCTTCGCTCAAGGCAATATCGGTTGTGGCAAAGATGGCTCCAGTGCTCTCATTCATCGTCGGCTCGTTGTTGGCTATGCAGGCCTTCGCCGAGCCGTTTGAGAAGCTTTTCGAGGTTCCGGAGGGTGAGCTATACGTCTCATCGAGTTTCGATTAATGCTAACGGCCAGCAGGATGGAAGCTTCAGGGCCCGGCATCGGATGCGCACACGCTCAAGCTCCAGATCGCGCTCCAGCAAGGCGATACCGCAGGCTTTGAGCAGACCGTCATGGACATCTCCACCCCCTCGAACGCAAAGTACGGACAGCACTTTGAGTCGCACGAGGAGATGAAGCGCATGCTCATGCCCAGCGAGGAGACCGTTTCCTCGGTCTCTGCCTGGCTCAAGGCCGCCGGTATCGAGAATTTCGAGACTGATGCCGACTGGGTAACCTTCAAGACCACCGTCGGTGTTGCCAACGAGCTCCTCGGAACCAAGTTTTCCTGGTTCGTCAGCGAGGAGAGCACGCCTCGCAAGGTTCTCCGCACGCTCGAGTACTCCGTTCCAGATGAGATTGCCGGGCACATCAACCTCGTTCAACCGACCACTCGTTTCGCTGCTATCCGCGCGAACCACGAGACTGAGCGCGAGATCTTCAGCATCCAGCTCGCTTCTTCTCCCAACGTCACTGTTAACTGTGATGCTTCTATCACTCCCCAGTGCTTGAAGCAGCTCTACAAGATTGACTACACTCCCGACCCCAAGAGCGGCAGCAAGGCAGCATTTGCTTCCTACCTCGAGGAGTACGCGCGCTACAGCGACCTTGCCCTCTTTGAGAAGAATATCCTGCCCGAGGCTGTGGGTCAGAACTTTTCTGTTGTCCAATTCAACGGCGGTTTGAACGATCAAACCTCTGCCGACGACAGTGGCGAGGCCAACCTGGATTTGCAGTACATGCTTGGTCTTGCCCAGCCCCTGCCTGTTACTGAATACAGCACTGGTGGACGCGGCCCGTGGGTCGCTGATCTCGACCAGCCCGATGAGGCGGACAGCGCCAACGAGCCCTACCTTGAGTTCCTCCAGAGCGTGCTCAAGCTCCCGCAGAAGGACCTTCCCCAGGTCATCTCGACCTCGTACGGCGAGAACGAGCAGAGCGTACCCAAGTCGTACGCTCTCAGCGTCTGCAACTTGTTCGCTCAGCTCGGCAGCCGCGGTGTCTCGGTCATTTTCTCGTCCGGTGACTCTGGTACTGGCTCTGCCTGCCTTTCCAACGACGGCAAGAACACTACCAAGTTCCAGCCCCAGTACCCCGCTGCCTGCCCCTTTGTCACCTCGGTCGGCTCGACCCGCTACCTCAATGAGACTGCTACTTTCTTCTCCTCCGGCGGCTTCTCCGACTACTGGAAGCGTCCCAGCTACCAGGACGATGCTGTCAAGGCCTACTTCCACAAGCTCGGCGAAAAGAACAAGCCCTACTTCAACCGTCACGGTCGCGGTTTCCCCGACGTCTCGGCCCAGGGTTTCGGTTACAGGGTAAGAAATGTTCTTCTACAAACTGCACGCGAGACACAGACTGACTCTGTTTAGGTTTACGATAAGGGTTCTCTCAAGGGATACCAGGGTACCTCCTGCTCCGCTCCTGCTTTCGGTGGTATCGTCGCCCTCCTCAATGACGCACGTCTGAGGGCCAAGAAGCCTGCTCTTGGTTTCTTGAACCCCCTGCTGTACTCCAACCCTGATGCGCTCAACGACATTGTTCTTGGTGGTAGCACTGGCTGTGACGGCCACGCACGATTCCACGGCGCACCTAATGGTAGCCCTGTCATCCCATATGCCAGCTGGAACGCTACTGCGGGATGGGACCCGGTTTCCGGATTGGGCACTCCCAACTTCCCCAAGTTGCTCAAGGCTGCGATGCCTGCTAGGTACAAGGCCTAGAGGAAGTGTGGATGGACTTGAGAGACTTGCGATATTGTAGATGAAATGTTAATGCGACCATGAGATGCAATGTCAACAACAAATATGCCAAGATGCAAAGTGATTTTGGTCGATGTATTGGTGAGGGAGGCTGCGGCGTTGCATAAGCATGCACGAGCCACATCAGCCATCAGATGACGTAGAAGCTTCGAGAAGCGTCGCGAATCTCCACGCGTCTTCGTGACAAAGCTCGAAGCATCACCAATCGTCGCGCATCGTCTACGTTCTTCCAGCATCGTCCTGTTCTTACGAGATCAGAATTTCTCATCCACGCGCACGCAATCGACTGCTGCCTCGAACGCCTCCAACATGCCTATAAAGGAATGTGTTGCGGCTCTCCAGGAGCCCATCATCAGATTCAAAGACCAGCACATCTACACATCTCCCATCTACAACTACTCTTGAGCTTCATCAGCCACTATTACTCTACACATCAATCAACAAGCCTCTCTTCGTGAACGAACAATCCCAGCAATGGCGTTTGTCCTTACCCCCCGCTTCGCACCCGCCTACCAGGCACCGCAGTGCAACCCCTTTGGCTACTGCGCCCCAGTATCACGACCCTCACACGGTTACCGCGTCGCTCGTCCCCAGCCTCGTCGTCCCCAATACTCGCCTTACAACAACTTCTTCAGCCAGGTCGATGAGCTATTGAGCGAGATCGACCGCGAAGCACAGCGCCAGGCACAGATCGAGGCACACCGCGAGGCACTACGCGAAGCCTACCGCCAGCGACAGCTACAACGCAAGCGCGCACTTCGCGCCGAGTTCCAAGTCAACCCGGTGGAGCAGGGATGGCAGGTAGACGGCGACATCCACGGCTTCAACCAAGACAACATCAACATCGAGGTCATCGATGAACAGACGCTGAAGATTGCGGGCAACACCCACTGGCAGTCGGAGCCGTCGCAGCCTCAGGCACAGCAACCTCAAATCGAAGCCGAGCCCACGTCCGCTCCCGCCGACCAACACCCCATTGCCATGCAATCCGAACAGGAAGTCGAGACCACTACCGACGCCGACACTACAACGACCGGCGCCGCGACACCAGATACCGACAGTGTCAGCGATACCGCAAGCCAGAAGTCATACCAAGCGACCGTAGAGGACGACTTTGAAGACCTTGCCGCCGACTTCCCCAACTCGCGCCCTTCATCTCCTACCGAACCCCGCGAGCCCAAGGGCAAGGAGAAGGCAGTCGAAGAGCCTGCCTCCACCGAGACTGCGGTAGCAACTCAGCCACAACCTGAAGCACCAGTTCAGCAGCAACAGCCACAGCCACAGGAGCAGTCGCAACAACAAGAACGCATCCACGGGTCGTTTGAGCGCACCTTCAGGTTTCCGGAACGCATTGATGCAGCTAATGTGGGCGCTAGCTTCAAGGATGGTGTGCTCAGGGTCACCGTTCCTAGGGCGCAGAAGGTGCAGGTTAGAAGGATCGCTATCTTGTAGATGGATGGAACGATGATTTAACAGGGCATGAAATGCATCGGATGGAGTAATGGGTAGCATATATATATGAAGGGAATGGTTTTGTAAGATATTTGCATACGATGCTTAGCTATTGGTTCGATAATGAATTGAATTCTGATATGGTTTTATTCAAACATTTCTTTCTCTTCTTCTCGCGATCCAATGGGTATACATCCACCCTTTCCTCATCCATCGAACCCAGGAATCCTCTCTTCGAACTTTCTTTTCCCTCTTGTGATCAGTGAGGTGATTGTGCATCCTAAACTACACTAGCCTGCACCTACAACGCCCAAGCAATAGCTCCCAGTACGGCTACCACCACACCACCGGCTTCCCCAGTGTTGATAGTAATAGCAGCACCCGTCGATACAGCGGTGGAAGACGAGTGGAGTTCTTTACCCGTGGTGCTGGGAGTAGCTGCTGGAGTGGTTTTGGACATGGTTTCCTCCGCCTTGGACGAGGCTGCGGATGACAGGGAGGCTGCGACGGAAGACATGGGTGGGGAGGCATTGCTGGAAGATATGATGTGAGTACAGCGATGGAGTCTATAAAAGGAGAGGGGATGAAGCATTCTATGCGTGAGGAGGTACTTACGTCGATGGGTCTGCGGCGAATGTTAGGCCAGCGAGGGCAGGGAGGATGACGGCCGAGAAACGCATATCGCCAGTCTTGTCTTGGACGTTGGAACCGATGATATGAAGTCAGAGCTGGATATTTATTGGCCCGATGATTTGTGGTCGAGGGAGAAAGAACGAGGTACCTTAATTGCTACCTTGAGACCCGACTTAAGTACCCTTTGCTGTTGATCATCGTAGTACAACCCCTTGAGCTTATATAATACATCTCTTTTCGTATTCTGGATTGTGCTGCCGTATGCGTACGTGACTCGTGATACTTGGGGTCGTCCCCCCTGTTTTTGTATACTATCTCGTGAATCATGAATACGTATCGAGGTATCAAATCCTACAGCCGTCTCGGCTAGCTAGGTAAATCTGCTTGGGAACACAGTTCAACATTGACAAGTAGATTGGGAGATCTTTCTTGCTTTTTAGATTGAGTTGCATGTATGCTACCCATCTTATGCTCTCGTTCGTCCGAATTTGCAAAGCTGTTTTTGACACTTTGCAAAGATGCGCGGTTTGCCTCACACTATCGTTAGCATCTCCCCTTCGCTCTTCTCTCCTTCCCCGTTCATAACCCCATGCAAATATGCATCGCCCACGATCTTGTAGCCTCCTTCAGACCTCCTCAACACAAACGGGACCCTATTGCCAGCGAAGAAACCGACACTATCCCCTACCTTCGCTGAGATGGGCAGCATGCCAATCATTCCTAGTCTTGTAAGACCAAACTCTCGGCCCATCGTCCACTGGATATGCATGATTTGGAAGTCCTTTTGCTGAGCTTCGAAATAGCCCCGCACGCCATACCAGAAGCTCTCCCAAGTTCTATTACAAAGGCGAACCACAGTGGGAAGAGCCAGTAGTGTAGCGGATAGCAGGAGCTTATTCCTCCGTAGAAAATACACCAGAGCTGAATACGGGGCCATAGCTATGCCTAAATACCACCATTTTCTAAAACGGGTTTCATAGCGCCATCGAGTGAGACGAAGAAGGTTTAGAAACGACTCGTAGCTGAAGGAATCGGGAGGAGGATCTATTGGTTCCACCGCTTGACGATTACAGCACAAAGTGCGCCAAAAAGCATCGTAAATATATCCGCTGGGCTGATAGATGTTGGAAGGTTCCGAGCCGTAAGACGGTGTTGTGAGATCACCTGATGATGCTATGAGATTCGTCACGCGTTGGACCCAGTCGAGATACTCATGTGCCCATTGAGCTTCGACAGAGGGCTGTGTCCCGTCTGACATATCCTTCAAAATCGGGAAGCGGATGGTGTGCGTTATGGTGTCGAAGACGGTGCCGCGGATGTCTATGACCTAAAACCAAGTCAACTGGAGCAGACAGCAGAAACGATGTAGAGCGTACCTCTTTCCCATCTCTTTCCACAAACTGCAGCTCTGGAGTACGTTCAATCATCGGCTTCTCGTAAGTCGCGTATGCAGTCATCATAGCTGTGTACTTAGAGTCCAGCACCTTCAACAGATCCACCATCCAGCTTGGCTGCGTGATATCCTCCTCTTCTGCCCTTGTAATGAACGACCAGATATCCAGCACACAACCCATAGATCCAATCCTGCCATCTAGGAACATGAGATTAAGTTCTTTAATCACTTCCTCGTAGCTTTTAGAGTAGTCCACAAAGCTCCTATCAATGTCACTTGTCAAACTGACAAGCGCAAATATCTTATCACGCCGATCTGTGGCATCAAAATATCTAGTCGCCGTGAAGAGATACAATGTGCCGCTCATTGCATGTTCTCTTGCATACTTGATCATGAATAGAACATGCGCATTCGCCAGCCTCTTCTCGGCTGCTTGCTGCGCGTGTTCGTCTTTCCACGTCATCGCCTTCAACCCGGCTTGGACAAAAGAGTGGCAGCTTATGTACTGCGATAATCGTGCGGCTGTTTCAAGGACAGGAAAGTCGTCAATCGTTCTCGACCCACACCAGATTGACACCTGACGTGCTAGTAAAAGCTCTTGAACACTACATTACGTCAATACAAACTCCTGGCTGTGACTGAGCCTCAGCTATAGGGTATGGAACCTACATCCAGATACGGCTGAACCATGGTCGTAGGAGGAACGCAGCCAGCGCATTCCAGTACGCTTGTGGCACGTTTGTGGCGTAATACCCATCTAATACCAGAGCACGTTCACCAGTCTCCATTACCGGTATATCCGTGGAGTCAGCCCAAGGCAGATGCAGTTCTTTCAACACCCACAATGCCATCTCATCGGTCGCTTCTGCTTCGCCCAACCAGACGACGACGCACTCCGCTTCGGAGTAAATTTGGTCCATCATGCGAACTTGAGATGTGCGCTCCGTGATATTAGATTGGTCGATGCATATAGCGTCGACCCAAAGAGGGATTCCGGTTTCTCTGCGACGATATTCGAGCAGGATGGAATGCAGGTTGGGCGTTACTAGAAGAGGATGCGAGTTGCATATTATCTGGACAGGGGAGTGGTTTGCGCCCCAGCAGTACGACAAGGCGTAGTAAGAAGACGGAGTTGTATCCAGACATGTTTCCGTGAGGTTGCAATGCAGTGGGGTTTCTGGGTCGCCTGGTTCGACCGTAAGCAGGCGGATAGTACGTCCTGTGAGCTCATGGGGGTAGATGGGCGAATTGACCATAACTAAGGTATGGTTTTGCGTCACCAGGAATTGGTCAGTGTTCGGCCTTCAGTAGTATACATGGAAATGAAGAGTGATGTTAGCTGATCGAAATTTAGTGGCATGTCTGGCTGCGCCATCTTGGGGTCGCATTCGCTCAGCCCTGCAAAAAATGGTTGCCTAATGCGACATCGCAACTCCATGGCCAAGATAACTGGCGCGCTGAGGCGTGGTTGAGCATTTCCCTACATAGGTGCATGATTGACGTCTAACCAATAAGAGCTGTGAATCGTGAATCAGAAACCTGCATACGCTGCTCTGGAAGAAGAGAAAGGGAGCGGAAGGATATCGCCCCATGTGGGCCCCTGCCCAGGTGAGGCATGATGCCGGTACTAATCCGTATCGGAGCTAGCGCTACATTAACTCGAAGTGCTCGCAGATACCCGGACCTTTTACCCCTCTTTCCTAGTCGAGAAGGTTAACTAAAGCGTGAACCCTTAGGTCCTCCAACATCTGGCTATAGAAATCAGCTCCCGTCTCTTCTGGCATAGCCCACCTTCTTCTGGTCTTCGCGCTCGAACACAGGAGAAATGTCATTGTAGTCTGGATTTTGGAAATTCGATTAGTATGGTTCTTTCCGTGTTGTTTCCTTGCATTATGTGTTGCCATCTGCAGCCTGGCCCTACCGAGCTATTGCATATACCAAATCACGAGCGGAAGACGAAGGATCACGACAAGAAAACAGCACGATGATAGATCACAAATGTCATTACATTATATTATATTACTGGAGTGTGTATACTAGACACGGGTCTAGTGAGTTCTGGGATGTACACAAGGAAATATGAAGCTCGATCGAGCTATGGATAGGTGGGGTGAGATGCTACTTCGTAGCCTAAACCTCTGAGCACACATGCCACTCCCATCCCGTCTTCTTGCAACAGTCAATGCGATCAAAGTCCTTGGCCGACACGCTTCCAGCACCTGTAGTATCGAAGGTAATCTCCTGGCCCTCGTGCACGTTGTCAGACCAATACTGAGCGAAGGGGATGTTCTTGCCGTTGCCAGTAACAGAGATCGTACGTCTAGGAGTGACTTGACCCCAAGTGTCGTAAATTTTGCTGACAAGGATACCAGGCTTAGCTTCATCAAAGGTGGCTGTGATGTGGAAGCGCTCGTGCCCCCAGTAGTAGCTACCTGTGAACCAAGAGAAGTGGATCTTGCGAGAGCCAATGGCGCCATCGACACGGTAGAACAGACCTTGGTTCCAACCAGGACCATAGACGTAGAGTTCGTCTGCAAATGCATTGAATGTGTATGGTCCGACTGTGATGTATCCTCTGACCGCGATGGAAATTTGCGTGGAAGAAGTCTCAAAGATTTTGACTGGGAAAGGGAGCGCGAGGCTGAATTGTTCTTGCCAATGCCTGCCGTCCGCAGGACCAGGTACCATAGGCACGCCTTCCGATGGCTCGCCACCAACAATCTTGGTGTACGAAGGAGCTGTTGGCCTGGGTGCGGGAGCTGTGCAAGTGCTTTGAACGACAACCATAGTCTGGAAGCCTTTAGTCTCAGTCGCGAGTGGGGTGGGCGCGGTCGCAGTTATGGTTGCGGTCCTTGTAGCAGTTCCGGTAGCGACCTGGGAGCAAGCTGCGGAGATTTTGCTGGTGGGCCAGGCTGCGATAGAGGCTGGAGTCGCGAGGCCACATTTTTCGATGGCGCCGCCATTGAGCTCCGCTGCCATAGTGTCGTTGAGCTTTGGCATACCTGCGTCCTCGGGAGAGATGGTTTGAACAGCCACGATGGAGATCTCGTAAGGGTCAACAATGATGTCGTGAGACACTTCTGTGCCATTATCCGCACGTCGAGCATGTCTCCCGGCGAATTTGGCAGCAGTGACAGTCGTGACCACAGTAGTGGTATAGGAAGTCGATGTCCTTGTAATTGTATTCGTCAGAGGAGCTGGCGTCGTAGTAGCGGTTGCGGTCGCAGTTGTGGTCGGCTGCTCATAACTAATGTAGCTGCTGCAGAACTCCTGGCCGCTTGACTTGAGGTATGAGATGTCATTGGGGCATACAGGCACACCGTCATCGCTCTCGTCAGTGAAGCCAAAGCTGTACTGGATAGTGTAGTGGTCATCGCCGCGGTATTGTCCGTCATTTGTGGCGAAGGAAGCGTCCCACTCCTGGGTGTACATGGAGCAGTATTGTCCCTGGGAAACACCATTCTTGAGTAGGATGTAGGTGTTGAAGTAGCGGCAGAGTTGGGGCTTGCCTTCGGCGGGGGGATGTTCCAGTGCCCACTTGTTGGTTTCCTTGCAAGCAGTCGCACAGAGCTTGGCATCAAATGCATTTTGAAC
>Ga0265797_10007275_pt1 | contig 15239 bp, 1 predicted proteins | sample P2T30metagenome_FD_192433 | JGI IMG/M metagenome (GOLD analysis project Ga0265797, IMG submission 192433) | Plant litter microbial communities from East Loma Ridge, Irvine, California - P2 T30 | ecosystem: Environmental > Terrestrial > Plant litter > Unclassified | place: USA: California... | reverse complement strand
TAAGCTATAAGGGCTTAGTGCTAAAGCTATATACTTAAGGTAACTCTATAGTCTTATAAGTCTTAGCAAGTCTTAGTAAGTTCTAGAAGCTAGAACGTAGTAAGGCTAAGTAGAATTTCTAAGAATCCCTTTGTAGCTAATAACGCTAATGCATATAATATGCGTAGAACTATAGAGTAGATTACATATTTCTTAGCGCTCTCTTTATCCTCGCGGGTTAGTTATTATTATATCTAACACGGCTGTTAGTCTTCTATAAAACCTAGTGCTCGTCTACTCCTCTCTCTATAACCGTAACACTTACGCCGACAAGCCTTAGAACCGAACCTCTACTTATTACATCGCGAACTATCTATAAACTATACACGATTGTTAAATTCAAATATTAGAACACTAACGAAGATAATTTAGAAGTAGAATAAGAACTAATAAGCTATACTAGACGAATATAAGGCTTATATAGAGATAAGACTTACTACCGTGTAAGAAAATACTACTAAGACGTTTAATACTAAGGCAACTACTATAGAGGTTAGTAAGAGAGTTTTCTAAAAGTCTGCTACTAAGAAGGCTGCTGCTAAGAAGGCTACTACTAAGAAGGCCGCTACTAAGAAGGCTGCTACTAATAGAGTTGCTGCTAAGAAGGCTACTGCTAATAAGGCTGCTACTAATAGAGTTGCTACTAAGAAGGCCGCTACTAATAGAGTTACTACTAAGAAGGCTACTACTAAGAAGGCTGCTGCTAAGAGAGCTGCTGCTAAGAAGGCTGCTACTAAGAAGGCCGCTACCGACAAGACCGCTACTAAGAAGGCCGCTGCCGATAAGGCGCGAGCATTCGATTAATTTAAGGCGAACGTTACTACCGTTATAGTCTAAGCAATATGCCCTCTACTATTAATAAACTTTTCGCATATAGAGTATATAGAACTAAGAGTATATAATTACGAGACTACATTTAAAATTTGCTCTAAGAATTAGCCTCTAATACTTCCTAATAACTAGGCGTACTTCTATTGCGACTATATCTTTAATACTATAGTAGCTAATTCGGACGTCTTTTAGAAGATTAAGCCTATTACTAATAAATTTAAGAACTCTTAAGAATACACGTTTATCTTCTATAGTAATAGTTTTAGCGGTAGTAGTAAGTCTTTTACAGGTTATACCTACGAATTCTCTATTTTGTTCGCGTTCGGGAAATATCTTCTACATAAACCTTACCCCTGCCTATAAGTTATATACGAAGCCTTCTAAACTTCTAGAGTAGACGTTAAGTCTCTAGATATATTCTTCTAGGCAAATAGCACGCCGAGCTTAATAAGACTCGAAACGCTCCTGCTAAATATTACTTTCTCTAGTTCTAGCAGAAGCTCTATTAAGTAGAAGCGACTATATTATATTATAAAAGATTTAGTAGAGCTTAACTTCCTAGTAAAGAGAATAGTTAACTTCTAAAAGAAGCTGCCTATAACTAATAACGCTGCCTCTTCTTACACGAATTTAGTAGTAATATTATATATTACGCTTAACGGAAAAACGTTAGTGTTCTGCATAATTAATATAGTAGGTAACGAGCGGGCTAGCGCTCTAGAGGCTAATTACAAGTCCGTTTCTAATAGTACAGAGGTTATTAATACTAGTTGTCTAATACTCTATCTAATACTATAAGTAGTTATTAAAGGCAAAGAATAGGTTATAATCTCGACTATAGTAAGTAATAGCTCTAAGAAATATATCCTGCTCTACTAATAAGAATATAGATTAGTATATAGATAAAGCTTCTAATAAGTTATTCTTCTGCTATACTTATTATACTATTCTACGCTAATATAGTATCTTTCTTTAATAGAGCAGTTTAACCTACGATAATTAAGATATCGAAGTATAAGAAGATAAGAAAAACGTATTCTAAAAGAACTATTATAGAATCTACACAGCTAGTAGTAGAAGGTGTATTATCTTCTGCCTACCTATTCTAACTATATTCTAGTAGAGAATTTACTTAGATAATGTATTCTTTTCTAGTGCGGGTAGATAACTTATATTTATTAGTAGCCTACTTATAGGTTAATTCGATCTACTATAAGGCCTCTGCTAGTTTAAACATCTACAACTACATAATCTAGAGCTGCCTAATACCTACTTATAGGTTAATTTAATCTACTATAAGGCCTCTGCTAGTTTAAATATCTATAACTATATAACCTAGAGCTGCTAATACCTACTTATAGGTCTAGTTAGTATATTAATAAGCACTAGACGATATAATATAGCTTCGTAAACCTCTTTTATTATATTAGAAGTTGTATAGAGAGCTTAGTAAAAACGTGTATTAGTTTTAGACTAGGTAATGTTAATTTACAGCTAGCGCGGAAGTGTTTTAACTAGAATAAATATATAATAGTACTAACGCGACCTCTAGTTAGGTTATTTCTACGTTTTTCTTTTTGCACCTTTAGCCTTCTTAATACTATACGTTAACTGCTCTAATTTCGGTAATATACTATTTACTCTTTTCTTAGGCCTACTTTTATCTATAAGATCTTTTTTCTTAACTATCTCTTTATAAAGCGCCACGAGAGCTTATCTTAACGTAAAACCTAGATAACTAGTAGATAGTCTTATATCGCTCTTCTTAGTACCTAAATCTAGTGCTACGGTTATATCAATCTCTCTTAGTAGCGTTAAGCGAGCATTATGCAGGGCTATTCTCTTACGTTTCTTACTTAATATATCGTTTTTAAGCGCCTTAATTAGAGAACTAAGCAATTTATTCTAAACAACTTAGCGAGATATAATAAACAAGTTATTAGTATTATCTTCGATAGAAATAATATTAGTTACCTTGCCTTCTCTAATATCGCACGCTAGACCTAAGACGTATAAAACGTTATTAACTGCTTTAGACATTTTTAGTATTATTAGTCGTAGAAACTCTATATATATAGGCTAGAGATGTTGCACACCGTATATATTAGAAGCAAGCAGCAGAAGACTTTTACTTCGTAGTATCTTTTCTAGCCTATAGGCGTCTTAGTAGTCGCGGAAGTTATTAGGCGACTATAATAGTCGTTTCGCATCTTCTAGCTACGTGCAACTATTATCGCCTGCAACGCTAGTTGCTAGCTCTAGTACTAACTCTAGTACTAACTCTAGTACTAACTCTAGTATAATATCTTAAAACTAAGTTAATTATAAGTATTTAATCGAAAACTACTAGCAAACTGCTTACCTAGGTAAGTAGTTTTTCTTCACTATAGGCCTGTCTAATAGCGTCCGACACTACGCGGTCTATAGACCTATTGTAAATAAGAGTAAAAAGATCTTACTGCTACTAACTACTTAATATAATTGCTCTTTCGCTGCGTAAAAATAACTAGCTATTGCTAAGAGGATCTAAGAGCCTATACCCGCTAACTATAAGTAGATAAAGCTTATCGCTAAGTTAAAGCTTATAACTATTAGAAAATAGATTATTAAGTAGAAAAAATGCGACTAATCTATCTAGATTATTCGATAGTATCTATTAGACGCGGTAGTTTACGTGTGTAAGGTATTTATTAACCTATTCGTAAGTCTCTCCGTAGACTATAGATCTCTTAGTTAAAGAATATCTACAATGTTAAATTAGCGCCGCTAGATAGATAGCAGTTCTAGCAAGTTCTCTATAAGTATCCGGGAACGTCTTCTAAGTCTTATAGGTTAGCTATTATAATCTAACACTTTTACAGCCCTTAATAAAGCTTATAAATAAGATAACGAAGATAGTTAGTAAAAGATCTTTATTATAAAAGGTAAGTATATCGTTCTTACTAGTTACTCTTTTCTAACAGCTATTTTTAGGTTCTAATTATAGCAACGTTAATAGAGGCATTATCGTAGATCTCTCTACATTATTTCTATCTAATAATTCTTCCGCTACTTACTACTAGATACAATAACATTAAAACAACCCGCAGATACCTATAACTATACGCTTTAATATAAAAATAGATATATACTACTAGACGAGAGGATAATAGGCGCATTTTATTATTCTTATTCTTTCTAGCTACTCTAACTACTACTGCTTTATACTAATGCGAAGCTTTGCGAACTTATATACCGTAGATTAAAGAACTAGTAAAAACTAGAATTCTATCGCTAGCCTAGATTTCTGTATATCAGATTAACAAGACAACACCTTTAAGAGTTATCTAGCTCTTTTTACAGTCTATAAGAACGATATCTATCAAGCGCTTACAAACTTTATTAACTATATTACCGATAAAGCTTAGTATATTAATTCTACGAATAGAGTTAAGTTTCGCGGCTAGCATATTTCTTAAGCTAATAACTTCTTTCTGCTATTACTCTAGACGCGCTAAGTCTACTAGAGATAGTTAGTAGATGCTATAAAGAGGATTGCTAAGTTTCTCGAAAGCGCGCCCGAAATAGAGATAAAGATTATATCTAATTCTGCAGAACTATTAGTATGCAATTTTACATTAATAGACGAGAAGCTAAAGATTAGCTATCTAATTAAGTATAAGTACTAAGATCTCGGAGATAGAGTAGATAGGCTTATATACGCTAACCTAGCGTAGCGCAATAAGTGTCTAAACTAGCATTTTCTCTTTTGTTAATTCTACGATAAACTAGCTATTTATACTTAGGTAGCTATAGACAAGGCTAATACTGCGAAAACTTAATCTGTTCTCTTCGATATAAGTAGGCCTAGTAAGGTAGCGGATTTCGCAAAACATATCCGAGAACGCAGCACTATCGCGAAGAGAAGATTACTATAAAAGTAGGAAAACGTTAATCTTTATAACAAGAACGTTCGTACTATAGAGAGCTCTAACGCTTCTATATCTAGCCTAGTCTCTAGCAACATCTATAGTCGCATTATACCTAGATCTAATATCTAACAATTCGCCTTCGCTTTCGCGAACGCTTTTAACTAATAAAGCTATAAACTCTACTCTAATTACTATATTATGCTAGATAATAACTCTTGCGCTAACGCAGCTATTATTAAGTATAGATAGAATATAAGCGATATACTAGCCTTCTAGAATACTAGGGAACTACCTGTGAAAATAGTAGAGAAGTCTAATTATGCTCTTATCTTACTAAAGTTTATTCTCTACTATTACTAAACTAGGAAAATCTCTATATCGAAGGCATTTAAGCTCTCTATATAGGGTACTTTCGAGATACTAGCGTGTTTCGCCTAACTATTTATCTACGTAGCCACGGCTAGAGGTGTACTACGACTAAATTAAGACGTCGATCTTAACGAGCTTATACTTATACTATCTAAGAAAATAATAATACTTAACGATTTATTAGAATATAATATATGCAGCGATTAAGATCTAGCAAGAGCCTAGATATACGTTATAGAAAGCATTTTAAAGGTAGAACTAAGTAAGCTCTAGATAGTGAACTCGTCTAAGAGTAGATAGATACCTCTAACGCAAGCCCTCTTCTTGCAAGAAACTACTCGACTAACTATAAGGCTAGTATTCTTCTCGAATAGAGACGTCTATTAATACTTTAGTAGTCTATTCTCTAAGACTAATACTAACGTTGTTATAAGATTATAAGGGTTAATAGGATTGCTTTAAAGATAATAGAACTACGGCACTTCTAGAATAATCTATTAGGTAATATTAGTAGAGAAGTAAGTAAAGCTCGTGACGGTAGTAATAAATATTGCGTTTTTAGATCTAGCGCTAACTTTTAGTAGGCTTATAGAGCGGGTACTTACGACGCTTCTACTAAATTAGAACGTCTACCTCTATAGATTGTTTAGAACGAAGCTAGATAAAGAAATTGCTATATATATCTAGAAAAATTAAGTTATTAGGTAGACTATAAAAAGAAAGACGCTCGGTTGCATTATTAACTAGATAGGTGACGGTCTTTCTCTAAAGAACCTAACGACGTTATCCGGCTTTAAGACACAGATGCCGCTTTATTACGACTATTGTACTAATAAGAATAACTACCGGTTTCTTCGACCTAAACTCTCTAATAGTACTACTAAGTGTAGATCTTGCTAGAAGTATGCTACTATGTGCACCTTTAAAAACATACCGTTATAACTTACGAACGAACTACGCGCCTTTTAGTATTTTTGCGTATATATACTATATTATAAGTGCTAGATAGAGAAGAAGAATTATAATAATAATAGAGAGTAATACGATATATATACAAAAGCAGGAGTTGTTTGCAAAAGAGAGGCCTATGCGTAGTTTCTTAAACTAAGAGATAACTTATTATATAGGCTAGATTATAATAAAGCTTACTATAACAACAGACACGAGTATATAGTGTATTATTCTAGAGATAATAGCAGGTTAAACGTACGTTATATTACACGAGAAAGAGCCTATAAATCTAAGAGCGTTATATTATAAGCAAAGAATAATTTAAAGAGGCGAACCTATTAGTAGTATAGGTTAATCAAGTTATTATATTTACTATTAAGTTATTTATAGAACGTGTTATATTAACGCGCGTTAGGTTATTAATACTAGAGAGAAGGTTATAATATAGAGCTATTTGTATATGCGTTAAGAAGTGTTTTGCATTATTTTATCTAGTATAGAGATAGTAAGAGTAGAAAACGAATATACGGCAACTAAGGCTAATAAGAATAGGAAAGGTAGGCATAAAAGTAAGTAACGAACCTTGCGAATTTATTAAGTATGCCTAAAAACTATAATAATTATAGTAATTAAAGTTAATACTATATAGCGATGCGATCTACTACTTTAACTATAGTTCGAGCGCGTGCTTATAAGGAGAAGCTATATGCATTACTTCTAGATACGCTAGAGTAGAAGACTAACACCGTAGACTATATATCTAGAGACGATAGCGATAAATGTCTACGCGTATATCTAGCTTAGTCGGGCGAACTATAGAAGGAGATATAGGTATAAGACTGCTACGCCGTGCGCGACGAGAGTATATAAGGCGGTACTAACTTTATACAGCGCTTTAGCCGCGTAAATTATATTCTTAAAAGCAGTAATAACTAAGGTAAGTACGTCTTAAGCTAGCATAAGCACAGCGCCGGATAGGTAGTTTTCGAGAAGCCTGCTAGTAACGTTCTAAATAATGCAATTAGCGAGCTTTAGAACACTTAAACAATCTAATTCGTATCTTACCGCTAGTAAGCAGTCTGCCTACTATTCTATAGCTAGCTTATTAGCTAAGTAAGACACTATTAGTAATAAGCGCAGCGATAATATAAAAACTATAGCTAAGAAGTGCTGCGAATTTATTACCTATCTTATCGACTTATTGCAAAGCGTAATACGCGAATAGGCGACTAGCTATATCCGCAGTATTATTTAGAACGTCTACGACTTCTTTATAACTAATAATATATATTCCGGTATAGGTAATAAGCTATACGAACTTCTAGGCAACGGTAGAAACGCTAAGAACCTTATCTTACTAGAAAGAAGAGTTAGCATTCTTTATAACATCTATCGTAGGCGTGTTAGTCTAGTAATAATAGAATAGTACTAAAGAATAGGTGTTGCTAAGTAGCTGCAAGAAGTAGAAAAGTAATAGTAGTAATACAAAGAAAGCGAGTAGAGAGGAGCAATTCGGATAAATAGTTAAGAGTCGGCTTTATATGCCTTTTCTGTAGGCTATTAGAATATACTACGTCTAGCTAAACTAGGCTAGCAAGACGCACTAGGTAGCTTAACTCTGCGTAATACTATACGTACGCACGGCTAGTTGCCTGCTCGCGCTGCGCTGTTAGCAGTCTACGTCTTAGGCCTACCTTTATTCTCTTCTCTATTAAGCTCTAAAGCGCCCTCTTTGAATTTATTAAGATATTACTCGAAAGCTTCTTTCTACTTCTATATAAACGTTCTACTACGTAAATATTTAGCCTTAGTAATATATGTAGTTACTACTTTAATAAAGCTTATTATCTAAGCAGCTATATTAACTAATATATCGTATATATCTTAAAAATAATGCACGTCTACAAGAGATTGCTTAGCGGACGAGAGCTAATTCTAGTTATTAGTCGCGGGTGTTAGCCTTAGAGGCATAATAGCAAAGAGTAGTCTCGGTTCGGTTTAGCAGCAGTTAGATAAGGTCTGTAGATCGGCAGCAATATTACTGCTTAAAGCTTAAGGTTAGCACTATAGTAGCAAAGCTAATATTATTATATTTATAACTTATAGGTTATAATAGTCGACTAAAGAGAAGGTAGGTTAGTAGATACCTAGATTAATAGACCTAAGAGACGTAGAAGAGCGCTAAGGCTACTATCGCAGGCAGCTCTCGCAGCGAGCTCTGCACGATTCTAGGCAGACCTTAACTCTACCTCTACGCTAACGCTACCTACACGCAGCTAGCCGGTATTAGTTACGCTAGTGCAATTACCTTTACTTTTATCTACTTAAGAACATCCCTCGCAGCTAGCGCTTAATGTAGTAGCTTTATAGTATTCGGTCCGCGCTATTACTAATTATAGCGCTCGCAGTACCTAGTTTCTATACCTAATCGCTACTTTTATCGCACTAGTAACAGCAGCAGGCTTTACTACTTAGAAATCGTAGATAACTATACTCTGCGTTCTTCTTCTAGATTACACTACTAGCATATACGCTATAGAAAACGTTTCTACTACATTAAACATCTTTACCTAGTATTACTATCCAATTCTACAAAACTATATATAGTCTATACGCTCTTTACTTTAGAAAGCGCTTGTCTTAGAACGCGACGCTAAATCTATAGTAGATTTCGCAATTACTACTATAGGCGGTATAATAGCACTAGTAAGAGTAGGCCGGCACGAAATGTCTTGTTCGTAAGCACGGTCGTACGTTTCGAAAATTTTATACACCGCTAATATATTAGTCTCTATAGTAGACTATTTTATAGACGCTCTCGGCTACACTAAAGAAGCCTAAGAGTTACTAGATACAGCTATTAGCTATACTCTTAGAGTACGAAAGAACCTATATATATATTATAAATATTAGCTTATAGGTGTATAGAGATAAGTGTAGAAAATATTTAGGCTTATAGATAATCTTTCTATAACAGAAGCTCTCGAATAGTATAACGTCTAGACTACTACTATTAACATCCTTTATAATATTCGCAATCTTATAGCTTTTACTATCGGTCTCTTAGAAGTATAGAAAGTAATCTAGCGTAGTGTTACTACTAATCTACAGAGTCTAGCGGCTAAACTCTATAGTAAAGTTACTATAGCAAAAAGAATAACAGAGATATATATTAACTTAGATGTATACTATAGTCTAGCTCGCAACGTAGAGACTATAATTAATAAGGTAGTTATAGAAGATAGCTAATAGGCGAGTGCTACGACTAGAACTAAACTTTCTTCTAGGCTAAGTGTACTAAGTGCAGTCTAACGCACGTCTACTAATTTCTATATTTAATTAAAGCTTTAATTCTTCTATATCGCAATATAGCTTTAAGTTTAAATTCGAAATTAAGTCTCTTTATATAATTTGTTAGTAAGATCGTTAAACGTCTTATAGTAAACTACCTCTTTTAAATTTTCTATAGTAATATTTATATAGCTCGCACTATTAGCTATACTAGCTTAGCTACTTAGCATGTAACTACTACTTGCATAGAGAAGGCGTTTTCTCTTCTATATACTTTATATCTTTACTCTATTCTCCGAAGTATACTACTATCTTACGGTAGATATATATAATCTACGCTAGCATGTAAACGCTAATTTCTAAAGAGGCATAATACTACTATATAGCTATATAGTTTTAGTAAGCCTATATAGCTAGAGAGATTATTTACTTACACGTAGAACTTTAAAGTTCTTTCTAATAATCTTCTCTGCTATCTACGAGACCCCGAAATGCGCACCTATCTAGCGCCGAAGAGACCTTGTTATTACTACTAGACGAAGCTTCTAGCACTCTATCTAGAACTAGCCTGTAATTTCAAAGCCTACGAATACTATATAGCATTAACCTGTATCTTCTAGTTTAAACACGTTATGCAAGCTATAGCTAATAACTCTAAGCCTGCTAATATAGCAATCGAAGACTCTAAACTTTTACTTAAGATTATTAATACTATACTTACTTTCGTAGAGACCTAATTCATTACTAGTCTCGGCTAACTTAGCTACGCTGCTAGCGTAAATAGCAGCATTAATCGCCGCTGCGAGAAGAATACACTCGAAGTTGTCCTCTAAGCATGTAACGTTCTACTTTAGCACTGCAACGAGAGTCGGGCTCGCATAGTAAGAGCTTACGAGGCTACCTAGAATACTACTTATTACTTGCTAAGTAAGATAGATAGAAGACTTTGCTAGTATAGTATAGAGATGCGTTGCTAGGTTAAGAGCAGTGCTCTCTCTCTTTTACATTATTACGATAAAGTAGAGATTATACTTAAGATCTTCGGGATACTTTTACCTAAATTCTAGCGTTAATTTAAGTCTAGTACTACGATATACGCCGGCAAGAAGCGTAAACTATAGTTAGAAGCCTATAAGCGCTAAGAAGGTTAGAAATTAGTATTACTAGAGCAACTGCACACTTATTTAGCGTTCGTTTTTATATATAGTTGCCTACATTAGTTATATATAGAGTTACTTATTCTTCTGTATCTAGATGCTCTAGCGCATTTATATAGCATTTACTATACTCTTTTTAATTTAAGACTAATATATTTATTACAGAAATTCTATATAATACGTAATAATACCTCGCGTAGTAACCTAGAGTATTAATAACATAAAACAAAGGCTGCTTATTTCTTAGGTCTACACGTTCGTACTACTATTAGAAGAAAAGTTAGCTGTTTTAGTTATCTTACTTTACTAATAAATATGCAGGTATATTTTAAAGCTCGGTGTCTGCCGGTTCTATTCGTAGTTAGGAGTAACTGCTACGTCTACTCTTTTCTTCTACACTTACTCTAATATTCTTATTTCTACTATACGGCTTTAAAACACGATTTTAATCCGCGACGTACTTTCTATTCTCTTTCTCTAAACTATACTCTTCTCTTAGAAGTTCGTTCTGCGCCTCTTTATCTTTGTTTTTCTTCTAGCTATTACCTTTATAGACGATGTTATTACTCTTTTCGCTCGCGTAGTAGATATAAAGAGTCTAAGTATAGAGCTTCTATATATATAGTTATTATAGACAGAGACGTTCTACTAGCGTGTACACAAACTAATTATACAAATAATCTTACACTAAGGCTATACTATGTTCTCTGCTATAACATAACTCTTTAGCAATCTAGTACTACTTACTCTCTTTATTAACGAATAGTACTAATATCTATAGTAGTATTTATAGAATCTTACCTACGTTACTTTCTTTGCACGCGAATATATGCCTAAGCCGATTGCAAACGTCTTTATTAATCTTATTACTACTATTACTTATATCTCCGGCCCTATAAAGTATCACGGACAGATTATCTATATATTTAATAAATATATCTACTCTCTAGTGTCTCTACTACTTCTGTATCTACAGCTCTACCTTTTAATTAAGGTTATCTTTCTTCTAAAGCTACTATACGTCTTAACTATAGCCTTCGTTATAGCTTAGATCGCAGTTACTAGATAGCTATGTTTCCGAGCAATCTCTAGCTTACTTATTCGCGTCTTGCTTACTACGGTAATAGTTTTATAAGTAAATTTAGCTCTTTATATACGCTAATTGCAGCTTTTATATATCTAATTAGTGTTAGTAACTAGCACTAATAAGAAAGCTAATATCTAACACTACTAAAAGTATATATAGAGAGAGTTAGAAGTTAGAAGTTATTATAGAGCTAGGTATTCTTGCAGAGAATGTTTATATTAAAGAAAGCGCCTGCTCTCTTTTATTTACGAGATAGTAAATAGTATAAGATTAAAAACGCTAGAGCCTTCGAGCCTTAACTCTACAACTACTTATATTTACTACTTGCGGCCGACTTTATAGATAAATTAGAGACTTTCTACTCTTTACTTATATATACAAACCTAACTTCTATTATACTACTAATAATATATACTACAATTCTTCTTTTAGCTCTTATTATCTATCTTGCTTAGGCTATACAATATAAACTTTAACGTAGGTGCATGCTTCGTAGGTCAGCATGCTTCGTGGGTCACCTATGCTAAGACTCCACCAAAACCCCCTCTATTATAGCCTATTATAACCTACTTTAGTATAATATAGCATAAAAGACACTAAAATAGAATTAAGAGGCTACCTCTACTTTATAATTACACGTTCGCGCGTTATGCCCTATATTATTGCAGCGTCTACAGCGTCTTTAGGATAGTTTACCCTCTTTAGCGCGCACCTGCCTCTTCGCCTTCTTTCTATTACTACGCGCCCTAAACTCCTGTAAAGCTGTCCTGCGCTAGCTATCCTCTATTATTATAGACTCTTCCGCTCTAACCCGCTTTCTTTTGTGCAATTTACGCTACGTAGCAGCCTTATTAGCCGCTCGAAGTTCAGCAATCTCCTTTTAGGCTAACACTAGCTTATACGCAATTATTACTGCGCCCTTTAAGACCTTCTTAAAGGCCTCTACTATAGAAGTTAGAGAGCTATCTATATGCCTCTAAATCCTCTGCTTTACTAGCGTCGATTACAACTCTATTTTAAGGGTATTGCTAGGAGTTTGCGATAGCTAGGGCGAGTTGCTAACAGGTAGTAGTAAAGAGGTACGCAACCGTACGTTAAGGCTAATTATAACCCTCTCTAAGTTAAATAGGACTAATCTAGCGCCTCTAAACTCTTCTTAGATATTACTAGAAGTAATTGCAGCGTTAAAGGCGCGCTTAAAGCATAGTAGAAACTTAAGTTTTGTAATATAGCTAATCTAGTTGCGCATTAGCTCCTTAGCTTAGCAGCTATACGCCTTCTTTAACAGCCTAAAATAACCTACATTAAGTAGCTGTAGTAGGTAAGATAAGTGTAGAGGCATGCAGAGAGTAATAATCTTCTTCTCTTTGCAGTATTGCTTAAACTAAAGGGCGTTATAGCTCTTATGTCCGTTAATAATAAGCAGCCGGTGCTGTCCTATAGTACGCTTCTCTATATAGGCATTAAAGTGTTCTAACTACTAGAAACTAATCTTATTTGTAGTCTAACCGTTCTCAGAGACCGAGATTAACTAATCCTAAGGTATAGCGTCCTCTTTATACCAGGCAGAGAGGTAATAGCGCTCTTTAAAGACAATATAGAGCAGAATAGCCTATCCTGTCGCATTAATGCCCTAAATAACCGTAGTCTACTCGCGATTGCCTAGCTAGACGGACTTTAGTCGTCCTCGCTTCTCTAAAGCTGTGACAACAGCTCTAGTTAATATTATGCCTATTATAAAGCTAGTCTTATCAAAGTTATAGGTGTCCTTATCCTAGATGCCGTACTTAGCTTTCGTGTTAGCTACTAGCTAGAACTAGGCTTAGATAGCTACGGGGTCTTCGCAGAGGGCTCTCTTATAGTCGTACTTGCAATTAAACTTTACTTAGAGCTCTAGTTAGCGCTTAACGAACGTACTAGGCCATCTTAGGCTAACCTAGGCTAGATTGCGCTCAGCGCGCAAGGAATTAGCTATATTAGCTACATCTGCGAGGCGAGAGGGGAATCCTCGCTTAACTAAGTCAAGTATGTGCTAAACAATCACCCTCTCCTTAGTCTTGTGCAAACTTATTATTATTAGCCTGCAATCTGCCTGTACAGGTTATCTAGCGCGTCGACAGCGCAATGTCTCTTAGGGGACGTTATAGATAGCTGCAACGCGTCGTAATAGAAGAGTCGCGTCTTATTTAATAGCTTAAAGCGCAGTCTATATTCTAGCTTCCTTTAATAGTTCTATCTAGTGTAGTTAATAGGGCATTATAGGGTAGAGGTAGTTTTAGTAGGGTCTTGGCACAGGTGACCCACGAAGCATGCTGACCCACGAAGCATGCACCTACGTTAGCTAAGATAGTTATTATCTCTATAGTCCTCTTCTAGTTATCCCCTTAGATAATATTAGTGTAACTATAGAGTAATATACTCTGTTCGATACGAATAGAGATAAAGATAAAGATTATAAATTTAAAAGACGAGTACTATTAGTTGCAGAGCTTATCTACGCTCGTTACAATTCTATAGACTACGCTATCTTAGCTAGTAGGCTATTTGTATTTAATAGAATAAGTTCTTAGTGCGAACTATAGAGTCTACTCTACGCATGTTCTAGTATAAAGGTCTTTATTTATCCGCGCCGCAGCTCCCACTAAAGGCAGCTAAGCAGTTACTAGGTCACGGTCCGAGAACTTTACTAGGTACTCGCTAATAGGCACGCATCTATCGACATTGCACTCTTATCGTACGATTAGGCTCTAGAAGACGATAACTACTATAACGACGACGATAGTAGAGACTAACTTATAGCTTTAGCAGGTATGTGTATTTTAGCGTTAGTAGAAATAGTCTAAATTTATTAAGTTTGTGTTGCAAGCTAGTTACTTCGTCGCGACGGCGAGCTATAGTTGTTCATCGCAAGTCCTATAGTCGTACGTAGGGCATTATTGTTACCTAATCACTGTAAGAAGAGCTGCCTCGCCGGGTAATCCTTAGGTGCCGACAAGCCGCAAGGCTTAGCCCGGGTGCCAACGAGCTGCAAGGCTTAGCCCGAGCTTCCCTAGGCCGAGGATATGTTGCAAATACTCTTATTTTACAACCTTTTTAATACTAGTAGAGGGCTATACTAGACTTAGACACCTTTTTAACAATACCTACTTACTTAAATATTTATCTTAATGTGTTGCAAGCAACGGTATATATATATAGGGATAAGTATAAGGTGCAGAGCCTCTGCAGCCTGCTCGCGATTAGGTAGGTTAAATAAGTAGGGCTCGGCGCGCTGAGTCCCCGGCCGATATTTCAAATTCACTTTGTCACGATACACTTACTTAGTACCCTTGTCTTGGGATCCATACAAGGATTTCATCTTGTTCGACGCCAGATTTATCCGCTATCTTATAGAGCTGCAGCTAGAGATGGTTAGTCATGACAGACCACTTGAGGGGCCAAATTGACTGTTGTCAGACACTCCGTTCTGGTCTTTGGGAGCAAAATGGACCACCGCCCCCCCACCAACGATGCATCAGTAATGCAAGCCTCGACCTCGTATCCCGCACGCTCGCTGGTGCAACTCGTGGAAGCCAGCACTTCATTGCGGCAAGCCTTCTAGAT
>Ga0265797_10007274_pt1 | contig 15240 bp, 19 predicted proteins | sample P2T30metagenome_FD_192433 | JGI IMG/M metagenome (GOLD analysis project Ga0265797, IMG submission 192433) | Plant litter microbial communities from East Loma Ridge, Irvine, California - P2 T30 | ecosystem: Environmental > Terrestrial > Plant litter > Unclassified | place: USA: California... | reverse complement strand
CACGGCCGTTCTGATCCTCGAACTGTTTGGCGTGGAAGACCAATTCTCGTGCCAATGCCTGCAACGAGCTCGAGGTGTTTTGTGGTGTGCCTGCTATTGGCATCGTTTTGATTTCGGCAAGCAGCAAGCGACAGATGGATAGGTGAGAATCGAAGCCGTGTCCTGCTTTGGTAAGCAGAAGGTTGTACACATCTGGCTCCTTGAGAAACTCTCCTACTGTACGGTGCAGGAAGTCGATCTTCAGATGTGCCATGTCTTCGATACCATCCACTGCCGAGCTTGAATTGTAGATGACAAGCAGATCTTTTGACCACTTGTTGAGAAAGACTTTGGCTTGGTGCTTGCGTCTCTTATCATCGTCGCGCTGCTCTATTTGACCCATGATTGCGTAGTCCGGTGTCTTGATCTCGACGCGTACCCATGAGAAAGCCATCAGCGGCAACGGTGTTGCACACTGGGCCAACAAGAGGATCCGGGAAGCATGCTGTTCGTAACTGTCATCAATAGAGTCAAGCATTCGCTGAAAGAAGCCCTTGAGGTCCTGAGGCAAAGCACGCAACCTTTTTGTCAGCTCTTCGACATCATCCTCCTGAGTGACTCCGGCAAGAAGAGATTTGACGACCAAAACCACCCAAAGGAACACGCCTTGTGCGCTGTCTCTGATTTCGTGCACCAGATTTACTGCACGGCTGTCCCTTTTCATGATGGAAGCAAAGCGCGGGTTCTCTTCCAGAGTATTCCTTACGAGCCGGTCCATGTCATCTTTCGTTAGATCTTGTACGTGCAACATGCGTTGCGGGTCTCCACCGAAGACATTTTCGAAAGGAGTCCATGGCCGGCTGGCAACACACACTTTGACCATCGAAGAGCTTGCAAGCTTTTGTATCTTGTCAGCAAACAAGCCTTGCTCGCCAGCATCTCCAGCATACTCGTCCAACCCATCGATCAGAAAGCAGAAGCATGCCGCGGGCTTTTCGCGAATCACGGTATCCAGAGCATCATAAAGTTCAAGAGTTGTCCAGGGTTGAAGGTTTTCGTAGAAAGAACCATCCTGCTCCCAACGCGCAGGGACGACTCTTGGGATCAACGCTGGCTCTTGGCGCAGAATCTCGTAGAGAATGCTTTGCAACAATCCTTCCTGAGTCTTCTGCATGCGAGTTCCAGTGATCCAGAAGTAGAAACTGGTGATGAACAATTGCCTTCCGCCGGCCCAGACGTTGAGTGAAGCTCTCAATTCAGGTGACCGGTTCAAGAACTTCATCAAGGTCGATTTGCCTGAGCCTGCCTTGCCGCTGATCCAGAATGCGCCACTGTCTTGCTCGAGCCAAGCTTTGAACGGACTTGCAGCATTTTCGAATATCCATGAAAACGTTCCAGGATGTCTTTCGTGGATCAGACTGTATCGGTCGTGCATCAGAGGAAATTGGAGACTTTTTAATATCTCCGTAGAAGTCGCTGTGGCCGCGGCTCGTTCTGATAGTTGTAACAGCTTGGTGACAGTGGCACGCATGGCTCCCATATCGAGCATGGCGGCATCCATAGACCGCTTCATCTTCTCTGATAACTCCTTCTGGTCTCCACAGGCGTCCTGAGCCTCAATTCGCACGTCACGTAAAGTTTTGCTCAACTCATCGCTCTGTTTCTGCCCAGCGTTTGCAATCTCTTCCAGTTTTTGAAAGCTCTCAGATTGTCGATCGCTGTGGTCATTGTTAGCTGGCCTACGGCCTTATTGGATCAATGTCGATGACTTACGTCAAGATATATATCATGCGGACCGAGATCTGTTCTCCCAATGCGCTTAGTCGCTTCTGCAGGTCTTTGATCTTATCCATTTCCAAAATGGATTTCAGCGCTTTTTGCAAGACCTCAAGTCTTCGTCTCGAGCCATGCGTTTTCGTCTTGATCACAAGCTTCTGAAGTACAATGTCAAGTTCCTTGGACAATTTCTGGCAGCTCTGGGCTAGTATTCGTAGCTTCTCATCGTCTTTGGACGGCGCAGTCGAAAGTGTGGAGGTCGACACAAGCCTGGTGCAGATTTCATCCATGTCTTTCTTCACAAGCTCGATCTCGAGGTTCTCGTCGGTCGCCGAGCCTTTCCATAGTTGCTGAAGGATGTGCGTAACCTTAAAGCCAGCTTCAACAAATTGCAAAATGTTGCCAGCGAGTGCGAATGCGGTCAGCGGCTCAATCATTTCGAGTAAGTAAAGATCCACTGCTGTCTTTGAGGGGGCGCTGAGACAGCTTGCTATACAAGAGTGATTTGGAGTAGTAGTACATAGCTCTTCAGCTGTTCTTATGTCGCAAGCTGGAGGCGCAGCTCATAAGCGAGGCGCAGTACAGTATCGAGAGCCGCATTGCCCTGCATGAGGATGTCGCCTGAGGGGTTCGAGTGCAGTCTTACATATGTGATTGGAAGCCGTGACATCGAGAAGCTTGGCATGCGTGCCCATCTAGCGAGCGAGAGAGAGTCAACTAGTCAAAGAGAGAGGAAGAGGAGAGAGTTGGACCTGGTTTGAGCCAAAGAGGGAGGGACACCCGACACGACACCTGCATTTGAACATCGACGACATACGAGTCTGTCGCTCAGACACCTCCTACGTCCCTCCACACTGTACTGTATTGCTGCTCTTTACTGCTTGGAAAAGAGATGCGTACTTCGAAGAAGGAAATCTAAACGACATGTGCAACTCAACGGACGGTTGGATAGCGCCAAGATTGACGGAAATCTATTCGAAGTCGGTTAGAGCGGATGACTACACACTACACTAACAAACGATAATTGATTGATCCTTAGTCATGTATCGGAAAATTGTATCGTTGTAGGTAAACTGAGTCGTGCACCCCCTATACATAACGTAGTGAGCTGTCTACATGTAGATTTATATACCCTATAGCCCCCGACCTATGATCAATGGATTGCAAATAATAACACAAATCGACCAACGATCAAGCAATATCGATTGACCATCATGTCTTTCCTCTCCCTAAAGAAGACCATAGCACTCTTCCGCTACTACCTAGACGGCCTCATCGCCCTAAACACAATCCTCATCGGCCGCCTCCTCCCCAAAATAAAAATTCCCCCAACCGACCTCACAAACAAAACCGCCATCGTGACCGGAGCAAACTCAGGCATAGGCTACTCCCTCGCCCTCTCCCTCGCCTCCCAGAACGCCACAATCTACCTCGCCTGCCGCAACGCCTCCAAAGCCCACGAAGCAGCATCCGCCATCCTCGACACAGCACCAAACGTCTCGTCCCAAAACATCCACGTCCTATCTCTGGACACCTCGTCTCTGGCTTCTGTCCGCGAATTCGCTTCGTCCTGGGACCCTTCCATTCCAATCGATTTGTTGTTCCATAACGCAGGCATCACCGGCCCGCCTTCAGCAGACCAACATACGACTTCCGAAGGCCTGGGAACGATCTACGCCACTAACTTCGCGGGTTCTTTCCTCCTCACTTCTCTCCTCGAAGAACACCTCTCGCCCTCAGCACGCGTGATTTTCACGTCCAGCACAGCGCAATACGGCGCTCGTCCGCATCGGATTTTCTCCCTGCCTCGTCTCGCTCCAGTCGAAGACGGACACTCCAAACCCACGGACGCAGGCTTCTACGCCGATACGAAGTTCATGCAAGCTGCGTTCGCACACTTATTGCAGCAACGCTTCGACAACTCCTCCTCTCTCAACTCCAACCCCAATCCCAACAACCACCGCACAGCGCACACCTTCGTCCCAGGCTACACCTACACGCCGATCTTCTCCAAAACGCCCACGGCGCCGTGGTACAAGGATCCTTTCTTCTGGGCGTTGAAAGCGTGCACTTCCATTTGTATTCCTGTTGACGAAGGAGCTGCGACGGGGTTGTGGCTTGCTACGACTGGTGATGAGAGAGTTGTGGGTGAAGGAAGAGGAGGCGAGTGCTGGGATCGGTGCGTGAAGCGGTCGACGGCGGCGGATGTGTTGTCTGCGAGGACGTTGGAGAGGATGTGGAAGCAGTGGGAGATTGATTCGGGGGCTGAGTGGGCGTAAATCCATGGGGTTTTGGTGAGGATGTTGCTGACGATCTGAATCTGTGTATGTTTTGATGATGCGAATGTAAGTATGTCCCGAACGAGGTGATCTCTGAAGCGGTTTTGTGAACAAGTCGAAACTCTCTTTTGGTGGGTATCTCGTTCCTCTCTCTGTCTCTACACTACACACCCGGTCAGCGAAGCAAAAGCTGCGACCCAAAGCCTCAAACGACGATGTGGAATTGATATCGTCCAATAGAACCATCAACAACAATAAAAAGAAAAAGCACCACTATATGCACGCTATGCACCCAGTCCCCCAGATCGAATTCCTTTTGTTTTTCATCGTGACCAAACGCCGATGACGCCAAGAAAAAGCGCTCAAGACTGTCCTTGTTGATCCGTCTCATAAGGCGTCGAGCAGCTTCGTTTTTCCCACATCAATTAACCTTATCATCTTATCCTGAAAGTGTCTGTCTCCACTCGTGTGATTGTGCATTTAGCACATCTTGTACTCGCAGCGACCGCTGGTGGAGCGGCCCTGGTCGGTGGGCTGGGTCTCGTAGGTGAGAGCGATGTCGAGGTCACGACGGTTGTCGTCGTTCGGAGAGCATGTGAGCTCACCCTTAACCTGCTCGCCGGCCTCGACGGTGAGGACGTCCTTGAGGTAGAAGACGGTCTGCTTCCAGTGGGTGTACTTGGTGTGGGGGCCAGTGGAGAAGCGGACGGGCTTGTGGCAGGCGGAGAATTCGATGTCGAACCACGCGATCATGGCGTGGATGTAGTCGGTGCGGCGCACGGGGAGGGAGAAGGGAAGCTTGAAGGCGAGGTCCTCAACGGTGCAGGTGTAGAGGTCGAGGGTAATGACAGGCGCGGGGTCGGTGACAACGGCCTTAAGCTCGACGGTGTCGACGAGGGGCTCGGTGAGGGCCGTGTACTTGAGAGGGGAGTAGTCGAAGCCCCAGACGTTGTCCCAGACTGTGAAAAAATCGTTAGCTTGCTGTTGGCTTGCGAATCGTGGGTAAGTGCAACATACAGCCAATCTTGTCCTCCTTGTAGTCGCCGTCCTCAATACCAGCCATGAAGATGGTGGCTTTGTCGGGGAAGATAAGACCCTGGCCGTCCTTGCGGAGGTAGCGGTCACGGGCCCACAGAACGGTGTCAAGCATGCTCTCGTAGAGAAGGAAGTAGCCCATCCACTCGGAGATGATGATATCAACTTCGGGGAAAGGCAGCTCGACCTCCTCCATCTTGCCCTGGAGCAGGGTAATTTTGTCCGAGAGGCCGTTCACCTCAACGATCTCCCTGGCCTTGACGATGATGGTGGACATGTCGACACCGATAACGTGCTTTGCGCCGGCTTTGGCGGCGAACATGCTGAGGATGGAGGTACCGCAGCCGACATCGAGGACGACCTTGTCCTTGAAGAGGTGGGGGTTGTTGTAGATGGCATCGCGGTAGCTCTTGGTGCGGACCTCATCTTTCTGCGCTGGTTGTTAGGATTGGAAGTGGTTGATCGCGCTTGTCGGTCTGTACTGACCAGCATCTCCTCGTGAATGCCATGGTGGTTGTAGGAGTTGAAGTAGTGACTGCAGGATTCGATGTCAGGACTCGTGCTCGAGGATAGCTATCTCATGTATACGACGCAGCTTACACTTCGCTGTGAGGAAGGGCGTCGGCCTTGAGGTCGGTGTGGTTCTGCTTGGCGGCCATGATGGTGGTGGTGGTGATGGCGGTGGGGCAGGGAATGTGTATGGGTGGGTGAGGAGGAGTGGTGTGAGGGAGGGAGGAAGAGAGCAATTCGATCAAGAGAGGCGGCGGGGTGTTTATTCTCGCGCCGACGTTTCTTTTCAGTGCTAGTCTAACTTTCGACCTTTCCTTCCCAGAGCGCTGCAAAAATCAACTGGCACAGACTGGCTTTGCAGAGAAACAAAGCCAGGGTCCAACCTTCGGCGCCAAATGGCCCGCACGTGGGTCCGATGGGCTGACAGGGATCCCATTCCACGCATTCAACAGCTAAGGGCGAGCAGAAAAACACTCTTGCTGTCTCGCCTCTATCAATATGCATTGTTTCGACACACAAGTCTGCATACGACAGCACCGTCGACGAGCCCACCATTTCTTACCGCGACCTGTGATGATACTAGATACTGTGACGCCGACTGCGTACCTAGGTAATATAGCTTCACATGACTGGTCACGTGTAAGTGTAAGATGGCTGACGTCCCTCCAATTATCTACAGAGCCGCGAGACAAGCTATTCGGTCTGTTCGGTATTGCTAGAAGCGTAAGCTGTATTACTTGCGACCTGGAAATTAATGTCGATTACGAGATATTTGACACGAGCGTGTTCGCCGATCTCGCCAACATCATGCTTCCTCGCAATCCTTTTGATCCCACTTTCTGGAGTAACGGCAGCCTCACAGGACGAAATCTCCACAACATGCGTCTCGATAGATTCGAGTTCTCCAGGGAAAGAACTACCCAACTATGATCCCCTCGTCTCTCGATCAAGCGCTCTAGCCGACCTTCCGGTTAAGCTGACACCCTGCTTCCACGATCAAAGCACCACCGAAATTTCTGCAGACGCCACAGCAAATATCTCCCGCTCACTTTCCGACATTGAAATGGAAATGGCGAAAGGCATGGCGGCGGGCAATATGGGACGGATGCAGCACGCCGCTGAGTTCTTCACTCGCTTGGGTCGTGACCTGCTTGAGGACTCGGGTGCAACCCGCCCGTAGGTCACATACAGATTCTTGTTTATCATGCGCCGTGATTTAGCGTGATCGCGTCTTTGACGACACATAGAATCCCAGGCCACATCGTTGATTCTCAAGCACTCGAGAAAAGTATAGAGTCTTGGGAAAACCGGTATGCATTTTCTTCGTGGGTGTCCTCTCGATGCCAGAACGCAGTGTGCGGTCAAAAACCTCGAATCGCTCGAGATCGCCTCTCAGATGTGTTCACAAAGCCTAGTCCAAACTCTCACAAAATCTGCAGCATCTGTCATCACAAAAGCCCCGTCAGCACATAATTCCACAGAGATCTGCAAGGTGTACCACATTTCAGTGCAACTCACCGTTTCTCTCAACAAACTGCAGCGCGATTTCCCCATCCGACGTCAACGGTAGCGCATACTTGGACACAAAGATGAATGGCTTGGGCCTCGGGCAGGCCATGCTCACAAGCCCCCTCCCCTCCAGCGCAAAAAAATCGATATCCCTCCCCTCCTTATATTTCGTGAGAAAAGCCGTCCAAATCGGCACGCCGTCCTTATCGCCACGGTAAGGCCTTGCCTCGAGCCTGATAACTCCTGACCCGCGGTCTTGCAGTAACCGCAACCCGTGTAACATGTCGCGGTCGCGAACGATGCCGCCGAACAACCCTTCTTCTTCCATGTCTCGTGGGTCATCGATGAGGGCTCTGTGCAGGCCAGCGGGATCTTGTCGCTTGAGGGCGACAAATGTGGAGTAAAAGAGCACCATGCGCTCGTGGTGGGTGAACTTTAGCTCGGCCCAGGTCAAGAAGAGATCCTCGTCGGATCTGCTTGCCATGCAGAGTTTGAGGAGAGAGCCGTCGCGGAAGGCGAGCAGGCGGGTTAGAGGGAGGCAATAATAGAGCTCTTTGCCCCGGGTGGTGTTGGAGGTGAAGAGGAGGCGCGCGCGGCCGTTTTGGGGACGCCAGTAGAAGGTTAGGATAGAGCCGTTGTCTGAGAAGTGGCTGTGAAGAGAATATTAATGAGGCTGAGTGGGACGATAGGGGTGTTTGAACATACATGCTCTCCAGTGGGACAAAGCCCTCTTGTTGAAGGGCTAGCTTTGCAGCGGGCTGCACCGTACCTTTACATCGTGTTGTGGCTTCTCTGGGCTTGATGTCAGTATGATCTTCAGCAAGACTCGATGCAATGTGTCCTTACAATTGTTGACTCGTACGATAGTGAGAACGCCACTTTTCGCCACCGAAGATGTATGATGTCCAACTGATAGGAGTTTCTTCATCGGCTTCACTGGAAAATGACGAAAGCGATGAAACATCGTCTCGGAGCGTCTCCGACGGGGCATAGCCGTATCCGTGAGTCTGCGACATACGCGTGGAGGGTGCGGTGGTAGCTGATTTGTTATTTTGGTAAGTATTTGGCACGAGTGACCACATGTTTTGCTAGAGAGGGAAATGTCCAGCCAGCACTTACAAGCTTCCACGTCCTGCTCTGCTTCCAGATCTTGATCCCGCTGCCTTTGTCGTCGAGAAAGGTTTTGTACCCTGGTCTCAGCCTGCAACCATTTCATTGTGAATTGCTCACCATTCGGTTGGTCGAGAAGGCTTTCAACCAAGTCTCGATACCACTTCAGTCTATCAGACAGAGACATTTGTTCCATGCCCTCCAGAATTGGATCGAGCTCATTCCAGGCCATGCGTTGCAGCACAATGTCTGGATAGAGGAGTATATCCTGCGTCACGTAGATCGTATCCATGGCGCTCCGGTGGACAAGATCGATGCTCATGTCAACTCGCTCGCGATTGTCCACGAAAAACTGACTTCCCAGCATTTCCTTCAATTGTCGTAAAGCGGTGCGCATACTGTGCAAGTCCTCAATGGCTCCGAGTATCCCGGTTCTACCAGCGATTAGACCAAGTGGTGATCTTTCTGATGCTCTGCGTAAAGGTAGTACAACTTCTAGAGCGGACTGAGCCAGACGTGAAAGCTGCGATACATGTGCCAAAGTTGATGAGGTTGATTCTCTTGTCGCATCCAGGTGTGGGCTTCTGGGACGTAAGGCTAACGCCCTGATGTTCGAAACTGCGGTAGCTTCCATGCGTAGATCCCGGACAACCTCAAACTCTCCACCGAGTAAAGCAACATGCAGTGGCGTTCTTCCATAACAGTGCGCCCGCGGGCTCTGCGCTTGCTGGTTTTTGAAAAGTTCCTGAATACTGGCCCTGGTGCGTACATGGGTGGCGTCAAGCGTGTTTCCCTGCAGATGGCCAAGCAAACCTTCCACAAAACTGTGGTACCACTCAAATCTCGTCGTTAGGGGCACACGCTCTACATCCTGGAACCTATGCCTCAAGTCGTGCCAGACCAGCCAGAGTGCCGCCGAGTTGGCACGATCAAGCACACCCTGAGCAACGACCAAGGTGAGCAGCGTGCTATTGACAACAAGAGCAGTATCGCGCTTGATGCGGTACAGCGAGTACGTATACGGCGGTGCATTGAAGGCAGCTCGTAGTTGTTTGTAGATTCCGCTCAAATGATACAGCTTCTCGATGGTACCTGTGATTTCGACAAGGATGCGCGGAGAATTGCGTGACTCCTCCTCGCGAAGGTCGTACAAAAGGTCCGACAAGGCTCCGACAAGGTTCACGGTGCTTTCGACTAAGCGCGAGAACTTTTCCGAATCAGTTTCGGAAGGAGCAAGCAGTTGTAAGAGCGGCGTCGAATCCGACAAGGCAGACAAAGGCATTTCTTCAGGCCTAGCTACTATCGCATCCTGAGAGTGAACAAGCAGTGCATCAGAATTTGAAGAAGTGGATATCTTTCCTCTTATCATTTTTGCGAGATCCTCATGGCCGCCCAGGTTCGCCACCTGCAATATCGTCCTGCCACTGCGGTCCGTGCAAGATTCGAGGTCATCCGGCTGGATTCTTGACAACAGAAGGCTCATGGTCTTTGGGTGTCCTAGACTTGCTGCTCGCAGCGCTTCCGATATGAGATCTGTCTTGCCTGCATCGAGCAAAAGCTGCGTGACATCTGGCTCGTCGTGCCCATGTGGCCGCCAAGATACATCGAAGTCTGATTCAACCGAGCTGACATCGCCGCCTTCACCATCTGACACAGCAGATTCCGATGATTGAGGGGAAGGGGGTGCTAGGTGCGATTCCAATCGCGACTCCGTCTTGTCTAGTTTGTCGATTTCCAGATTCAGTTTGAAGAGTATGTCTTCGATGCGATGCTCGACTTGGTGCAAGATATAGGCGTCTGACACTCTGCCCTTTTGTGCAGCCTTGGTGCTTGTTCCCTGCTCTATATTGTCCCACTTCGCTAAGCATGATTTGCAAGATTTGGCCTGGCATCCTGTACACGAGTAGATCCACCAGTGGGGTCCCGAACGACACAGATCGCATCTCCACAATATGAGGGTCGTATCGGACTTGATGATCTCCCAGTTGTGTGTGCAACCGACTGGTTTTGAGGTGTCTGCAGATGTTGGATTGGAGCTGTCTCTCGCTTCAATAGATGCCGACCGAGCGTTTCTGATTCTTGCAGATCCCTCAAGTGATTGTATCAACCACTGTATCGACCTCAGAGTCTCGTCCATCTGACGTCGATCTTTGTCATGAACAACATCATGTTCTTCGTATGCCCGCGAGTTAATTAGCAATCCGAGATCATGTCGCCATGATGTGAGCCTCAAGTGTACGCGGTCGAGGCCCAACGCGGTGTCCGGCGAAGATTCGAGAAGACCGTTAGGTACAAGCAGCTTGGTTATCTGAGCCAGGACACCGGCGTACACATGCTCTGTAGCTTGCATGGTCCCTTATTGATGGTCGCCTGCGTCGGTGATAGCCTCAGAAGATATACCTATGTCTCTTTCGAGGGCCACGACCTACGAGGCTGACAGGTGAGACCGCTCGGCGCAAGCACAGCTCAGGTGTGATTCGCGCTAGAAGTGCATGCATGATCCCACCTTCTCTTTCCAGCCCTCATTGTGGCGAGGCTGAATAGAGCTACTTGCACTGATCGAGGACTCTCTGCTGATTTCAAACCGTACCCTGCCAACAACATCCTCTTGTAAATCCAAGTACCACCGGGCGGTTCGCATCATGATTCCTGAGCCGTTCACTTATATTGCCGCGGGGTTCGGCATCGCCATGACACTCCTCAGCGCAACAGCGAGCACCCTGACGGCTGCGAAGCAGCAGATCGACAAGTTCGTTGAGTATGAAGACCGGATCCGGCGCATGAGATCTGAGATACAGTTGAGCGAAGGAGAACTTGAAGATTGCCTCTCGGCCTGGCGAGATGACGCGGGCGAACTGTACAGCCTAGGCGACTGTGCCGAGCTGTTCGGTACAGCACGACGCGAGGAGCTTGAAGAGAAGGTCTATCAGATCATCAGCGCTTTGGCCAAAGTGCAGCAAACTCTGTGCTTTGGTATAGCGCGTCCCGGCCAAAGTCTCAGCGCTGATGACATGGACACAACGCCAGAGTCGGCTTACGAAGAGGCCGAGGCTTGGGTATCGAGTGCACCTCGCAAGGAGGTCTTTGCCGCACAGCAAAAGTCGTGGAGGACCAAGATCAAAAGGCAAACAGCGAAATACAAACTCCTGACGAAAGTTATCTTCGTCGTGTGGAACGGCGAGACGATCAAAGCAAGAACGGAAGCGCTGCGGAAATCCGTGGCCAATCTACGAACCTTCACGGATCTTCTAAAATCGAATCTTCCCAAACTAGCCTCCGACTCCACACGTCCGTCATTCGCAGAACGAGTATCGCACTTGAATCATCTGACAAGACGATGGCGAGATCTCTCGTCCGTCATGGAGATTATCTCAGGCGCACCGTTTGCGGTGCTGCCCCGTGAGCCGGACAGCGAAGGGTGCATTGACAGCTGCGAGGAAGACCAGGATGTGACCGTAAGTATGCTTGTCGAGACCACTGACGTCGAGACGACGAACATGGAGAGACGCATCATATATGTGTCATGTCTGGCTGCAAAATCTGTGCCCCAGCACAAGATGGTCGAGAATGCGCTGAGAGGCGAATGTCAAGGTACGCAAAGCACAAGATGGTTCTTTTTAATGAATAGTCTTTTACCCTAAACAGGTACCGCAAGTACAATTGATGTCTTGTGTCCGAAAGTAAAGGGCAAGAGCATGAAGAAGCTGTACTCCAGCACCGCAGCACGGTCTGCACTGGACAGAGCACGGCTGCAAAGGTGCTGGGAAATGGAGCGAGCAGAGACGGCGCTGTCACTCATCACCTGGACCTTGCTGTTGTGGCAAACGCCATGGTCCAAATGCATCTGTACTGCTCGCTTGTGGAGATACCCAGATCTTTCAGGCCGTCCTCGCATATCCATGCTGCCATGCTTGGAAGAACCCACCCCGGACGGCTGTAGCTTTGAAGCCAAGTGCATACAGGCACAAACGGGCGAGCAATCGAGTATGTCACGTCCTCTGACAGGAAGTGATACCAAGAGAGATGCAGTTTATTGACACGTTTTAGTACGACGTCTCCGAACTAATCATTTCCGGCCCACGCCCACGGATCGTGAGATTGAGGCATCTCGACGCAAGATGATCAGTCTGGCAATCACCTTGTGCGAGATGGCTCTCCTCTGCCCGATCGAAATCGCGAACCCATCGCGCCACCCGTTACAATTCATTTGCGGGACTCGAACAGAAGTGGACGAAAACGCCCTACTCAATCTCGTGGAGGAGGTGACCATGAAGAAGTATCGCGAAGCTGTGCAGTTATGTTTCCGATACGCAGCTCATCCGAAATACACGACGACCACAGCAGCTGAGATCGTCGCTTTCTCGGAAAAGCTACTTGTGCCTTTAGCAGCGTGGGTGTCCGATGTGCTGAGAAGCCGCAACGTAGGAAAGCCAGCGGCATGGTATGCTGCTGTGCCCGAGGAGACCTTGAAAGCGATGGACATATGAGCTTTCCGCTATGCATTTTCAGAGTATCTACGACCGTGCCGCTATGTCTGTACCATCCGCTGTATCACAGTCGTTTCATCGCCTTCCAGCGCTGCACAATCTATTCCATTCGACCTTGAAATCGCTCGCATCTACCACAGGGCGTCAGCCAAATCTCTGAAACACGCCTTAAGAGGCAGGTACAACTTACCACCCCTCGACTCAAACTCCAGAACATACTCTCCTCCCCTGGTCATCTGCAAATTGTAATTCGGATAGAAAACAAACGGCACCGGTTTCGGACAACACATGATCACAACCGTGCTATTTCTCTCCAGCCCGAAAAAGTCTTGATCTCGTGCTTCGACGTATCTGGTGACGAAAGCCGTCCATATGGGAATTCCAGTATTATTGCCACGCAAGGGCGCCGCCTCGAGTCGGTAGACTCCTGAGGCACCGGCGTTGCTCTCTATGTACAAGCGTAGCGCGTGAAGCATGTCGCCGTCTCGGATCACGCCGCCGTAGAGCTGTATTTCTTTCAGGTCTCCGGGTGATTCCAAGAGCTGCCAGGGTGTTTCGCGTCGGTCCTGGCACTTCAGGGCCACGAACGTCGAGTAGAACAATACCATGCGCTCGTAGTGAATGAATCGGAGTTTCGCCCAGCATACAAGTTCGCCGTCGCGGCTGCTCGCTTGGCACAGTTTCAGAAGCGAGCGCTCGCGCAAGGCAACGAGACTGGTCAAGGGCAGACAGTATTGATGTTCCCGACCTCGTTCGTCGATCGTCGAGATGAGGATTCGTGTCCGGCCGTCGTGAGGTCTCCGATAGAGGGAGATGAGGGTATCAGTGTCGTTGAACTGCCTGAGCCACATCGTAAGCATATTGACGGAAGTGCAGCTCGCAGGGAAGCTCACAGGTCTGCGATCATGTCAAATCCTTCCTCGTATAGTGAAGGTATTGCAGCAGGCTGTGCGGAGCCGAGACAGCAAGTTCCGATTTCTCTACTTATCGTCAGCCTATGATCAAAGACAGGTGGTCAGCAGTCTGCGCACACTTGCTGGCTTGGTCGGAAGGTTGAGCGTATACGACGATCGAGACCTATTAGCACGATTTGAGCCCAGTGGTACGCTGGCTGGTCGTTGGCAGAGTAGGATGTGTGGCTAGAAACCAAGGTTTGCGATGAGCTAAGTGTGGGTGAGGTCACTACAGGTGGTGGCTCGGGTGCGAGTGGCGGTGGTCCACTGGTACGTCCACTGTCACTGAAGTCGGAAGATGGTGGTCGGATTCGAGGTTGAGGTGGACGCCATGATATAGCTGGCGGAGCAGCTGGCCGTGGTGTGCTGGATGCTAATGGCTTCCCTGTCAGAATAGCCGCACAGATTCACAGCACTCGCCTAGCGTGATCTTAGTGGAGACCACTTACCAATCTCAACATGGCGTATGGCCGGACCTACCAAATTGACACTATCCTGCGATTCGAGAAGCCTCTGCACATCACCTCTCAGCCTTGTTAAGCCGCCGCCGACTTCCCCATCCAGCTGGTTCAGTAGAGCCTGGATCAATTCCCGATACCAGCCAAGTCTTTCGGAGAACCCTACGCGTTCCATGCTGCTCATCCGGTGAACCAAGTCGCCCCAGACCATAGATTGCGCTGACTCTCTAGAGTGGCGTATCACCATCAGTGCGACTTCCAGCGTGTACCGAAGACTGCGGTACACGAGCCGGGTGTCTCTTTGGATACGATGAAGGCTGTGCTCATATCGCGGGTTATCCTGGACACTGGCGAGACGCTGTAGTACGGTACTAACGCCGAACAGGTTGCCCACGGCTTCTGTGATGCTTGCGGCATCAGACGAGCTGGGCTCGCGCAGGTGTTGCAAAGCAGACGCAACATCTTCGGCGTGATTCGCTAAGAGGTCGAGGTGTTGTGAGGTGGCCATTGAAACACGAGGCGGAAGTGAAGCTGCATTAGTGCTGTGGTCACTTGACTCGTCGCGGCGTAGCTTGATCGAAGCTTAGTAGTTATGTCCAAGGTCCTCGAAGCGTGCAGATGGAACGCCTTGCAAATATTCACGGCGTTCGAGGTTGAGGCTGTCGTGCAAGTGGTGTCATCAAGCTGACGCCCGACTACTGAAGAAAGGCTTTCTATCGAATGTTCTCGGTGCCATCGTTGATGTGGTTGTAGCGCGGTCCGGCGCACAGCATGGCTGCTTGCAGCTATTGCCAGCGCATCAATGCTTTTGAGCTTCACCGGTGGATCATAACTTTTGCATTTAAGTCGTGACTGGCACTCAGCCAACACCTTTCCAGCCATCGGATGAGGTAGATACAGAGGGTGGGCAGTGTCTGCACCATCCATCTGAAGTCGAATGCTCATATTTTTGATGAGTTCTTAGCGATCATGATCGGCACCGGTAATATTTCAGTGATTTTGAGCCTGCTCGGTATTGAGCCACGACTTTAACACAGCAGTCTGGCCCTGCATGCGCCAATCTTCTTTTCGCACACGCTTGAAATGCAGCTGTGCAGGAATCCACTTTGCATCATCGTCCTGAAAGATCGATACAGACGGTCAA
>Ga0265797_10007273_pt1 | contig 15240 bp, 11 predicted proteins | sample P2T30metagenome_FD_192433 | JGI IMG/M metagenome (GOLD analysis project Ga0265797, IMG submission 192433) | Plant litter microbial communities from East Loma Ridge, Irvine, California - P2 T30 | ecosystem: Environmental > Terrestrial > Plant litter > Unclassified | place: USA: California... | reverse complement strand
CAGCACTTCCGGATCGACCGGCTTCTGGTGGAAATCGTAGGCGCCCATGCCGATCGCTTTGACCGCGTTGGCATGGTCCTGGTTGCCGGTCAGGACGATCACGCGCGTGTCCGGCGCCAGCGCCAGGATCTGCTGCAGCGTGGCCAGGCCTTCGGTCGAGCCGTCCGGATCGGGCGGCAGGCCCAGGTCCATAGTGCACACGGCCGGTTCGTGGCGGCGCAGCTGGGCCAGCGCCGCCTCGCGGTCGCCGGCCACCACGACCTCGTAGGCGTCCAGGCTCCAGCGCAGCTGCTTCTGCAGGCCCGGGTCGTCTTCAATGATGAGCAGTTTCGGTTTGCTTTGGGTCACGGTGTCCTCTACGCTTCGACTCTTTCAGGCGTTCTTCAGGCCGCCTGCGCCGGCGCCGCTTCGCGGTACGGCGGCAGGACGACCCGGAACGTGGTGCCGAGCTTGGGACGGCTGCTCACTTCCAGCGTGCCGCCCAGCTCGTTGATGTATTCCCGGCTTTCGAACACGCCGATGCCCATGCCGGCCGACTTGGTCGAGTCGAAGGGCTTGAACAGGCGTTCGCGGATGAAGTCCTCGCTCATGCCTTCGCCGGTGTCGGTGATCTCGATCTCGACCGCCTCCTGGCCGCTGCGGCGCGCCACCCGGATCATGACATGGCCGTCGCGCGGCGTGGCCTCGATCGCGTTCTGGATCAGGTGGCCGAGCACGCGCTCGAGGCGCTCGCGGTCCGCCACCACCTTCAGGCCGGGCTCCTCGACCACCAGCTGCGGGTGCGGCTCGAAGGCGCTTTTCAGGGCCACGGCCTGGCGCACCACCTGGTCGACCGCCAGCGGCAGCTTGTGCTCGGCGTTCTCGGTGCGCGACAGCTTCTGCAGCAGGAGCTTCATCTTCTGCACCGAGTGGTTCAGGGTTTCCAGCATGTCCTGCTGGAATTCGGGATTGTCCTTGTGCTTCTCGGCGTTGGCGTTCATCAGCGACAGCTGGGCCACCAGGTTCTTCAAATCGTGCACCACGAAGGTCGACATGCGGTTGAAGGACTCGAACTGGCGCGCCACCATCAGCGCGTTGGCCGCGTCTTCCTGGGCCAGGTGGCTGGCGGCCTGGTTGCCGGCGATTTCCAGCAGGTCGAAGATTTCCCAGTTCAGCTTGAGGCGGCTGCGCGCATGCTGCAGCACCACGAAGCCGAACAGTTTTTCGTTCAGCATCAGCGGCACCACCAGCCAGCGGCGCGGGTAGTCGAGCAGCCAGTCGGGCACGGCCAGGCCCTCGTACTTGTCCGGGCTGTCCACGTATTCGTCGAGGTCGATCACCCACTGGGTGCTTTCCAGGAAGCGGCAGAACGGCGACTGCGCCGGCTCGGCCATCGGCCCGCTCGGCGCCTGCCACTGGGCGCGCGGCTCGAAGCGTCCGCCTTCGCTGCGCTGCCACAGCGCGCCGCCGGGGCTTTCGACCAGCACCGCCAGGGCCTGGATCGCGCGGTCGCCCAGGCCCGGCCCGCGTTCGGACAGGGTGCGCGTAAACCGCATCCATTCCTCGCGGTAGTCGTAGTTGTAGCGGTAAAAATGCTTGCTGATCGAGACCTTCAGCCAGGAGCGCGCGGTGCCCGAGAACAGGATCACGCCCAGCAGGCAGACGGCGCCGAACAGGAAGGCGGTCTGCACCACCGTGCCCCAGCGCCCGCCCACGTAGCGCAGGTAGTAGCCGACCGAGCCCATGGCCAGCAGGTAGATCGCGGAACCGAACAGCGCGGCCGAATGGAACATCACGCGGCGCGACACCGCGAACGAGGTGGTCCACGAACGACGGCGCGCCAGCGAGGCCGCCACCAGCGGCACGGTCAGGGCATTGATCACGCCGCGCGCGGTCCACAGGTCGGGGTTGGCTTCGCGGAACAGCATGGTGTTGCTGTACATGTAGAAGTCATAGGCGAACATGCCGCCGATGCCGAGGCAGACGAACTTGATCGCCCAGCGCTCCTCGATGGTCTTGTTGCGGTACACCTGCTCGACCAGCAGCATGCCGTACACCGACATGCCGACGAAGGCGGCCAGGGTGGCGAGGCTGCCGAAGGCTGCCAGGAACCGGCCCTGGCCCAGCAGCGCCAGCAGCAGCAGCGCCAGCAGGAAACCATAGCAGGCGCCCGCCACGACCAGCGAACGGCGCAGGCGGCCGTCCTCGCGCCGCCAGTGGCCCAGCAGGGCCACCAGGAACAGCGCCCAGGCGCCGTCGCGCACCACTTCGAGCAGGCCGGACAGCGGGCTCCACAGCACCTGGCGCGCGCCCTCCCAGGACAGCACGCCCGCCCACAGCGCGCTGGCCAGGCAGGCCAGCGGCAGCGTGATGCGCTGGGCGCGGCCGCGCCAGCCCGACAGGACAGGCAGGCCGAGCACCAGGAAGCCGATGGCGGCCAACAGGTAACTGGATGCGGCGATATTCGTCACGTGATGGAGGTAGGACGGCTTGGCCGGCATGCCGGCCGTGCTTTATTTTTCAGCGCCCACTGCGGAACAGGACGACTTTCAGGGTATCGATCAGGATCAGGACGTCGAGGAACAGGCTGTTGTTCTTGACGTAATAGAGATCGTACTGCAGCTTCTGCAGCGCGTCCTCGGCCGACGAGCCGTAGCCGTAGCGCACCTGGGCCCAGCCGGTGATGCCCGGCTTCACGCTGTGGCGCACATTGTAGTAAGGGACCACTTCGATCAGCTGCTCGACGAAGTACTGGCGCTCCGGACGCGGGCCGACGAAGGACATCTCGCCCTTGAACACGTTGAGGATCTGCGGCAGTTCGTCGATACGGGTCTTGCGCATGAAGTTGCCCACGCGGGTGATGCGCGGGTCGTTCTGCTGCGCCCACTGCGGCTTGCCGCCCTTTTCGGCGTCGGTGCGCATGCTGCGGAACTTATGCACGCGGAAGATTTCGCCATCCATGCCGACCCGCTCCTGCGAATAGAACACGGGGCCGCGGTCTTCGAACCAGACCGCCAGCGCCGCCAGCAGCATCAGCGGGAAGGTCAGCGCAAGGATGATGGTGGAGCAGATGATGTCGAAGCTGCGCTTCATGAAGGTACGCACGAAGCTCTGGTCGAAGCCGCCGCCGAACACCAGCCACGAGGGCTGCAGCGAGTCGACCCGGATCTGGCAGGTCTCGCGTTCGAAGAAGGTGGCGGCGTCGGTGACCTTCAGGCCGGCCAGCTTGCACTCGAGCAGCTCCTTGATCGGGAAGCCGCCGCGCCGGTTCTGCACCGACACCACGATTTCCTGCACGTTGTGGCGGCGCGCCAGCGCCACCAGCGATTCGTTGTCGCGCGCGGCCAGCAGGCTGGTCGAGGGTACGCACAATTCCTCGGTCGGGGTCGGGATGAAGCCGGTGATGTTGTAGCGGTGGTAGCTGGCGCTCTGCTGGGCCAGGTCGCTGCACTCCTTGGCCAGCGGACCGCTGCCCAGGAACAGGATGCGGGTTTCCAGGAAGCGCAGTTCCGAGGTCTTGAAGAACACCATGCGCGAGGTGAAGATCCCCACCCCGGCGATGCCGAACACCAGCGCCAGGATGCCGCGCCCGAAGTACAGGTCGGGCGCCACGTAGAACACCAGGGTCAGGATCAGGAAGCCCATCACGAACGAGGGCATCAGCTTGGTGAAGAAGGGGTTGCGCAAGCCTTCGTTGAAGTTGAGCTGGTACATGCCCATCGCGCTCATGCTGAAGATGATGGCGGCGGTGAAGGCAATGGCCGAGGTAAAGAAATGGTCAAGGTGCTCGATGTTCGCCAGCGTGGCGCCGCGGCCGAGCTCCATGAAACGCACCGTCGCGCCGATGTAGGCTGCGCCAAGCAGCACCAGCACCTCGACGAACAGCAACACGAACACGATCTTCGACACGTAGTGATTAGAAATCCTAAACACGGTAACTCCCGGCTTCTTCTTCGTTATTTGAAAAACATGGGGCGATCTTCAGTGCGGGAACGCGTGGACGCAACAGCCCATCGCTTTCTGCAAGCCGTCATCGATACGGTGGGCCGGCACGGATGCGACGCCGACGGCGCCATCCTGGACAGCTTTGCCGGCATGTATGCAGTCACCTGCACAAAGTTCCCTGACAGCAAAGCGTTCATCATACCGTACAGGCTGGCGAGCACGATACGATAACCGGTTGCAGCGTTGTAGACTTGACGCACGGTATCAATTTCAGCACGTGCGGCTGGCAGTGTCGCGTCCGTGGAAGCACGGTGCGGAATAGCCGATGACCTGTCGCTTCTGCTTGCGCTTCCATGGTTCGGTTCCGCTCCAATTTTTGCAAATTGTTTAACATTTAATATAACACGGAAATACCGATGCTTCCCAAAAGAAAATACTGGGTGCTCGGTCAGAACAACAGAATCGCCAGCTTCTACGGCATGTTTGGGTGCGTGGAGAGCGTTGTGCCGCATCGCCAGCCGAAACATGACAGTTGAATCAACAAAAACCCGCTCAGGCATAATCAAACAAACAACTTCATGCCTCAAGCATACAATGCTAACACTTTTTGCCTAGGTGACAATTTAATCTGGCAATCGTGCGCATCATGGACGCAACAAAGAGGTGCGGAAGCAGGGGGAACTGTCTGGAAACCGGAAAGGGAAAGGAAACAGATGGCGCGGCTGGCGGGGATCGAACCCACGACCCTTGGCTTCGGAGGCCAATACTCTATCCACTGAGCTACAGCCGCGCTGGGTGAAGTGATGCGAAGGATACAGTCTTTCCCGACCGTCGTCTATGGAAACCGGCACTGGCGCCCTGGGAATTGCGTTTCCATCAATGAAATTTGGGTCTATAATCGGCCGGGATGGCATTGCAAATAAGCATCCGCAGCGCAGGAGACAGGTTTTTTTAATTAGATTAAGGAAATCATGAGCGACGCACACAATCAGCAGCAATCCTTCATCCACACACCCAAGCAATTGATTGCTGCGGTCGCGGGGTTTTTCCTTGTGATCGTGATCGGCATCATCCTGCTGGTCACCTTTGTCACCAATACCCACCTGGCGGGCGCCGGCACCGAACCGAACGCGCAGGACATCGCCGCGCGCGTGCGTCCGGTGGCCGAGGAAGGCTTCGCGTTCAAGGACATGAATGCACCCAAGGTGCTGCAGAGCGGCGAAGCGGTGTTCACCGCCGTCTGCGCCGCCTGCCACGCGAGCGGCGCCGCCGGCGCGCCGAAAGCCGGCGATGCCGGCGCCTGGGCCGCGCGCATCAAGCAAGGCTACGACACCCTGGTCCAGCATGCGGTGCAAGGCATCCGTCTGATGCCGGCCAAGGGCGGCAACCCGGACCTGGACGATATCGAAGTGGCGCGTGCGGTGGTCTACATGAGCAACCAGTCCGGCGCCAAGTTCAAGGAGCCGGAAGCCCCGGCCGCGCAACCGGCCCAGGGCGCTACCGCAAACGCGCCGGCGGCAACGGCTGCACCGGCCGCGGCCGCTGCGCCGGCTGCGGTCCCGGCCACCCCGCCCGCACCCGCCCCTGCCGCGCCAGCCCCGGCGACGGCCAGCGCCGACACCGGCAAGGCCCTGTTCGGCTCGGCATGCGTGGCTTGCCACGGCGCCGGCGTCGCGGGTGCCCCGAAAGTCGGCGACAAGGCCAACTGGGCACCGCGCATCGCCCAGGGCAATGCGGTGCTGTACGAACATGCGATCAAGGGATTCCAGGGCAAGGCCGGCGTGATGCCGCCCAAGGGCGGGTCGGCGGCACCGGATGCCGACGTCAAGGCTGCCGTGGATTACATGGTGGCCGCGGCGAAGTAGACCGGACCGGAAGGACGGGAGAAGAAGTCAACCGGGGAAACGCGGGTCGATGCGGCACCCGGTGCCGCATCCAGTCATCCGATCAAGCCTTGGCGCCGTGCTTGCGGCGCGCCGCGGCGGCAGCCAGCAGGCCGATACCGCACAACACGATACTGCCCGGTTCCGGCACATAGTTCAGGTCCTCGCTCACGTAGAAGTCGAACGTGATGCTGGCAGCACCCAGCCCCCCGATCTCATCGATGCGCACGGTGGTCGCCGTCGAAGGGAAGGCGCCATCCCAGGGCCGGTTGATGACAGCAAAGTCGGCCAGGTTGTTGGACGCCACCAGCACGTTGCCGGCCAGGTCGCGAATGGTAATGCGGGCGTCGTACAGCGCGACCGGCATCTCGAGATCGAGCACGTCGCCGAACGTGCCGACGCCCAGGAATGCGTTTTCGTCGAAGACCGGGAACAGGTCGCCGTCGGCACTCAGGTTCAGACTGATGCGGCTGATGCCGCTGCCCAGCGCCGTATCGGACTCGGTGAGCGTCAGCAGGAGGTCGTTGCGCAGGAAAAAAGCCGGCTGGTCATCGAAGGTAGTGGTCGGCAGGGACGCCGCGTCACTCTGTTCACCTGCCAGATAAACGCTATAGCTGGAGCCTTGCAGGACGACGGCAGATGCGGAACTGCCAAGGACAAACGTTGCAGCAAATAACATCAATGAAGCGAATAGCTTTTTCACATGCATCTCCCAAATAGAAGGCTAAGGATGGAGATACCCAAGCAAAATTTATTCCATGTAAATTTTGCTTTTTAGATCATGACGTTATATTCATTGCTATGAGTATTTTTATTTGTGCTGTAAAAAATCTCGACGTGATTGCCAGTCAAAGCCCCCGCTTGACCGGGCACAAAGGGAGGCAAATTCGTATCCGTCGAGACCACACAAAAAAGGCTGCAGTAGCGGCCCCGGCTTCATGCTGCGCGCGTAAACACGGCGCGTTTTGAAATCGTGAAATTGAACAACATGGCGACCGCCGAACCCGCCGCCACGCCCAGGAACAGGTTCAGGGTGCTGTGGTCGGTCAGCCAGAGCCAGGCCTGGTAGACGATCAAGTTGATGCCGCCGCCCATGCTGGTAAGCGCAAGGTACTGCGCCCATTCGCGCACCGAACCCTTCCCCTGCTGGACGAAGGTGAAATGGCGGTTGACCTTCCAGGTGACGGTGGCCGCCACCACGAACGACACGATGCGTCCGGCCAGCGGGCCCAGCCCCAGTACGTTGACGGCCGCGTACAGCACCGAAAAATCGGTGACGAAGCCGAGCGCGCCGACCACGCAGAAGCGCAGGAACTGCTTCACCCGCGTTTCCCGAGCAAGGCGCCGACCGAGGGCACGGCAAGGTAGGCCATGCGCTTGAGCTCGCGCCGGCCCTGGGTCACGGTATCGAGGATCAGGCCACAGGTCAGCGACAGGCAAGCCAGCAGCATGGTACTGGCCGCCAGCACCGCGGTCGGCAGGCGTGGCACCAGGCCGGTCTCGAGGTAGGTCAGCAGCACCGGGAAGGACAGGCCCAGCGACACCAGCGCCAGCAGCGCGAAGATGATCGTGAAGAACATCAGTGGCCGCTCGTTCTTGAACAGCTTGGTGATCATCATGAGGATGCGGAAACCGTCGCGGTAGGTCGACAGCTTACTGGTCGATCCCTCGAGGCGTGCGCCATAGGGCGTGTCGAGTTCGCCGATCGGCATGCGCAGCTGGAGCGCGTGCACGGTCAGTTCGGTTTCGGTCTCGAAGCCGTTGGACAACGCCGGGAAGGATTTGACGAAGCGGCGCGAGAACACGCGGTAGCCGGACAGGATGTCGGTGAAGCGGTTGCCGAACAGGGTCGCGACGAAACCGGTGAACAAGGCATTGCCGAAACGGTGGCCGGCGCGGTAGGCGGCGGCTTCGGAGTCGATGCGGCAGCCGACCACCATGTCCAGGTTCTCGTCGATCAGCTTGGCGATCAGGGCCGGCGCGCTGGCGGCGTCGTAGGTGATGTCGCCGTCGCACATCAGGTAGATGTCGGCATCGACGTCGGCGAACATGCGGCGCACCACGTTGCCCTTGCCCTGCAGGGTTTCCTTGCGCACGATGGCGCCGGCGGCGGCGGCCACTTCCGAGGTGCGGTCTTTCGAATTGTTGTCGTAGACGTAGATCCGGGCCTGCGGCAACTCCCTGCGGAACCCCTCGACCACCGCACCGATCGCGGCTTCTTCGTTATAGCAAGGCAGGATGACCGCGATCTCGAGACCGGCGAGCGACGGATGCGCCGTGCCCATCGGCATGATGTTTCCCGGCGCCCTCAATGTGGAGTTCATTCTGTTCCTTTTATTACTGTAATTTGGTGAGGGTGGTGGCCTTGGCCGGCAGGCCGAAGCTGCGTACCGCGGCGATGTCGGGGGCAGGCGTGCCTTCCGCCTCATAGACTTCGGTGTTGCCGCCACGGTACTGGTGCTGCAGGCTTTGCTTCAGCACGAATCCGGATCCGCCGGCGGCGAGCGCATCGCGCATCTGCCGGCTGTGCGGATAAGCGGGCAGGTCATGTGGCCGCACGATGACGATGTGCTGCACGCCCAGCCGGTGCAGCTCGGCCAGCACCTGGCGGGCATCGCTGAACTTGAGCGTATAGCTGCTGCCCATGAAATTCGAATCCGCCAGCAGTTTCGAGGCGCGCACGACATAGCCCTGCAGGCCGGTATCGTGCACGGCCATCTGGGCAATGAAGGCCCCCTCGGCACCGGCCGGGCCGTCGATCACGGTGAGCGCCGGCTGGTGTCCCGATGCCAGTGCGCCGGCCAGTTGTGCGATGCCCATGTCGGCTTTCGGGGGACGCTCGGCCAGGTGGCGGATGCCCGGCACGGCCATCACGACGGCCAGCACGGCGGCGGCGGCGCCGGCCAGCCCCGGTCCGCGGCCGCGCGCCAGCCAGGCCAGCACGCGCCCGGCGCCGAGCACCACCAGCACCACCACGGCCGGCAGCGCCGGCGCCATGTAGCGGTCGACGATATCGACCGGTACCAGCGACTGCAGCGTGAGCGTGGCCAGCACCAAGCTGATGATGCCGCTGACGACGGTCCAGCGCAGGGGCGCGTGCGTCCGCTCGCGGAACTCGGCCGCCGCACCGAATACCGCAAGCAGCAGGCCGGCCGGCGTCAGCTCATGGGCCAGCGTGCCGAGGTTGGCGGCCAGGGCCTGGTAAGCATAGGCGAAGCCGGCCTGGTAATTGAAACCGTCGGCGGCGATCTTGGCCGTCAGCATGTACCACGGCACCACCAGGGTGGCGGCCACGGCAGCGGCCACGTACAGCCGGATCGACAGCAACAGCCGCCAGTTAGCGCTCAGCAGGATGTGGAAGACCGGAATGAACACGACCAGCCAGCCATTGCCCTTGATGAGCACCGCCAGTGCCGCCAGCAGGGCGAAACCGATCGCCTTGCCCCAGCCGGGCGCATGCGCATAGCCGATCCACACGGCGGTGGCGGCCACCAGGCAGGCGGCTAGAGGCTGGTCGACCATGAACATCACCTGCCCTTCGAGCGCGAGCGGCGTCAGCGCATAAATCAGCACGCCGGCGATGGCCGCCCGGCGCCCGGACAACATGGCCAGTGCGGCGGCAATGCCGACTGCCGGCAGGGCCGCCACCAGTGCATTGATCGCGAAGGCGACCGGCATGGTCGGCGGCAGTACCGTGAACAAGATGCCTAGGAAGCCGTAGTAGGCAGGCGGCCAGTGGCCGATCGAGATCTTCGGATAGTGGACGTAGAACTCGGTCGCCGCCGCCATCGGATTGGCGCCCAGGTGATGGCGCAAGTAATCCGCAATGAAATAACCGTTGAGGAAGTGGGAGGGCTCGTCCGCACCGGAAAACCCGGATTGATAGGACTTGGCCAACCACATCGCCAGGATGCCGACGGCGAGGGCACACAGGTAAGCCAGGAACAGGAAGGAAGCCGTGGGCCTCTTGTCGGGAAAGGGCATCAATAGATCTTCGAAAAGGCAGTCAAACAATGCTTCTAATCAAATTTTATACGGATTTGCATTTTTTACAAATCCCGCATGAATCGTGTGTTGTATTCACGCGGGGATGGCGCCGGGATGGCGGGGCCATACGGGTTGCAAGGTTAGCGTTTCATGCAAGTTTTTGCGTGCTTTGCGTTGCTTCTTTGGAATCCAATGCTGACAAATCCCCCTGCCCGATGATGTTTGCCTCATCCCTGGCCCGCGCATCCTGATGTTTATAAACAACAGAAGAGCATGCGGATCAACAATTTTTTTGGACGTTGGTTGACATTTTTTAACCGAATCCGACCGCCCCGGCATGTCTGGACAGGTGCGACCGTGCGAATAAGGCCGAGCTCGGGACCCCGGTGTGGCGACTTTGCAGGCAATGATTTTCATAGGGAAATACATTTGAACCTAACATTTTATGGTGCAAAAATGCCCTTCATTAAGTTGCAAGAAAATCACTGTCTGTTGAGTAAGCCTATGATTTCTTAGCGATTTTTCATAGTTGAATGTTCTTTATTTTCGGTTACAAATACTTACAAACCGCGTGTCGCAAATCTCGTAAGCTGCAAACTTTCCAGCAGGAATAACTGCTGACAAGAATCTTTATCGAGGAAAACGACATGCAACAGCGCACTATTGTCAGCCTAGTCCCTACCCTGCTGATTTCGCTGCTCGCCGCAGGCAGCGCCTCGGCCGCGACCCTGTCGGTCGGCCCCGGCAAGACCTATGCCGCCCCATGCGCGGCCTTCAATGCCGCCAAGGATGGCGACACCGTCGAAATTGCCGGCAACAACATCTACAAGGGCGACGTCTGCGGTATCTACCGCAACAACCTCACCGTCCGCGGCGTGAACGGCCGTCCGATGATCGATGCCAATGGCGCGAATGCCATGGGCAAAGGCACCTGGGTGGTCATCGGCAACAACATCACCATCGACAACGTCGAGATGTACGGCGCCAGGGTGCCGGACCAGAACGGCGCCGCACTGCGCCTCGAGGGCACCGGCTTCACGCTGCGCAACAGCTTCCTGCACGATAACGAGAACGGCATCCTGAGTGGCGAGAACACCGCCAGCGACGTGCTGATCGAGTACTCGGAATTCGGCCACAACGGCTTCGGCGACGGGTACACCCACAACCTGTACATCGGCAAGGCCAGGAGCCTGACCTTCCGCTACAGCTATTCGCACGACGCCAACGTCGGCCACAACCTGAAGTCGCGTGCGATGGTCAACACCATCTACAACAACCGCTTCTCCAGCACCGCCGTGGGCCAGAGCGGCAGCACCGCCTCGGGCAGCCCGAGCTACGAAATCGACCTGCCGAACGCCGGCACGGCCTATGTGATCGGCAACGTGATCGAGCAGCCGGCCGCCTACAGCAACCCGAACATCCTGGCCTATGGCGAGGAAGGCGCGAGCAATCCGGGCCAGGACCTGTACGTGGTCAACAATACCTTCCTGAACGATTCCGGCTCGGGTGGCACTTTCGTGATGGTCGGTTCCGGCGTCACCACCCCGGTCCTGCTGCAGAACAATATCTTTGGCGGTGTGGGCACGGCGACCAACCAGGGCAACGCCATCGACCGGACCAACTACCGCGCCACCAGCCCGGCCTTCGTCGACCGCGCCGGCTACGACCTGCACCCGGCCGCGAATTCGCCGGCGATCAATGCGGGTTCGACCCCGGGCGTGGCCGCGTCCGGCTTCGCGCTGACCCCGATCGCGCAGTACAAGCACGTCGCTTCGGGCGAGACCCGCACCAGCGCCGGCCAGATCGACATCGGCGCCTATGAAGCCGCGGCGGGGGGCAGCACGCCGCCGGGCGGCACCACCTGGACCGCCTGCGCCAACGAAGGCGGCACCTGCACCTTCAGCGGCACCCGCGAAGTGCGCTACGGCGCGGGCAACACCTTCGTGAGCAAGACCGCGACCGGCTCGGTGGCCTGCACCAACGCCGTCTTCGGCGACCCGACCCCGGGCGTGGCCAAGACCTGCAGCGTCTCGAGCGCCAGCGTCGACCCGTCGCCGAGCTGGAGCACCTGCGCGAGCGAAGGCGGCCTCTGCTCGTTCAGCGGTACCCGCGAAGTGCGCTACGGCGCCGGCAACGCCTTCGTCAGCAAGACCGTGGCCGGCCCGGTCGCCTGCTCGAACGCCGTGTTCGGCGATCCGGCCCCGAACGTGGTCAAGTCGTGCAGCGTCTCGAGCGCCACTGCGGCGCCCGAAACCTGGACCAGCTGCGCCGGTGAGGATGGCACTTGCTCCTTCAGCGGCACCCGCGACGTCCGCTTCGGCGCCGGCACCAGCTTCGTGACGCGCACCTTCACCGGTTCGGCGTTCTGCTCGAACTCGGTGTTCGGCGACCCGGCCTACGGTGTCGTCAAGTCGTGCAGCTACTCGAGCGTGACCAAGTAAGCACCTGCCTGACTCAGGTAGACAAAAAACAAAAGGCCGCGGACATCCGCGGCCTTTTTATTACTGCATCTTACTTTATCGCTGCCTACTGCTTACCAGATGATCACGCGATCCTTCGGCGCCAGGAACATCTTGTCGCCCTGCTTGACCTTGTAGGCCTCGTAGAAGCCCGGCTGGTTGCGCAGCGTGCCGTTGGCGCGGTACTGGCCCGGCGAGTGCGGGTCGGTTTTCACCTGCACGATCTGCTGCTGCTCGCGCATCTTCGAGCGCCACACTTGCGCCCAGCCCGCGTACAGGCGCTGGTCGCCGGTCATGCCGTCGATGATCGGGGCCTTCTTGCCTTTCAGCGAGATGTGGTAGGCCTTGTAGGCGATGGCCAGGCCCGAGTTGTCGGCGATGTTCTCGCCCAGGGTCAGTTCGCCGTTGACGTGGTAGCCCGGGAGCGGCTCGAAGGCGTTGTACTGGTTGACCAGTGCGGTGGTCTTGGCCTTGAAGTTCTTGTGGTCGGACGCGCTCCACCAGTCGCGCAGGTTGCCGTCGCCGTCGTACTGGGCGCCCTGGTCGTCGAAGCCGTGGCTGATCTCGTGGCCGATCACGGCGCCGATGCCGCCGTAGTTGACCGCGTCATCCGCATTGGCGTCGAAGAACGGCGGCTGCAGGATCGCGGCCGGGAACACGATCTCGTTCATCTCCGGGTTGTAGTAGGCGTTGATGGTCTGCGGCGTCATGCCCCACTCTTCGCGGTCGATCGGCTTGCCCAGCTTGTTCAGCTCGCGGTCGCCTTCGACGATGCGCGAACGCATCACGTTGCCGACCAGGTCGTCACGCTTGACGCTCAGGGCCGAGTAATCCTTCCACTTGTTCGGGTAGCCGATCTTCGGGGTGAACTTGGCCAGCTTGGCTTGCGCTTCCTTCTTGGTGGCCGGGCTCATCCAGTCGAGCTTGTCGATCGACTGTTTATAGGCGGCCAGCAGGTTCTTGACCAGCTCTTCCATGCGCGCCTTGCGCTCGGCCGGGAAGTATTCGGCCACGTACAGCTTGCCCAGCGCTTCGCCCAGCGAACGCTCGACGGTGCCGACGCCACGCTTCCAGCGCGGTTCCTGTTCCTTCACGCCCGACAGGGTGCGGCCGTAGAAGTCGAAGCGCTCGTCGACGAAGTTCTTCGACAGGAAGCTGCCGTAGGATTCGATCAGGTGCAGCGACAGGTAGGCTTTCCAGGTGTCGATCGGGGTTTTGTTCGCGACTTCGACGAAGGCCTTCAGGTAGGTCGGCTGGCCGACGATCACGTAGTCGGCCTTGCCGGTGATGCCGGTGGTCTGGAACCAGGTGTTCCAGTCGAAGTTCGGGGCCAGCTTGGCCATGTCGGCCAGGTTGACCTTGTTGTAGGCCTTGATCGGGTCGCGCAGTTCGACCTTGGTCCACTGCACACGGGCGATCTCGGTCTCGAAGTCGACGATGGCTTTCGCGTTGGCGCCGGCGTTCTTGTCGCCGGCCATGCTCAGCATCTTCTCGACGTGGGCCAGGTACTTGGCCTTGGTCGCGGCCAGCTTGGCGTCGTCCGCCTTCAGGTAGTAGTCGCGGTCGGGCATGCCCAGGCCGCCCTGGCCGATGTCGGCGACGTACTTGGTCGAATCCTTGTTGTCCTGGTGGATGCCGTAATCGAAGGGCACGCCCACGCCGATCTTGCCCAGGTTGGCCAGCAGGGCCGGCAGCTCGGATTTGTCCTTCAGGGCGGCGATCTTGCCCAGTTCGGCCTTGAGCGGGGCCGCGCCCAGCTGTTCCAGGCGCGCTTCGTCCATGAAGCTGGCGTAGAAGTCGCCGATACGCTGGGCGTCGGTGCCGGCGGCCGGGTTGCTTGAGCTCGCCTTTTCGATGATCGTGCGCAGCTGCGGCAGGGTGTTCTCGCGCAGCTCCATGAACGAACCCCAGCTCGACTTGTCCGACGGGATCTCGACGGTCTTGAGCCACTTGCCGTTCAGGTATTCAAAAAAGTCGTCCTGCGGACGCACCGACGATTCGATGTACTGGGTGGCGATGCCGGCGCTCAAGGCCTGGCCGGTCTTGGCGGCAGTATTTTTCACAGCGGCTGCTCCTTCGGCCGCATGGCCCAGGCTGGCGATCAGTGCGAGCGTCAGGGCGCTCAGCAAATACTGTTTTTTCATCTCTTTGTGTCCCTTGAATTATTGGGGTGAACAGGCCGGCGGGATTGCCGCCGGCCCTATTCTACTGCTGTGCTGTGCTGGGATCAGCAGATCCGCATTACCAGATCGTCACGCGCTCTTCCGGCTTCAAATACATCTTGTCGCCTTCCTTGACGCCGAAGGCTTCGTAGAACGCGGCCTGGTTGCGCAGCGTGCCGTTGGCGCGGAACTGGCCCGGCGAGTGCGGGTCGGTCTTGACCTGCTGGATCGCCGCGGCGTCGCGCATCTTCGAGCGCCACACCTGGCCGAAGCCCATGAAGAAGCGCTGGTCGCCGGTGAGGCCGTCGATGGTCGGGGCCTGCTGGCCGTGCAGCGAGATCTTGTAGGCTTTATAGGCGATGGCGAGACCCGAGTTGTCGCCGATGTTCTCGCCCAGGGTCAGGGCGCCGTTGACGTGGTAGCCCGGCACCGGCTCGAAGGCGTCGTACTGCTTGACCAGCATGTCGGTCTTGGCCTTGAAGCGCTCGCCGTCTTCCTTGGTCCACCAGTTGCGCAGGTTGCCCTTGCCGTCCGACTGGCTGCCCTTGTCGTCGAAGCCGTGGCCGATCTCGTGGCCGATCACGGCGCCGATCGCGCCGTAGTTCACGGCGTCGTCCGCTTCGGCATTGAAGAACGGCGGCTGCAGGATCGCGGCCGGGAACACGATCTCGTTCAGGCGCGAGTTGTAGTAGGCGTTGATGGTCTGCGGCGTCATGCCCCATTCGTCGCGGTCGATCGGCTTGCCCAGCTTGTTGATGTTGCGGTTGTAGCCGAAGGTGGCGGCGCGCATCACGTTGCCGACCAGGTCATCCTGCTTGATCGTCA
>Ga0265797_10007272_pt1 | contig 15247 bp, 15 predicted proteins | sample P2T30metagenome_FD_192433 | JGI IMG/M metagenome (GOLD analysis project Ga0265797, IMG submission 192433) | Plant litter microbial communities from East Loma Ridge, Irvine, California - P2 T30 | ecosystem: Environmental > Terrestrial > Plant litter > Unclassified | place: USA: California... | reverse complement strand
GGACAGCTCCTGCCAGACCGGCGTGAATTCGTCCTGCGCCGGGAACACGGCAACACCGTCTGCCGGCAGCGCCGCCAGGACGGAGCCGTTCTCGCGCGCCACCGCTTCCACGGTGTGCATGAATTCCTGGTGTTCGCGCTGCGCGTTGTTGACCATGCCGATCGTCGGCGCGGCGATGATGGCCAGGCGGCCGATCTCGCCCGGATGGTTCATGCCCAGTTCCACGACGGCGGAGTGGTGTCCGGCCGACAGGCGGAACAACGTCAGCGGTACGCCGATCTCGTTATTCAGGTTGCCGCGCGTGGCGAGGCGGCCGTCTTCGCCATGGGCGGCGGCCAGGATGGCGGCGATCATTTCCTTGACGGTCGTCTTGCCGTTGCTGCCGGTGACGCCGATGACGGGCACGGCGAACTGGCGGCGCCAGTAATTCGCTATCTGCCCCAGCGCGACCAGGGTGTCCGGTACCACGATGGCAGGCAACGTCCAGCCATCCGGCAGCGCGTGCACGACCACGGCGGCCACGTTCTTCGTTGCCACCTGGGGCAGAAAGTCGTGCGCGTCGAACACCTCGCCGCGCAGCGCGACGAACAGCGCGCCAGGCGCCACGGTGCGGCTGTCGGTCGAAACGCCGTCGAACGCCAGCGACTGTGCGCCGTTGACGAAGCTGGCGCCCGGCAGCGCGGTCAGGATGTCGGCAATGGTCGCGCGCATCAGTTGGGCCTCATCATCGTCAGGCGGGCCGACAGCGCCAGCTGGGCGTGGTCGGCGTCCGAGAACGGCAGCTTCTTGCCCTTGATTTCCTGGTACGGCTCATGGCCCTTGCCGGCCACGAGGATCACGTCGTTCTTTGCCGCGTGCTTGATGGCCGAAAGGATGGCGGCGGCGCGGTCCTCGATCGTCTGCACGGTCGCGGGTAGGCTCTTGTCCATGCCGGCCACGATCTGGCCGATGATGGCATGCGGTTCCTCGCTGCGCGGGTTGTCGCTGGTGACCAGCACGTGATCGGCCGCCTGGGCGATGCGGCCCATCTGCGGGCGCTTGCCCGGATCGCGGTCGCCGCCGCAGCCGAACACGCACCACAGCTGGCCGTTGCGATCCTGTGCCACGCTGCGCAGAACGTCCACGGTCTTTTCCAGCGCGTCCGGCGTGTGGGCGTAATCGATGACGACCATCGGCACCTCGTTGCCGCCGACCAGCTGCATGCGGCCCGGCGCCGGCGTCAACGCCTCGATGGCTTCCACGGCCGCGCGCAGCGGCAGGCCCTTCGCCAGCAGCGCGCCCAGCACGCCCAGCGCGTTGCTGACGTTGAACGAACCGACCAGCTGCGTCTTCACGTGCGTGCCGCCCAGTGGCGACTCCAGCGCGAATTCCGTGCCGGCGCTGCGCGTACGCACCTGGCTGGCGCGCAGCACGGTGACGCCGGCGATGTCCGGCTGCGTCGCAGCGTCCTTCAATGTGTAACCAGTGACTGCCGCCTTGCCTTGCGCGAGCACGTGCTGCGCCAGGCGCAAGCCGGCCGGGTCGTCCAGGTTGATGACGGCGTGTTTCAGGCCGGGCCAGTCGAACAGGCGGCGCTTGGCCCCTTCATAGGCCTCCATCGTGCCGTGGAAGTCCAGGTGGTCGCGCGTCAGGTTGGTAAACAGCGCCACGTCGAAATGCATGCCGTCGACACGCCCCTGTTCCAGGCCGATGGACGACACTTCGATCGCCAGCCCGGCGGCACCGGCGGCGCGGCACTCGGCCAGCGTGCGGGCCAGCAGCACCTGGTCCGGCGTCGTGTAGCCGGTGGCGTCGAATTCCGGTTCGGCGCGGCCCTGGAACAGCGCGACACCCAGCGTGCCGATGACGGCCGCGGTGTCGCCACCGCGGGCCAGCGCATTACCCAGCCAGACGGCGCTGGATGTCTTGCCGTTGGTGCCCGTCACGCCCACCGTGAACATGGCCGCATCGGGCTGTTCGTAGAACGCGTGGGCGATGGGGCCGGCGCGGCGCTTCAGGTCCGGCACGGCCAGGCTGGCCACCGTCCATTCAGGTTTCCAGTCGAAGCCGGCGGGATCGTAGACGATCGCGGCGGCGCCCTGCCCGATGGCGGCGTCGATAAAGGCGCGGCCATCGCCGGCGCCGTCGTTGGAAGGGTCGGCTGAATACGCGAAAAAGACGTCGCCCGCCTTGATGCGGCGCGAGTCCGAAGCCAGTTGGCCGCTCGGGGCCGTCTGCCTGATCCAGTTGCTGATATCGTTATTGTTGTTCATGTCGGTCATTACATGGCCTCCGGACCGGTATCGGTCGGGACGACGATTTCCGTCACCGTGGAATCGGGAGGCACGTTCGAGGCCCGCAGCGCGTTCTCTGCCACCTTCGCAAAAGTCGGTGCGGCGACCTGGCCGCCGTAATGGCCGCCCTGGGTCGGTTCGTCGATCATCACGGCGATGATGAAGCGTGGCGCCGACATCGGCACGATACCGACGAAGGAACCGATGTACTTGCGCGGTATCGCATAGCGGCCGTTTTCCACCTTGTAGGCGGTCCCCGTCTTGCCGCCTACGCGGTAGCCGGGGATCTGGGCCTGCTTGGCCGTGCCGTCCTTGCCCGAGACGACCATCTCCAGCATCTCGCGCATTTCGCGCGCCGTTTGCGGCTTGATGATCTGCTGGCCCACCGGCATGTGGTCCACCTTCTGGAACGACAGCGGGATCGTGTCGCCATCGCGGGCAAACATCATGTACGAGCGCGCCAGCTGGATCAGCGAGACGGAGATACCGTTACCGTAGCTCATCGTCGCCTGCTCGACGGGACGCCAGGATTTATACGGACGCACGCGGCCGGCGACGGCGCCGGGGAAGCCCCACTTCGGCTGCTGGCCGAAGCCGACCTTGGTGAACTGCTCCCACATGTCCTGGGCCGGCATCGACAGCGCGATCTTCGACGTGCCGATATTGGACGACATCTCGATGATCTGCTGCACGGTGATGACGCCGTGCGCCTTGGTGTCCGAGATGCTGCGGTCAAGGATCTGGAAGCGCCCGTTGCCCGTGTCGATCGTCGTGTGCGGGCTGACCTTGCCCTTGTCCAGTGCCAGCGACACGGTAATGGGTTTCAGCGTGGAGCCGGGTTCGAACGAGTCGGTCATGACGCGGTTGCGCAGCTGCGCGCCCGTCAGCGCGCGGCGGTCGTTCGGGTCGTAGCTTGGATAGTTCGCCAGCGCCAGCACTTCGCCCGTGTGCACGTCCAGCACGACGGCCGCGCCGGCCTTGGCCTTGAACTTCTCCACCGCGCCTTTCAGCTGCGTGAAGGCGATGTACTGGATCTTCGAATCGACCGACAGCACCAGATCCTTGCCGTCGTGCGGTTCGTGCTTGGCGCCGATGTCCTCGACGATGTGGCCCAGGCGGTCCTTGATGACGCGGCGCGAGCCGGGCGTGCCGACGAGCGTCTTCTGCTGTGCCAGCTCCATCGATTCCTGGCCCACGTCCTCCACGTTGGTGAAGCCGACGACGTGCGTCATCACTTCGCCCTGGGGGTAGAAGCGCTTGTATTCCTTGCGGGTGTCGATGCCTTCGATTTTCAGTTTCGCGATCTGGTCGGCCACGTCCTGCTCCACCTGGCGTTTCAGGTAGACGAAGTTACGGTCCGAGTCCAGCTTCTTGCGCAGGTCCGCCTCGCTCATGTCGAGCAGGCGCGCCAGTTCGCGCAGCTTCTCCGGCGGCGCCTGCAGCACGTCGTCCGGAATCGCCCAGATGGCCTTGACGGGAATCGACGATGCCAGCACCTGGCCGTTACGGTCCGTGATCTTGCCGCGCGTGGCGGGCAGTTCGATGGTGCGGGCGTAACGGATCTCGCCCTGCTTCTGCAGGAACTGCGTCGACAGGCCCTGCAGCCACAGGGCGCGGCCGGCCAGCGCCGCAAAGGCGGCAAACAGCACGAACAGCACCACGCGCGAACGCCACGTGGGCAGGCGCACGGCCAGCACGGGGCTCTTCGAGAACGACACTCCCTTGGAAGCGGCAACGCGCGAACCCGCATTCGCGGTCGCGCGTGTGGTCGAGGCCCGGGCCGAGCGCGTCATGGACTGCCCTCCGTCAGGTATTGCGTACGCGCCGGCGTCAGCGGCGTCATCTCCAGGTCGCGCCGGGCGATTTCCTCGATACGGGCATGCTTGCCCAGCGTGGACTGATCGAGCTGCAGTTGCGCCCATTCGATATCGAGCTGGCGCGCCGCCGACTGCGTGCGTTCCAGTTCGATGAACAGATGGCGCGCCTCATACTGCGCCTTCACCAGCGACAGCGCGCAGATGACCAGCAGCGCGGCCAGCACGGCGTTGATCTTGCCGCTCATCGCGAGGCTCCCGGGTGATTGGTCGCCAGCCGTTCTGCGACGCGCATGACGGCGGAGCGGGCGCGCGGATTGGCGTCCACTTCCGCGTCGGACGGCTTCATCTTCGCCAGCAGCTTCAGTTCGGGCTGCGGCAGGTCCACCGCGCGGATCGGCAGGCGCCGGTCCGGCTGCGCCACGTTGACGCGTTCGGCGAAGAAGCGCTTGACCATGCGGTCTTCCAGCGAATGGAAGCTGATGACGGCCATGATGCCGCCGATCGCCAACGTGTCGTAAGCCTGCTTCAGACCTGCTTCGAGGTCTTCAAGCTCTTTATTGACGAAAATCCGGATAGCCTGAAAGGTCCGTGTGGCCGGATCCTTGCCCTTCTCCCGGGTTTTGACCGCGCCTGCCACGATGCCGGCAAGCTGTCGTGTGGTTGAAATTGGCTCGACTGCCCGGCGAGCAACAATCGCCTTTGCAATCTGAAAAGCAAACCGTTCTTCCCCATATTCCCTGATCACCTTTTCCAGTGTCTGTTCGGATTCCGTGGCAAGCCACTGTGCCGCCGACATGCCGCGCGTGGTGTCCATGCGCATGTCGAGCGGGCCGTCGTTGCGGAAGGAAAATCCGCGTGCCGCATCATCGACCTGGGGCGATGAGATGCCCAGGTCCAGCAGCACGCCGTCCACTTGCGTGATTCCGCGCTCGGCCAGCGCCGCCGCCATCGTGGCGAAGCTGTCGTGGACAATGGTGAAACGTGGATCGGCGATCGTTTCCGCGGTGGCGATCGCCTGCGGGTCTTTATCGAACGCGATCAGGCGGCCGTTCGGACCGAGGCGCGACAGCAGCAGGCGGCTGTGGCCGCCGCGACCGAAGGTGCCGTCGACATAAATGCCGTCCGCGCGCGCGCCGTCGATGGCAAGCGCATCGACCGCTTCGTCCAACAGCACCGTACGATGCTGAAATTCTGGCACCGCTGTAGTCGTCATATGCGGGCCTCAGAAGGAGAAATCGGACAGGGTGTCGGGCATGCCGACGTCGATCGTCGCCTGCTCGTTTTCGGCACGCTTGACCGGATCCCAGATTTCGAAATGGGTCAGCATGCCGGACAGGACCACGTCGCGGCCCAGGCCGACGGCGTCGCGCAGCTCCGGCGCGACCAGGATGCGGCCGGCCGAGTCCATCTCGACGTCGCTGGCATTACCCAGCAGGATGCGCTGCCAGCCGCGGGCCGACATGGGCCACGCGGCGATCTGGTCGCGCTTGGCTTCCCAGACAGGTCGCGGGTACATCAGCAGGCAGCCGTCCGGATGCTTCGTCAGCGTGAGGCGTCCTTCGCACTGAATGCTCAGTGCGTCACGGTGCTTGGCGGGGATGGACATCCTGCCTTTCGCATCGAGAGTGATTGCGGACGCGCCCTGGAACACGGCTAAACTTTCTTTTCAGAACCTTGGTTATTGTTCGGTGATTTTTTGGTGGTGCCCGTTTCGCCAGAAATTCCCACAAAACTACACTTTTTCACACGCATGCCCACTTTAGAGTAAGGGATGAGGGTGGTCAAGCGATTTCCGGCTAGCAAAACGCGATTTTTACTAATGAAATTAAGGACTTAGCGCCGTTCCTTGAAGCAGCCTCAAGTCAAAATAACTCGAGAAATCAGGTACCTAGGAAGGAATTTGAAAGTGCTACCTCATCTGCTGGCAGCAAAAAAGTGGTGGACAGTGTTACCAAAAAAAATTAGAAAATAGCCATGTGCTTTCCAATAGACAACATCGGCGTCGTGCCCTGACAACGCTTCGGTCGGTCCTGCCGTGTCGGCTCGCGGCGACAGTGGCGGTAGCTCATCAGTAGGGAAATGCGGGCATCGGAGCGTAGTGAGCGCTATCTTGGCGGAGGCGGAAAAACATGCCGATACTAACGAAATCTTAACCTGTCGATCACGGGGTCGCGCGACGAAAAATTCTCAGTGGCAATAAGTTGTCTATACAAATTTCCGGGTTCGATGTGGCTTGAGGCCGGATTATACGCATCCCATCGAACTCGGCGGTAAAAGACGGTCGCTGCGGGCTTCCGCAGCCTGGCCCGACAGGAGCAAGCGCCCGTGCGCCCTGGCGCCGAAGTGGACACTTCGCAGTCACAAAGGTGCTCCTGGCCCCTCGCCCGCTCGATGGCCGCACTCCTGCGCACTAACAACACTTTGCGCCGGCTCGCCGTCATCACCGGTTCAAAGGGCACTGCATCGGGATCGTTGCGGGCTGCGCCGCCAGGCGCGCGCACTTCGGCCATGAGCGGACGCCGCGGTCGAACGGGATGAAGTGGAAGCTGGTCGTATCCGGCCAAGGGCCGGCATGGCGCCGGTCATCCAACCGCGCCTGTCTGTATACAAGCGTACGGCGACCGACGGTGGGAATAAAGTGAAGCAAGCCGATAGGCCGGATTCTGTTACGGCGCGGTCGCCCGCGCTATGACAGCCATTCCTCTAGGCGACGGATTACTCCGTCGCTCAAGCTTTCTACCCGCACGCTCCGCGAGCAGCATCATCGCGTGCCTATTTGAAATTGCACCAGGTGGAGGTTACCGCGTTTCACCGTAACTTAATACGCTCGTCTCTGTGGCCCTGTTCCTCGCCTTATATCCCGAAGGACTTTCGGCGGACGGCCGTTAACCGTCACCCCGCTCTGTGGAGTCCGGACCTTCCTCCCGCCAACGCATTGCTGCGCCGGCCAGCGGCTGTCTGGCTTGCTTCGGCCGCTATTGTACTGCATGTGCGCCGGGCGCCGTGGCTTTGTCCCGGCGCCACGGCTCCGCCCGATCCGTCACGTAGCGTCGCCAGACGTATGTCCACGGCAGCGTGAGCGGCACGACGGCGCCGACAGCGCAGGCAAACAGCGTGGCGGCGATGCCCTCGTCCATCGTGCCCGCGCGCCATGCCGGCAAGGCCACCAGCAGCACCCACAGCGTCTTCCACAGCATTTCCCAGATCAGGATCGGCAGCATCCGCAGCGGGTGGCGCACGCCGACCAGCGCCAGCACAGCGACGACGGCCAGCATGCAGGTGACGACACCCTGCATCAGCTCCTGCGGCCGCCCCAGCTGCGGCCAGATGTTCAGGGCCAGGCCAACGCCGATCAGCAGATACACGGCGCGCAGCAGGTTCACGCGAAATATCGATACGTCGTTCACAGGCTTCTCCGGTGGGTATGCAAAAAACGTCAGCCGACTTCCTTCAGCACGGTTTCCACCGTCACCAGGCGCGCATTGACCTCGCCCAGCGTGGCCTGCAACGCTTTCAGCGTGGCGGCCGTTTCGGCCTGATGCTGCAAGGCTTGCTGCGCCAGCTGGCGATAGGCTTCGTCGTTCGCGTGGCGGTATTTCGCCTGCGCGATGACGGACAGGTAACGCATGCCGAACACCAGCAGCACGGTGCCGAAGAAGATGCCGAGGGTGGTCAGGTAAATGGGTGCGGACATCGTGGGCCTCTACTGTTCAGGGTTGGTGGTCAGCGACCGCGCCGCCGCCGCGACAGTCTGCGGCGTCAGGGCGAAGTCGAACGCGGTCACGTCGAAAAAATTCAGGGCCTTGCCGTCGCCGGAGAGCTCCATCTGGCTGACGACCAGGCCCGCCTCCTCCAGCTTCTGCAGGTGCAGGTGCAGCAGGGGGCGGCTGATGCCGATCTCGCGCGCCAGTTGGCTGACGTAATTGCGCCCGCCGTTTGTCAGCGCCGCCAGGATGCGCAGCCGGTGCGGATTGGCCAGGGCCGCCAGGACGGCCAGCATGCGGTCGCCGTCGCTGGTGTTATTTTCGCGTTTCATGTGTAAACAATATCTGACAGGTGTAAGGCGGTCAACGATTTTTTCAGGCGTGACAAAACAGAAATTTGATGTCGCCTATCTGAAGGCCCCGCCGCCCCCGTCACTCTAGAATGCATGGATCACATCCTTCGAGGCAGAACATGACGCATCCTTCCCGCTCCGGCGGCCAGATCCTGGTCGACGCACTGAAAATCCACGGCGTCGACACCGCCTTCGGCGTGCCCGGCGAGAGCTACCTGGATGTGCTGGACGCGCTGCACGAGTCGTCGATCCGCTTCGTCATCAACCGCCAGGAAGGCGGCGCGGCGTTCATGGCCGACGCCTACGGCAAGATGACGGGCAAGCCGGGCATCTGCTTCGTCACGCGCGGCCCCGGCGCCACCAATGCGTCGATCGGCGTGCACACGGCGTACCAGGACTCGACGCCGATGATCCTGTTCATCGGCCAGGTGGGCAGCGACTTCACGGACCGCGAGGCGTTCCAGGAAGTGGACTACCGCCGCATGTTCGGCCAGATGGCGAAGTGGGTGGCGCAGATCGACCGCGCCGACCGCATCCCCGAATACATCGCCCGCGCCTTCCAGGTGGCGACCAGCGGCCGCCAGGGTCCCGTGGTGCTGGCCCTGCCGGAGGACATGCTGGTCAGCCAGGCCGCCGTGGCCGACACGCGCCGCTACCGGCCGGTGCAGGCTTCGCCGTCGCAGGAACAGGCGGACGAACTGCGCGCGATGCTGGCCGCCGCGCAGCGCCCCCTGCTGCTGCTGGGCGGCAGCGGCTGGACGCCCGCTGCCTGTGCCGACATCCTGCGCTTTGCCGAGGCAAACGCGCTGCCCGTGTCGTGCGCATTCCGCTTCCAGGACCTGCTGGACAACGAGCATCCGCACTACGTGGGCGACGTCGGCATCGGCATCAATCCGAAGCTGGCCGCGCGCGTAAAAGACGCGGACCTGCTGATCGCCATCGGCCCGCGCCTGGGCGAGATGACGACGAGCGGCTATTCCATCATCGCCGCGCCGGTGCCGCAACAGAAGCTGGTGCACATCCACGCCAGCATGGAGGAACTGGGCAGCGTCTACCAAGCCGACCTGATGATCGCCAGCGGCATGCCGCAGGCGGCGCGCATGCTGGCGGCGCTCGAACCGGTGGACAGCGCCGCGTGGCGCGGCAGCGTGGAGGCAGCAAAAGCGGAACTGCGCGCCTGGCAGGGCAAGCCGGCCATCTTCCAGGACGGCAGCGCGCCGCTGGACCTGTGGCAGGTCGTGCAGGACATCGGCACGCTGGCGCCGCGCGACACGATCATCACGAACGGCGCCGGCAACTACGCCACGTGGGCGCACCGCTTCCACCGCTACGGCGGCATGCGCACGCAACTGGCGCCGACCAGCGGTGCGATGGGCTACAGCGTGCCGGCCGGGGTCGCGGCAAAAATCGTCGACCCGGCCCGCACCGTGATCACCTTTGCCGGCGACGGCGAATACATGATGAACGGCCAGGAGCTGGCGACGGCCGTGCAGTACAACGCCGGTGTCGTGATCATCGTCTTCAACAACGGCATGTTCGGCACCATCCGCATGCACCAGGAGCGCGAGTATCCGGGCCGCGTGTCCGGCACGTCGCTGCACAACCCGGATTTCGCCGCGCTGGCGCATGCGTACGGCGGACAAGGCGAAGTGGTCGACAAGACCGCCGACTTCGCCCCGGCACTGGAACGGGCACTGGCGTTTACCCGCGAGCGCAGCCTGCCGGCCGTGATCGAATTGCGTTATGACGGCGAGCTGATTACGCCGGGGGCGACGCTGGCGACGATTCGGGCGACGGCTGCCGCGACGAAAGCAAAATAAAAAAGTCGGGGACAGGGCCGCCGCACCGCCTGTCCCCAAAAACCACACCTGTTACTGATTTAAAACAAACATTCCGTAAAACAAGAGATTCGGGCAGTACACTGGCATTGAGCTCATCCGCAGAGCCGCAACCAGTCGAAAGCCCCCTCATGACCAGCCTTGCCATCTTTTTTGACAACGTCAAACTCCCCACGATTTCGGAAGTCGCCCACGCGCTGATCGCGACCCTCGACAATGAAGACGCGTCCGCCAAATCCGTTGCCGCCATCATCGCGCGCGATCCGGCGCTGACCGCCAAGCTGCTGCGCCTGGCCAACAGCGCGCGCTTCGGTTCGAGCCGGGGCGTCACGTCGCTTGACGATGCCATCACGCTGGCCGGCATGTCGCATATCCGTACCCTGGCGCTGGCCACCTGCTTCGCGGACACGTTCCCGCAGCTGCCGGGCCTGGACACGGACGAATTCTGGAAAAGCAGCATGGCGTGCGCCGGTTATGCGAAGTGGCTGGCGAGCGGTCTCGGTGTCGATGGCGGTGAAGCGTGGCTGGCCGGCATGATGCTGCGCCTGGGCGAATTGCTGATCTATCAGGTGTCCCCTGTCGCGTTCGCGCAGATCGAACAGCTGCCACACCTGCCGGGTGGGCGATGGGAGCGCGAACAGCGCCTGCTGGGCTTTTCGGAAGGCCAGATCACGGCCGAGCTGGGCCGCCGCTGGAACTTCCCGGAGAAAATCGTGCGGGCGCTGGAATGCTCGTCCGACCCCATGGCCGCGCATCCGTTCTGCCGCCTGGCCGGCATTATCCATGTCGCCAGCCTGCTGGCCGACACCCCCAGCGACGATCCGCAGATCCTGGACACGCTGCCACGCGACGTGCTGGACGCACTGCAACTGCGCCAGGAATGGATGAGCAAGCGGTTCCCGTCGCACGAGTCGTTCTCGGCCGCAGCCTGACCCTGCCCACCGCCGCGGTCACGCGGCGCTAACATATGTGACTTGCAAACTGGACGGAATTTACCAAAAAACACCGTTCGAGGTTGTTCAGCCAATCCTATTTCCTGTAGGATAGCGGCTTTGCCCGCTTCAGACAGGACATTTCGTATGCTGCCTTGCAACATGCGCCGTCTCCGGGCAGTGCGTGCGCCACGGCGCCGCCCCTTGTAATTGCTGGTGCCCATCAGTCGAGCGCGTACGCTGGCAGACACGGGCTCCTCTACGGAAGGCTATGGAGAGTTCCCGCTTCGCGCAGCTGTGCGTGCGCCATCGGACGGCACTGGTCTGTCTGCTGGCGGTATTGACTGTCATCACGGCCGAAGGCGTGCGCTGGGCGCGTGCCAAGCGCGCCGCCACCACGCCCACGACCGTTGGCGTCGTGACGCACGGCGCCGCGCGCCTGACGGAAATTTCCAACTCGTTCATCCCCATGCCGCGCGACGTGCCGTCGGCCCACGCCAGCGCGCTGACCACGCTGCCGGGTGACCGCATGCTCGCGTTCTGGTGGGCGGGCGATCGTGAGAGCGCTCCCAACGTCAAGGTGTACGCCGCCCGCTGGCAGGACGGCAAGTGGGGCCAGCCATGGGAAGTGGCCAGCCGCGCGTCGCTGGGCAAGGCGCTCGGCTTCGGTGTGCGCCGCATCGGCAACCCGGTGGCATGGACGGCCCACGACGGCCGCATTCACCTGTACGTGGTGGCGACGGGCATGGGCGGCTGGGCCGCCTCGCGGCTGGTCCACCTCGTGTCGAATGACCAGGGCGCGAGCTTTGCCGTGCGGCGCCTGCTGCCGATGTCGCCGCTGTTCAATACCAGCGTGCTGGTGCGCACGTCGCCCGTCGGGCTGGTCGACGGCGGCTGGTGGCTGCCCGTGTATTTCGAGATCGGCATCAAGTATCCGATGCTGATGTCGTTCGATGCCGATGGCGACCCGTCGTGGATGGCCCGCATCGGCAGCCGCATCAGCACGCTGCAGCCGACTGTCGTGCCCGTGTCCAAAACGGAGATCCGCGCGTGGATGCGCGACGCCAGCGACGAGCAGCGCGTGCAGCAGGCGTACAGCCGCGATGGCGGCGCCAGCTGGGAAGACCTGCCGGCGCTGGACCTGCCGAACCAGAGCACATCGCTGGCGGCGATCCGCCTGCGCAACGGCGAGTTCCTGATGCTGCACAACCATGTCGAGGGCGACGCCACGTCGCGCAGCATCCTGCGCCTGTCCATTTCGGCGAACGGCCGCACCTGGCGCCCGTTCGTCGATATCGCCAGCGGCGACGCCGGCGATGAATTCTCGTACCCGACGATGCAGCAGGTCGGCAACGAACTGCACATCGCCTACACCTATCAGCGGCGGGCCATCGCGCACCATCGCTACCGCATCACACTCGGAGACAATCACTGATGACGCTTCCCGATCTCGCCAGCCAGTTCGTGTATGGCCGCCTGGCCTGGGCCGCAGTGGCGGCCGCCGTGCTGTTCGCCCTGCTGCCCCTGTTGCGCTCCGCGTCGCTGTCCCGCCGTGCCCGGAGTGCGCTGCTGGCCGGTATCGCCGCACTGTTCCTGCTGCCCGGCGCGGCGTCCCCCGCTTACTGGCTGACGCTGGCATTCCAGTATCCCAGCGGTCTGCTGTTCGGCTGCTGCGTGCTGAAACTGCGCCAGCATTGGGACGGCCAGGACGACGTCGCACCCGTCATGACGCCGCCGCTGGCGGCCGCGCTGGCCCTTACCGGCCTGGTGCTGTATCTCGACGCGATGGGCTTGCTGACGCAGGGCTATTACTATGCCGGCTTCGGCCCGACCGCCGCGCCGATGCTGGCGGTGCTGGGCGCGATCGGCTGCGCCGTCGCCCTCGTTCGGGGCCATGCCCGCGCCCAGGCGGGCGCACTGCTGACAACGATCCTGCTGTTCACGCTGCTGCGCCTGCCGACGGGCAACCTGTGGGATGCGCTGCTGGACCCGCTGCTGTGGGGCTGGGCCGTTGTCACGCTGGCCGTCAACGCCGTGCGCAACCGTGTCCGCACGCCAGCCACGACAGCGCCTGAGCCCGTGGCGGGCCTGGCCGCCGAACTGCAGTCGCTAAACTCGCTGAGCCCGCTCGGCGCGACGGCAATGGAACATTCTTCGACAATCAAGGAGTAATTGAGTGGCAACTACAACATGGCATGTGCCAAGGGTGATCGCAGTCGGGATCGCCATCAACGTGTTCGTTCTCGGCCTGGCCGTCGCCTGGTCGGGCGATCCGGCGAAACTGCACCGCCTGCTGGTCGAGGATGGCATCGTCGAGTGGATGCAGTTCCTCTGCTTCGCCGTACTGTCCGGCATGCTGGGATTTGCGACGGTGCAGCGCTGGCAGCGCCAGCCCGGCATGCGCCTGGAAATCCTGGCGCTGGCCGGCCTGACGGCCCTGGTTGCGCTGGCGGCACTCGAGGAAATCAGCTGGTTCCAGCGCATCCTGCATGTGGAATCGTCGGAATTCTTCCTGCAGAATAACAAGCAGGGCGAAACGAACCTGCACAACCTGGCGATGGGCAAGGAAAGCCTGCACAAGGTCGTGCTGCTGAAGTTGATCGCACTGGTTGGCCTGACGCACAACATCATCCTGCCGCTGGTCGCGCGCTGGCGCCCGGGCGTGCGCCGCTGGGTGGAAAGCCTGGGCCTGTACCTGCCGCCGCTGGGCGCCTCGATCGTCTACATCGTGCTCGTCGCACTGTCGCACGCGTTGATCGATCACCCGCGCAAGGGCGAGCTGGGCGAAATGTTTGGCGCCGTGCACTACCTGGTGACGGTCTTTGCCGCCTACTTCATCGGCTACCGCTACGACCGGCCGGCCCTGATCGAGAACCCGGCGGATGCCCGTCGCGTCTCGACACTGTTTGCCATGCAGCTGGTGTTCCTGCTGCTGGTGGGGTGGATGCTGAGCGCGGGCGCCGGTGCCGGCGCGTACATCGCCGCCAACCCGACCTGATCCTTACGTGGCCGCCGCGGCTTCCCAGCTCCTCCCTTAGCCCTGCGACGGCGGCGCCGGCTCCCACTTCGGTGACGGGGCCGGCACTTCCGGCAGAGCAGGCGTCTCCCCTTCCGGTTTGACATCCTCCCCGCGCGGTTCCGGCGCCGGTTTGCTCCGGCTCGCCGGACACGGCCGGCAGGCGCCCGCCTTGCGGCCAAAATCGCGCACCTTCGCCAGCTTCATCGGCACCGATTCGTCGCCACAATAGCCGCCGTCCACTGTCAGCGTGGCGCCATCGGGCGAGAACCTGCCGCTGATGGTGCGCTCCTCGCCTTCGGCCGGCTGCACCGTGAAATACATCATCTTGCCGCGCGGGTCGACGTTGACGTCGCTGGCGACGATCGGCCACGACAGGCCGCCCGCCGTGTATTCGTAGATCACCGTATCCACCTCGGCAAAGCGCTGCAACGTGATGCGCTGGCCGCCGAACTCGCCGCTGTGCGGATTCACGCACAAGTCGGAATACACCACCATGCCGTAGCGCGGCACGCCACTGCGCGGCGCGGCGGCGGTTTTTCCCTTGGGTACGCCGGCAGCGATAACGGCGCCGGAAGCGATCAGCAGGGCACAGGCGACAACACGGGTGGCGTTCATGGCAGTAGTGGAAGTATCGATACTCGCCATTCTAACTTGCCGGCCGGGGCAGAGGCCGACAGCTGAAAACCCGGGACAGTCCCCTGTTTTCAGGAAATTTCCTTAAAACCAGGGTCTGTCCCGGGTTTTTTTATTATTCGCCACACTTTGCGTTGGTCATGGCAGAGTTGGACATTATCGATGCGAACCGCAGCCGAACAATCAACCAGGGGATAAACCGTGCATTTCACGAATATCGACAGTGCCAGAGCAGCCAGGGATGGCGGGATCGACGCCATCGCGGCATTGGACGCCGCCATTTTGCCAGCACTTGCGGGAATGTCCGAAGACGAAGCAATGCAGCTGAAGCGTACCGTGGGAGATCTGATGGGTGAGGTGATCGACCGGCTCGTCAATCCGGCCATACGCGCGTTTCCGGAACTCGCCGTCAACGAACAAACCGAGTGGTCAGGGATTGCAAGGGGGCGTCCCCGTGCACGCAGTGTCGTGAACACGTAATCGCCGCTGTCTGGCGCGGTGAAAAAGCGCAGCGCAAAAAAAAACCGGCTGCCGAAGCAGCCGGTTTTTGTTCAACCAAGCCGAAGCTTAGAAGGAGTGACGCAGGCCGACGTTGAACGCGGAGTCGCCCGAACCGGCTTCGGTGTTGCCACCGACGGTGTACGAAGCGCCGTTCTTGTTGTCGATCTTGGCGTACGA
>Ga0265797_10007271_pt1 | contig 15247 bp, 16 predicted proteins | sample P2T30metagenome_FD_192433 | JGI IMG/M metagenome (GOLD analysis project Ga0265797, IMG submission 192433) | Plant litter microbial communities from East Loma Ridge, Irvine, California - P2 T30 | ecosystem: Environmental > Terrestrial > Plant litter > Unclassified | place: USA: California... | reverse complement strand
AATCATGGAGTCAGGACAGTACGTGGTATTCGGTGGTCGGGTGAAGTGCTTGACGTGGATCTCTGGACCTTGGGACTTGAGGATGGGAAGAAACTGGAGGACTTTGGATTCTGATCCGATGTTGCTGATATTCCCGTTCTCCACTTTATATTGGGATCCTTTCACTACTGGAGTGTCGTTAGATGGAACCTTGTTCCATGCCTGAAAGTAATGATTACAGAATCGAAGTCGTTTTGTGCAACCTCTTCTATGCTACCGGACATAATATCATGTAGGTACTCTAATTGCCGGAGTCTTGAGCTTAGCTCGAATGCCGAGGAGACACATTCGCCTCGGGCATGTCTTTACACTCCCCAATCTTCCCATCTTGCGATACGCTTCCCGCCTCCGTGCCAACTTCAATCCCATCCAGATACTCAAACCCGGTGACAACACGTGGAACCAAAGTTTGCCGAGCAGGAAAGAACAGATTACAAAAGTAGTACAAGAAGATGGACAGGAAGAACCCGTAAAGCCAGTCGAACGTGAAGAGGTTTTGGAGACCAGCCGAAAGCTTCAGATCTGGGTTGACCTTGTTGACTAGACCTGGCAGCAGAGGAATGATGGTAACGAACGTTGCGACAACAGCACGCCAGTTTGTGCCGTAGCGACCATATCGGTAGATACCTCTTGGGTCGTATAAAGCGGGAACGTCGTACTTCCTGTTCTTTACCAGCCAGTAGTCTGTGAAGAGAATGCCGGCCATGGGCGCCATGAAGATGGCATATGCGCTCATGAAGTTGAGGAACGCCTTGCCGGACGCTACGATAATCCAAGGACATAGCGCCCAGCCGCCGATGAATGCGACAAGAATCGACCCGCGACGCACATTGACGTACTTTGGCGCTAGTGTCGTGACGTCATTGGCGAAAGAGACGGCGTTCGCACTGATGTTGACGCTGAGCTGCCCAAGCAACCAGATGGAAGCGCAGAAGAAGGCGGCTGCACGGCCACCAGGCGTATCCCAAGTATCTATGATCTGTAGTGGCGTCCAATAGGCTGTGCCCCAGATCTCTTGGGCTGCGGATGCAGAGACGATCCCCATAAGAGCGACCATAGTCTTGAAGAAAGGGATCACCGGCATCTGCCAGTATTGCGCTGTAGGATCTTTGCTGAAGCGGGAGAAGTCGGGAATGTTGACAGCGAGGGTGCTGTATCCACCAGTAATGCTTGTCATGCTCGATAACCAGAGCCAGGCCCTTTCAGCGCCATGCACAGAGGCCGGACGTGTAAAGAACGTGCCATTACCGCCTGCTTTGACAGCAACCCAGACTGTCATCCCGATAGCTACCGGTGGCAACAAGACTGTCTTCACCCAAAACATGTACTGTAGCCTGTGCGTTGGAATGAGTAGGAAGGGAAACTGAATGAGCCAGTACAAGAAGTATGAGATCATCCCAGCCGTGGTGAGACCGACTGAAGCAGGCAAGTGGTTGGGTATATCGCGGAAGCTTGGCCAAATAGCGTTAAGAATCTAGGAAGATATGTCAGAAGACGCAACCATCAGGCCATGCTCAGTACAACGTACCGCAGTCACACATGTGCCTCCATTGGCTGTTTGGACACCGAACCAAAACATGGCCAAGACGCCTCTGCTCACGATGGCAAAGTAGCTGAACCAGTAACCAAAGCTGGCGCGAGAGGCAATGGGGAATGGAATGTGTAAATTCGAGCCGATGGCGCCGTTCAATACTGTGGGTATAGCGTTGCATATTCCCGCCACGAGCGTTATGAGCACAGCATCGGTTGCCGTCAGACCTACTCCAATCAATATCATGTCCTCAAGATGACTTCGACGATCGAACACTTACCAAGTGTGAAAATGGCAGACCCTGAACTCCAAGTCGATATGGTAACAAGGTCACTGAACCAGTACGTTACGAACGCGCTCTTGCCCCAAGTCCGCTTTTCCGGTGGTACTGGCTCCATATCGGCATTGGTCCATACATCGGGCGGTGCGATGCTGCTGTTTTGCTTAGGAAGTTGCCAGCTCGATGGCTGCGTTGTGCGAAGCTTCATCTTCTCTTTTGCCGCGTGGCTGCGACTGCGTATGCTACCTGTAAAGTGCATCGTGAGGGGCTTCTGTTTTGTTATGCGCCCATGTGATTCGAGCAGTCTTCTTCTGAGCTCATCAAAAGTCGTTTAGCGATGAATATCTCCAGCCGTTCGAGTAAAGCGATGACGGATAGATAGGTGACCGACGATGTACTTCGAAGTTGCGTCCGAGTCCGATCTTCCACAAAAATAGCAAGCTATCCTCATCTTATGAAGTCAGGATATATGTGCTGCGTCTCGCGGCAGGTGTCAAAGATAGACAGCTGCGCTTACGTCGCACCGCGCTGAGCAAAAGATGGGGTAGTCTGGGCTGATCTTATCATTCCTCGTGACGTGATTGGGCCATACCTCGTCGCTATCATAGATAAGTATATGTTCCTTGCCCATATCGCTATCGTGTTGCTGCATTTGATGGGAGGTGTTCCTGCTGCAATGAGACGCGTTGAGATGATATGCAAGCGTGCGCCACCTGAATGGGGAGGATGAGAGCCGAAGGTCGGCCGGCGCTAGTGCCGACGCTTATCAGTTCGCTCCAGGGCTATCTCCAAGCGACCATCCCGCAACCTCCGTGTTTATCACTGGAGACCTCATCCTTCTTGACTATGGCGCCGGATTGTCCGCTTGATCTCGCCTCGCCATGGCGTCCCATTCGCGAAGCAGGTTGACGTGCACAGCTTGTGCGAAGCGGAAAGTCAAGTGCAGTAAGACGATACCCTGCGACAACTGCATAAGACGGGGTCAAAAGGATTCGTGCGGTATCGACGCATTGCGTAGCGATGTAAGCTCTCCAACACGCCCTTTCGACCGAAGATCATGTGAGCTCGACTATTTGCGACAACGGGTCGCACGGCTAGAAAGCGAAACCTGTCAGCGAAGCCCCACGATCGTTAGAACTCCGTCCGGAACTCTGCAGCCGGAAACACCAAACGATGGGCTTCCCGATGAGTCCGCAGATGAGCCTGACGATGCTACTGTTTCTCGAGATACCGCGACAGTACTGGAGTTCCTCGCTTGGGGAAGAAGGAAAGAGCCTCACTGTCACACAGTCGCGTCCCTCGAGCCCGTGGATGATGATCCGATTGAAGTTGGTTCAGGCATATTTGATGACTTGTCCCAGCTTTCGGTGCTTCAATTACTTCTTCCAAGCCCCCACCAAGTTCGACTGTTGGTAGAGTACCACCACGAAAGCCTGTTGTGGTACCATAGCAGCTACTTCGTTCCTACTTTCCAGGCGCAACTCCAAGATTTCTACGATAGAGATAATGGGCTTATCGAACGACCATCTACGGATCTCCAATGGGTAGCTCTATTGTTCGCTATACTGGCTGCTAGTCTTGCGTGCGCACCCGATTTGCGAGCGCAATCGTGGGGATTTGACAAGGCCGAGCGGCAGAAGCTCTCGCGACGATGGTACCAAGCTATTTTCACTTGCCTTAATCGGGCGGACTATACGAGTAACTTGAGCATCCTTTCTTGCCAAGCTATAGCCACGGCAACCGTTTCAGCCCACCTCCTAGGGTTCAGTACAAAGCAAAGCATCCATCTCGCAACTGCTGTACGCATTGCTCAATCTTTAGGCATTCATCGCCTAGGGCCAGACGCCAGTGGAGGTGTCGTAGCAAATGAGACTGGTCGTAGAGTTTGGTGTCAACTTTGCAGCCAGGACTGGTTCAGCATACCGTTTTCGGAGAGCTACCTGGTCATTCCAAGATACTCGACATCAACCCCACCGCTGAACAGCCACGACAGCGACTTGACCGCCGTTGACGCGGACGTTCCTACTACTACAAGCTATTCTCTATTCTTGCGCAACATCGCGATAATCATGCCCCAGCTTCAGGACAGCCTCGTATCATGCAATACACCTTACACACGTTACGAAACGGCCTTGCATTGGGATGCGCGACTTCGAGAACTGGCCACTCGTGGAAGGCCAGTTTTCATGACGAACGCACCGTTGGATCCGAGCTGGCCCACGTGGGTACCATGGGCGCGGCGCGCTCTAGCCATTACGTCGAGTCACAAGATCATCATGATTCATCGTTCTTTTCTACTGGACAGTTTCGTCAATCCTGCTTTCGCGTTCTCCCGCCGAACATGTCTCGCAGCCTCCAAAACGATCGTCAAGGAGTACAAGGCCTTGGTCGGGGAAGATGGCCCCACCTTGTGGATTCACCAAGCATTTGCGGTCGCTGCATCCATCACCCTGTTGCTAGACGTACTACATCGCGAGATCAACGCGAACGAAAGTTTCGAGCACCGAACACTTGTTGAAGAGGTCGTAGAGATTCTGCAGCGGCGCGCAGAGAGTATGATTGCGGTTAGAGGCGTCAGACTTCTCAAAGCTTTGCTTGCTCAGGCGTCGCACGAGACTTTGTCTCAAAGAAGAAGAAAGCGTAATCGTGACGGTACACCCGCTTCCAAAATTGACGTCTCGGCCCTGGTTAGGAACTTCTACCAGGCCAACCATGGCGACAGCTACCCTTCGCCACGTCCTACAGCCACATCAGGATCTACTACTGACCAACCTCCTCCACATTACTCGGAAGAGAACAATTGCCTCGCCACCACGTTTGAACAGCCGCAATCTGCATTTCCTTTCTCAGCCTCGGGCTTCGCAGGTACCAATAGTTTCGATGATCTTTTGTATCTAGCAAATTACGATTTCTCATTGGCGTAACTTCTCGCAGCTGTCCCTTCGACCTGGTAGTGTCCGGCGCAACGTAGTCCAATACGAGACGGAAATCATATTGCGCATCACTCGCGTGGTTGGCTTGCGCAATTACATGATTTAACACGTTTCATTCGATGACGGCTTCCATTAGTTGATGCACCGCTTTCTCAACCCCCGGGAGATCCTCCAATATCGGCTGATGACCACTTTTCACAACATGAATCCAGCTTCTTCCTCCAATCAATGTACTGAGATCTTGCGAGCGTTGTACTGGACTGATCATATCCTTGTCCCCTGCTACGAAGACTACCGGACATGTGATGTCTTGATACGGCGGGTCTTTGTGGCTACCGTCTACGATAGCTTCACATGTTTGCGCATAGGCTTCTGGATCCGCAGAGCTCACATCGAGCCTTACGGCTTCTCGAGCTACTGGATCTACCTTTCGGTCTTGGCTGCGGATTCACTGTTAGCACGGTCTCGACATTCTTCTGGGCTCATTATGTGCGTACCTATCGTCGTAGAAATTAGACCTGGCCGCAATATCCGCTGCATACTTGATGCCTTCCTTCCTCACCGCGGCCGCAAGATCGAGCATGCGCTGTCGTACAGCGGGGATGTGACCAGCCGCTTGACCGGGACCGAGTAGCATGAGACCTGCAACAGACTGCGGATGCTTCGCAGCATAGTGCAAAGCGACGATAGCGCCGAGGGAATGTCCAAAGATGACAACCTTGGACGAGGCCGAGTCATCCGAGCTTCCTCGTAAAGATGCGATGAGGTCGGCCAAGTCGACAACGAGCCCTTCGACGGAAAGTGGTTTCCTGACGCCTGCTAGTGGCGTCTTTCCGAAGCCCGGAAAGTCAACAAGAATGATGTTATACGTGGAAGGTAGAGAAGGCGCAAGTGGCGAGAATGTCTCGGTAGAGCCTCCAAGTCCATGGAGACATATTAGAAACGGACCCGAAGGATTGCCAGCTTGTAGGTAATGTGTATTTGTACCGGAGGTTGTCTTGTAGTACGAAGAAGTTAGAGTGCGAGCAATCATCGTAAGAGGGTGGGATAAGAGTGTTTGATCGTGAGCAACGGGATATTTACTCCTGGGACGAACGCAGCGTGTACATGAACGTATGCATGATATCTGCACACGGTATAACCAGCCTCGTGAGGGTGCGGCTGTATCCGAAGGTGGAGGTGGATACTCGGCCGAGGTCCTGAGCCTGGCTGATAGGAGCCCAAGGTGGTATCAATGCATTTACACCAAAAGAAAAGCGCAGCTCGGGATGTCGCCATGCGAACATTATCGGGCTGGTAGATCAGGTGTAAGTACTCGAGCTAGACTTGATGGGTCATATACTCAATGGTGGTCTCGAGACTATTCCCATGCCTCCTTACACGTAGATTGTAAAGGCCCATCAAACTCAAGTTCTACTTAGCTACTCAACACGATGGTCGTCACAGCCGTTATAACCGAAGAGACCAACTGTCTGCGTCTCAAAGCAGAGAAGCCCATTCTCGATCTCCCACATGCCGATACGACGACCGGACGCGTCGAGCCCATCAAGCACGCGGAAGGTAGCCAGGTAGACTTTGGCGCCGAGATCTACGGCATCGATTTGAACAACTTCACGGATGCAGACTTTGAGTTTGTTTCCGATGCGTTACACAAGTGGAAACTGTTGGTGTTCAAGGAGCAGCCGCAGATGCTGAAGCCGCAGCAGCAGTATCTTCTCACTGCAAAGTAGGTCGCCAGACTTCGCCATACTCGCCTGATCTAACTTAGTACCAGCTTCGACCGCGAAGAAACAACCGGTGGTTTCGCTCACGGTCACGACCCCTTCCTCACCCACCACAATGGCGTCGACTTCTACGGCATTCCCAAGCGTCCAGCAATCCCGGTGCAGCCTCAAGTCCATATTCTTGGACGCGGCCCTGTCCCAGAAGGCCACTTCGGCTTTCCGCCAGGCTTCGAAGTCCAAGGCATCGATCACGAAGAGTTCCATCTTCCACCGCACATACCGGCGGAAGAGCGCGAAGCCGGTGCCTCGCGGTTCTATCAATGGCATTTTGATGGCTCTTTGTACGACATTCCTCCTCCACGTGTGGGCTGTCTCTTGGCTGTTCGAACTCCCAAGGGCCCAGATGTGACTGTGCGATGGGAGGATGAAGCAGGGACTCAAATGAAGATGGCACCGGGAGCGACAGCAATGATCGCTGGTAATCGTGCACTGGCGCTGCTTGACGAGGAGACACGGAACATTGTTCTGAATAGCAGGATCGAGTATGCGCCGCACGCTTTCGTCTGGATGTCCAAAGCGCACAGTACCCGGCTCGGCCACTCTCTCGAAACCGAAGGGCTTGAGAAGCCACTGGACGAGCTGCCGAAATGGGAGAAGAGCAAAGTCTGTGTCTACCCGATGGTATGGACGAACCCGAAGACTAGTGAGAAGTCGCTGCAGGTGCATGGTCAAGGCGCGTTGAAGCTGCATCTCAAGAGCAGCCCTGATGGGCCAGAGACGGTCGTTGAGGACTTGGGAGAGGTCAGGGCGTTCCTCGATAAGTAAGTATCGCGATCTCATACTTTGTTCGTATACTGACTGCAAGCAGACTCATGCGACCGGCGTTGCAACCCGAGAACATATATGCGCATCCGCATCAAGAGCAGGATGTGATCCTGTGGTACAACCGCGCGCTATTGCACAGCATCGTAAGTCTTCCTTCGTGAAGATTCAGTGATGCAATGGTGACTAATACTATTTTGCTTGCAGACCGAGTTTCCGAAGTCGTACGGCCCACGTGTGATGCATCAGTGCAACATTGCGGCGAGCGATCATCCTTCGGAGTGAGGGGACCATGGCACGTGTATGTAGATCCGAGACGAAGCTAGTGCTCGTATGAGAGCTGTATGATGAGGTAGCTGCAATAAAGTATCAAACAAGATGCGTGAAAGTTGTGGATGTCAATTGTACGCGTGTGCTTGAGACAGGTATCGATGACGCGTGGCGAGTCATGCCATGATCACGTGAGCATCCCTGCGCCCATCGAACGAGGCTTCCTCCACCAGCGCTCTTCGATGCATTGTTACAGCCACTTCTCTACCACACAGCATACGCCATGATGATTCTGCAAACATCTCTCGCCTTTCCCACCGAGACCATCGCAAAACTGCTGTAGCCTGTTCTGATACCAAAGATAACAGCAAAGAGCTCGACGCGTCGCACATGTGCTCGAAGGCTCTATCTCACATAACGCGAACACCACATGCAATGACCGCGAAAACAGCTGACTGCATCTCGCATCTCACGTTTCGGTGACTGCGCTGATCGGTCGTGCACTGAGAGTGCGCTGCCCGGTCAGCGATTGCTATCTCACCACATCGTAGTCGCATGCGAACATGCGCCCACTGCTGTCGACTAACCCGCCTATCCAGCTACCGCGCTCGCACAGATCACGGATTACGAAGTCGGCCGAGCGCAGCAGCTTCCATGAGTTGACTCTCGGCCGAGACTTGGCTGCTGATAAGATAACGTCCATGGATCTTAGCGAAGGGCGCCTCCCAGGGAAACATTCCCCGCACGTTCGGTAGATTCATCGTTACAGTATCAAGCGCAGCTGAGATATGGTCTTTGATAACGACCGAGTGCTTAGATGGGAATGCGGGGATGGCCGTTGAGTAAGAGTGGGTGGATGAACATGGTCTCGACCCTGAGCATATATGTGGCGTGGGGATTATAGATCAAGGCTGATGGTGTAGACACTTATGACATCGGGCTTTGCGTTCTCAGCACTTGAACTCTCGCTTCTTTTGTTCAAAACTCACCGCAAGAGACCACCGCCTAGAAGGAAGATTGCTGGTCATCAGTTTCCTCGACATCGGCCAAGAATCATGGCACCAGGTATCCTGGCTCCTGAGCCCACCTTCAAGGTGAAGGAGATGGATAAGACTGCCAAGGAGAAGCATAATTTTGGAGCGGTGATCGATGGCCTAGATCTGAACAGCATCAGTGGTAAGCACACTGGCGCCATGAGGATGGCTATGCGATTAGCTAACGTTGTGTTGTAGACTCCGACGTCAAAGCGCTCTCAGGCGCGATCTGGACACACAAGCTTGTTGTTGTTAAGGGTCAGAAGAACCTTGCACCCATCAAGCAATGGGAGCTTGTCACACGCTTCGATCCTAAAGCACCACATGTGCATTCTCATGGCGATGTCAAGACCTTCCACAAACAGGGTGGGCTACTATCGGTAAGAGTCACCTCCAACCAGGCGGTGCCCCTCGCTAATCAGGGTCCAGAGAGGTCGCGATGTTGTCGGTATACCCAGCGCAGAGAACGTTCGTCTAATTGGCAAAGGCTACCAAGGATCAGACCACTACGGCCTCAAAGATGCAACCATCAAAAAGGAACTCGCACACGCATGGCACGACAAACCGCTTCCAGATGATGAGTACGCGCAAGGCCACACACGCTTCCAACGCTGGCACATCGATGCACCATTATACGCGCGTGATCCGGCCTGGTTCACCACCCTTCGCTGCATCAAGCGGCCCACATCTCCAGAACTGACCGTACACTGGGACGACGACAGTGGCTTGACTATGAAGACTGAACCCGGTCTGACCGCCTTCTTCAGCAACGTACAGACATACGACTTGATGACAGAGCAAGAGAAGAAAATAGCTGATCACTCATGGGTCGAGTACGCCCCCCACCCTTATCAATGGATGGGCGACTGCAAAGGCCAGTCCCACGGTCTAGGCCTGGTAAGTCAAGGTAAAGAGAAGTCAATGGAAGACCTTGGACCCTACGACGAGAAAGACATCAAGCGCTACCCGATGGTCTGGGTGAACCCCGTAACAGGCGAGTGCGCTTTCATGGTTCACGGCATTTGCGTCCGGCGCGCATTCGTTCGGTCTAGCGAAGACGAGGAACCAAGAGTCATCGATGACGTTGCCGAGATAAGAGCGTGGCTCAAGCCCATTCAAGAACGCGTACTCAGACCGGAATACATCATGCTGCCGAAGGTAGAGGAGGGGGATATCATCATGTGGGCCAACTACCAGATGTTTCATACTGCCGTGGATTACCCAGATCAATGGGGTGCGCGGACGATGCATCAGGCAAACATCGGGGCGAGTAGTGGGCCGGTTGGGCCGGTGGCTATTCCTGGTGTTGCATAGGACGAGGTAGCAGTGTGGTATGTTTATATAGGAATGTAACATGAGAATTCGGCGTTTTTCCAAGCCTTCTGTCAGCCGTTTCACCCCTGCCTGTAGCTACCATCAAGGAGTATCGTGTCGCCCGCGACAAGTGACTTCCAGCATGTCGTCCCCTGGCCTATCAATATAGTCGTCGTGGTATAACCCTACACCTGTGTAGTTTCCCGACGTGGCATCAGCAACTTGTATCCATCGTGTCCCGAGGAGCGCTTCCACGAACTTCCGTGTACTCGGTCTGAGGGCTTAGGGTCGAACGGGGAGGTAGACGACGGAGCTCAACGCGGTTTACTGTGAGTCTTTTAGCGTAATTCCCACATCTTGACATGAAATTCTGAGGCTTACTATGTTCGTTCTGGTTTGGGTCGACGCGACGCGTGCGCCTAATAACGTGCCGGACGGTGAGGACGCATGAAGAGGACACCACCGTGACCACGATGCCAACCATTGCAATGATAGCTTCGCTGGAGAGTGAAACCATGGTGTATCGCTTTCCAGCCTGAGTCGTACTCACTCCGGTGTACTGAGCGAGGATGTTTATGATCCTATGGTGATGAGAGGGGATGATGTAGAGAGCCAAATCTGGATATGTCGCCGGAGATGCAGTAGAAGCCACAGCAATCTTTAGAAGTGACTCGATGTGTATTGATGCTCTCTAGGTTGTTCGTCTACATCTACCTATAAACGCGTAATCGCGTGGACGGCTGGGCTTACCCATTGCATGTGTATGTTTTGATTGCGAGCCGGTGAGGCTAGCATGCTGATGCTGTCCGGAGCTGCTCTTGAGTTTCCTGCTTGATAGGCTATCATGAGGCAAGAACGCTTGTGACACAGTCTGCACAGCCACGCCCGCCCGCGGTGAGTAGCGGAACGGGTGGACCCATGATCATTCCCATTCCTGATCGATGAGATGAATAGCGAGGAAGATGGATCACAGATTGCATCCAAAATGAGACCAACACCGTTTTCAGGTGGAGACTCCCGCCGATGTATACCTAAGTAGATGCCGGACTGTGAACTCACTTGGCAGTACACACCACCGTACTGATCCCGTTTTGGCTCCCATTTGCTTACTTAGCAAGCCACAATGAACGGCTCGTGCGGTTGGGTAAGAGGTCTGTGGGTCGCGATTAGGAATTACAGCAGTCTTGCGATCTACATCGGCACCTGGACATGGTCAGTCACCGGATGTGCAATCTCACGTATCAGATGGTGAGCTTCGGTCGCGGTTTAGCCTTCCGATAGGGTGCCGTAGAAGTCCGCCGGTCGGCAGAGTCGGGGCGTTCAGAGCCATACATCATCGCCTCTCCGTAAGAGTCATTGGGAAACCATGGCAACGCCCGCCTTCCAAGGTTCACAGACTTCTTGATCCGCGCATGCAGTCGCAGACTTCTTGTTCCGCGCGTGCAGCCCGAATGGAAAACACCGGGCAGGGTCCTCTCGGTAGTATATACATCCAAGTGAATGCATGTATGTCAATGTATAGCGGCACGAGACCTGTACAGACTGGCGATTCCAAAGTAATGTGCGGTAGAGGACTCGAAGTTATTGGAGTCGCGACAACTCTCGTACGTGAGCATCTCCTTGCGTACGAATCGTCCCAAATGTGGAAGATGTGGTTGGCTCCTCGTCCCTGGGTCATCGTGGTCTCGTGTGAGAAGGAGCCCTGGAGACTTGACACATGTGATAGGTACCGTTGACAACCGGCCTCGAAACCGAACACAAAGCCGATTGTTCTGCCCTATAGTGAGTTTTCACAGGCTTGAGTATTGCCTGGGTAGCTGAAATCCAGGGTCCTGGAGCTACGGAATTGTGGGGGATCCATCGTGATTCTTTGCGCTCTAACACGGGGGTGAAGAGTTTTCTCGTCTTGACGAAGGAGAGGCTTTGGATATAATTGCTGTAGAGTCGATGCGAAAAGGAAGGGGCAAGGCTTTTAATTGGTATACTGAAGTATTGTGGCCGCTGAAGGGTCGTGAGAAGTCGTTGGTTTGCGCAAGTACTAGTTCGGTACGACCAATACCCATCCCCACAACTTCAAATTTGAAGATAAGCAACCAAACTCCAACCTAGCGCACACATCTATGAGTCAAAGCCAAAACATATATAAACATGCCATCCCCCTCTCTTGTTCCTCAGAATTCCCAAGAAGAACAAAAGAAAGAAAGAAAGCTAACTATTAACAATAGAAACAGAATCAAGATGGGTAAAATAGCAGAAGAAAAGAACTGGAAAGGAAGAAATACAGATATGATAGATGTAAGTAAGAAGAGTATTAAGAAGAAGAAAGTAAATAACATGAACAGATACCAGAATATCTACAAACAGGAAAAGGAAAACCTGAAGTAAGTAAGACAAGTGAAACAAAAATGCTAACTATTATATATGATAGCAGAGACGAGATAGAAGAAGAGAAAGTAGAGAAGAAGGAAGAAGAGAAGAAAGAAAGTAGAATGAAGAAGAGTGTAAAGATGATTAAAAAGTATGTTTGTGTATAGGATAGATGTAGGTAGAGAAGGCAAAGAAGAAGGATAGAAAGAGGGGGGATAATGCACAGTTACCCCCCTCTCCCTACCCCCACCATCACTATCACACATACATACCTCTTGACTCCCCTCCCCTCCATGACATGACCAAAAAAACATCTATATATGTATACGAGAATGCGAGAATGCGATGAAGTTGAGAATTAGCTGGAGCGAAGACCGGGCCCGTGTTATGCTAGCGCACTTCACCGCGCGGAAGCGGCCCGCTATGACATGTGAACTTCTGCGCTCCGTCTCCACATTGACTTTCCACCACCACCACCAAACCTCCACCATGCCGCGCCGCAGCCAAACACCCGAAGCCTCCACCGCGCAATTGCCAACACAGTCGCGGCCTCATCCCGATTCCGACGCTCGTGAACCGCGCGCCCACAAGAAACACCATCGCTCCCATCGCTCCCACCGCTCGCGCTCCCCCCGTCGCGACGAAGACACCCACCGACACAAGCGGCACCGCTCGCGCTCACCCGCCGCATCCAGACCCATAGACCTACCCTACAAAGCAAAGCCTCTATCAAAGCGCCACTACGAAGACTACAAATCGCTCTTCCAATCCTACCTCGACATCCAGAAGAACATCCAACTCGACAGCCTAGACGAGCGGGAAACAAAAGGCCGATGGAAGAGCTTCGTTAGTCGCTGGAACAGGGGGGAGCTAGCAAGGAGTTGGTACGATCCGTCCATGTTGAAGACGGCGAAGGAGACGGTGCAGACGTATCGTGCGACTTCGCCTATAGCGCCTAGGAAAAGAGCGTCGCCTAGCTATGCACAGAGGGATGGGGAAGAAGGTTCAGATGCAAGCGACGACGACTTCGGTCCCGCACCACCTACGCACCTCCCCCGACATACCGGCCACGGTCCCACAATCCCCAACATGGACGACCTAACCCTGCGCAACGAACTCGTCACCGAAGACCGCGCGAATGGCCAATCAAATTACCTAGACTCCATCCGGCACGCCCGCAAAACGGATCGTAAATCGCAGAAAGAGGCTCTAGACGACCTCGCCCCCCGCGCGGACCCCAACTCCCGTGAACGCCAACTAGAGAAGAAACGCGAAACAACATCCACCCTAAACTCCTTCCGCGACGCCAAAGAAGCTGGCGAGGTAGAAGTACCCGAATCCGACCTCATGGGCGACGACGGGATAGACGTGTATAAGAAGAAAAAGAAGGAGCAAGAGAGGCAGAAGAACGAGAGGGAGATACGACGAGAGGAGATTGCGCGGGCGAGGGAGGCGGAGAGGAATGAGAGACTGGCGGAACGGAGGGAGAAGGAAGCGGGGACCATGGAGTTTCTGAAGAGGATTGCTGCGGAGAGGTTTGGGTAGTATTGAGGAGGAGAGAGGGGGTGGGTTGGGACGGGTGCTTCACAGTTGATTGAGAAGAGGATTTGAGAGCTGATGGTTCAGCGTGACTGGGATACCAGTCTAGTGTGATTGAGTGTAATATACAAATAGTAGACCCTCCGAATAGGTCGACTCCACAACATGCTCAAACACATTCGTCCCATCATCATGTACCCGTACTCCCAGGCTCACTCTATTCTTAAACACCCAAACTCAAACACCCTCAAGCCGACACCCTAGCACCACCCCTCGGCTTCTTCCTATCATGATCTACAATGCCCCTCTTCCGATGGTTCTGCGCCGTCTTCCACCGGACATACAGCATAATCATGTCCTTCAGCCCAACAAACATACATCCACCAACCACACTCCTGCCCCAACGCGTCTGCAAGAAGCCAGTTGGCTTACCTACACCACCTGCCTTGCCACCCGTGTTGATCCAGCCACCGAGCCAAGATGTTGCAGGCGCGCCTGTGGGAGGTGCAACCCATGAGCTGGGTAAGCTGAGTCGGAGGATCTCGCCCATGGCGGCGGCGATGGTAGGGAAGATGAGGGCGCCGAGGATGGTGTCGGCAAGGGAGGTGGTGGAGAAAGTTACGCCGCGTTCGCGTCGAACACGTCGGGGTCGAGGGGCGGCGGGTTGCATGGGGATGTTGGGTGGAGGTGCTGCGTGTTGCTGGGGTTCGACGTCGACCAGCTCAGGCATTTCAGCGTCGTCCTGATCGTCTTGGGGTGGCGCGTCGATGGGTCCTGCTGGACCTCGCGCGACGGGTACGGGGGGATGTTCGGGCGCGTCTTCGTCATCGTCATCGTTGTCGGCTTCGCCGTTGTTATTCCAGTCTGCGAAGATGTCGAAGTCGAGTTCTATCTCTACTTCTTCTATCACATCCTCGTCACCTCCGTGGTCGTGGCCATGGTCGTGGTCATGTCGCACTTGGGCATCTGCGGTTGCGTCCTCGCCGGCTCGTGGCTGGATCTCCTTAAGCCACTGCTGCTCTCGTGGTAACCATACACGCTCGTAGTATGCGTTGTAGAACCCTCGAAGATATGGTAGTGCGGCAAAGGTGAAAGCGGCGCTCGGTGGCCACTGCAGTTGTAGCATGTCATCGCCTGGTTGTCCGGAGCTGACGAAGAAGATGAGCGGAAGGAAGGGTAGGAAAGAGTCGGCGAATGACGTTCGGCTTGCAACCAACACTGTTGGGATTAACGGCAACCCAAGGTCCAACCTCCAGTGCTGCCTCAGATGTTCCAGCCACTGCAATGTTACCGAGTTCACCGACCGACTCGGGGTCTCGTAGAGCGGGCCGAGAATTTGCAGCGCATCTTGCGTGCCGAATATCTGGTATATCGTCGCCGTCCCGGATAGCGTC
>Ga0265797_10007269_pt1 | contig 15250 bp, 10 predicted proteins | sample P2T30metagenome_FD_192433 | JGI IMG/M metagenome (GOLD analysis project Ga0265797, IMG submission 192433) | Plant litter microbial communities from East Loma Ridge, Irvine, California - P2 T30 | ecosystem: Environmental > Terrestrial > Plant litter > Unclassified | place: USA: California... | reverse complement strand
CTTGGTTCCAGTACGTCGATCCCAGGTTGGCCATTGCATTGATTGTGGAGGGATGCTCCTCGCCCAGCACTCTCCGAATCCCCTCCAGCACCTTGACAAATAGCTCGTCCGCCTCCTTCCACCGTCCTTGGTTCCAGTACGTCGCAGCCAGGCTGGCCATTGCATTGATCGTGTCAGGATGCTCCTTGCCCAGGACTTTCCGACTCGCCTCCAGCACCTTGACCTCTAGCTCCTCTGCCTCTTGCCACCGACCTTGGTCCCGGTACGTCACAGCCAGATTGGCCATGGCACTGAGCGTGCCGAGATGCTCTTCACCCAGCGCTTTTGACCTTGCCTTTATCACCTTGACCTGTAGCTCCTCCGCCTCCTTCCATCGCCCTTGGTTCCAGTACGTCGATCCCAGGTTGGCCATTGCATTGATTGTGGAGGGATGCTCCTCGCCCAGCACTCTCCGAATCCCCTCCAGCACCTTGACAAATAGCTCCTCCGCCTCCTTCCACCGCTTTTGGTTCCGATAAGTTGCAGCTAGACCTGCCATCGCAGCGATTGTATAAGCATGCTCCTTGCCTAGCATTCTTGACCACGCCGCCACGACCTTGACATTCAGCTCCTCTGCCTCGTCCCACCGCCCTTGCTTTAAATACAACATACCCAGATTGGCCTTCGTAGTGAGTGTTCCAGGATGATTTTCACCAAGAACTCTGGAGCTCGCTTCCACCTCCTTAATAGCTAGCTCTTCCGCCTCATCCCACCGCTCTTGTTTACTAAACGTTAGCACTAGGTCAGCCATCGTAGTGAGCTTGTCGGGATGCTCAGGCCCTAGCACTCTCGACCTCGCCTCCGTAACCTTAACAAACAACTCCTCTGCCTCCTCCAGTCGCCCTTGGTCTCGGAACGTCGCAGCTAGATGGCCTGTTACACTAAGCGTGTCGGGATGCTCCGGCCCGAGCACTCTCGACCTCACCTCCAACACCTTGACAAACAGCTTCTCTGCTTCCTTCATCTGCCCTTGATCTCGAAAGGTCGCCGCCAGATTTGCTATTGCAGTGAGCGTATCGGGATGTTCCTTGCCTTGCAATTTCGACATCGCATCTATCACTTTGGTTCCTAAACGTACCGCAACTTTCCATCGCCCTTGCTTTCGATAAATTGCAGCGAGGTTGGCCATTGAGTTGAGCGTCGAGAGATGTTCCTCGCCTTGGCTTCTCAACATCGCCTCCATCACTTTAGCTTCTAACTCTTCTGCCTCTGTCCATCGCCTTTGAGCTTGATACATCGTAGCTAGAGTGCGTATCACGCTGATTGTGGTAGGATGCTCCTCGCCTAGTGCTCTTGACAACACCTCTAACACTTTGACGATCAAGCTTTCTGCCTCCTTCCAATTTCCCTCTTCCAGCAGGATGTGTCCTATCTTTGTCCATATCCACAGTCGTCCCTTGATCTGAAAGCCACTCGTTCTTGCAATCAGGTCATCACTCGGCGGAAGGTGAAACAAGATGTATGGCCGAAAGCATCTCCTATCTCCCTCTTTGCGGATGCCTACACATACCGCAGTCATGAAAACAAGGAAGTATCCGCTGTAGTTTTCCTGATCCATTCCTACGCTTGCCCGCCATCGCACAAGGCTGTGCATCGTAAACCCCTTCCAGGGCTCACCAACGGGTCTGATCAAGCCGTAACGCAGAAGAGACTTGACAGTTGCTCGGTACGAGAAGTCGTTCCAGTAGTCATCTTCGTCCTTGCCAAGAAGGCTTTTCATCCAGAGGGGTACGCTGACATCGAGCCGATTGCATAACCCATCTATTTCGAGGCTGGCCAGTCGAAACAGCTCGTTTTGCACATTTGCCCAGTCCAGCAGCGTCACAAACTTTAGTAGCTGTATGGGATAGATGTCGGCTTGGCTGTCCTCTAAATTTCTTAGCGACGATAAACTGGTCTCCCACACTGTCCACACGGTTTTCTTATATGTACTGATGCCTGCGAACTCTTCTTGTCGGAGTAGCTTGCCTTGATGCCGTTGGTAGTCTGAATGATACCGCTGGAGTGCACCTGCTATGTCGTCACCGTCGTCTACGTCGGCTCGCATCCGAGCTCCAGCAAGGTCCAAACCGAGTGCTAGTCGATCAAGACATTCCGTCACCACCTCGACTAATCTCCAGCATGTATCTCCCTTAGCAACAGGCTCGTCAAAGTAATTCAATACCAGACGAACGGCTTCTTCCTTCTCCATCGCGTCGACTTTCACAGTTGGAGTGCGCCCACCCAGCAGTCGTGAGGCCCGAGCATCTTGACTTGTCAATATTACAGTACCAGCCTTACCTTTTGGTACAATGGTGCTCACATCAAACGACAGATCATCCGCGTTGTCGACGACCACCAGCCATCTCACGTCTTCGCCTCTACCCCGCAGCCACGACATCACCGCTTGTACGGCAGGCATGTCCTGCAGCGGTCCATTGCTGGTTGAACTTTTTACCGGCAGGTCCAGCGCGCGACAGCACCGCTCATAAGACGACCGCGCCGTCTCTTCGCTCCGCACGTCTATCCAGAGAACTGTCTCATAGTCCTTCTCGTGTTCCTCGATGTAGCGCAGCACCAGCTGCGTCTTTCCGGTACCACCAAGGCCTGTTATCGCAGCAGCATACGCCAGTTCAGCGCCGCCATGTCGCTTTGCTAGCTTCGCTCCCAGCTCTTCTGACAGGTGTGGTCGCTCTGTATAGGTTGACACGGTCGCGAAGGGCACAGAGACGCAACGGCTTGCGCGCGTGGAGGTGTGGTGCGGAGAGCGCTCACAGCTAGCAGAGTCAGTATCCGACAATCTCTGGCTGCAACAGGGCGATCTTACAAGTGGTTTTGTTGGCCGCCGTGAATCACTATCTGTTGAGCTTGGCTGGCAATGTTGCTGGCATCGTTGTGGAAGTTTGATGTCCCGAAGCGTGGGGCAAGATCGTTCATGGTGGGTGTGGGGGCGAAAGTAGATCGGCATGCGTGTTTGACACTTCCTTCTCATATACTGTAACGATGCACGAAGTCGTGTCTGCCCTCCTGGAGCAGGCACTCGACTTTCTTCTCATTGCGATGATCAGCCATACGGCTGGAGTGGTTTGGCCATGCATAATGGCTTGACAGTCGTGCGCCAGTCTGCGGACTGTGATTGGAGGCCTCACGCGCATAAGGCTTGCACACCTGCGCCCCCCGAGTTACTCGTGGGCCGCAGCCATATCGTCTAGCTCAGCACGTGCTTGCTACAAGTAGCACCAGTTCCGCTCAACTGGAGCATCAAATCCGTCCTCTTCCCTGTGCTTCTCTCGCCTTCGTGCTTCAAATTGGTGTGTGGTGCTAGTGGCAGATATACGAAGACAGCATCGACATCCGCCATGGAACCAGTGTCGCTAAGCGTGTCGGTCGTAGCCCTTGTCAGCCTTTTTGACACTGCGCTGGACTGCTTCAAGCGCGTCAAGGTTGCCAAATCATTCGGCTCCGACTATGAGACCTACGTACTCCGGCTTCAGAATCTACGACTTCGTTTCTCACGATGGGGAGAGGCCGTCGGTCTCGGCAAGCAGTCGACTGGAATTGACCAACTCACGACTAGCGCTTTGTCTGAGTCCGAGGTGAAGCAAGCCGAAGTGGTGGTAGGGCACATCATCCGTCTCTTCTCTGACACAGAAGAGCTCGCGGCGAAGTATGCGGGCAAACAGAGCGACCTGGTCGTGATGGACGAAGATGCTGATGGCCTGCGCGACGTTGGCAAGCTCTGTCAAAAGATTCGTGACATCTGCCTCCGACGTCAACGAGAGTCAAGCGTTGTGACGAAAGCAAAGTGGTCATTATTTTCCAAAGACAAGTTCATCGAGCTCGTTGGCAACATACAATCGCTCATCGAGGATCTTGTAAACCTTTTCCCTACCGAGACCAGGGTCAGCATGGAGCAGAACTTGTGCGACCAAGAGGCAAGGCAGCTGCGTGGCGAGAAGGCTTTACCCACGCTGCAGACACTCGCCTTCACGCAAGATGTTCGCTTGGCTGAGGCGATCGCTAAGCTCGAGCAAGCTGTAAGAGTTTCAGATCAAGCCATGCCCTACAGAGACTCAATGGACTGATTGCTTGCAGGGCGCCACGAAAAGAACCACGTTCAACAACCATGACAACACCAAGATCATGAATCAGAACGACAGTCAGACCATCTATGGTGGTCAGCACGTCAGCTTCTGATCAGCCACGCAAGAGGACTCGGAATTTGGACGATGCTTTTGAGGCGCGAATGACATATCGTTTGCCCGCAGATCAGGCGTGGGTAACACGATCCGCACCCGCATGATTAAAGCACACTTTACCACCCACAGTACTATAGCGTGTGTGGTTCGCTATACATGTTTCTGTCAAGCACTGCGTGGTTCACAAGCCATGAAGGTCTCGCGTACAACGACACAATGATCTCGGAGTAGATTTTGAGCACATTCCACTTTTATTGACATACTGTAACACCGTGATCACGTAAATGGGTGCATATTGTGCTGTGCAATGCAAAAGTATCGGCGAGTCGTACAGTATGTAGCGCGCTGAGGGAGAGCTTCCTCATCCAGCAATTCCGGATGCTATCTTGGCGCTCGGGCGCAACATTCGGACACAACCTTGCGTGGCTTCATCGCCCGCTCGACAATCCCCTGACACGAAGGCTCGGATTCGAGCAGACCCCACCCCACTCGCAGCGCTGATCATGGCGCCGAACCTGTCCGTTGCTCAGCACGAGCAGTTGGCCGGCATGATCGAGTTCAGCGCACTGAGTGATGCACAGATCGCCGTGCAGGCAGGCTGCAGCCAACGCGCCGTTCGACGCATACGTTCCAACATGCAACACTTCGACTCCACGAAAGCGCCTCCGAACGGCGGTGGGCGCCCCTCGAGTATCACACCACCGATGATGTCTGCACTTTGCGATCATCTCCTAGAAAAGCCCACCTTGTATCAAGACGAGATGGCAGAATACCTGATGGCTGAGTTTGGTGGACATGTGTCAAAGTACGCTGTGAGAAGGGCGCTGGTCTCGATCGGCTGGTCGAGGAAACAGACTCGTCGTGTAGCGAAAGAACGGAATGCGGACCTGCGAGACTTCCATCTCAGGAAGCTGTCGGAGCTCTCATCGTATCACCTTGTCTACGTAGACGAGTCTGGTTGTGACAAGCGTGTAGGTGTCAGACGCACAGGCTGGTCTCCCCGTGGGACTGCTCCTGTGCAAGTGGCACATTTCCAGCGCGGGGATCGCTATCAGATCTTGCCGGCCTACGTCCAAGACGGCATCGTGTTCGCACAGGTCTTCCAAGGCTCGACGGACGCTGTTGTCTTCGAAGACTTCATACGGGAGCTCCTGCCGTATTGTGGTAGATTCCCTGCGCCAAAGTCGGTCTTGATCATGGACAATGCCTCGATTCATCATTCTGACGTGGTAACGACATTGTGTCGAGATGCAGGAGTGCTGCTGATCTACCTGCCTCCCTATTCCCCTGACATGAACCCCATCGAGGAGTTCTTTGCGCAGCTCAAACGGTTCATCAAGCGACATTGGCAAGTGTGGGAGCAGGGAGAACAGACCGACTTTGCGCCATTCTTGAGATGGTGTATCTGCGAAGCGGGTGCAGATAGGACGAGCGCGGAGGGCCACTTCAGGCACGCAGGTTCGGAGATATCGTATGTGTAGACAGGCTAGCTTATGTGCGGAACGGGATAATGCAAACGCTCGACGAGCCTCGGTCCCCACCTCTCCAGTACATCCTCGTAAACAATCCGCCACCGATTACAGTACAGTACCACGCACCTATGTTCAGAAAGACAAATCCAAGGAAAATGCTCGCACCCCATCACTCTATTACTGCGGCCGTACGCGAACGCTGACAATTATTGCGAGTGTGAGATGAAAAAAAAAGTAGAGACGTGATGAAATGAAAGTCGGCATCACCCCACGACTGTGCCCTGCTGTTCAGCCCACTCCGCGATGTCTTTCACATACCGCCGGGCAATGCCTTCCAGCACACCTTCGTTGGTCATCACTGCCAGGTTCTCGCTCTGGTGTATCTGCTCCAAGTCCCATCCGTGCTTCAAGATAGCAGATTCGGCTTGATCGAACTGTGCCTTGAGTTCTTCGCTGTGCACTTGAGATCGTTGCCAGGCAGTATACTCTCGAACAGCAATGTCGCGCTGTCCGACGATCCTGACGCGCTTACCTTGTCCCCTGAAAGGGTTGTCGTGCTCACGGCTCGCCGTAAGTGTGTCCGATGGTTCAGTCGACGTCTGTCCAGGCATTACGTTCGTTATGTGGATTGGCGGCAGGCTCTTCGACGCCTGATGGCCTGGCCGTTGCTGCCGCTCGAGTCGTTGCTGCTCGACAGCATACAGCTCCTGCCGCACATCGTCAGGTACGTCATCGTGGCTTTCGAGCTTGTTGCCCTCCTCTTTGTAGAGCACGAGTCGCTTGAGCTGATAGGTCAGAATCCTATAGTGCTTCTTCCCCACAGGGTCTCGCCAGCAATGAGGGCCGAGGTGACACGGCGGTCCGGGGCAGCGCATCAGTGCATACACATCACGCCACACTAGTGGCTGCCCGCACAGCCGATCACGCTCAGTCTCGTTGCCTAGGTCCGTCAGCATGCGGGATGTAGCCGACTGCCTCCCTTTTTTAGCTGAGGCTCCGCTCTCTGCAGCATTGTTGTCTACATAGTGAAACTCCAAATCAACCCTCAACTGCCGGCCGCGTCGGCATTGCTCACCCCACTTGAGAAGTTGTTCTTCCAGTTTTGCCCAGTCCACCTTCGAGCCATCGAAATGCTTGCGTAGATCCCGCTCCGAACGATCGTTGACCGAGACCACCACCGACGTATCCTCAATCCTTGGCTGGCCATCTACAGCGAATTTCTTTCTGACCAGCTTCTTCAGCTTGGGGTTCAAGAAGTGCCTCCAGTATGCGACCAGTTCAAGAGTGATATCCCGCTCAGTATCCGTCACCAGCGTCCGCTTGTTCTTCTTGCTCGGCATGCTTACCGTGGCCTTCCACTCCACAGAGTAGGAAAGATGGATGGGCGGCGTGGCGCAGTAGTCCTTGCCCTCCTCCCATGCTGCCCACGGAAGCAGGCATAGTTTGTCATGCGGGATGCCTGGGGTCCGGCCCATAGAGCCAAAGATGGGCTGGGATGCTGGCGCGGCTGACGTGCGGCCAATCTCGGTATCGTTTCCGTTTGGCGCTGTCGCAGGGCTCTCCCTGGTGTCAGGCAGATCTGATGGCATGACGCAGGTCTCAGGTACTGTGTACCGAAGTGCGAGTTCACGCGAACATTGGATTACAGGATGGAGTGAGTGTAGCGGGCATCGCAATGTCAGTCACGTGGTGGAAGCTTCCAGAAGGCCGCGGCAGCAGCCTTTGGCACGTGAGGCACGCTGATGCGCCCAAGGCATGATACTCATGATACATAGCTGCAGTGCTGTACTGTACATCACAGTAATGTGCAATGACAGTGTACGGTGTCCTAACGTAGCGCATTTTATAGCGAACAAAGACACTTTACAGCTGATCAAAAGATTTGTTTTTGGGTGGGAGTGTGATGTATTCCGATGAGATAGGCCACTGTAAATGATGTTGCCTGCTTGCCCGATAAACAACCTCATGACCCTGTGACTTTAGCGAGCTCACTGAGTATACCCCAACCCTGACCCTGACACGGAAGCTTAATTAGTTCATCATGAGGCGACGTGTTGCTTGAGCACATCAGGAGATCGTATAAAGAGGGTCGCTCGCAGGGCAGCCCTTCTTTCATCTTCGTCTCAGGGAGGTGGATGAAGTTCGGGGCAAATCGCGAAATGAGCGACGGTCATGTTTTCGAGGCGCAGTTCACCAGTGTGAACTCCAAGCTCGCGCACCCGCCAGGACTCCCTGCAGTGCTATCAGCCTTCACGATGCCCGCGCATCTGTCTCTTTTGCAGTATAGAACACACAACCTCAGTACCAGGAAGTCGAAACGACAGAGCATAACACCAACACTAGAGCCTTAGTAGCTATCGCAACTGTAGTCTCGGGTGTTGCTCCATATTCCGGACACGCACAAGGAGAGAGGTACACCTGCGCACGCGCCATCGATGGCCCCCGAACATACATACTACGAAAGCGTCTCCGTTGGTGAGAACAGTCGTGCCCATCTTGGTCATAGCTATAGTGAGTCCCAAGCTCGACACAGTCATGTGAGACTGTCTGGCTCGTAGGCCAAGTAAAGCTGATCAGGAGCGCAGACACCACTCTCGAAGCGCGTAATGATCGAGGTTCGCAGATCGCGAACGAGGTCGGCGGCCAGCAGGCGATTTACGGTGGCCAACACATCTATTAGCAAGATTGCCCCTTCGCAGCCAGCGACCTTCCAGTACTGACTCTGCCTAGTGGCGACCGTCCTCCGCACCCCACCGCCGCAGCGCGTCCGAGCCGTTGCGTATCCGTCCCCTTTGCGACCGTGCCGACCTACACAGAGCGACCCCACCTGACTGAAGAGCTGGGAGTGAAGTTAGGAAAGCGACATGGCGGCGCTGGACTGGCGTATGCTGTCTCAGTGACAGGCTTGGGCGGCACTGGAAAGACACAGCTGGTGCTGCACTACATCGAGGAACACGAGAAAGAGTACGACACAATCCTCTGGATAGACGTGCGGAGTGAAGATACTACGCGATCAAGCTATGAGCGATGCTGTCGTGCGTTGGGACTGCAGGTCGAGGCTGCACTCAACGAAAGGCCTCTGCAGGATGTGCCTTCAGTGCAGATGGTGTTGTCGTGGCTGCAGGACAGGAGTGAAGACAAGAGATGGATGGCGGTAGTGGACAACGCCGATGATCTGTCGTGGGACGTGAGCGGCATAGTGCCGAAGGGCAAGGCTGGCACGGTGATCGTGACGAGCCAGGATGCTCGGGCTTCGCGACTGCTGGGTGGGCACATGCCGACAGTGAGAGTTGACGCGATGGAGCCAGAAGAAGCTGTTCGCCTCGTGTCGACCCACTTCGACGAGCTTCTGTGGCGTGAGGAAGGCTGCCTCGCGCTAGTCAAGGAGATCACCGAGCGTCTGGATCGGCTCGCACTTGCTATGGACCTGGCGGGTGCACGAGTTCAAGCTGACGTAGAGAACGGGGACGACATGGGGACTGCACTCCGGCAATACATCGCCGACTACAGGCGTAGCCGAGATAGGCTGCTTCGAGACGAGGAGTTTGCACAGATAGGCTTATACAAGAAGACGGTATGGACGGCGTGGGACACCAGCCTGGCATCGCTAGGAAAGATCGAGGACAGGCAAATCGACATCTACCCTGTTCAGCTGCTCAGCTTCGTGACACTACTGGACCGAGCGAACGTGCAGGACGAGCTGTTTCGGCTGGCTAGTTTCAGGCTGGATGATGTGTGTGATCGACTAAATGTAGAGGTACCGACATGGATGCGAGGACTACTCAGCAAAGACGACGACGATCGGTGGGACGACTTCTCATATCGAGCCAGCATGAAGCTATTACTACGATATGGGCTGGTCAGGGCAGTCGACGAGCCGTGGAAGGGGATCACGATGCACAGCCTGGTGCAGTGGCGGGCGGGTGTGGGTATGGATCGAGAAGAGTACTGGCTGCTGTATCTCGCGTTTATGGCAGCAGCATGCGCGAATATAGAGAAAGAAAATGTACGGTTCCGACGACACGTTGTGGTCCATCTGCCGGCGAACGAACGACTTATCAACGAAAGCAATGGTGTGGAGGAGGAGGGGCTGTGGTGGATGTGGTCTATGGTGGGACAGGTGCTATGGCAAGAGGGGCGGTGGAAGGAGGCGGAGGAGCTGCAGGTCAAGGTACTGGAGGCGAGGCGGAGAGTGCTGGGCGAGGAGCATCCGGGCACGATCAGGGCGATGGCCAACCTGGCTGTGACGTACTGGAACCAAGGTCGGTGGAAGGAGGCGAAGGAGCTGGAGGTCGAGGTGCTAGAGGCGAGGCGGAGAGTGCTGGGCGAGGAGCATCCGGACACGATCAGTGCGATGGCCAACCTGGCATCGACGTACTGGAACCAAGGACGGTCGAAGGAGGCGGAGGAGCTGGAGGTCAAGGTGATGGAGGCGAGTCGGAGAGTGCTGGGCGAGGAGCATCCTGACACGATCAGGGCAATGGCTAACCTGGCATATACGAAGAGAGATCTAGGACAAAACGATGTGGCGATTGACTTGATGACACAGTCCGCGACGGCATCATCACGAGTCTTGGGCGACGATCATCCTGACTGCAGAAGCCGTCACGAACAAGTGGCGTTGTGGTCAAGCGCAACAAGCGACGATGACAGGGATGATGATCTGGACGTTGACCAAGCTGTACACAGTGACGACGATGGTGGCGGTGTAGCTGTGTTATAAACACAAACAGACCGTAGCTTCCACTCGTCGAGACAGTGCATGAACGTTTCATTGTCGGCACCAGTGGTGCAGCCTAACAGCAAGTCGCTTGGAACTAACGTTGTATATCTACTGTAGGTATGGGGTATGCTGAAGACCATGACTGTCGTCGCTGAGCAGACTTTAGGAAGCTCGTGTGCGGCCGAACAGCGAGTAATGGGAGAAAGCTGGTAACGTTGTGGACAGTTCGCCATATAACGGCACGTGAGATCTTCGCTAAGCGGCAGGTCGGGATGTGCTTTGTAGGATGGTCAGGAGGCTCGTTAGCGCAGGGCTGCGCTTGTCCTTCTTGAGATTAGTGGAGGATGAGCGGCAGCTGCCGTGCGGGGACAAGTTCAAGAAATATGTCGTGTATCTGGACAGCGGTTTCGCAATCCACTGTACAGGATCTCGAGTATTCTCTGGCAAGCAATGCCGTCCCTGGGCCCTCTGAGCCTAGGGGTGAATTGGCCAATGGCCAAGCGGTGTATCAAGATATGCGGGTCTGCCTCTACAAGACAAGGACAATGAAATGGAGCCACCAGGTGGGAATGGCTGATGAGGTATGGCATACAGTTACGTCGTCCTATTGCCACCTTGAACTGATTTCTACTCAAGTTTGACCTCATCGTGGCCTGCTATTCTGCGGCTGCGACCGGCGGCATCTTTGCCAGCTACGGCGGAACGGACGACGGCACCAAGCCGAACTCCGTCGCACATATCGCACATATCACGAATCCTTTTAGTTTATAGGAAGACAAGATCACTACGGTGTTCTTGTGTTCAACTCATTGTTCATAGTGACTGCTTGGTATACAACAATACCAATTCGCTATGATAACATTCCCGTACCATTGCTCGCTGTCCCGGCTTCCCAAGTGGTCACAGCTTTTGGGCACCTGACCCTCCTACATTCTTGTCGTAGTCATCTTTCCTGCCTCATTTCATCCACCTTCGTTTCTCATCATCCTTCCTTCGCCACCCGAGTATAGCCGCTCGACATCCCGCGAGTCGCCCTTGTGCGTGTGGTCTGTCAGTCTTTCGCCCGCTTCTTCACTTTCGATAAATCGGAGCAACACCCCCCTTTGTTGGTACACCAGGGCTCAGATCCGCCACCCTTCCTCCCCATTATGGCAGTCCCAGCTCCTCTCTCATTGCAAACCCAATGCTTTCCTAGACTGCAGGAAAGGTACTTCGGATAGTGGCTTTGTCAGCCCGTCAGCAATTTGTTTGCCGGTCCGATATACTTCAACCCCACCGCCCCGTCTTCGACTTTTTCTCGGACGTAGTGGTGTTCGATGTCAACTTGCTTCGAGCGCCCATGAAACTTCGGGTTCTTCGCGAGGGTTATGGCGCCTTTGTTGTCGCCGTAAATGATCGTCGTTGGTATGTCGCACTCGTCCACGTCGGCGAGCTGGGCGAGTGCCAAACAGCTTCCTTGGTCGGTCGCCTGAGTCTGGCCGATGTACTCTGCTTCGCAAGTCGAGAGCGAAACAGTGCTCTGGCGTTTGGATGACCAGCTGATAGGACCGGTACCGGTACCGAAGAGATATCCTGAGGTGGACCGTCGAGTGTCGACGTCACGAGCCCAGTCTGCATCGGAGTATCCCACGAGAGGCCTCAAGTCCCCGCTGAATGCGAGCTCTAAATCTAAGGTGCCTCGCAGATACCTTAAGATGCGTTGCACTGCCAACCAGTGATCTGTCGTCGGATTGGCAGAGAACCTGCTCACCACGGACAAAGCCACGGACTACCCTTCGCGTTTTATAGTTTTGCACGCTGCCGTCCGCCGCTCTTTGGATCTTGAACACCCATTTCCCACGTAGGACACTTTTGCCGTCGGCTGCTACTGACGATCAGGTCTTGGGATCTTCATATGTGCACGGTTCGTACGGCTCGGTCATGAGTGCGGCGGCAGCGATAGAATCACGGTCGAGCAGCAAGGTATCGCGGTCGTTCAATTGGTGAAAATACGGCCCAGTGGCGCAGCTTCTAGTTTCGCTCTCACGAAAAATTGAAGAACAGCATGGCAATCGTTGGTGCACTCAACAGCGGATTGCGAGTCTCAGCAGCAGTAAGGGCCGCTTCTCGGTCAATCCGGTGTGAAGAGTCGTAGTAGGAAAGCTCTCATACTGCATACTTGAGCACATAGAGCACATAGCCGACTGACTTCCGTGGCTTTCCAGGTCAACGCAGATGTGCCTGCAAATTACATAATCCACTCCTCTTTACCGCATGGTTTTGCTTTATCGTAGAACTCCTGCATACGCTCAAAAAGCCAGCCCGATCGTACTCCAGGCGAAGTTTCGCCTAGCTTGGGATCGGAGGTTGTCAAGCATCTGCCATTCCCAACAAGAGAGTATTGTACGCACGAGAAGTCGTTTTGACAGATCGCTCGGCATTCATCCAGCGAAGACACGGAGCCTCTGTCATCGTCGGCAAGGTTGTTCCAGTCTTGCCTTGGATCCAAAATGCGTGGAAGGATGAATTTGGCGTAAATGTCCCGGTGGCGGAGAAGAAGAGAAGAATTCTCCCGATGTTCTGAGAACCAGTCTTGCTCAAAATTCCAGAGATCGTCAATAACAGAAGGGTTCAAGTGGTGGTAGGACACTGTTGGACAACACCACAAAGTATGTCCATAGCTCACGCGAGCATATTCCATATTCCCGATCTGATCCCCTTGCCATATAGGCCAAGCCCACGTGAGTGATGTGCCGCTATCCTTGAACAGTTTTCCGAGTACGCAATCTCCCGCCCAATGAGCTGCAGTGAACTTCTCCCACTCAGCCTTGTTCTCTGCGTAGTGCGCGACGGCCGAAGCAATCGCAGACCGCGAAGCCACGAAGCCACTACCGCCATGTGCGAAGATCACATCGCCTATCTGACTTTGGGAACCAATATAATACGGCTTAGACGAGTCCAAAGCGGCCAGGTAGGCGAGTAACGTGCCCCACATTATGTACGTGTCGGTCTCCAGGAAGACGTACCACTGCTTATCCGGATATTCTTCCAAAGTCCTGCGGATCATGGGCAGAAATTTCCATTTATCCAGCTTCCAGCCTGGATTGGTCAGTTTGCCGCTTGTGCCTTCTTCGGGAAGGCTTGCTGGTCCGCTCAGCTGATCGATGTGCAAGGCTGCTCTACCAGAGGTTTGCAGCTGTCGGTATAAGACGAAGTCCTGGTGAGACGCTTTGATCATAGGATCAACTTCTTCAAGTGCATCTAAGATGCGTTCTCCTCGATACTGCTCGGCGAGATCCGAAAATATCAAACGATTTGGATAGCACCTCAATGTCGTTCTGAGATGGACTGGTAGCTTGTCTTGTAATTCCGTAGAGCCGGTCTTCAAGACGACCACAGTGTCATCTGCTCCAGACAATTCCCTGCACGGAAGCCTGGTCGCAGAAGAGTGTTTGGGGCTGACAAGAGGCGGAAGCCTGAGATTACCATTCACTGAATGTCGCTGGGCTGACAAGTAAGCCGAGGAGATGAGGAGAAAGGCTGCAAATGCTGCGACAGCCGCTCGATTCCACTGTCCAAGAAGCATGATGGGGGCGCGACTGCAAATGGTGAATGATTCGAGATGGACCTGAAGCATTCAGAAACATCGGACACCCATAGATAGCGAGACTGCAAGATCCTAATATTAGATCCTTGGACATCTAGCACGCGCTTGTGTATTGATAATACATCTCTCAAGGCGCTTACAGTCGTGCCAAAAACCGGCTTCCTACGCTAGAAGGCATTCTTTCTACAACGACAGCCCGCCAAGACCGCTGGCTCACAGGCTAGCCCGCGCCTAGACTAGCCCTTCCGAGCCATGTCGCCGCCCTCCTTGCACAATCCACTGGGACACCGACCCAGCCAGTTCACACTACCCTGACGCTAGGAGTCCACACTATAGAGCGCCGAAAATGTAATTGAGTAAAGTTGCTCGTTGCACCTAGTATATAGTGTTTGAAGGTACAGTGCAGTATAGCGCGACGATATATCTCGACTTTGTCAGTCTACGAACGACAAAAGGATGTCAAACACTTCACGTTGTGTAGTAAGCAACGCCTCCCCAGTCACAACATCCACAAGAACTGTGGGCGATTCCACATCTCCCTGTTCTGTGTCGAGTCCAGCAGGCTGCTATTGAGACCTTCCACAGAGACTGGTGTTGCTACTCTGTCTCTCTGTCCAGCTGCTGCATCATGTTCTTCGTCATGTTCATCGACGTCCTCGACGTCCTCGTCGTCCTCATCGTCTTCTTCCTCCGTGTCATTGGAGGTAGTGGTGCGAACGTCATCTGCAATGTCGTCCCTGATATCTTCTTCCTCCCAGAGTGCTCTACGAGAGAAGGCAGCAACGGTGTCCGGATGATCGACGCCTAGTCTAGCTTGTGACATGTCCGCGCACGAGCTGATGAGGTCGAGCGCAGATTGACGACGACCTATGCCCCAAAGAGTGAAGGCCAGGTTGTGCATGCTTGTCAGCGTGTCTGGATGCCCTTCTCCCAGCACCTCCTTCCTCTTCTCGAGCACTTCCACCACAAGCTTCTCCGCCTCCGCCCACCGCCCTTGCTGCCAGTACGTGCTTGCCAGGTTGTGCATGCTTGCCAGCGTGTCAGGGTGCCCTTCTCCCAGCACCTCCTTCCTCTTCTCTAGCACTTCCACCACAAGCTTCTCCGCCTCCGTCCACCGTCCTTGCTGCGAGTACGTGCTTGCCAGGTTGTGCATGCTTGTCAGCGTGTCTGGATGCCCTTCTCCCAGTACCTCCTTCCTCTTCTCGAGCACTTCCACCACAAGCTTCTCCGCCTCCTCCCACCGACCTAGGTG
>Ga0265797_10007268_pt1 | contig 15251 bp, 11 predicted proteins | sample P2T30metagenome_FD_192433 | JGI IMG/M metagenome (GOLD analysis project Ga0265797, IMG submission 192433) | Plant litter microbial communities from East Loma Ridge, Irvine, California - P2 T30 | ecosystem: Environmental > Terrestrial > Plant litter > Unclassified | place: USA: California... | reverse complement strand
GGGGCTTGTTGAGTTGGGGTTGTGCATGCCGGTTTTGACGGGAGGGGCTGTGGGTGCGTTTGGGATGGTTAGGTGCGATGTTAGTTTGGAGGAGGTGGGGGAGGTGTTGAGGGGGGTTAGGGGTGGGGATAAGGGGTTGGAGAGGTGGTGTCGGAGTATCTAAGTTTTGTTGAGAGCGAGTTTGGGGTATCTGTGTTGGATGGGATGGTGGATGGGGATGGATTGTTGTCATGAAAAGCATAGCGGGAGGGGGTTGGGTGGGTTGTTGTTTTGATAGGCATGGCATGGCATAGCGGGTTGGCGTATTCACGTTTTGAAGAGAAGGAGTACAGCAACAGATCACGTTTGTAAGATAAGTATAGATCGTATATTATCATTTCAACATTGATTACGTTGCTCATTTTCCCCTCCATGCTTTACAGCCTCCACTACACCCTCCTAACACCCCCAATAACTAGCCCACCGACTCTTCCCGCCCAACACCCCCACAAACTCCCTCGCCACAACCCTACTCGTCTGCTCACTCGGATGCAACGGATCAAACCACATAAAACTATCCGGACTATCCGTGCTCGTACAATTACTTCCCTGCTCATCACAAAGACTCTCCACTCCTTGGACATTCAACGGCGCGCCCGTCCCGTTCAGATAGCTAGATGGGTTATAGTACATATCCGTCATGAGCGCGTTGACGTCAAAGGAAGCTACCTTGGCATCTTCCCAGCGCTCTTCAATCTCCGCGGCAAAGGGCGTGCGGTAGGCGTAGACTTGGTTGAGAGCTGCGACGGTGTTTTGCATGCGGCCGTGAACCTCTGTTAGGTTTTTTCCAGGGGTGTCGGGGTAGTATTGCGTCGACTGGAGGCCACCTTCACCGGGTTGTTGGTACTGAGGCAGGAGGTTAAGCGGCGCAAGATTCATGATGACGAAGTAGCGGCCGCCGTTTTCGTACAGGCGGTCGATTTGCGAGTATACGCAGTCCATGTAGTCGGCTACGGTTTTGTTTGGGACTTGGCTGTCGGTTAGGAAGGCGCCGTTGCCGAGGTCGTTGGTGCCGATCCAGATTGCGTAGACGGTGGAGGAGGGCTTGCCGGTGAAGAATTGCGTGCCGTTGGATGTGGTGGCCGTGGAGTCGGCGATGAAGGCGGGGAGTTCGTAGCCTGCGATGTCGGGGAAGGGGGCGTCGATGGCGGAGAAGTAGCGGGGCGTTATTTCGTTGGAGCATACGGCGCCTGAGACGGCGTAGTTGTAGAGGTTGGTTTTGGAATAGATGCTGGCGTATCGCGCCCATGAGAGACCGCCCGAGGCTGTTGCTAGACCCTGGTTCTCCTTAGCAAAGATTGAGATCATTTTCAGAACAGTTGACTTACCACAGGCTGCTGCCATGCTACGGGTGGTGCAGAACCATTGTTGTTGATGAAGTATCCTAGTCGGTTCTCATCCGTGTAACTATCGCCAAACGTCACCAACGTCTTGAACTTCCCATCGCGCCAGCCCCCTGCGACTCCCCCAGTAATCGCTAAATTAGCGACGAGCAATCGAATCGACCAAGAAGACACCATTATGAGACGCCAGGTTGTCGGTAACAAAAATTTGCGCCGAGAAATACACAGGTACTTATATCGCTAAGCCTGTGGAGGCGGGCGGGACTTCTCCAAAGCACTAAACCATTCCCTTCCGCCGATACATGGGGCTAATCCAGGTCGGCAAATACTTCATGATTAATTGCAGCTGGTACGCGGGGAAATTGGGGACGCGAGCCCGGTTGTTCATGGAAATGATGCCGGTCGCGGGAGCTATACGCTTTACGGGTGTGGACGGTCTGGGATCAGGCTAAACAGGTGTGCATTTCGATCCGAGGCTGGTGTCGATGAACCGGAGATTGAAACCTGGGCCAATAACAAACACGTCGCATCCTCGACATGAACTTGCATTGACCGTGGTCTTTGTGTTGATGTTTGTCAGCGATACACTGACAGCTTTCGATTCGTTATGCTCGATATGTCATCGCTAATTTACGCGCCGGATTGTCATCCTAAGGCACCGTTGCGACCATCCATGAATGCGTTGAGATCACACGTGGCTGGTGGGTCTGGGGCAGACTAGATCTGGGGATGTGTAGTGACGTCGTTGTTGCTTCATAACGTTCTGGTGTGTCGGTCGGTTGCCGCCGAGCGTGCTTAATGTTCCTCCAGCCGAGGTCTCGATGCACAAAACCCGGGATCGCAGTGAGAACCAGAGTTCGGCGAGATGAGCGAGATTATTGTATGCCGCATGTCGTTCACACTAGTTCATGTGTACAGTCTGCGGAGGTACGAAGGGCACATTCCAATGTCGAAGTTCTTGCTCGGATACTTCGTGGAAGGGGCGCATTAGAAGAATGGCGCAAGTAGGTGTTGGCCTGTCTCATCGGAAGATGGCCCGATCGTGTGTTGTCTTTATATGCTTCTTCTGGAGCTGAAGGCCGAGGATTTGTTTTTCCTGGTACACTTTCGATCTGTCGCTAGGATGCTCAGATCGTGTACTGAATGCGGATCGACATTTTGACGAGACAACCTTTGTGCACGCCAATACTGACATGGAGGTGTCTCGCCTCGAAGCCGTTGGTTCCTTGACCGTGCCCGCTTCCCCGGTGCACGCGTCTTGCGCAGGCTATCGCTGGTGGATGCGTCTAACCATATTGGACCAAAGCACTCGATAGTCCAACGTCGATAGCGGTAGTGCTGAGATGGGAACAACACCGTATAGAGTTTGTAGCGAGAAAGCAGAGACTTCATGTAGCGAAAACTTCGGCAAGCCGAAGCCTGACACAATTGAGGGGACTCGATGCCGATGAAGCGGCATTCGGCTGTCTCGTCGCGAAGTCGCAAAGGCGTTGGCGTCTAGCCAGGAAAGCGCCCCATTAGAGCGCGTATCTCGGTACCAGACTGTCGGGGAACTGGGCTGCAGACAAGGAGAGGTACCGATTAGATCCCATTTGCATCGGACGGCTGTGTTTACCCCCCTTCCTTCTCGATCCGTGGGATCAAAGACGCAATCTCGACGGTTGACGTAGGTGGTGGTTCCTTCCTCACGACGAACCCTCACTCTTCAGGGCCTCTAGCGTCCCATAGCCTGGTCCCTGTTCAGTCGCCCCACCTTCCCTCGTGTGTTTGACCCTCTTTACCTTTCCAAATTCTCATCCTCAATTCCATCTGTGCATGTATCGCAGCACCCGTGCCGATGCTGTGCTCCCCTGCTGCATACCATCTACCGATTCGCCCCATCTTCTGTTTGACCAGCAGTCCTTCATCGCGGTCTGGAGCTGACTATTTGCAATGGAGACAGCTTCCACGATGCTACAATCACGCGCCGGTCTCCTTGTCATCAACTCGACAGATCCGTGATGGCATAGCACGGCAGCACCGCTGCGTCGACCAAAGGAATAGCTCCTGCAATCGGCGCCGTCTCTTGGCCGGAGGCAGTGACGAATGTGCTTCTGGTTTGCCTTGAGTTGAGAAGCTCGAAGGAACGGAAGGCACGACTGGAACCCTCACCACGAATTCTAACCTGGAACTGTGAATGTTTGGAGGACGTTTGAAGTGCACATCAGCCCGGCTAGTTTGAGGGCAGCCTGTTGACAGCTACTGGATAAGGTACAATCGCATTCACTACCCGAATCTGAGCATACAAGTCTGACCACTACAGGAAGAATCTCTCTCTACCGCCTATGTCGACCGACCCTCTACACCTCGTGGGTGCACAAGCTGCACTATCATACGTCCTGCGGCATCTACTATACGCTATGCAGCCCACATTGATGCGAGGCAACGCACACGATATCACCGAGTGCTCTTCCGGCCCCTGGCAACATACCTAGAAGCGGATTAGACATACTCCATAAAACAGGACGGGTCATCATTACAACTCAATGTATAGGTTCAGTTCCACATTCTGGAGCTCTGCACGAACTTCCCGCATAAGGTCTTCGAACTGCGCAGCTGTCCAATCCAGTTTCGATGTGAACGGCCACAGCCCAAGTGACTCAAGGAGGTCACCAATCATCTGGACGGATGACGCGTAGTCAGCACATACCCACCTTCTACAACTGGGACGCATACGTACTTCGACAGAGTCTCTACCGATGCTAGCTTGGGTCTCATCTGTATATCGACTGTCAGTACTGCTCTTCAGTAGGATGTTTCGGAGTACTGGGTGATGGCCAACCGCAGTGAAAGATCCATTCCCTCCCACGATCGGACAACATTCAACGTTGGAACACAACGGGAGACTTACTTTTCGACCAGTCACCTATGTGAAGCTGCACTATGTCGACTTCGACGTCTCGATATCTGTTGTCGAGCAACAGCCGCTTCAATCGTCGACCTATCCGCGGGTCACGGTCCATGTCCGCCATGGCGCCCTGGTATTCCTGCCACCATCTTCGCACAGCATTCTGGTCCGTAAGACGTCCATTGTGTGATTGGACAATCGGCAAATATTCCATTATCTGCACCCAACCTCCCGGCCGTAGCAATAACCTCATATCTCTGATGTATCCATTCCATCTGCCGCTCTTAATGCCTGGAAACACGAACCGCGAGTGGATGAGATCGTAGTGATTCGCTTTGAATATCTCGGGATCACGAAGAGGGTCGTTGAGGTTATGAGCGACCAGGTCTAGGTTCTCGGGTCGGTCCATCTGCCTAGACATGGGACGACTGCTCAGTTTTCGTACCCGCATGCCCTATGTACAGGCTTAACTCACATGGGGAAGATATCAAGAGCAGTTACCTGAGACTGTTAACACGCTACGATCGATACGAGCCACATTGGAAGTACCAATCTCATCTTATATGGCTGTCATGGGGTCAAGTACGCACCTCACAATCCTCAAACTCATCTGCGCATTGGACAGCCCAGTCTCCGCCGCCGTAGCCGCACTCCAATATCGCTTCGGGCTCCCCCACTGGTATTCGAGGGGAGAACAGTCCATCGCCGAAGATACGGGACACAATTTCGTGCTGAGCTGTCAGTCTGCTCTCTTCGCGGTCGTCGAAGGCCACCGGGGCGTAGTAGACACCCTCGTCGAGGGATGTTCTTTGGAACTCTCGGCCGTGGACGCTAACTGTTTCTGTATCTTCGCTCATTGTTACTCACGTCTCGAAGAACACGGCAGGATACGCAGGCAACAACAAACGATGGAACGGGCGGCCCAAGACGAGTTGTGGTGTATGATGGCGATGATGCGGACCTCATGGAAACAGCACGACGATAGCCCGACGCTGTAGACTTTGCGATCTGCATATCGCTGTGAGCTGGCAACAAGCTCGGCAAAGGCGCAAAATTATCCGATATCGTGGCGAGAGGAAACGTCACTAAAAGCAGGCTGACGAAGTGGCCGCAAGTCTCGAATCACGAATGACCAAGGTTGATCACATTCGCTCTCCATAAAACCAGGCGCTATCTTTCCAGCTTGCTTCTGAGCATCAGGACAATCCCCACGATTCGGTGACATATGTAGCTAGAGAGGCTACTGCATCGGCGGGAGCAATATCCGTTTTGGAAGGCGGAAAGATGAGCAGATCGTTTCACTGCTTCGATTCAACATCCTACTCGCTAAGAGTCGGATCAAAACGAGGCGTGTCGCCACTGCGGACTGGCAATCAGGGGTCCACGTCTCCCTTACAAAGGACTCATCCAAAGACCTTCACAGCCATACTGCTACGAAGCATCACCAAATCTCGTATCTGGCTCGTTGCAATTCTTGACACATCGGCATATGTGGTAAGTGTTCAACGTCAGGTGAGACAGGAGGAGGCCCACCTCCGCCTACCTGGATTTTCTTCACTAGGACATCTCTGCTACTCATCTTAGACAAAAATGCCACCGGAAGCAATTCCGCTGCACCAGAAGCGATTCGCCGTGAAGGCAAGCATTGCTTGCGCTAGTGTATAGATTCGGTCGTTAATGGGCACGTGGTGCATGCCCGGACGGATGGCCCCGCTGACAGTCTTCTCGAAAAACGACACCGCTGACATGGCCTCGGGATACAGGCCCATCAAAGCCAAGCCACAACGTCATTCTTGTGGCTGTTGGACGTGTACGTTATGACTGGACGCAGCGCCTAGGGGTTCCCATTGTCGCCACGACTATCAGAATCTTCGATGGTTGACAGGCCAGGTGTTGCAACCATGCTGCCCTGTGCGTTCATTAATCCATGGATCTTAACATCACAGCTGCCGGTTGATAACTATAGGCTTAGTGTAGCCTACTCTCGGCCAGCTACATGTTTAGGCAGAGAGCATGCCGCGCAATATTCTCCGACTTTCTTTAACGTAAGGACGACAACTTCACACGGCGCCGATGGTTTCGTAAGGGAAACAGCCAATCAACACCTCCGCATCACAGCCCACGCACATTCGATGGATGCGATAGATGCGATAGATGCGATGGAAACTCCACATGTATGCAAAGACGCACAGTCGTCGGAGACGGACCAAGCCCCCCACACGACTTTTGGCCTGTCGAGATGTATACGGTTTGTTGACGCGACACTCGTTGTCATTTGATCACTCAGGGGCGCCAGAATCTGGATAACGCTGATAGCAGAGGCGCTCTAGCAAAAACGTAGCCTTCAGATGTCGATTCCGACCAGAAATCAACAGGCATTTGTTTCGTGACAAGAGAAAAGTTCATCCGACCCGGATCAAGCAAGGAAGATGAGACGCACGGGTTACACCCACCAGCATCTGTGGGGGTTTTCGTGCCCACAATCGCACATCGAAAATCTACATCCATATGATTCTTGAGGCTGGTATGTCGACGATGATTACTACTCCTATAACGCCTCCTCGCGAGCTTTTCCCATTCCGTATTCGGCTATGTCATCGACTCCGATGCATTAGAAAGTAGTGCATCATATAAGCACCACAAGCAGAAACTTTTCAACAATTTCACCTACACCGGAAGAATTCGCGGCTTGTTCCTACGAGAAACTCTTGAGCACCTGTGTCGACCGAAAAAGGCGACTCAAAGAGATGCGAAATTTATTTCCGGCCACAAACTGAGCAGAATATTGTCGTCTGCCTCACTATACAATATCCGTCATGTGGTAGTCGGTGTGATGTCGGTCATGGTAGCGTCCGGCGCACAATCCCCTGCTCAGTGTCTACAAGTCTTTGACTCCGCTAATTCGACGCCTTACACCTCTACTCAATGATAGTAATAAAACACGGCATGTAATAGGTGCACTCCAGAAGATCTCAACGCTCGGTAAGGTAGGTACGCGAATACTTACAGCGGTCAAGTCCGTCAACGGGCCGAACCGCGCATGATGGGAGCCAGCGTAGCAAGAATGGTGCCCAGGACGCTCATCTACGAAAGCGCTGTGGAGTCCCTCGGCCTTGACTTCGAGCGAGCGAGCAAATGGCCGGTGACAAGCGGTGACGACGAGGGTCTGGATCCGCGTTGCCTTCGGCATAGTGCAGATGTTGAGTGGGTTGCAATGATCCCGGAGGAGAATCGTGTTTGCAAAGGATCGATGATGTCGACTGTGCTTAGTCGGGTGATAAGGTTTGGGCCTGGCGTGTGGGTATTTGACTTCGCGGGCTTGCTGCGCTTGGACAGCAAGCCTAAAATAAGACCAAATTTTAACAGCAGGCTCTATATTATCTGATTCAGCAATGCTTAGTAGGTTGAAGTCAATCAGAATGCCATCACGCAGCACGAAGAGGTCTACGAACTCCTCTGTACTGGACATACTACTGTTGCTAGTGGGTTATTCGGTGTATTGTTCGGGTAGGACGCCCATCTTCTGGTGACATAACCAAGACGAAGAAACCGTCACTTGCAGTGCATGGTACAGCTGTGATGGAAAGACACATCCCCCATCGCATCTGTTCCGTTTCCAATACACCACGATATCGCGATATCTAGGACGCGTACGATACGTGTTCGGGCCTCACGCGGCGCATTTCGCAGCCCCACATCCGCTCAAGAATCATCATCTCATCGAACTTCTCCAGCCAAGACTGCACGCTCTGAATATGCGAGTGTGAGATTGCGCACATTCTAATCACTATCATGTGATACCCCGGACTCGTCCAGCTGATGATGGGGAGCAAGACGCGGACATGTGAAAGCGTGAGGTGCACGGTGCGCAATCCCCACACATGACCAACTGCCGTCGGGACCGAGGTAACTCGTCATCATCAACAGCTCGGCTGCTCTCATGAGACACGACCGGGTCAGATCGCGAACGACCTTACTTTTGAGCCATCCTCCACGCATCCAGCCACCTATCCTCTCATCCTCACACTTTCCAAATCTTGCACCTTTCTACCGTGGGATCTTTGCTGATACCCATTTGACTTTACAAATACCTTTGTTGCTTGCTTGCATAGGAGATTCCTCAAGCGCAACTTCTTTCCGCGAAACAACGAAGGGGTAGCCTCTTCGAACAGCACAGAAAACACATCATGGCTGCGCAGGAGCTGCGATATGACGGCCAGACCGTTGTCGTCACGGGCGCGGGTGGTGGTCTCGGTCGCGAGTACGCTGTCTTCTACGGCAGTCGCGGCGCGAACGTCGTTGTGAACGACTTGGGTGGCAGCTTCAAGGGCGAGGGCGCGGGCTCAGCGGTATGTCATCCCAGCAAAAGATCCTCCTTCATAGCTAATTCACCCGACAGGCCGCAGACAAGGTCGTTGACACCATCCGCTCCGCTGGCGGAAAGGCGGTCGCCAACTACGATTCGGTCGAGAACGGAGAGTCCATCATCAAGACTGCTATCGACACATTCGGTCGCATTGACATCCTCATCAACAATGCGGGTATCTTGCGCGATGTCAGCTTCAAGAACATGAAGCAGGCAGACTGGGATCTGATCTACCGGGTCCACGTCCTTGGAGCATACAAGTGCGCGCATGCCGCGTGGCCATACTTCAGGAAACAGAAGTACGGAAGGGTGATCAGCACTGCGTCTGCTGCCGGTCTGTTCGGATCTTTCGGACAGACAAACTACTCTGGTATGCACATGCGGTTTGCGAAGAGATGAATGTCTGCTAACTTCCACAGCTGCCAAGCTCGCTCTTGTCGGTTTCACCGAGACACTCGCAAAGGAGGGCTTGAAGTACAACATCCTCTGCAACGTCGTCGCCCCGATCGCCGCCAGCCGAATGACCGAAACCGTCATGCCTCCGGATGTTTTGGAGAAGATGAAGCCTGAGTGGATTGTCCCGCTCGTCGCTGTCCTTACACACAAGTCGTCCACCGAGACTGGCGCTATCTTCGAGGCGGGCGCGGGTCACGTCGCCAAGCTACGATGGGAGCGAGCATCTGGTGCTCTGTTCAAGGCCGACGAGACCCTCACACCCGAAGCTGTTCCAGCCAAGTGGAAGGACATTGTCGACTTCTCCAAGGCCGAACACCCACAAGGCCCGGCGAACGCGCTTGAGCTCCTCGAGCATGCCAACCAGCTGCCACCCAACCCCAAGGGCGAGCCCCTTGACTTCAAGGGCAAGGTCGCTCTTGTCACTGGTGGAGGTGCGGGTCTAGGTCGCATCTACTGTTTGCAGTTGGCGAAGCGTGGTGCCAAGGTCGTCGTGAACGACTTGGTAAACCCCGACAACACTGTCCAGGAGATTCAGAAGCTCGGTGGAGAGGCTGTCGGTAACAAGGGCGATGTTCAGGATGGCGAGTCTGTCGTCAAGACCGCCATTGAGACGTATGGCCGCATCGACATCCTGATCAACAACGCTGGTATCTTGCGCGACAAGGCGTTTGCCAACATGACCGACGAGCAGTGGGACATCATCCACAAGGTTCACCTGTTCGGTACCTACTCCTGCACCAAGGCCGCCTGGCCTTACATGCTTAAGCAGAAGTACGGCCGTATTCTCAACACCACCTCTACCAGCGGTATCTACGGCAACTTTGGCCAGGCGAACTACGCCTCAGCCAAGTGCGGTATCCTCGGTTTCTCCAAGTCCCTCGCTCTTGAGGGCAAGAAGAACAACATCTTCGTCAACACCGTTGCTCCCAACGCCGGCACTCAGATGACCCGCAGCATCTTCCCTGAAGAGGTTGTACAGGCCCTCAAGCCCGATTACAACGCTCCTCTCGTCATTCTCCTCGTTTCCGACAAGGCTCCCGAGCCAACAGGTGGCCTATACGAGATGGGCTCTGGTTGGTTTGCGGCAACCAGGTGGCAACGCTCTGGCGGACACGGCTTCCCCGTGGACGTCAAGCTCACTCCCGAGGCTGTTCTCTCCCAATGGGAACGCATTACCAACTTCGACGACGGCCGCGCCGACCACCCCTTCGACAACGCCAGCGGTCTCAAGTCTATCATGGCCAACATGGAGAACACGAGCAAGAAGAGCAAGAAGGAGAAGAAGCCCACGAAGAGCAACGAGGAGGTCCTCGAGGCTCAGAAGAAGGCCCTGGCCGCTAAGGCTGAAGGCACACCCTTCGAGTACACCGAGAGGGATGTCATACTTTACAGTAAGTCAGCTTCATTCCGCAAGATAAACTACAACTAACACCATCTCCAGACCTGGGAATCGGCGCCAAGCGCACCGACCTGCCCTTCGTCTACGAAGGCGACGAGAACTTCCAAGTCATCCCCACCTTCGGTGTCGTCCCCCCCTTCAACGCCGAACCCCCCTTCTCCTTCGACGAAATCGTCCCCAACTTCGACCCGCGCATGCTCCTCCACGGCGAGCAATTCCTCGAAATCCGAAAGTTCCCCATCCCCACCGAAGCCAAGCTCGTCGCCGTACCCAAGCTAGTCGAGGTCGTAGACAAGGGCGCCGCAGGGCTCGTCGTATACGGAAGCGTAACCAAGGACGCGAAGACAGGCGAGGAGATCTTCTACAACGAAAGCACAGTCTTCATCCGCGGCTCTGGCAACTTCGGCGGCCAGAAGAAGGGTGCTGACCGCGGCGCCGCAACGAAGATCCACAAGGCACCGGAGCGCGCCCCCGACACCGTCGTCGAGGAACGCACAACCGAGGAGCAAGCTGCTATCTACCGTCTCTCCGGCGACCTCAACCCCCTACACATCGACCCCCAGTTCAGCAAAGCTGGCGGCTTCCCCACACCCATTCTGCACGGCCTGTGCAGCTTTGGTATCTCCGGTAAACACGTTCTGCAGACGTATGGCCCGTTCAAGAATATCAAGGTCAGGTTTGCGGGTGTTGTGCTGCCTGGTCAGACACTGATTACCGAGATGTGGAAGGTTGGTAATACCGTGCTGTTCCAGACTAAGGTTAAGGAGACGGGTAAGCTGGCTATTAGTGGGGCTGGTGCGGAACTTATGGGAGGTGGGAGTAAGTTGTAGATGTGGAGGAGTGTAAGAGGGGGAGGTTTATAGGTATTGATGGGTGTTGATGCCTTGTTGTATATATGTAGTGTTTATGTTATAAGTTCATCTTCCAACATATGCGTCCGACTTAAAAGCCTCAACCATGACCACCGCTTTTGTTCCGCACAAGGACCTTATTCGTTCCACAGTAGATGTTCTTCCCACGCCGGCCGGCGTATTTTGGGAGGAGGAGGAGGCTTGAAGTCACTCGGTTCAAGATAGGTCCCGTAAAAAGGGTCTCCCCGACCCAAATGCGGAAGAGCGTTAATGAAACTGTTCATGTTGAAGTTGCTGTTATCGCGTAGATTGTTTTTCTCGGGCTCGACATCATCATTAGGATCGTACTCCGACTCGTCGGAATGTTCTACATCCGCTACGTTGCTGGCTTGATGGTAGACCTTGTGTCGTGAGCGAAGCCGGCTGTCCTGTTTGGGTTGAAGAGTCGTGTTAGTGTGTGTGTATGTGTATGTGTGTGTGTGTGTATGTATGTGTGTGTATGTATGTGTGTGTGTGTGTGTGTGTGTGTGAAGAAGATGGCAGTGATGAGGATGAGCACTTACGAAGTTCAGATAACGTTCTGCTTCTGCGCGCCAGTCGTCATTGCCACTCTTCAGCGCAGGAAGCAAGTCCCAGGTAATCTTCGGACAGAGACTTTCCTTGTCGTAGGTAAAAGTAGCTTCAACGTGTGCGCCCTCGCCCTCAAACACAGTGACCACATGCCGGAGCGCATCGAAAGCTGTAGACCATGAGTTGAAGCTGATGTTCCTCTGCCTCAATTGGATGATCAATTTGAAGTCGGTTTTGCGCTTGATGCTGAGGAGCGAGTCGATGCATTCCTGCACCATGTGCGCGGTCCTCGAGGACATGTCTGCTTACTAGACACCGCCGCTCATGTTCTCCTACGCGAACGGTAGCATCGAGATCGTCCCGCAAGTTGGCGGGATGGTGGTGTAGGCACGGGAGATCTAGTCTAAAAGCCGAGGCTAATACCGCTATAGCTACTACTTTCTCTTTAGGGAGAAGATTACGGCTTTTCCCTTAGGCTTCGCGATAGTTGCTAGCGACGCAAACAGGCGGAATGTGTCTGTGCGTACTCTAAACATCCCGCAGTTGCTGTAGGGCCTAGACAACAAGACGCTAGAAGCGCTCGCAGAAAAGGCTACTAGGTTTACTTGCCTAAGCTACTGCGGCTATTCCGAAGGCGCTCTTACACGTTACATGCTTCTAAACAAGACGTTTATTAATGCAAACTGCGCGAACGGCCTTTGCCTTAAGCTAATGTTTCTGTCGTGCTAGAACAGTGTTGCTTCTAGCGCTGCTAACTACAAGTCTTACGTAGCCTATCTAGACCTAGTTATAGAGGGCGCGTGTTCTAAACACTATAACGCTCGCATTCTAGCTCTGTTTTATAAGACTATTTAGAACACCGCTGTCTTTAGAAATGTTTCTAGGCACTTTCTGCTTAGCAACAGCAATTAGATAGATAAGAGCGCCTGCTTTCTAAGAGCCTTGCCTTACGCAGTTTTAGGCTTAAGCTACTACAGAGACTTTTAGAATAGGTGGAAGGTAGATATACTACAGCAGGCAATTGGCAGCTGCACAAACTTGTTAGGGCTGATTGAAGACTGTTCTGTCTTTTCGCTGCAGTCTCTAGATTAAGCAGCCTAATGCATTCTGCTACTACTAGCAGCGATTGCTAACGAGAGCTGTCTTGGGCCTTAGCCGGGCCTCTGTGGTAATATTACTTTGTAGAGTAGATAGAACAGGCTTTGAGCACCTGCACGTTAGAGTGTAGCCTAGTGGCTGTGCTCTTAGAACTACAGTAACGTTAGCTCCTTAGATTCACTCGCCTCGCAGCTAACTTGGCCTTTCGAGAAGATTGCGCTAACACTGAGATATGATTAGAAGAAGAGGTTGTTGCAGAAGACTTCTTATATTGATTTTAATCTATTTATTGTAGAGGCACGAATCTAGACCTGCATCTTCTCGTACAGATAACAGTAACGCAAAGACAGCTCTAGCTAAGAAAACTGTAGAAAGCCTACGCGTGGCTGCGCACGTTTGATGTTGACCTCTTGCCGCTATGTCTACTTTCCGACATTTACATTCTGCCGATTCATGTCCTCTCTCTTCACGATGCTATCGTCCTACTTACTCTTATTGTTGGAGGCTAGCATAACGTACTCGTGTTTGAGCCGAAGATAGTCTTCTATTAGAACCCACACAAGCGCCCTAGATTTTGTTCGCAGCTAACACACCTAGACCTTGCTTATTAAGCTGCCGCGGTTGTAGCTAAAGTTGTTGACAGAAAGGTACTGCGCGTCTTCTACCTTGAACTTCGCAGGGCGGTGCTCTTTGTTGGCAGCTTTCTTTTCCGCCTTTTCGTCACCGCGCTTTGGGTCTTCTTCTATTACGGCAGTAGATTCCGTTGCCATCGAAGGAGCTGTTAGCCTCTCTCTACCCTTGTCAGCTCTTGTAAAATCTCCTAGTTCGTCGGCGAAAGAAACTATCCCCTTCAAAGCGCTTGTGTCCGCCGTCCCTTTGGCCGCTGCTTCTTTGGTTGGCTTTTCCTTCTCGGGAATCTCTTCCGCCTAAGGCTCGGACAATCGGTCGTCCGCGTCTCTTTTACCCGCAGACTTCTCTACTGCATCTGCTCTGTCTATTTTCTTATCTGCAGACGTACTTTTGCCTAGATCTGCCCTTACTTAGGGCTCTTTTTCTAGCTTCTCTAGGCTCGCAGCTGTTTCTTTCTCGTCGTGCTTAGTCTTGCTAATATAGTCTAGTGCCTGCTCGTGCTTCGCGATGCAAGGGCTTAACTGGTAGTTTTTGCACACAAAGTGCTCTTCGCATAACAGCGACTTGTAGAGTCCTGCTCTGAGCTAAAACTTACAGCCTATCTTAGCGAAACACCTGTCCTGCTTATCTAGCTAGTTAAGGTAGGGCTATGCAGGCTTTGTAGGATGCTCGTCTCTAAGTAGCTGTACTATCTCGTCCCTAAGCTCTTCGGACTGCTTAAGGTCCTTAATGCGAATGCGCTTATTAAGTAGCAGGAACACAGCGCGTTAGAAGTCTGCTATTAGACTAAGCGTGACGTTCTTACGCCTAGCGCCTGCATGTGTTGTTGCAAGGTCGACGAGCTTAGCGTGCACTTTAGAGACGATGGACTCTATGTTTGTAGTCTATAGTATGAGAAAGACAGCGGTGGGATGTCGTTTCTGGGTTGCGTGGCTCCGACGGTATTTGTAGGTGCAGTGAATGCGCGTGAAGAATGTACTGGCCCGCATCTTTGTGCTGGCCTCGACAAAAGTGTTGCGCATAGAGTTGGAGGATTATCTACATTAATCTGGCTTTTAGTCGACGTACAATGTACTTAAGGAGCATTCCCGGTATCATATGCGAAAACATAGCCTCCCGCGATGAGATTCTTGTGCTTTTTGGTACTCGTCGGGCTGTCGACTGCGTTATTCGAGTAGCGAGAGAGTAATGCTAGTGTTGCAAACATTACTAGCGAGGTCTGCAAGATAACGACGACGATCACTGTTACGAGCGCGCTGAGCGCCGCAGATGCGACAGGCTCGCGGTCTCTTCTCTTCCTAACTAGCCTGTCTCTCCGCCTGCTATTACCCTACTAGGACAACAGGACTAATGCGACCTGAAACTTCTCCGCGCCCTCCGCGCCTAGCGTTCCTTTCTCCGCTACATTAAGCTAGAGAGATGGCGCAAGAGAGATGCTGATATACAAGACTCTGCTTGTAATGGCTGTCTCTATACTTCCTGTAGCCTTGATGCTCTGAGTGGGAACGCTTAGCGTGTAGCAAACCGTGCTGCCTGGTGTTGTTCGGCTGGTGGCGTTTCGGGGCTAGCGTGGCAAGCACCAGACATTTGTCCTCTCGTGCTTGTCACGCTA
>Ga0265797_10007267_pt1 | contig 15252 bp, 16 predicted proteins | sample P2T30metagenome_FD_192433 | JGI IMG/M metagenome (GOLD analysis project Ga0265797, IMG submission 192433) | Plant litter microbial communities from East Loma Ridge, Irvine, California - P2 T30 | ecosystem: Environmental > Terrestrial > Plant litter > Unclassified | place: USA: California... | reverse complement strand
CGTCTCAGCCGCTCGATGGCTAAGTTCGGCAGGAACAGCGAGACGACCCGTCTCATCGCTGCCCTCCACAATTAGGGAAAAGCCCTCACCGCCACGTTGCCGCGCCAGTTCTACCGTCCATCTCGCTCTTCCTACACCCGCGACCTCTAGCCGCGCCGAAGGCGCGGAGCCGATCCGCCAGCGCGTCCAAGCGGCAGAAGGTTCGGAGAAAGGATCCTGATCACGGCCGCGTCGACGACGCAGCAATAGCACCGGCATGTCGGCTTCAGCCGCGACCAGCTGCAGGCGACGCGTTGCAACCATCGAGACTTTGCTTGCTTCCGCGACGATCGCCGACGGCGTGCCGTCGCGAACTGCGTCCTCGATCACCGCCAGCAACGCGGCGTCGTCTGGAGGGTGCGCGTAGATGACGCTTGCGGAGGCAAGGCCCACCTGCGCCAGCCCCGGCGCATAAATGTTCGGCCTGCAGCTCGCCCACAGAACCGGCCCGCCAGCAATTGCCGCTTCGCGCGCTGCTATTCCGGCGAGAAACAGCGTGGCGGCTGCATCATCGACCAGCGCACTGGTTTGGGCGGTAGCCTCGTGTAGCGCTCCCGCGCGGAGCCCCCCTGCCCCAAGTCGGCCGTCCAGCTCCTCAATACCGAAGGGCAGCACGCGGTAATCCGTGACCGGCGTGGCGATCGTTCGGAGATGCGCTATGCTTGGCGCGAAGGAATCGAGGGCGGCGGACATCGTGTTCTAAGACTCTACTCGTTCCCTTTATGTTCCGTTAATGCGGTCAGTTGGTCAAGCGCCGATCGTCTCAGCTCGTCGTTTCGGCACGGAACGCAGGCGATACGAAGCGGCAACAGACGGTGAAATATCGCTTTCCAAGACCGGTCGCGTGACTCATAGAAATGCGATGCCGATCCGAGCCGAAAATCGCTGGCTCTACCCGATCGACTGGCAGCAGTTGTCTGGCACAATCCGGTTCGAGCGTGCCGGCAGGCGCTGCGAGCAATGCCGTAGGCCGCACCTTCGTCGGGTCGCACATCTCGGCGATGGACGATGGTGGGACGCTGATACGTTGTGCTGGCGATCGGACCAAGGCAAGCGGGTTTCGATGAAGGGCGGCTTCGCACTGGCGAGGGTCCGGATGACCTACGTCGTCCTGGCTTGCGCGCACCTCGATCATGACCCGAGCAACAGCGCGTCGGCGAACCTGAAGGCGCTCTGCCAACGCTGCCACATGATCCACGATGCGGCCGAGCATCGCTGGCAGCGCTGGTGGAATGCCTTCCGGTTGCGAGCGTTGCGGGATCTGTACGAGGATCCCCGCATCACCCGCGAGCGGCATCCCGCCCCCTAAAGATCGATGTTGCGCGTCTTCATGGCTTGAGCCGCTAGATCAGCGATTGGCCCTACCCCGCCGACCGTCTCATAGACCTCGGTGACGTCGTGGTCCTCGACCTTGTCGAGCATCAGCGCAACCGCCTTTGCATTCGCCTCGTCCAGCACGGTCTTTGTCTCGTCGCTTGCCATGGGTAAGGATCCCGCTCGTTTATAAGGAGCATGAGTAGCATGAACATCAGCGAGCTGGCCAAGGGTGTTGCAACGTCGACTGGGTCGAGCGAGATCGACGCAAAGAAGGCGATCACGGCGGTTTTCGAGGCGATCGCGGACGCTGCAGCAAGGGGCGAGGAAGTCTCTATTCCAGGGTTCGGCAAGTTCGCCATCAAGGATCGGCCGGAGCGTCAGGGCCGCAACCCGGCGACCGGCGAAGCCATGACCATTGCGGCGTCGAAAAAGGTGGCGTTCACTGCCGCTAAGGGCCTGAAGGACAAGCTCTAACGAACATGCGCCGGCGACTCGTCGCTGGCGCCAATAGGAGGCGCGGATGTGTAATCGGTATAGGCTTACAGCCAAGCAGGCCGATGTGGCTGCGACCTTTGGTATCCGCCCTCCCTATGAAGCCGATGAGATCTTCCCCGTGGGTGACATCTTTCCGACGGGCAAGAAGACGCCGTTCTACGGCGCCGTTATCGTGCAGGACGGTAACGATCGCCGGATCGAGCGTATGGAATGGGGCGTGCCCACGCAGGTGCCTAGCAAGCGGGATCCTGCCACGAAACTAACCAAATACGTCACCAACGTCAGAAACTTGTCGTCTGCCTTCTGGCGGTCGATGCTCACGACGCCAGCTCGACGCTGCCTCGTCCCGGTCACTTCGTTTTCAGAATATGGCCTTCAGCCTGGGGAGGACGGCAAAAAGCCGCTACATTGGTTTGACGTGCCAAGCCGGGAAATATTCGCCTTCGCCGGCATTTGGAGGCCTACGGAGCGGAGTAACTCTTACGGCTTTTTAACCACTGAACCCAACTCTATAGTTGCACCGGTACACCCCAAGGCTATGCCTGTGGTTCTTCATGACGAGGACTATGGTCGATGGCTGTCGAGTGAGTGGGAAGACGTTATGGATTTAGTAGCACCATACCCATCACAATTAATGCGGGTGTCTCTTTAAGTCTGCACGATCGTTTAGCGAGCAAGTTTCATATGACGACAGTGACAAGCACGTCTTGCGAGACGCCCTCCGATCTCAGCACCTCAACGGCCATCGATCCGCCAGCGCCGGAGGCCTTAGTACCTGAACCCGAACGCAAGCCCCTTTCAGGAGTAGGATTAGCGATTGGCTGGGTCGCTGCAGCATTCGCGAACGCCGTCACGTTCACGCCGCTGCTAGCCGCGTGGTTCCATTCGACGGGATCGAAGTATGTCTCAGGATTGGCAGAGGGCACCCTACTACCTGTAACATACCTTGATATCGAAAGTTGGACGCTCTCCCTGATTGGGTTTGAGATCGTCCTCCGTAGCATCAACGGTTTCGTCCTATTAATGCTGGTTGGTTCTGCAGCAGGGATAGTTCTTGGCCTTATTGGCGTGCCACTTTTTGCTGCAATTAGGTTCGTTAGGAAGATATTGGGCTACACCCCCTCACCTCCAAGTGAAGGACTAAAGGCATTCGCAGCTTGGGGTATTGTCGCGTGGGGCGCGGCAATACTCATATCCGCTGGGTACACGTGCTATGCGGCGGTATTCGTCACACCAGATCGAGCAGTTTGTGTTGCCCAGAAGCGGTTTGAGAACATACGGCTCAATGTTGCCAGCTCCTGCAGCTACTGCGGACGCTTTGGTGAAAAGAAAGTAGTTGGTTTCCCGCTTCTATCCGGGAAAGATCGGACCCTATTGATGGGCAAGGATGGTGCCCGATACCTTGGGAACGATAGCTTGTCACCAGCCGCGCCCTTTCATACAACCTTAGGTAAACTTCATCCTCAGCCGATATCTATTTCTACCGCTGTTGCATCATGCGCACTTGATAATGACCCCAATACCTAAAGACCAAATCAAACTCTTGGTACGAAACCTACTCGGTCTCCATCTGAGGCATCTGCTCCAGCGAACCATTCATAATGAGCACCGGCCTGAACAGCTGCTGGGGGCTCTTTGTTCTCGATAACGATGACTTGGAGGTCGCTCGATGTCTTAGGTATCGATGACCAGAATCCGCTTTCAAGTCCGGGATCAACATCGTCCGAGATCGCAACATCCCGCCCTCTCTTATAAGAGGTGAGCGGTGAGTCCATGATTACGAAGCCGGGGTGAGGTCGTTTGTTCTGTTCGCAGTATCGAAGGAGTCCGACGACAAACGCGGAGTAAAGGAGCGCTCTAACCCCTTTACCATGTGATTGACGCGCCTGACCGTCTACTACGATATCGTAGACTTTTTGGTCGAACTCTACCCGTGGGTCTGTTGACTTCCATCCCCATTCCTTGAGTACAGCCTCAACCTGTCTGCAGAATGCCAACAATGCCGCCGACGGAAGAGGCTCCCAGTCTCTAGGCTCCGGGCGACTTTCTTTAGCTGCGTTCTCTATCTCCTGTCGAAGCCGTACTAGGCTTTCAAACTGATCGAGATCGTTACGGGTCGTCTCCAGTTGTAGCCGCTTGTCTGTTAGTGTTTCGAGCCGTTCAACATCGCCCTTTAGTCTTGGCGCCAAATCAGATCTAAGATTCTGTTCAATTCGCTGAAGCGTCTTCGTAAGCTCGTCACCGGTATGGATGTGGGCTCTGCGTCGTCCCTCGAGGTCCTCGATCGCGGCATCGAGGTCCATTTGCTGCGAGAGGATCTTCGCGGCTTCTGCCTTTGCCGCATCATATATCGCCACGCTGCGCTCGTCAGCAATATGTGCATGCTCAGCTGTCATCACTTGATCGCATAGGGGGCAGGTGACTTCCTGCAGCTGGTCGAAAAACTGGACGCCTTCGGCAACAAAGTCCAAGCGCTCCAGATCTGAGCTATACCGCTCTTCCAGAAGGCCATAACGGGTAAGCAGTTCGTTGATCGCCACGATCTGCGAATTAGCGTGGTCAAGCTTTTCAGCAGCCGTGGACCGTTCGGCCTGCAATTGCTCCCGCTCCAGTTCTACACTTTCCAGCCGGTCGCGCGTTTCAGCGATGGCAGCGTCGAGCTTATCGACTGAGTCCAGAGATTCGACTTGGCTGATACCGGCTAGCCGTTTCTGCAACGGCGCTAGTAGATCCTCGATGATCCCCAGCTTAGCCGTGAGGCGGGCATTTACGACTTCCCGCTTCTCGGCAGCGATCACGCCCGCATCGTCCTTCCCACTCAATAGGAAGGAGAACATTCGTTTGCGCGGCGTGTCTCCAAAGCCAGTCTCGCCTAGCACCGGCGATTGCTCTGCGATGACTGATATCTCGTCAACGATGAAGATCGGGAAGAGCGTGCGCACGGTCAGGCGCTGAGTGTTGCCCTTGTTGTCCGTCCTGAGCCTTGCTTCTGGTATGCCGGCAAACGGGAACAACACCGAAGTAACGTCGTCGCCCATAGACTTACCGTAGCGCCGCGGGCTGATCATTCGTCCCTTCCCGGCCACGTCTTCGATCAACGTGTCGTATGCGGCGAGATTGCCTCCGGAAAGATCTCGCCTCAGGGTAAGGACCTTGTTGTCGTTGTTGCCAAATTCGACATACAAGGTGGAATACGGTTCGATCTCGGGGACGCGTTTGCGCATCTCGTCCGAGCCCAGAATATAGTCGAGACAATGCAGCAACAGGCTCTTGCCAGTATCCGAGGCGCCTGCAAGGATGTTACCGCCAGGTGCGAACCTAACGTCGGCATCTGCTACCTCCGCGCCCCGTAGTGTGATGCGACGTATGTGGATCATCGTCAAAGGACCAAGTTCTCTAGAGCGCCCATACGATTAAACTCAGCTCCCCAACGGCCCACATGTGCTGCCATAAAGAGACTTAGCTCACGATCGTCGAGGTCCCCGAAGGTGTCGATTAGCCAAACAGCACGGTCACGTAGCTGTTCGGCGTATGCACTCTTAAGAAGCGCCAGGAATGGCGCCGTCAAGGCCGTCGACCCATATGTAATGCCGCTGTTGTCAAACCGCTTCTCGATCAACTCACGTGAGAACATTCGATTTAGTCCGGTGCTCAGCACGTCTCGCTTCACAAGCAACTCTCCGCCTCGAAATGGAACTGCAGGATGAAGACTATCAGGTCCCTCGGCATCGCCGGAATGGACCATCAGATAGTCAAATGAAATGAGGCGTTGGAGGTCTGCGCGCCGACCTTCATAGGCGTCGAGAACAAAGAGCATTCGCAACCCGTATTCGAGCGGCGAATTAAATATACGGGCGCTACGCGGTGATGACGGCTTTGCCACGGCTAACCGACCCAACCAACAACATCGTCATTTGCCAGCTGATGGCACATGCCTTCGCGATCATTGGCCAGGACGTGGGGTTTGAGCATATGGTCGGTCAGTTGTAGGCTTTGGGCTGCCTGTACGGTTGCACTCAATTTTGCCAAGCCATTCGCCGCAGGCGCATTATAGGTGTGATAGAGACCGTCCTCGAACTCTTTAAGCAACGTATCGAAGAACGCGATATTTGCCATGCTGTCCCGAGCGAGCTCCCTCAGGTTTTCAGCGCAATAAAAAGTCAGCCGTGAGCGACGAAAAAGAGCCGCTTGTTTGGGGTAGGGATCTAGTCCGGGCTCATCGACAACCGTTTCGCCAACCGTCTCGCTGATCGCTTCCATCAGCCGACTGATATAAGCAGTTTCGGTTGGAGCTACGGACGATGGCGGAGCTTTCGGTACGACACGGTCAATCAGTGGCGCACCGAACACGGTAAGGTGATACCGAGTTTGCGCATGTTCGTTCAGCAACTCAAGTGGCTGTTTCACACGGAATATAGAAAAGTCAAAACTGTCGATATGATCGCGCAACGATTTATCCAACTGAACAGGATCTTTCATGATCGCGTCACGACAATGCTTATCCCAATCGGCAATTATGCAGGCCTTCAAGGCGACAGGGTCGTCAATCTTATCTTGAAGGTCCGACGTAACACCGAGGTGCGTTACGAACCAATACTCGATAGGCGCACGGTAATCACCACGCTTAGTGTAGAAAAGGACCTTGGCAATTTCGCCCGCCGCAGATCCCCAGCCGAGGCGGGCCTTATAGTGCTTGCACTGATAAAGGCTCCAGCGCCGAGGTCCTTCCGCTGGCGGATCCAGCCACACGATGACATCTCGGCCCTTGTCTCCCGCTCCACCACGCTGTTGGACCTGCGACACTCCCGGCACTTTCTCATTCAGGTAGCCAGTTGCCCATTCCAACGTGAACCGTTCAAACTCAGCGGCGCTGAACTGGGCCAGACGGTCTAGGGGCTTTACCGGCAGGCCGACACCTAGCCCAAGCAGACGCGCGTTTGCATTCGGCCATACCGTGGGAGGATCGACATCCTGTAAAAGTGTTTGTTTCGAGGTCATGATGCGATCGTATGCTGTGACCTAGCACTGCAAAGCGCCCAGCGAAAAGGGTTATGCAACACACGCTCCAGACAGATCGAAGGCTGGTTTAGGAAGACGGCTTAGCATTCACCTCCTGCACGGCGTACTTAGCGTGGCGAGCAAGCCCGCTACCCACGATTTTGCGGCGAAGCCATTTTTGCGCCTTGGATAAAGAAGCCTTACTGCGCTTGTGCAGGCCGTTGAGGATGACCTTGGCGTCGGGCCACCCCCATAGATAGAACCGCTGATCGCATGTCGCCGTTGCCATACAGGTTCCGCAAATTCTGCGGCGGAGTAAGCTCAAGGCGGCGATCGATCAGGCTATGCGCGATCGATCTGCAATCGCAAGCATACCTAAAAACTCGGTGGTTCGCTCCAGCGGGACACCGAGAGAAGTCAGTTCCGTCCGATTATTGATAATAAGGGACTGAAGCTTTGGCGGCACCGGCCGGTTATCGGCCAGCACGAACCACTGAAAGCCGCCCAGCTGGAACGTGTAGGCGTTGTTCGGCCCTAGCTTCCGCCGGGTCGGCTCAACGTAGAATTCACGCACGTCATAACGCGGGCTAACGAGGCAATTGGCAATGACCGGAAACGGTTCCGCCTCTAGCCCGAACGCAACATCTCGCGCGCGATCGGCCAACGGGCCAAGATCGATCTCTGCGAATGACGGGTGCGCGGAGATGGATGCCCGCCAGACTACCGATGTGGCGAATGCGACCAGCCGATTGCAATCGATATTGGGGATTGTCCCTATGGTGCCAGTAGCAAACCGGGGTAGGTTCGATCTCGAGAAAGCGAGTGCAAATTCGTCGAGTTGCCCGAGCGTGCGATCGCAATCGCCGCAGAGGATGCCTTTGTCGAACTTGCCGAGCTGGTAGCGCGCGCGGTACGCGCCCTCGTGAGACAAACCAAGATTGTAGCCGCCCTCGCGTTGCATATCCCGTGCGAAGCCTGCCGGCATGATATGCGCTTTGATCAACGCTGTGGACGAGCACCCTGGCCCGCTGCAGCGCCGCGTTGGCTCTCGAGCCGTCATCGATCAGGATGGTTATTGGAAGGGCGTGATGTCTGCTTGCTTCGCAAGATGCCAATTCCGTCGCGCAACGCCTTGATCCGCGATCGTTCGTTTTCCGTCAGGTCTGGCTGATCGGCGAAGCGCTTGCAGCCTTCCTCGATCGCGTCGACATCGTAGAAGTCGGCGTCGGGATCCCGATACAAACTGAAGCGCGTCCCGGTTTCGTCGGTCGAGGTGCCGAGCAGACCGCGAGATAGGTTGGCGAGCGTGTGCCCGTTGCGAAGAGCTTCTTGGGCCAGCCACGTTCTCGCTTCCACCCCGCCACCCAGATGAATCCAGGAGCGGGCAACGTCGTAATAGTGCGGCAGCTCTGTAAGAGTGTCCGCGGCGTTCGCAGCGACGATTTTGGGCAATAGCGCGCCTCCCAGTTTCGGTAGCGTCTCGCGAGGAATATAGTCTCGCAGCGTCACGCCCTCGGCCGGGATGGCACCGATTGATCGGGCGATGTCCGTGTAGAGCGCCGCGAGCGCGCCGACATCGTCCGATTCCGTGAAGATCGCTTCCAGCGCCGCAGCTGCCGGCCCCGGTCTCAGATGATCGAGGACTTGTCCGATCAGAAAATGGTGGGCAGAAGCCGGACCGAAGACCCCGTCATCATTGTTGGCCCGCATTACTGCGACGGCTCGATCGACCAGCGCTTGAAGCAAGGCGACCAGCGCTGGCCGATCGAGCGCGGATATGCGGTGGCTTAATTCTTGAAAATACTCGCCGACCAAGCTTGCCCCGCCCTCATCTCGAAGGGCAACCGCCGCATCAATTAGTTCGACTTGCCGCTCTCGCGGGGTTTCGCTTCGCCCGGCCTCGTCGGCCCAACCCTTCGGCACGGCAAACGGCGACGGAGATAGGCTGAAATACGCTGTGTAGCCTGGAACTGTTGCGATACCGCGCCGTGCGACGACCGACGACCAACTTTCGGAGGAATAGCCCCGCCGCCCGCCGAACATCTTCACCTTGTTCGGAAAAAGAATGCGTAGGATGGGGACGATGTTCGCCTTGGCGCCCTCGCTCAACGTATCGCCTAGTGCGTCGGCCGCAGCGGCGACGACTTTCTCGTCGGTCGTCAATCCGTAGCTCAGACCTTCGCCAAGCAACGTTTCGCGATTGTCGCGCAGCCAGTCGAACACTTTGCGGTCGAACAGGCGGATCGCTTCCATGCACAGCACGTCGTAAGGATCGATCTCTTCCTTAAGCGCTGCCCAAGCGAACTGCATGGCGTTGCACAGCCGAACGACATCGCGAGGGTGGCGGAGCCAGCGCTGCAAGCCCGCCTGAAGCATTTCCATCCAGCGAACGCCGGCCGAGGGCGGTGGCGGCAGATCAGGGAGTCCGCGTTCGAGCATGCGCATCAGGCCTGTCCGGCTAGGCACAGGAACCTCGATTTCATGCTGGACGATCTTCTCAGCATAGCCGGATCGCGTGCCGTCGGTCGGCGCAAACGAACCCAGCGCCGCCCAGACGATCTGGCGATCGTAGGAGAGAACGTATGTCACGTTTGGCAGACGGCCGACCGTCTTTACCATCTGCATGAGCGAGCGGATTTCTTCGTTGGTCAGCCGATCGATATCGTCGATGAAGATGATGAAGCGGCGATCGGTAGCCTTGAGACGTTGCACCAGCTGGAAATAGGTTTTCTGTAGCGACGGTTCGGACAACCATTTCTCCGCCGCTTTCTTCAGCGCCGCCTTGCCGACCGCGGCACCCGCTTTGGAGGCCGCGCCACCGGTGTGATCGATGATCCAGCCGACGCTGGCCGCGGCGTCGGCGATCTTGTCCGCACCGATATCGACAGCTCCCTTTGCCAGGCGACGCAGCGACGCACGCTTCTCAGCCGCATCGCCGATCTTTTCCGAAAGGACTTTGAAGAAGGCTGCGGCCAAGTCCTGATGGCCCGAAACGATCCACGGATCGAAATCGAGCCACTGCAGGTCCGCCACGTCGTCGCGCCCCTCGTCGCGCCACTTCAGCAGGTAAGCGCGAACGAAATTGAGTATGGTCGACTTGCCTGATCCCCACTCGCCGTGAAGACCGACGACATAGCCCGACGGAGCTTTCTGTACGACCAGAGCCTGGGTGATCCGTTCGGAAAATTTAGCAAAGCCAAGCGTATCGTCGTGCCATGGGTCTGACTTGGGCGTGTCGTCGGCGAACTGATGGCTGCGAAGTGTCACTGCTCCTATCTGGCATCGTTGCAGCGAAACGCCAGCTGTTGCGCACTCTGAAGGCAATCTCGAAAGCTTTCTTCCGCCATACGACTGAAAGCGCCCCTTGCCTGAGGTGCCGGCGCGGCTAGGCTGCCGCACAGATTTCGAATGTAAGGTAAGCTCGCAAGCCTATGGAACTCTTCAACGTCATCATTGGATTCTTTGATGGAAGCGGGACGTCGCAAGTTAGCGGCGATCGATTCTATGGTCTTAAAGGCGACTTCGAAAAGTTTAAGGGGCAGAGCCCCATCGAGGGCAAGCTCAAGGCGACGTGCCTCTCGATTCCGGCCTTATTCACGGAAGAAATCTCGCTCGCCAGTGTGCCGATGGCGCGGATCGGCTGGATAACATCGATTGTGTCTGCAGGACGAGATTTCCGGCTGACCTACAACCTGCCAGCGGGTCTCCCGTCGATCCCTGCCGACCGTCTGGCAGATGCGCTGGGTCTGTCAAACACCCCCAGAACGGTCGGTGATATGCAACGTAGCAAGTGGCAACTTTTAGAGGGCAATCTCTTTAAGACACTGTTCGATGCGGGGTTGCTCGATAATGACGTGCCGAGGGTCTTTACCCCGGTGCGTGAACCTGTGAACCCACGCCTTGTCTCCGCAATGATGCCTTTCAGTCGTGAGCATGATGCCGTTTACGAGGCAATTAAGGAGGCAGTCGGAGAGGCAGGTGGTCAGAGTGAGCGAGCAGATAATATCTGGGAAGACAGCACGATCATACAGGACATTTATAGCCTAATTTACAAGTCCTCCGTCGTGGTCTGCGACTTCAGTGGGAAGAACCCGAACGTCTTCTACGAGGCCGGTATCGCTCATACGCTCGGCCGTCAGGTAATACCGATCGTACAGCACAAGGACGAGATCCCTTTCGATCTGCAACATCATCGAGCAATAATATACCACAACAATTCTGAGGGCTTGCTTGGACTTAAAGCGAAGCTTGCAAAGCGCATCGCTACGTTATTAGCCGCAAAATAATGACGTTTATGTCGTGGTTTGAGGGATTATCAGAGCTATCGGCAGAGGTTATTCGAGCCATACGGGGTCCAGATTGCCCCGCGAAAATCGCGATCGGTCAGCTTGTTGTGGCTGCCAATGAGGTAGGTCATTGTCAGTTCATGGATCGGACCTCCGCTGACATCAACACGGTCGCTCGGCTACATTCGCCCGAGCCGTTTAGCTCCTTTAACGAGCAATTCCGTTCGGCGGTTCTGTTAAAGCCTGGCAAACCATTTGGTCTCGCTGCCGAACTGGAATGTCCGGCACTGGAACAGTTTTGTTCGCCTAGGTCATTTGGCGCTGTTACCCTTGATATCCGCGAGATAACCTGTCTGTCGGCCTCAAAGGGGCCACTTGCCTCTTCGGAAACACTGGACGATTTCGCGGTTTCAGAATGCCGGCGTGAAATCGGATCTGGGACCTCAGAACAACTTGAGGCGTGCCTCCGCTATTATGGCGTCCGGCTCGCATCGCCGTTCAAAGACGATGGCGAGGAACTTGTGGCCGTGGCTTGGAGCGGCGGTACGATCTGTTGGCCAAACAGCGACGGTTCTCATCACTTTGCCGCGGCTAGGTATATTGCGGGAGTCTTGCAGCAGCCTGTTCCGATCACCGCATCGCTGACGTCATACTTGATCAGTCACGAGGCCGTTGCAATGTTAGCCCAGGACTTCTTTGCGTGGGTGATGCCAGACCATGACAAAACATGGTTGTTCATTCGTATGATCCATCAATATGGATTGGAGGTCGGTATAGCAACCATGCCTCGGCCTTACCGCAACAAACTCTTGATCCTGCTTCCGCGAGGGTCAGCCGGTGCCTCTCAGGTTAAGTCTATAATTACCGCCTCTGGAGCCACGCCATTTAGTCTTTTCACAGACATTTGGTTAGAGCAACAGCGTCAAGCGGCTGAAAAGTGTCCGACGTGGTTCGCCAGCTGAGGCGCTGACCTCACTCATCAAAGACCGGTTTTGATTGTTGTGCCATCTGCGCAGCGCCGACCTAGCCACCATCTCGGTCGTTTATGCAAACCCCTCGGCGGCATGGTTACGGAACGCCTCTTCATCGCGGACATAGGCGCTGAGCATCTCAATCGACTTGTGCCGGCTGTGTTCCTTCATCTTAAAGAGCGTGGCCCCGGTGCGGCCTGCTTCTGTCAGGAAGCCGGCGCGTAAAGAGTGCCCAGCGAACAGGGCCGGGTCGTAGCCGACGGCCGCGGCACGCTTCTTCAGCACCAGCGCCACAGATTGCTCACTGAGGGCCCTCGTCGTCACTCGACCATGCGGGGTGAGCCGACGAAACACTGCCCCCTCGGTAATTCTGGCTGCTTCAATCCAGGCGCGGAAATGTCGCACGGGCTCGATGCGCCGCCCCTCTAAGATCGCAACCGACTGCCCTGCCCCGGCCTGGTCGCCTTTGGAGAACGGGATCGACACGGAGAGTCCGCGCGGGTGTGGGGTGACGTCTTCAACCGAGATCCGCACCAGCTCGGAGCGACGAAAGGCACCCATCATGCCCATGGTGAGCAACGCGCGATCGCGCAGATCGAGCATGGTGTCGCCTGTGATCCCGCGAATGATGTCGCGCAGGACGTCGGCATCAGCAGGCCGCTTGTTGCCGGGTTTGTTTGCACGCTTGGCGTTGCGGATCCCGCGCATCATGGTGGTGAGGGTGGCAGCGCCGGCCTGCGTTGTGGGCGGCTCGAGCCCGGCTGCGCGATGGACGAACACGATCGCTGCGAGGCGGCGCTCGACCGACGCCTTGGCGAGCGGTCGCCCCGCGGAGAAGGCCGTGCCGATCGCGGCGATCTCCGCGAGATGGGCGCTGGTCACCTCGGGCGTCGCCGGCAGTGGCCGGTAGCTGCGCGCAGAACACCACTCGGTGAACAGCCGCCAGTCCGATCGGTAAGCGCGCACGGTCGATGCGGCAGAGGCGCGCGCGACATAGGCGCTAACGCGCGCCTCGTCCTCCACCGTGATACCTGTAAGCAGCGTTTGCGCCGTGCCAGGCGCGACGACCAGAGACGTGCCCGCATTTGAGTCGAAGCCCCCTGCCCTACTCGCCCCCGGGCTATTCATGGGCGGAGTGGTTTTGGAGCTGCGATTGCGCTGTGCGTCTGGGCGATCGCCGGCGCACGCGACATGAGACCAAGCTCACGCCGCGGCAAAGGGTCTTATTCGGGACGAAATTGCGCATGCAGACGACCTACCCCAACCGAGGGTTTGGTAGTAGCAGGAATTAAGCTTATCACTACCACGCGGGTGCAGCATCGGTCGGCGCCAAGTCCGGGATAGCCAGCCCCTGCCTAGCGAGCCAAGGTCACTGGATCAGCCTTGGCTCGCTAGCTCTCAACTCTTTTCGTAACGATCGAGCAGGATCTCGAGGAAGGCACCGTAGGTGTACCGTTCCTTCTTGGCAGCCGCCTTGAAGCGCGTGAGCATGTCGTTCGGTGCCCGAATGTTCAGCTGCCCTTCTGCGTCAGCTTCACGGCTAGGGAATGCAGACGCCCGATCAACAACCCGACGCTGCTCGTCAACCGACGCCTCTGGCCGTGCGATCGGTCGACTTGGCTGAAAGTCGTCTAGGCTCCCAAAGTCCAGGGCCTTCCGTGCGGAGTCCGTCATGCTACCCTCTTCTGACCTGCGCTATGAGAGCGCAGCATGGTTACGACCTCGGCCGCGAAGTCGGCCGCGTTTCTGACTGCAGCCTCGACATTGTTAACATCTTTTGCGGACAACCCGCGGGGGCCACCGCCGACTGAAAACAGCGCTGAATAGGCATCACGGTCGTGAATCTCCGTGGCAAATACGGGTGTTTTCTCATTTGCCTTGAACTGCCCAGATACGAACCGAGCTGTACGCGACTTTGCGACGACGCGAGTTTGAGTGAAAAGCACCGCAAACGGGATATCGCGCCGCACCGCCTTCATGTCTCGCTTGAGCTCTTGAATGACGTCGATAGCGGCAAGCGCGTCCTGCTGCTGCTCTTTCATCGGGATCACAACTAAGTCCGACTGGCTGATGGCGTAGCTTGTCAGGCGTGATGCCGTTCCTTCCAGGTCCACAATGACAAACTGGTTGTCAGCGCTCGCCGCATCGATCTCGTCCAAGATCGTCTTTTCGGAAGCGTTCGTTACTACTGTCAAACGCCTGGGCTTTCCCGGGAGCGTCGACCAAGTTGTCAGCGGTCGCCTCGGGTCTGCGTCTATCAGGCAGACGCTGGCATGCTCCGCTAGCTCACATGCCAAGATCAAGGCGGAGGTAGTTTTACCCGATCCGCCTTTCGAGTTTGCAAACGTCACAACGGCCATTGGCCCCTCCTGATAGCATTGGCTAGCACGTGCTACGCCCCAATATCCTACGGTTTCGTATCGTAGGCTACGCTAGCGCACAATAGCCTACGCTATGATATCATTTCCTACGCTATCCTAGCTTGGCATAGCTTATGCTATGTCTTGATATCTGATGCTAGCACCGGATAGCATATGCTAACCCGTTTTCCGCTAAGCTGGCTTAGGCAAGCTAGCTCAAGGTAGCACATGCTAGCATCCTCCCGACCTTCAAAGTCCTACGCCGATCACCACCAACCAAAGGCCAAAGGCCGCCGAAGCAATCTTACAAAGGCCCATCAGCGTAGCGACGGACCCTCGACGCGTCACATTCCACGTCCGGTCTATCCCTGTGCGGTAGCTCAGCGTCCCGTCGACTGCGAGCAGTGAGCCTACTACGAAAAGCAGTATCGTTACCGCTTTCGCGAAGGTCTTCGCATCCATGTCGAAGATGATGAAGGTCATTATCAGGAGGGACGTCGAGATGCCGTAGATTGCCCCTATCAAGTCGATCACGTTGCAAAGTCGGTACAGTCCCTGGCGACCTAACATCCGTAGAAGCGTCAATGGTCGCTTACAGGTCGCGCATGGATCGATCGACAACTGCCGGGGCAGGGTGGCGACGACCTTACCACAGCAAGGGCAGCGCGCATCTGGACGGCGAACCAGTCGTGGCCGGCCGCTGGACGTGACATTGCCTGTTCTCTCGAGGTTAGTTGTTGTCGTCATGCTCGTCCCAAATGATGTCGCCATCTTCTCGCTCGGAGC
>Ga0265797_10007266_pt1 | contig 15253 bp, 11 predicted proteins | sample P2T30metagenome_FD_192433 | JGI IMG/M metagenome (GOLD analysis project Ga0265797, IMG submission 192433) | Plant litter microbial communities from East Loma Ridge, Irvine, California - P2 T30 | ecosystem: Environmental > Terrestrial > Plant litter > Unclassified | place: USA: California... | reverse complement strand
TGGCGCATCACCGCCGGCAGCAGGCAGCCCGAGCATATCGCGCACATCGCGTCCCGACGCCATCGCAACTTTCGCAAGGCGCCGCTGATCGATGAGCCGGTAGTAGGAGAGGGTGCGGGTGATGGATTCGCAGGCCCCGGGCTGAGTGGACGAGCTTAATTTCGTTGTTGGGAAGTCGCGTTGGACCCTGCGCAGGTACCTCACGTGTGGGAATATTGGTATGCCGGAGAAAAAAAATATCAAAATGGGCTGGGAAACTTATTCAAGAGATTGCGCGAAGGGTTTCGAAGAGATTCAAGAGTAACCAGGCTACAAGTCAAGTTCTTGCGCTATAGGTACGCACAGCTATGGAGTCATGGATTGCCGCTGTTACGGCACCTTCCAATCGCATGCGCAAAGAGGCCATAGCTCCTGCCTTGAGATGATCACTTGATCCCCTCAACGGCTAGATCGCAGCTACTGGCCAGGGACACGCAGACATGATGCTGAGTATGGCAAACGTCACTGAGGTACAAAAATGAAATTTCGGCGTAGTGAGTGCGTCTATTCGCCCAACTACTCTACCTGAACTAAAGCGAGGCCCGTCTGTCGCCCTGTACACGCGATACAGTAGGCCTCGGCCGCGCCTTCAGAAGAGACTCCTTTACATGCTATATTTTCCTCGTGCCAAAAAAATGAATAATGAAAATGAGATGCCACAAAGTGCGAGCCTCCCCAAGCACACCGCAACGCCGCAAGCGCCCAATGGAAATCACTCCCACATGTACTGCCAGCTGATGTAGTCTCGCAACGACGCGGGAGCGCAGAGATGAAGGAGATGGTGATGGTGGTGATGATGTTTTTTTCGGCGCTGATGAGGAATCCAGGCTGGTGTGGGAGGCGGTTCGGTCGATCGGTCGTCGTAACTATTACCGTTGAAGGAGATTTTCGATCCCGTCTATCAATCATTACAAGATACCTATACAGGAAGAAAACGTGACCGAGGGAATACTATCGCTCAAAGAACGGACTCCATGATGCAACGCAAAGGGAAGAAAACCAAGCTTGAGGACCGCGATTACTACTTGCTCGCGCCGCAGCACAGAGCATTCGCCAGTTTTTGCATGAAGCTGGGCTTCTCGGCAGACGGTTGCCTCGGTTGCTGCGGGTTTGGACTGCTGGCAGGAGCAGCGCGGTTGTTCTGCGCAAGGTTGGGCTGGCTGTGTTGGAACTGGGCCTGCGTCGAAGCGCCCTCGGGCGGTGCAAGCTCGCCCATGCTCTTTCGCTTCACCTGCGAATCACGGTTCATGTTCTCCCGTGGGCTTCGTCCGGGCTGAGCACGGGTCGCTCCGGGCTTTGGCAGAGGCTCGTTGAGACGATGGTGGTCAATGGGCAAGTGCGTCTTTTGTTGCCTGTGTTGCTGGCCTTGCATATTCACAGCCATGGACGAGTTGGGGTTGGCGTTGGAGTGGTGCATCGCCTGCGCAGCAGATGGGTGGGACTTGAGGACCTCCCAGCCCTTGCCGTTGTTCAGCTTCATCCAGTCGTACTCGCCGTCTTCGACCTCTCCGGTGCTCTTGAGAGCCTGAGTAAACAGCTCCCGTAGGTAGTCGTAGTCGGGTGTGTCCTCGAAGCCGAGGTTCCGGACGTAGCTGAGGTACTTGTTGAATTCCTCTACGCATTGTTAGTATGAACGAAGAACGGGGGAGACGCGTGACGTACCAGGGAAGCCATCGCACAGGTCCTTGATGGGAGTGGTCTGCTTCTTCTCACCAATCTTCTCGTACTTCTGCTTGTTGGTAGCAGCCTTGAGGCCTTGCCATGGCAGTCCACCTCGCAGGAAGTACATAAAGACGTGGCCAAGTGCCTCGAGATCGTCGCGACGGGATTGCTCGCGCCCAAGATGGGTGTTGATACTCATGTAACGAGCGGTACCAGAGAGCGACTTGCGTTCTCTGTACGGGATGTGCTGCTTCGTCTTGGGGTCACGGTACTGCTTCGCCATACCAAAGTCGACGACGTGGATGACATTGGCGCTCTTGGAGCCGGGGCGGCCGATAAGGAAGTTGTCGGGCTTGATGTCGCGGTAGATGAGGTTCTTCTCGTGGATGGTCTGAACCCGTGACAGCTAGATGAGGTGTGAGTAGGTGAGAGCGCGACGGTGGTGTCGGGACATACCATTTGCTTGGCTACCATGACAACAGTCTTGATGGAGAACTTCCTGTTGCAATGGTCGAACAGGTCCTCCAAACTGGGACCAAGCAGGTCGATGACCAGAATGTTGTGGAGGCCTTCTTGGCCGAAATAATAGACATTAGGGATCCCGGCTGCACAGGTTCAGGTTAGTCACGATGGTTGTCGGGTGTGCGGAGATATATATAGACGTTGGTGTTGATAAGGTTCAACAAAACAAGCGGTAAAGGGGCAAGGAAAGTCAGCACTCACGGCAGCCCACGAGGATCTTGTATGTGCGGTACTCGTCGCGCAATTGGGGAGCATCGCTCTTGCGCGGCTCGAACTTGATGGCGACCTGCTGCTGGTTGAGCAGGTTGGTGCCCTCGAAGATGACGCCGAAGCTGCCCTCGCCGATCTTCTTGCCGACGCGGTAGTGCACGCCGACGACGTTGGAACTCGTACTGCCGCTCGCCATGGTGTCGATTGCGTCGTTACTGGCGGTCGCCTGGAGAGAATGTGGGAGACGAGTAGTGGTAGGGAGGGTGCGTGGCTTGGTGGTTGTGACAGCAGCGAGACAGGGCCGCAGCCGTACTCCGGTAACGAGGCTTGGGGGCTATGCAACCGGCGAAGAACGCGACTCGGCGTTCCTGAGACGGGCGGGTCGAAGTCGAGTCGGAAGCGACTTGTGCTGCAACGAAGCAGCTGCGAGGAGACGGAGAGGTCAGAGGAAGGGACGCAGGACAGGGACGTATAGTGAAGAAAGAGCGACCGACTCTCGACGCGGAAAAGACGTGGAGAAGGGGAAGGAGCGACTGAGCATGGGGCGTGCACTAGCAACCTATCAACCGACTCTTCGCTAGACTGTTAGTAGCACCCAATTCACTGCGAGCACGGGACTGCAACGACTGAGCTATTTACACCCGCCTGCATAGAGTCCAAGAAGTGCACGCTGGCCGTCGTCGTGGGCGCGGTCCCAATGCAGCGGTTCGATTGTCTATTCATTCATCCTGCCTCCCCCCCCTCGCAGCGGCGCAGGCGTCGTCCTTTCCCCACTGAGCTGTCAGTTGTTGTTGTACCTGCATGCACAGTCCACACCCAAACTAGCCCATCCTCCGAGCAAAAGCAGCCCTGGGACGCCCTCGGAAATTCGACACATCCTTTCCCAGCCAACAAGCGCGTGTGCGCGAAGGGGAAGCCTGGTCTGCGGAATCGCGATTGCCATCGAGCAAAGCGAAGTTTCTGTCTTTCGTCATCGCCATCGCATCGTGCATCGACAGCCGACTCAGCACACGTGACGATCTTTGCTGCTGTAGAGCTGCATCACTCCGGACTAGGATGCATTTGCGTGTCGTGTGTTTTGTCCAGCCTCACCGCTGCTGTGCCTCTTGCTGTTCATGCATGCCGCCTACGTCAATTCGGTGGCTTCGCTCGCCTCACGGCGTGGCCAACGGTCTTGGTGTGACAAGGAACAAGCAAAGCAGGCGCAAGCCTCTTTGACATGTTATCTATTGCCATCTGCCATCTCTCATCTCAACTTGCAGCACCACTTTTTCACAACCCGGCCTCCATCGTCCAACGGCTGTTACCGAGTCAGCCATTGGTGCGCGTCCACATCCGCGCCCTCTCGCCCGCGCCACACTCGGTTCCTTGACACGGCTGGGTATCCACCGCGCAAATGAACGCTTGTCGTCGCTTGACTCCACAGAACACAGTCGAGACCCTTGCCGATAGGCGGTTATGCAAGTCACTATTCATGTTTCTCCCCTACCCGTTCATGCATTACCCAAATAGTGACTCTTTATACATTTGGTGCCAACTCTGTCGTCCTGCTCTAGTCATGCACTGACACGGTCAAGACATGTGACGCCTGTCGTCGGGAAACCTTGAAACCCATCGCTACAAATACACTTGATAACAAAGAAGAAAATAAACTCTGTCCGCGTCTGCAGAGTACAGGTTTTGAAACGCCGTGCCCAATGCTTGATGCGCGCCTGTCCTGATTGCCTTGAATGTACTGCGCCCGATAAACCCCCGAATACGACCGCAACTTATCATGAATCCTGCATCACCACGTCTTGCTCCTGCTGTGCACCCTCATCGTCACCATCAAACGTCTCGGACCCAGCAGCTTCCTGGTCCGCCTCGTCCTCCGCATCTTCCTCCGCAATTTGAGGGGCTGCAGCCACGTCTTGAGGAGTGGGCTTACCCTGCTGCTTCAGCTCGCGTGCGTACATCGTCTTGCCCGCTGTCCAAGCTGCCTTGAACCAATCCGTGAGCCTGTTCTTGTTGACCTGCTCGCGAAGGATGTCGTCGTCCAGGAGATTGTCCTTGATGATCGGGTTGCGAAGATCTTCGGCAGCAAAGCGAACACAGAGTTCTCCATGTGTTCCTCCTGCGCCTAGAAGATCGCGAAGGTTCTTCGGCCATAGCGTCCTGACGAAAGGGTTGTTGACTATAACATGTTAATCGTTGATCAATATCTGGTAGTGGACATCAACTTACTGCACATGCCGCTCAAGGTCCGGAATGTCCATGCCATGATTGTATCTTGCAACACATCGTTTATCGCAGCATCAGTAACTTCCTTGGTAGTGTTGATCGCTGCCCAGTTGTCCTTGATACACAGTCGCTTCCAGAAAAGCTTCAATAGGCCATCACGAGTCGTCCGGTGGATGTTGTTCCAGTTGACAAGCAGGACCCTGAAAGCGTAGATGAACTCATCGTTTCCGAGCAAAGTAACGCCTTCTTCGCTGTCATCTGCGTTCATGAGAGTGAGTATGTCAATCATGAGGGCAGGATCGATGACCTTGTGGTGGACCAGGTTCTCAAAACCCTCCTTTAGAATCGCCTGGTGTGCTGGTCGATCCCTCAGACGGCCCTGACCAAACTCAGCCATGAGAAGTTCCACCGCAGAGTCCTCGTCCAGAGCTCCAGTGATGATGGGTAGTAGCCGCTCATAGACCTCCTCCTGTATCTTTGTGTACTCCAGTTGTTGATCGATGCTGTGGTACATGGCTTCACGCATCTTCAATGCCTTTGGCTTCTCTCTGCGCGGATCAACCGCCGGCTGGTCATCGCCATGCTTTGCTTCCTGCTTGCAGAGCAGAGCGAGCTTGGCCATGGAGAGCTCAACGCGCTGACACCACGCATTGGTTTCCTGTTTTGAGCCAGCCTCGAAAAGAAGTTCAGCAGCAGCCTCGTAATCCTTCTCACCACAGACTTCATTGATCCATCCGAGCCGGGCACGCGATGGCTCAGCTCGCAAGAACTTGGTGAGTGCCGGCTGGTTGAGATACTCCTTCATGAAAAGCTGCCCTGCTTGGTTCTCGTTGATGTACTTTGAGTAGAACGCTCCAGCCCATTCGTCGCCATAGACGTCAAAGTAGCGTGCAATACGCTCTTTTATCCGGTTCAGCTTGACTGTGCTTTCGGCCTGCTCCATCTTGCTGCGAGTGTTGGCTTTCTCCGTCTCTAGCCAGTTCGACTCTTCCCAGATCAGATTGACAAGTGTGGACATGTCACGGTACTGCTCAGCCAGCTCCATTCCTTCGGTGGGTAGTCCAATCTCCATCAGACCCATGATGTGAGACGGCCGGACGTTGTTGTTCCACTCGTCCTTGAGACTACGCCCCATGGCTCGGGTCTTTTCATCGCTTTGTGCAAGAGCCCACTGGAACCGTTCGATGTGAGTCTGACATCCTAGCTTCACCAAACGAGGGTTATCCTTGCCGATCTTCTGCGCCAGGATCTCTTGGTCGCCTTCCTCATAGTTGTCCACAGCAAGGTTGCGGCCAACGTCGATAAGGCTACGAATAGAGCTGACAATGTTGTGAGATGAAGTCCAGAACTGAGGTAGCATGTCATAGCCATGTGCCGACTTCAGGATGCCGTCGTCCAGACAATCGGGGTCGAGACCATATACCTCTACGTTTGCTTGCCGGAATTCGAACGCTGTTTCCAGAGTGACAAGCATGACATCAGTGCCCTCACTGAGCCTCTGCATGATGGACGGGGTTTGCTTTAGGCCCTCCTTCATATAGAACGTCCGCAGGTAGAACCAGCCCCAGGGTATTAGTGTGTGGAGACTGTCAACGTCCTTGACGAAGAATTGTCTAATCGTGTCGTTTTCGCCGAGCTCGGAATCAATGGCAGTCTTGTAGCGTTCATTCAGAGCTCTGACAATATCGCCCATCAAAATCTTCTCGGGAAAAGCATCCGGATGAGCTTGTTGGTCATGCAGCTTATCCTGGTACCAGAGCCAAAGTTTGTGTGAAGCTGCGAGCTTCTCTGCATGCCACAAGAGCCGCCACCTTGTCTGAAAATCCACGGGAGGATATTCGGTTTGTAGCTGTGAGATCAGGGTTCGGAGAGCAAACAAGCGTTGCTGGAATTGGTCGTCCAAGTTAGAAACACCCTTCTCGAGATAGTCGTACGCTGAGCTTAAGATACCAGCGCTGATTGTAAGAGCAGCTTCGGCAGTCTCCTCCTCGGCGAATGAGAATCGTGACTTGACAGAAAAGTCTATGATGTTTGCGGGTATCGTGCTGAAGAAGGTGGCTTGCTCGAGTTTGCTGCGTGCGGTAACCTTCACACGCTCCCTATCCTGATTGTCTGTCGTGGGGGGCAATGCGCCGATTTGTAAAAGACCGAATTGTTGGACAAAGATTAGGGCTGTCGATTTTCTGTCCTTTCGTAATGAGGTCTCCAATGCGTTGCCCGCGAGTGTCACTTCTGGCCGGAAGTAAACGGTATCCTGGAAGGGCAGACTAGAACGTCCTGAATCTGCAAGCAGCTGTGCTTCAGGGCTTTCCTCTGGCTGAGCGAGGGATGCGATGAACACTGCTCCTGGAAACTGGACATAGGCTGTGTGTCCGGGCTGTGGCAGAAGAAGCGTTCCGGTAGGCTCCTTCGGTAACTGGTTCTGGTGAAAGTTGCGGACTGGTATCGCCCTGCTGATCGTACCAGCAGTCCTTGACAGATCCACCTCAACAAGGAAGTATTCCAACGAATCCCGGCCAGACAGCGCCACCAAAACCAAAAGATTCACAGCGTCCTGGCCCTGTTGCTGGTCCATAATGGCGAAATCCAGCACTTGCACGTCCTGCTGGTTCCGTACTTCTGGGACGGTGTCTGCTTGAACTGCCGAAAGGATCGCCTCGTGTACGTCTACGTCTCGTTGGTGGTTGTTTTGTCCTGACCAGCTCAAGTCCCAGGTCTGGAAGAGGCCGTTTCGTGTCGCCGAGATAACCTCCATATGGCCCTTGGACTGCGATGTCCGCGCCTTGACTGAGGCGATAGTCTTCCGGATCGATCCTCCGAGAAGGCCTTTGAAGCTGAAGAAGCTGCCTCCCGAGCCATTTGGTGCGCTCAAGACTGTCGTCGCAATGCTTGGTCTACCCTGGGAATCGCGTAAGGTCAGCTGGGCGAGTCTACCACTGCTGAAGACCAGGACATAGCCTGCGTGCTCCACATCGACCAGACCAGTTATGGTTTCTCCGGAGTACAACTTGACAAATCCTTCTACTCCCTGCTGGCGCTGGGGGTATAGGCTTCGGGCGTCTGCGCTGTCGATGTTCTCCCAGAAGCTAATCTTGCCTGTCGAAGGTGCGAGCGCGACGATACCGTAGTCGTTGGTGGGACCGTTACGAACGATTGCGCCCAGTGGAAGAGGTTCACCTTGGCGTAGGCCGAAGTTCAGGTTTAGAGAGACGACCTTTGTAGGGCCGTTGGGGGCGCTGTAGTCCCAGACAAGGGCGCGATCTGAGGTCAGGGCAAGTGCGAGGCCGGCGGACGGGAGGGCGGTTGCATATATCGGGGCTAGTCATGTATGTTAGCAAGCGCGCATCGAGTTGGGCGACGTGAAGACGTACTCGACGGGCGGAGGAGCGCTGACGGGAACCCGGGCAGTTTCTTGACGCTGTAGTTTGCGTTCTTGGTCTACAGTCTCGTGTTAGCAGTGAATAGACTGTACAGATGCGTATCTACGCACAAGGTATGTGCCGGTGTCCTCCTTGAGCGCGCGCTTTGGCGCTGTCTTCTTCTCGCGAACAACTAGAGGCATATCCACCAGGACGGCCGAGTCGCCTACGCTCTGCACAGCGTGACCATTCATCAGGGCACTGCCATTTCCGTTGGCACCGGCCGGGTCCTTGAACGTCTCGTTGTTGAGTTTGCTTCGCTTGCGGCTTCGTTGTTGTTGCTGAGATCCGTCCGAGTCGTTGCGCTGGCGCCGCCGTGTGCGCGCGCTCCGTATGCTCGCGAGCGAAGAAGCCTCTGGTGAAAACATGATGAAGGAAGTATTAGGGCTGGTTGGAAACGCGATAGAGCGCGCCGGTGATGGTGTTGGCTCTTCGCTGTGTTGTGGGTGACAACTAAGAATGCATCGAAGCTTTGATGATGGGCAGGGATCCGTGCCACGCTAGAGCCGGAGTTTAGCAACCTGGTTTCACCCCCAGGGCTGTCGAGTACCATTACGAACTCTCTGCCTACTGCACACTCTACGCTGTGTACTCACACAACAACAGAGGCTGCACACAGGAGCATCAGTGCAAGTGTTTACTGATGTCTTTAGTCTTGTACGCACATAGCCCATCCCAGCCGATTTGGAGCAGAGCACCATCTTTCAACTATACACGTCAGGCAGAACAGTCATTCGATTTATGTTTTATTTCGTATCTCGTTTATCATACTCATTACAGTTGTCCAAAAGCGCCGTCGTCATCAGCTTCCAACCATGAATGTTCTCCTGACCACTCATGGCTGTACTAGAGAACGTAAAATACCTCCCAGAGAAACATGGTACATGTGCGAGCATATCAGCCTGGAAAGACGCTCATATCTGCTCTATCAAATTGCTCAAGGCGGGCAAGGTTTTCCCACAAGCCGGCCACACAGTCAACTTGGAGCCATGCCACTGCCCGTAGGCTCCGCACTTGGCCTTTACATCTTCTTGTCGTGTTCCTCCTCAGCAATGCTGTTCTCGGTTGAGGTGGTGCTCTGCTTTTCGAGCTCTTCGCCGAGAGGACCGTGAATCTCCTCTTCAAAGACGGGCTCGGTCTCAATGGTCTCGAACTTGGTTTTGAAGTCCTTCATGTTGTGGGTGGACGAGTTGCTTCGACGACGGGCGTAGGCCATGTTGGGCCTGATGTCTTCGACCTCATCGCCGGCGGCGCCCCTGTGAAGGTGTGGTCAGTCACTGACTCTGAGATATAAGAGTATCTTGATAGGCAGAGCTAGGTTATTTTGCAGAACATGATGCTCTTGCTAGGCATCGAAAGGAAGCAAGTTGACTGTACTCACCAATTGCCCTTGCCACTACCACCCTTCTTCGTCTTGGTAGGGTCGGTGTCAGCATGGCCAGACTTGCCAAAGAACTTGGGAAGTCTCGTTTCACGCTCGGCAGTGCCATCAGCAATGCCGGCGTGGTCACGGTCAGTGAACTTGTGGGAGCGAGTCACTATGGAAGTCAGCATGACGTACGAACATGTTGATGTTGTCCCATAGTTCTCCTGCCGTCTTACGCCGATGAGCCATTGAGGTGGTTCCAGGCGTTACATGCTCAATACAACAAAGGCAGGTGCGTGAGACATGAGACAAAAGGCAGTACTTACTGTTTGGTATCTGTAGTGGATGGATTGAATGTGGGTTTGTTGTAATGGTGATGGAAGAGAGTCAACGTGAGTTGAAGTAGACAGGAGCGGCGGGCTCGGAGCTACTGCGACTGTAAGAAGCTCAAGCGGGTCAGTACATGGTCTCGTGATGGAAGCTTTGACCCGATGGCGTCTTCTTGCGTGAAGCAACGCGGCCAGAATGCGTACCTTGCAGATCTGTGGACAAGTGGCAGCAAGATGTTAGCAACGACGATGTTAGCAGGGACGATGGTTGTTGGTTTGTTTGTCAAAGGCTGGTGCAGTGCATCTCACGCGGCTTGGGCAAAGGCGGGGAAGCTGGGAGGAGCTCCTGCCTTTATATCGCGACCAAGATAGGACCCTGTAAAGATGCGCCTCTAGAAGGTTCGCCTTCAGCTGCCCAGCTCCGACTACTTCAATTGTGCTCATAGCTTCTACCTGTATAGAGTAACTTGACACTTATTGTTATCAGTCGGATCTTCGGTTCCAGAGCTATGTAGGGAAGGAACGAGGGGGAAGGTACGTCACCGGTACCTGGATCTCGCCGGTCGGTGTCGCGTGGGCTGCAATCTTTTCGACACAGCAGCACAGCCATGCACAAACTTTTGGAGCTCTCAATTTCAAGATGCATATCGTGCCAACGACGCGTCAGTACTATACTGTGTCTACTACGGCCTATTCGTGGTTCCATGGCTTCACAGCAACGATGGTTACCCCGGATTCTGGATGTATGCTCCTCGCACGCTAATGCGCCCTGGGATCCACTCATACATATGCCGCCATTCCGCTTGACTCGAAATCACGTGTTCGGTCAGCTCGCAATCAGCCCTTCGTCGTATGACCAATCGCCGCGGATTTCTCCCTGATTTCGTCAGCAGCGCTTTCTCCGCCTCCGAGGCCGCAGACCGTCTTCAGAAAAGTTTCCCGGGCGCGCCTCTCAATTACTACACTCCTTTCTTCTCGCAACCTTTCTCGCTCTTCTCGTAGTGACTCTGCCTTTACGCTCTGATTTTGCGACACCAACCTGCCCCTCCATCAACGTACAGTGCCACGATACCCCACCATGGCCCCGCGATGCCTTCTGATCGGCACGCCGTCGATTGCGGCGCACCCAGAGCGACTTGACCAAGTCTACGAAATCCACGACCGCAATTCGACCGACCTGCAAATGCTTGATCGCATCGCTGCTGGTCTGGTCAATCTCCCCGCCTCCACATACGATGTTGTCCTCCTCCTCGCCGACGCCGACGGTACCACGCGCGAAAGCCACAAACTATTGGCACGCGATGTCATGAACAAAGTTGTCAGCGCATTGAAGGTTGGAGGAGTACTCAAAAGTCAGGCGGGTCCATTCCAAGGCGCAGAAAAGACCGAGGCTATCCTGGCAGGGCTCACAGAGACCGCGGACGGCATGACCAAGCCCGAGCAAGAGGAGCCTGTGTCGATACCGCTGAAGTTTGGCAAGAAGGCAAACGGCACAAACGGCACAAATGGTGCGAACCATACAGTCAACCCAGACGGTTCCGTCCAGCTCAACCTCAACCGCAAGCGCAACCAGCCTCAGGCTGAGCCCGTCAAGCCAGTCGGTGTAGGCTTTGTCGATTTCAGTGATGATCTTGACGACCCAATAATCACAGGCGAAGACGACGACCTAATCGACGAGGACGACCTCATTACAGAGGCAGATCTGGCACGTCCAGTCATTCAACGTGCGTCACTTCTTCCTTGCTACCTCGCGTCACTCTGCTAACATGATTCCAGCACTCGAATGCCAGCCCAAACCCGGCAAGCGACGACGCGCCTGCAAAGACTGTACCTGCGGTATGAAAGAGAAGATTGAAGCCGAAGACGCCGCTAAACGCTCCTCCGCCGATAAAGCGCTCAACTCCCTAAAGTTGGACGCCGATGACCTCGCCGAAGTGGACTTCACAGTGCAGGGAAAGGTTGGCAGTTGTGGAAACTGCGCACTGGGCGATGCGTTCAGGTGCGACGGATGCCCATACATTGGTCTCCCGGCGTTCAAACCGGGTGAGGAGGTGCGATTGCTTAACAACGATATCCAGTTGTAGGGACTCAAGACATGGACCAAACTTGCATAACTCGGCGTACGGAGTAGGCGGACGATAACCTGGGATAGACAACGTTGCTACATAGCTTTTTCTGGAGATATGGACGACAGAATAACGAAGCAAATGAATGAATCTTGCCATCATAGATCTTGAATACAAATTTGACAACCCTTGCCTTGTGCATCTTAACACCTACTTCTACTTCTACAGCTGAACCAAATGCTGCTCTTCTGAGACTTTCTCTTACGGCCCTTGAGATCACCACATATTCTTCTCCTCTCGAGAGCCGGGCTGTTCATCAAAACGCCACAGTGTGCGTTCGCATTTTCGCCTCGTCTCCTGTCAGACTCGGGCAGGAAATCTAGCGGGTGACCTGTCCGAGATGATGACACAGTAGAGTCGAACTTTAGATGGTCCGCCAGCGATCGAAGGCTGGAGTCAAGCTATCACATCCTGTCTGGAGAACGGTCCCGCATCGTGACCCTTCTCCGCTCCTCGTAGGAATATTACTATTCTCATCCTGACGATCTTCTTAGCAAATTACGATAGTCGACATCGCAAGGGCTGGTTTCGAGTTTCCATGTATTCGTTCAGTCTCCGAGCTCCAGTTCAAGCTTGAGTGCTGTCCGCCCAGGACCGTAGTAGTCAGGACGGCATTCAGACTGTTGAAAGCCGCACAACTCATACAACGCTCTGGCATGCCCGCGACTTTCGTCCACCCATAAGAAGATCTTGTTGCAGCCTCCTTTTCCCATTTGACGGCGAAGGTAGTAAATCAAGGCCTTTCCGATACCTCTTCCTCTTTCTTGCTCGATCACACAAAGTTTATGCAGCCACGCTAATCTCTTCATCCGTTGATAGACGAGATATGCAATAAGTTTATCGGTGTCATCTTCTTTGAAGACCAAGAGTAGTCCAGTGTTCTTTTTCTTAAGTTCCACGTCGTAGTTGAAGTGCTCGATTGCTGGGAAGACCTTTCTCTCAAGTTTGGCCACTTTGTCTGCGACTGTTGAGCGAGTCTTTGGCGGCAGGGTAGAGAAATCTTTGATCACAAAACCAGAGGGGATATGCGCTGCAGAGTGTGAATCATTCATGGTGTCGCCGGTACAAGCACTCCAGTTGAGACGTGAGGTCAGGATTTGCCAGCGTTACACCGGTTTCATGGATGCCGCATCCAATTCACATCATGGTTCAATATTCACGAGCTCGGTAGGATTAGTGCTGGCAGAGACGTAAAAGATTGTCAGCTATTCCAAGGTTAGATCTCGTAGTGGGGGCCCACGTGCTAGCGCGACTGAATATGTTCTCCGCCACGTGCACCGACGCGTCGCTCCTGCAACACATACACACCTTCTGAAGGTCCCCACAATTCTCAATCGGCCAGACGTCTGGACCAACATGATCCGCTCCCTAACAAGGCCGCCGCAACAACCACACGGGCGGTGAAAAGTCCAACTCAACTCCCTTAACCCTTCTGCCCCCTTGTCTTGAACTTTGTACCTCATGTCACGAGTCATGGCTGGCAAGAGGAAACGACCGTACTCGAACCTTGACTTTACGTTGAAGAAGGTGTTCAAGAAGGCAAGCTTCCGGTATGCCACTCACCTAATGAATGCTTGCTCGTACTAAGTTATTCTACGGACCGTTACAACGCGAGGTTGTCACGGCTACGTTAGAGGGCGAAGACGTCTTCCTTCAGGCAGCAACCTCCTTCGGAAAGAGCCTGTGTTATCAGCTGCCAGCGGTAGTGGACTTTGGGAGTACGTTTAAACAAGATGAGAGATTTTAGTGTTGCTAATATTGCTAGTTACTATCGTCATATCTCCACTGCTAGCACTGATGGTATGTTCTTCACTGTTCCATCGCAGTATAGAGTCTGACTAGCTATCAGAACAACCAAGTCGCCTCTCTGCGCAACGCCAACATCCGTGTTGAGACAATCAACAGCACTACACCACCCGTAGACAAAAAGAGGATCATATCCGACCTTCAATGTGGCCATCCTATGACCCGCTTGCTCTACGTAACACCTGAGTTCTGCCAAGGAGACAACTTTCGCAAGATCCTACGAGTTATTCACGCTCAAGGGGAATTAGCTCGTATCGCCGTCGACGAAGCCCATTGCGTTAGTGAATGGGGGCATGACTTTCGACCTTCATTTCAGCAATTGTCATTCTTCAAGACGGAATTTCCCGATGTACCAGTCATATGTTTGACAGCAACGGCAACAGCGCGTGTTAGAGACGATATCATCACTACGCTCGCCTTGGACCCGAAGAAGCTAAAAATGTTTCGTATGAGCACCAGTAGACCGAACCTTCACTATGAAGTCCGCTTCAAATCTGACGAAGAAGACCACTATGATGATTTCATCAAAATGCTTAAATCGATCCACGCGCGCCGTGCCGAGAACGCTGAGCGTGCCTCTCAACTAGCTTCACAGAACCAACGTTCAGACAATGTACCAGGCATAATCTACACTTTATTCCGCAAAGACTGCGAGTCTCTCGCCGCTCGTCTCCGCTCAGACGGTATAGGCGCAAAGCCCTACCACGCAGGTCTCTCCGTTTCAGAACGTGCAGACGCACTTTCAGGCTGGGTAGCCAATAAAGCCGGCTACGATGTCGTCGTCGCCACAACAGCATTTGGTATGGGTATTGATAAAGAAAACGTGCGCTTTGTAGTCCACTGGCAAATCCCCAAGTCGTTTGAAGGCTTCTACCAAGAAGCCGGGCGTGCAGGGCGAGACGGCAAAGCATCAATTTGCATTTTGTATTACGGCCGCGAAGATCGTGATCGCGCTGCGCATTCGCTGTCGAGGGATATTGCGAGACAGCCCAAACAAGGGGCGGGATTACAGGCTCAGCAGCAACAGATGATGCATCGTGCGAAGAGCTTACAGGCACTGGTTGGCTATTGTGAGGCGACGGACAAGTGTCGACACAAACTTATCGCTGCGTACTTTGCCGATGAGGAGACGCCCGAGTGTGACTTTGCATGCGATTGGTGTAAGGATGCGGAGGCGTTGGTGAGACGGAAGGAAGGTGGGTTGGCAAGTGAGGAGTGGTGTAGTACACAAAGGGAGGCGGGGAGATATGATATCGACGAGTACGATTGAGGTGTTCCATCGTGACGGCACTGGATGGATACTGGCGGGTGTTCGGATTAGCATGAGTAGGCGCTAGGATACATGACCTGATCTACGTCTGTGACTTATGTATCTCATGGTTCATTGGTCGTTATATCATCTACAGTCTGGCTTTCAGTTGCCGAAATATACATCAACGCCACTCCATGTATCCTCTTCTGGGGTATTCACCACCGATACCTCAACGCCACTTCATGAAATCTCATACCCATCATCGTCTGACAGCACAACAGTCACTGTACTCTATCCGATGA
>Ga0265797_10007265_pt1 | contig 15256 bp, 12 predicted proteins | sample P2T30metagenome_FD_192433 | JGI IMG/M metagenome (GOLD analysis project Ga0265797, IMG submission 192433) | Plant litter microbial communities from East Loma Ridge, Irvine, California - P2 T30 | ecosystem: Environmental > Terrestrial > Plant litter > Unclassified | place: USA: California... | reverse complement strand
CGTGGGAGGAGGAAGAGTGACTAGAATGGATGAGTAGAAGATGAACCAACGAAAACTGACAGACAACTCCGTACATATACCTTTCCCCGCACCCATCAGCCACCATCCAGACTCCCTCACTCCGACTAAGCACACTACCCTTACTCTACGTAAGCTACCTACCTTATCTCCACCCACAGCCTGGAGGTAGTCCATCATACAAACCCACTCCCCACTCAATGCACCTACCGGACCAATCGCGCACACCGCAGATTCGGACCGCTTCACGTAGTCCAAACGGAAGCTCTACGCGTTTACTTACTCTTAAGATTATTATCAGATAACAACCGAAGCCGAGGCAACCAAGTACGCGTGATCAAGGTCAAGTTTACCCCGCAATTGGAGGTAGGAAACGCGCCCAGCGCCGGAACTACGTCAAGCGGGATACGGATGTGGGGTTAGGGACCGTGCCGTTGGGCGATAGTCGGGGGAACATTGATCGCAAAGTCGGACATCTTGGATTCCGTGATGGATTTGATTTTGTCTCCATTCATGGCAGGCATTTCGGAAGCCATGATTGCCCGTGGTTCCAGAGCGCCGAGCTCCACTCTTTGCGGATAATGGGACCTGCAGTGGTCGTGACTATATACTCCTGTGCAGCTCAACAGCATTACGCGAAGTCGCTGCCAAGATAAGGGATTCGGTTTAGTGATACGGTGGAAAAGAAAAAGGAAACAAAGGATGGAATACTATTCAATGCTGCGATACTAATCTCCCGAGATGATAAGCCGGATGCTGCAACGACGATTGTAAAACAAAGGTGGATAGAGTTCTAGTGATACGTTCGGTGGTTTTGCATTCTGATCTTGACAAAAAGGAAAAATAATGGGACGGTGGATACAACTTGTAGTAATGCGACTGTGGCAGCTTCAGCCACCGAACTTAATCTCGGAGGATACGTCATCGTGGATAGTCGTAAAGTTCATGCAATGGCAATTGATTCTGACACATCGGGAAATCATGGGTGAAGATTATTATTGTGGAAAGTGTTGAAAATAGATCTTGTAGACAGCTATGATACAAACTGCCTGAATCCATCCAAAGCACCCATTACTGATCAGCAGTATATTAAACATGCTGCGTAGCACCTTCCTTTCCTCCTATCGGAAAAGCGTATTGAAAGTGGTATAGTACAGAATCATTCGCGCATGTAAGCGTTAGGGGCGTTAAAAAGGAAAAAGAACGCCCATGCTAGAACCCCGATGATGCTTCCCCGTCCCATGCTAGAAATATGTTGTGCGCCGTATGTAAGAAAAGTTTATGCACCCTGGTTAGTTATGAAATGACTGGCTAGAAGCTCGTCGGCACTAGGACGCTTCTCGTGGTCGATGAGGAAGGTCTGCGCCAAGAATGTTCGAGCATCGTCGCCAGCGTTATCAGGAATTGTAGGGCTGGCATCGCCACTGCCACCAATCTTGAAGATGGCTTGGAGTTGAGTGCAGTTGGGATGCGGGTGGCTGCCAGTAAACATCTCTACTACGAGGCAGCCGAGCGACCAGATATCGGCTTTGCGGGTGTAGGCTGTTTGTCGAACGACTTCTGGTGCCATCCAGAAGACGGAACCTTGAAGGGAGACACGCTGGGCTCCCTTCTTACCACCGCCTAATGTCGAGGCTTCAATACGCTTAGAGATACCGAAATCGGAGATCTTGACTGAGCCCTTGTTATCGACAAGGATGTTTGCGCCCTTGATATCTCGGTGGATGATGTCTCGTGAATGGAGGTAAGAAAGACCAGTGAGAATCTGGCGTACGAAGTTCTGAATAAGAGACTCGCCGAGGGGACCGTAGTTGACCAGCATGGTCGCCACGGAACCACCCGGAACGTATTCGAGGAAAATGTTAAGGTGGCTCTCGTCGGAGTTGGAGCCAAGGTACTGCACAATGTTCTTGTGCTTGAGCTCCCGAAGGAGGCCGATCTCGTGTTTCAAAGCTTCGACCATGTTCGTCTTCTTATGATCCATCTGGGAAGCACCGGCTACCGAAGGAAGCTCGACTTGCTTGACGGCCATGAGCTCACCAGTAACGGCATGCAGCGCAAGGTAGACACTTCCGAAAGAACCCTGTCCGATGAGAGCGCCCTTCATGTACTTGACGTTGTCCCAGGAGTCTTGTTCCAGATACTCGGCCAATTCGTCATCTGACTCTTCGCCATCCTCAGCTATGGCTTCAGAAAGGCGCTTGTTAAGTGAATCACCGTTTTCAGTGTTGCTGCTACTGCTACCTGCAAGGCTGCTACCGCCGTCGTCGAAGTAGGATTGCAGAGTGGTGTTGCCGTCGGGATCTGTGATGGCAAGAGTATCCGAGCCACTGTCACCACCAAACGAGACGTATGACTTTCGGTTTGGCTCGAGGGGTGACTCTTCATCCAGAGGTTCCAAGACAGAAGATGCCATAGAATCACGGTAACCAGATTGATTAGGTAGACCCAACCTCATGACTGAGAGTGGGCGAAGTGGTCGGGCTTGGGCACCTCCCTGGAGCCAAGTGTCGGCGATGGACGGCAGTGGTGGTGCATCCTTCAAGCTAGAGGCAACACTGAAATTGGATGCCATTGAGAGACGCGAAGCCGCGCGGCTGAGTCGGTGAGAACGACGTATCGACATGCGGACGGTCTTGTCAATCTCATCTTTTCCGACGTCAGGGAAGTAGGAGGTCAGGTCAGATGTGATGAGTTCGCTGGGAGGTCGAGCACCGTAGAACTGCTTAAGCTTTCGGGCACGAGCATGGAAGATGGGCGACCTCGAAGGGTCGGCAGGCCCCTCCAGATTTTGAGCTGTCGAGTTGATGTGGCGTTCTCGTTCCCTTGCAGACGTTGGCGACAGAGGGTAGCTGACAGCAGCGAGGGATTCACCCGTCAGCTTCTCGATTTTGATCTGGCTGCGGTTGCTGGATGGTACGTAGACGGTGGAGTTTTGCTGGAAGTTCTGTTGTTGGTAGATGCCGGCAGCAGCCTTCAGTTGATCCTCGTCGGGCTCTCCAGCATGGACCTTGCGGAGTATTAACCGACCCCTTTCATGTCGATTCGCATCCTTGACAAGCCTGAAAAGCTCGATGTCACTCAAGCGTTCAGATAGCGAGGGGTCCGGCTCTCCGCTGTTGAGGATGTAGAAGCAGTAGTTCTTAACATGAGCAGTGTTGAGATGACCTTTGGTAAGAGTCTTGAGCATCACCTCTTCAGCAGTCTTGCAGCCTTCGATGTTCACGACCGAGGTTCGTCCGCCATCGTAGATGACACGCACGAGAGCCTTGTCATGTGGCAGGATCGCGCTGTTCGTAGCGCTATCTACACTAGGACTGGCGCGAACATGGTGAGCGAAGCGGGCCGTTTGAGGTGTCTCGGTAGGTGTGGTGCGTTGATTACGAGAGTACTGTGAAGTGATGTTGACAGCGCTGCTGGAAGCGCTGAGGGGATGTGCGCCATATGTCTTGTTACCAAGCTCCTTGGGGCTGTTCATTCCACCTTGACGTTGCGAGCGAAGGCTCCGGGTCTCTTGGTCAACAAGAGGAGAGCCAGGACGCGAGGGAGGTTTGGCACCGTATGCGTAGCTGCTGAGGTCGGAGTTCATGATTTGCCTGGACATGCGCTTCTCGGATCGCGAGCTTACGGGGTTGGAGGCGGTCGGAGGAGGATTTGATCGTGCAGAGTGAAGGGGTCGAGGAGAGCCGGAGGAAGGTGGAGTATATGCTGCGTTGTCAAGGGTAGCAAGCGATTGCCTGTTTGATGTCCTTCTTGAGGCCTTCTTGTACTCCTTGTTGCGCAATTGCTTTGCCTGTGAGCCGATGCGGACGCGGTCGCCGACTTTCTTGATGCCCATGTCTTTCAGATGGGTCTGGTCCATCTCCATCAAGTTCTCGCCGTTGATGTGGTTGTGCTTGAATAGGTCGACATACTGGGCGCAGTTGATACGCTTCAGCCAGTCGCCAACCTTGTCCTCGTCCCAATGTCTGCACATGTTAGCGGTGTAGGTGAAAGTCAGTCGGCAAGGAGAGCTCACCTGATGGCGTCGGGGGCATCATATATTTCGGAGAACTCTGACTCGGTGGGAGAAGCAAACATTGACTGCTCGGCTCGGGTGTTTGATGCATGGTTGCGGTAACTGGAGAGGCCGGCATTGTACTGGGCCGAAGATTGTGCAGCGCTGCCACTCATGGAGGGTGCGGGATACGGAGACTTTGCGGCAAGCATGGCCATGTCTTGTCCTAGGTGTGTTGGAGAGAGGTTGTGGGCGGTGAGCTGAGCAGGCGGAGCGGTCGGGCGGGCGGGCGGTCGTGTCGGTCTGTCTACTCTTATATCTCATATATGCATCATGAGAATGCTACGCGTGATAAGATGGTGGGCGCGGTGAAGGTAGGTATGGATGTGGTTGTGGACGTGGTACGGGAGCAGCTTGGATGGTGATACCGAGAGCGTATTAGGCCGGGGGTCGCAACAACGATATAAGAGGCTGCGAGTGACTGGAAGCGTGCTGGAAGAGCTCGGTCGGGTCACTCAGAAGGGCGGCGTCTGAGGAATGCTGAATGCGGGTGCAAGGCGTCGTGGGATGGGGTGAGGTGGGTTGCAGGCGGACGGCCTTGTCTTTGTGGAATGGGGGTTTCGGCCTTCTTTATTACGGCGTTCGCGTTGCCCCCCGGGAAGATGGGCACGGAACACGTCGATTAGATAGGGAAACAAGACACGGTCTCGAAACAGAGGATGATCCCGTCGTCTTTGCTGGAGCGAGCGCGAGCGCAGAGATACCTTTTGCCATGGCTCGCGGCCGCCGTGAGATCTGAAACGACTAGAGTCTGGGACCTGTGCCAGCTAAACCCAACCAGGCCGACCGACTACGGCCCTCCGCCCAATGACTGCGTCGCGGACACGGGTTTGTCTTTGTCAGCGCCCGCAGACAGCACACACATGTCGCGAGCGCCCAGGTAGCTTTTCGCGACCTCATCAAAGACGGCTATTGAGCATCATGCAAACGCGTCGTTGTTGATGCGCGGTGGAGTCGTGAAGCTCTGCGGGCGCTATTCAGGGCCAGCACCGTTTTGGCGACTAGCCCATGGCTGCCTCGCGGTTTAATATAATCTTGGCCGCTCAGGGACAGCCTCGTCGGCTTGAAATAGCTACACGGCCCTTTACTCACCCCAGTGCCTGTCGACGCCTATCTATCTGGGGGATTCGCGATGTGATCGCGTTTCTGTTTGCTGAGTCTGCCTGGCGCGTTACAGCGTGCTGAGCCGGAGCACGCGTACACGTACGGGACAACAGCCAGTCTGGCGCCTGCCGAGATGCTGTGTGTCTCACATCGCCCGCCTCGCCGCCGCTCTGCACATCGCTCGCATTCCGGTAACCGCCCCGATGCGCATAAGCCGGCCCTGACTGATAGAGCATCCCATGCCACCCGCACCCCTTTTGCCCGTGTTTCTCATAAGTTGAGCGGGGATGAATGGGTTGACTGTCATGCTGTAACCCGGGCGCGCAGTGGCCAGCAGCTGGTGGTGCCGTGCGGTTGAAACAAAAGACATGCAAACGGCGGAACCACGCCGCGTCACTGACAGCCGTCGCTACCACCGTCCTGACATGCGCTAGGCATGACGACTGCGTAGACTACTGAACCAAACAAACATAATCACCCTCGTTCCGCGAATCTCGTGTCCCCAGGTCTGCTGCTCCTGATGATCCTGTCCATCCTGCCACTCGGTTGGAGTTGACTGTTAATAGACGTGATGACGTTCTTCCATTCCCAGGCCTGCGTATGACGCAGACAGCAGGTCGCCTACATCCCAGTCTGCGGCACGCCCATGGCGCCGCACGAAGAAGATGGCTCAGCGCAGCCAGTCAAACTTCGCTGAAGATAACGTTGTCCTACCTGCTGCTTGTGAACTCTCCTCCTTCCTCCTCTGTCCAGGGTATCGCTGCCTTAGAAAACGAAAAGCCGGCAATCCACCGGGCTGAGCCGTGTTTGCGACCACAGCCTTTCTTCCAACATCTTCTTCCTTCCGTGCCCACATATCCGTTTCCCTGTCCTCTCCAGCAACCTGTCACTATCGCGCCTGCATGGGAATTCTGCAATAGCAGCAGCACTTATTCGCTGCGCTCCACAAACGCTCGCCTACTCGACAACTCCCACCTAGCAACGTCATACTGCAGGTGCTCCCGAGCACCTGCCATTGGGCTCCAGCATGGCCTACCGTGACCAGCCCGACCACCACAACGGCTCCTACGTCTCGCCTTTCGACAAACAATACTACGACCGTGGCAGAAGCCCCGACTATGGCACAAGACCCAAGTCTCGCACTGGCACCGATGGGTCTGACTATCAGCCTCGTGACACCAGTCTGGCCTGGGACCGCCATAGTGTCGACAGTGGCTCGCAGCCAATGCAGCAGCCGTTGAAGAGTGCTATCGGACATGCCTTTGAAAAATCTGATGCCGCCAGAGTCGTCGACCCAGATCTCATTGCTCAAATCACCGAGCAAGTAAAGAAGTCGGTCTTGGATGAGATCAAATCAAGCGGCATGGCTGGTACGACACACGCTCAAGCCGTACCCGTCTCCCCGCAACAATGGAGTCCGCCCTCGCCAATGTCAACATCAGACTCGATTCCACCCCGCGACGTGTATACCCCGCCTTCCCCGAAGCGCACCGACTTTCCAGGCCAACCATCTCCGGAGCGCGACCCCTTATATCGCGACCCGCTGCTGGATGGGAACAACAGTGATATTCCTACCCCACGTCCTGAGAGAAGCGCACCGGTAGAGCGGGAGCGACCGTCTGTGCGACCAGGCCTTGCACCCAGAATGATGACCGAAGATTATACTCCGATTGAAAAGATGTGGCAGCGACTGTTCGAGGCAGACGGTCAGCCTCTACCTCGTCTCGGCCAGCTCTTGCGCGGTTTGGCTCTGCATCTGGTGCGTACTCAAGTTCAAACAGTAACAACGTGCTAACGATGGCATAGATTGAAGACTACGAACCAAAGCACAGTTTGGTCATCTCTCCTGCCAAGATGCTCAAGTTTTATGAAGAAGTCAAACTCAAGGATGAGATTTACCCTTGGTCAAGTAAGACAGGCTAGCGTCTATAGTCCCACTCTTATGCTAACATACGTAGCAATTTTCGGAGAAGTCTCTTATTCGGCACTGTCAAAGATATACCGGGACATGCGATGCCAGCACCATCTCATTCAGGAGCATCCCGCCGAGGCACCTTACATCCCTGCACTTACTCCTGCAGGCTTTCAGGAGTGGATGACTACAATGATTCAGGCCTATCCCGATACCGAGTACGAGCGATTGGTGAAAGCAATCTTGGACATGCCTATCAGCAACGCAGACGACCGGAAGGAACGCTTCCCGAAAGAACTTCCCCGCAGGATGTTCCCAACCGTCGAGAACCTACATGCGCAGCAAAGGTGTGCCGCAGCCTTGTCCTCTGAGGGAGTTGGTCCGCTACGCAGGGCGCCCACCTTCCCGCCGCCGCCCAAGACGGCTCCTCCATCAGGGCCTAAACTTGAGCGCGAACGCAGCCCATATTCCGGAAAGCCTGAAGTGAGGCCATTTGACTTCGAAGACGAGCCCATGTCTACATCAGTACCCATCGAACGAGAGCGCAAGCCATATTCAGCGGCTCCAGGTGGCGGAAAATCGTACACCGACGACATGAGCTCTAGTACCTACTCTGATGGTGCTGCGAATGAGAGGCGTCGACGCGCACAATCAAATGCCGGTCAAGGGCCATTTGCGCCGCCCCCTCCTGATGCTCACTATCACCAACAGCCTCGTCACGGCTCGAATGCTCGACCTCGAAGCCCAAGCTTTTCCAATTACGGTACTCAGTCCGATCCGGCGGTGCGAGACATCCCCAATAACTACTACGCTTCTAACATGCACAATGTCCCGGATGACTCTCATCGTTACGGCAGAGACTCTGACACCAAGAGGCACACTCGCCAGCGAAGTGGTACTGGTGGCATGAACGGATCTTTCGACTCTCAAACCCGATCGGCATACGACGATGATGATTATCTGAGATCAAAGTGGAACTAAAAAAAAAAATGAAGAATAAACCAGAAGTGTCGATTTCCGTCGCTACTAGTCAGTCATGTCACTATATGACGGGCCTGAACCGCCCACCAAATTTATGACTTTACGACATATACCCCGAGTTTCCTGTCGCTGCAGCTGTCTCCTTACTGCTTCCGGTACCTTTGCTTAGTAGAACGGCGTGTCCTTTTTCATCCACACTGGTCTTTGTCACATACCCCGTTTTGCTTTGCTTTACTTTCCTATCTTGGTTATCCTGTCGGAAATGACGGTCGCTGTACAATATTATCATGTTCGTTTGTCAAATCAGTTAACAAGTTCGTTTTCTTCGTTGCGTCCGCACTGCAATTTCAGCAAATAAATGATCAAACACGAAACTGGTAGCCATTCTTCAACATGTTGCTTTTCCTTTCATGGAACGCTCGATTTCCAGGACGCTACGCCTACGCATGTCAACGCAATCAACGCACCAACAAAGCTGTGATCTCAACCCATTTAACCCTGCCCAATGCGCTCCCCAGTCCCCTACTTCGATTTCCCGTCCTTCTCAACACTACTACCACTCTTCTTCAGTCGACCAACGAATCTAGATATTCCCAAACCCATTTTCCTCAATTTCTCCCGATGTGTCTTTGATAGCCTCGCTTCCTCTTCTTTGTCCAGATCAGACATAGATTTCAGTTGCTCTTCTGTCAGCATGTCCACAAAGTTCTGAGCTGGTTTTCTTGGAGATGAAGATGAGTTCTGTAGAGTGACTTGGGTGCCCAGTGCTTGAGGCTGGTTAGGGAAATAGGATTTGTTCGAGTGGGAGTATGAGGAAGGAAAGCGCGGGACAGGACTACGGTGGCGAGTGGCGCCGAAGTGAATATGAGATTGTGATGGGGGTGCGAGCCTGGGTGAGGACGGAGGAGTGGGGAGTGGGGTGGTAGTGGCAGCGGTATTGCTGGATGGCATCTTGGTGTTGTCTTTGCTCTGGTTCCTACTCGGCTGGTTGCTCTATTAAGGAGAGAGAAAGAGCAAAAAACCGAGAAGCTTTTTCAGGCCTGGTGTGAGCATTCAAAAGGCAATAGCACAGTGTATGGAGATAACACGCGTTTACAGTGTTTGCTTAGTCTCAGCTCTGGTTTCGTGAAAGTAATACCCGTGGTTCACGTTCTTTCATCATGCCCAAATTAATCCTTTTCTTTCTATTCGATGCTCTGCTTATCAACGTACTATCTCGTAGCTTATCAGCGCATCGTTTTCTACAGGGTCTAAGCACTTGAACTTTTGTCGGCTGTGCAACCAGCTTTCCTTCAAGCCCGTCACAAGATTAGCATTTCCTCTCCAGTAATCCTCTTTCGACCCATGTCCGTTCGTTCTCGATAACCAAACTACTCTTCGCCTACCTAACCGCCGCAGCAGTACCCCATGAGTCCATGCTATGAACCGAGTGAAGAGCAACACCAAGCCTCGTCTTTCTTTCGTTGGCGCTCTCTCGCGCAACTTTGTGATCATCACTTGAATACAATCCTCAATGACGATGAGGGTAGGCGAGACGCGGTAGATGCGCCAGCCACGCTCCTCAGCCTCGTCGATGAAGAATCCAGAATTCTTCGGGACTGTGATGGCGACAGGGCCGGAAGCGCCACATAGTGAACCATCGGCATAACCGATAGTCGTTTTGTAGAGCATGACGGAGAGACGCTGTGAGCTGGAGAAGGAGACGATGCGGTCACGCTCGAGCAACGGCGGTGCAGTTCGTGGATTTGGAAAGGCTTTCTGTCGAAATGAGAGATGTTCTTGCATTTTGAAAGTGCATTAAATTCTGGTAACTTACACCTCTGACCATGACATACTCGCTGTCGAGGAGTCGTTCCAACATCGTCTGCTGTATATCTACAGAAGCCGCTGCGATTCTCGCCTTCATGAACACCAACTCGAGGATGGCAATAGACCGAAACACCACGTAGTCTCTGAGTACTATCTTATCAGATGAACCCTTCAAGACTACTGCGACATAGATCAACGTGAAGAAGTTCACGAACGGAGTATCGGACCAGATGAAACGACCAGCCCTTCTCAGTGCCATGATCGGCATCACTAGGCTTCTCTCTCGGCAAGCCACCAATGCTGATGCGAAGAATGTCAAGCCGAATGTCGCTGCGATAAGAGTGTTGAGTACAGTGGCTGGTAGAAGTAGGTTCATCGCAATAGCACAGGCGAGGGAGATGATCAAGAGAATGAACCCAGTGTTGGTAAAGTACAGCTCTGCAAGCTCACCATCGTGATCTTTCGAAAAGACGGAAGTGTAGCCATCAAGCACGATAGATGTCTTGATTCCAGCCTTGTCCCTATGACGGATCGAGAGATGGTAGAGTACTGCGAAGCCATTGCTGATCTCCTTGAGAAAGACAGTGATACAAGAATGCAGCAGCAGTGCACTCCCGAAGTTGATCTCCTGCTTCCAAGGAACAGCTGACATGCTGTGAGAAGGTGTTCGAAGGGAGCTGTGACGTTGTGACAGGAGGTGAAATCACTCACGGGGCTGAGGAGTGACAGTATGCCTAACCACTGCTTGTATTGGCTGACATACGCCACTATTTCGCAAACGAAGACATTGTGGGTATTGATCGGATGTGTGGCTCAATTGGAGTATAGCCAGCCCCATGGCTTGCCTGAGTCTAACCTTTCTGAGCCGTTGTCGCTAAAGACAGACGAAGCGTTACAATTACAAAATAATTGTGGTCACTACGATAACGATGAAGAGACCAGTACTAATTTGAAAGCCTGGAGTACTAAACCCATTCTTTTCATTCTTTTATCAAGGCGCTAGAACGGCGTTGTTTATCGAGGTCATCTTTGGCTGAACTTACTGATGTGATTTGAACAACGGCATTTAGTACATGCTTCTTTAATACAACCAAGATGCAGCGGTGGGTGGACTCGAGAAGGCTTTCTAGAACCTTTCCACAACCTACTCAAATCATTCTCTAGACTATGAGAATTACGAGCAAATACCACCGTGTTAGTTAAGTCATTTCCTCGTCGATGACTGTAGATGTTACATTAGAGTTCAAGAGTGGAGTGGACAGACTGTTAACGTTATGTAGTCTGCAGTCTGATAGAAGATAGGATGAAGGAGAGAGTGGGTAGAAGAGTGGAGGGTAAGACGTTAATTGTTGTTCATGTAAGTATGCTCGACAGGAAACAAGTGAAAGGCAAAAAATTTCATCAATAAAAGGAGGATGTGTATCAAAAATTAATTGACCTTCCTCTTTCTCGCGGTCACCCTACGAAGCCGGAGTAATCGCTACATTGTCAACCTGGACCTCCTTCGCTACACCAGATGAACCTGAATAGGTAAACTCGATCCTCAGGATAGCGGTACTGGCAGTGGTACTGAAATACCCACCATTGATAGTTGCAACAGAGGTGAAAGAAGTGGCCGCGACCACACCACCAGCTAGAGCAACATCGTTGACATAGGCCACTGCAGAAATAGTACCGCTACTTGTTACGCGTCGCGCCTGGAAACCCACTTGATAAGTAGTTCCAGGGCACAGAGTGATGGCCTGGACAAGGCGTTGCGGCAGATTGTTGTTTCCGGCGTTGACCCTTGATCGAACAACGAACGAGCTCCCTGGAAGGCTCACTCGTTCCACGATCGCATTGTCGACAGTGAGGACACTCCATGTGCCAGATAGAGGAGTCTCAAAATCGCCGTTGACAACGGCATTGGCACTTGGAGAACATGAACCAGCACCAGCAGTGGACGTGGCAGTTGCTGTGACGGTGACTGTCGAAGCGGGAGCCGTTTCAGTAGTCGTTGCTAGGTCGCCAGAGAGGGTGACGGTCTCAGCTGAGAGAGTGACGGGAAGCGTGACAGTAGAATCCTCTCCAGGTAGGGTTACTGTCGTTGGAACTGTGACGGTCGAGGCTTCGCCGGGTACTGTGACCGTAGTGATTTCTCCCGGACCAGGAATTGTGAGGGTAGATGTTGTCTCTTCGCCAGGGAGCGTGGTTGGTACTGTTACAGTCGCGGCAGGAAGTGTGACAGTCGCAGCATCTCCAGGAATTGTGACGGTTGTGATTTCTCCAGCACCTGGAATCGTGAGAGTTGAGGTCTTGTCTTCGCCCGCAATTGTCACAGATACTGTTGCAGTTGATGGTGCTCCAGGTATCGTAACGGTGATGACTTCTCCTTCTCCGGGAACGGTCAGTGTAGACGTCTTTTCATCCCCAGGTACAGTGACGGTGATGACTTCCCCAGCACCAGGAACTGTGAGCGTTGAGGTCGACGGAGGAAGGGTCACCGTTGTCTTTTCTCCGGGAACCGTAACCGTGGTGACTTCTCCCTCTCCTGGAATCGTGATCGTTGTGGTAACCTTGTCACCAGGCAGCGTAACTGTAGTGATAGCACCAGAAACCGTGATAGCAGACTGAGATGCGGTCACAGTAACCGCAGAGCAAGAAGAAGTACCAACTACGGCGGAAGATGATCGCGGAGGTACGACGACGGAGGTCAAGGTTGACCCAGTGGCAGAGGAGGACGAGGCACCGTTACATGAGCCAAAACCTTTCTGGCAAGTAGTGGCGGCGCAGTATGAGTTTGTACTTCCACAGTAGCTATTGCAGCCCATTAGATTGTTTTGGTTGGTTCGGCACAGCCACTCTTACCTATACTGCGAGCAGCAATCACCGAAGCGCGAACCCGCGCAGGTTTGACCTCCATGTTGTGGACCACAGCGTCCATCCTCTGAAACCTTCGTTGTAGGAGCAGTTGTCGGTGTCTTACACTGTCCGTAATTTGCTTGACATCCAGTATTACAATGATCTGCTGTCGTGCCGCTTATGCTTGTTAGCGTGGGGGAGGAATACATACGGTATACAGCAGCGAACTTACCACCACGACTGCGATGAGCAACAGGACCCAAAACTTGACCCAGCACAGGTGAGGCCAAAGCTTGCGCCGCAACGGCCGTTCGTCGATACACGTTGAGCATCTACGATGCTGGCAAGTAGAGATGTTACGATGAGCACCGGAAGGGACAACATGACTGCAACTGAAACGACAGACTTCTAAAGGAAGGACTAAGCAAATGTATGAAGTCGGACTAAGCTCACCGCACCGAAGCTGGTGATAGCCCTTCCTTATATCAATCATGAGGCTGTTGCATGGGTTGTGCAAATACTGGGGTAGACGAGAAGCTAAGGAAATTGACGGCGGTATGAAATGCTTTTTGTACTATTTGGGCCTGCTTGTCCCATAACGGTCAGGTAAGGTCTCTCCAGGGGTCTGGATCTAGTAAGAAGCATCGGCTGAACCGAAATTACTGACACAGTATACATCAGGGGATCGACCCGTAGACCTGTTGTTCGGAAGATATACAGCAAGGATTGCTGATGGTTGCGCCACGTCTTTTTCGTAAGTACCTAGGTAGATAGCCTCGGCCAGGAGAACCACGAAGGATAAGAACGTTGGAAATGTCCCTCTTGCAGTACCTATACGAGCTTTGTGAGCACAAGAACGAGACATTAAGGGGTGATGTGGCCGTTGTTCAGCCTTGAAAAGCTAGTCACCATGGCGCCATCGTACCTAGCGTGAGTTCTAGACTGCTTAGCACCTACCACCACAACAGCCACCACGTGTATTGGAGAGCGATGCGTCTAAATTGACTCGCAAGCGACGCATTCCTGACTAAATGGTTGGATACTGGACTTCTAGTCAAGCGATGTGGAAGAACCATTTTGACTCTGAATAAGAGCATATAACCCATACTCCATTGGAACAACCGAGATTCAGAGTACAGCTTCCGCATCACAATCACCTTGCTTGGTCGATGCTAGTCTGCACACTGCCGATTTCTCTGTATTTGTCTGACTCTTTACGCTCGCATGTCTGGATACACAGGATGGGTACCTTTGTTGCCAGCAAGGTAAGCTCAAAGGAACTCCGTGCGCGGTTCTGCAGCTCGGGCGGACAGCTCTTGGAAACTTTTGACACGATGCACAGTGTGACTGGAGATATTATTCAGTATCGAAGAGTCCGTGTTTGCAGCCTAGTTTTGAACTGGGGATCGGGATCGGTGCGTCGAACAGGTCGCAAGCTAGGGAGGCTGATGATGATGGAGGGCTCTCAGGCGCGCGTTTAGACCATTCGGCCAGCTGATATCAGTGTGTGGGTCAAAGAGAAAGCAACATTGACAGTGTTACCTATATGCTTCTGTTGCTCATGGTGTAGTTGGCTTCGCCCAGTCCGATTGATGACTTTGGTTTCGCCCGCAATTCTGGTAGGTTAGTGAGATACCGCTCCGGAGGGCTACGTGTATTAGCTGTTTTTTTCACCTGCTTGAGCGATCCGCTGTGAATGTCTCTGATTAGTGAAAATCTTGGAGGATGTAGAACTATCGGTGTACTTCAGGATTGTCGATCGCCATTGCTTGGTGCAAAGTTTGGCATCACCAGCTTGCCGTGCGAGAATGCTGTTTTGGTGGACTCGCAATGCTTCACAGTAACGGTATCGCTAAGGCGCGCAAGAAGCAATAGAACAACCTTACATCGCAAAGAGATCAATAGTTAGCAGGTCGTGTCTGCTGCTTGTTACTAGCGCTGGGTACAGAGGGTTTCTTTCAGTGCTGCTTTGGAATGCATAGAGTGCTGAGCTTGTCTTATGTCTGATTACAGATATCTTTAGTTAACGCGAGATTCCTTCACTGATTAGCAAGAGTGTTCTTCCCCAGTCTCTATTGTTGGCGGCAGAAGGCTTCTGACAATCGCTCACTGTTTTGTAGCCAAGGAGCAAATTACCAATGCAGAGCGTCGTATTGCATGCAAATCTCTGAATGTGGTATCTTCGAGCCTCCGGACGAAAATGATGACTGTGTTATGAGAGTCGAGGAAACTGATCATGCGGGCCGAAACCGTCGTCCACGGCTGTTACCGCAACCAAGGCTAGGCAACGTAATCACACATATAGGCCCCTCAGATACTGTATGTGCCGAACGACGATCAATCGGGATATTTGAAAGAAAGTTGCGAAGTCCGTCTGAGTCGGAGAGTATATCTCTGCGCCATGCGGTTGCTCACGTCCGTATGAACGTGCCGTACATGATGGGGCCGGGTGTCCCCAGACACGCCTGATTATTTCTCTTTGGCCGTGTGAATGTCGTGTAGCCAACAACAGTTACCCTAGTAAGACCAACACA
>Ga0265797_10007264_pt1 | contig 15256 bp, 16 predicted proteins | sample P2T30metagenome_FD_192433 | JGI IMG/M metagenome (GOLD analysis project Ga0265797, IMG submission 192433) | Plant litter microbial communities from East Loma Ridge, Irvine, California - P2 T30 | ecosystem: Environmental > Terrestrial > Plant litter > Unclassified | place: USA: California... | reverse complement strand
CGCGCCGGCGCAGAAGTAGTGCCCGTCGTCGAGGCAGCGGCGCGTGGTGCCGAGGTGGTAGATGCGGGCGCATTGGTGGCATTGCCAGAGCCATTTGAGGGGTTCTTGGGGTGGTGGGGGGAGGGAAAGGGGGACTTTTGAGGTGGAAGTGGTGGGTTTGGTTGGTGGGCGGGATGAGGTGGAGATGGGGATTTGGGGTGTGAAGGGCGAGGGGGGAAGGGCGAGGTGAGAGGAGCGGAAGGGGGTGGGTGTGGGTGATAGGGACAGTGTTGATCGCATGCTGATCCCCTATTTTTCTGAGTTTGATATGGTCTGGCGCTTTTTGATGGCTTGCAATGCGTCCAAGTATGGTTGTGGCAGTAGTATATGCTTCCACAGACGAAATCCGGTTTCGCCCTTTCGTTTGTACAGAATCGTCTAGTCTGTCAATGTCGAAGTAAAGAACGTCGGTAGTCACTCCAGGTGAGTGTATGAAGAAAAAGCACAAAGCTCTAGAAAGACGATGACAGAACGAGAGAGGAAAGCAGCAGAAGGGGGAAAGGTGAGATCTCGTGAGCGCTGCCAATACTATTCAACACAATGCCTATCCAATTCATAATCTTACAATCATATCAAATCCTCGGCGTTCGCTTACTCACGTGGCACTCTTTGTCTGCGCACGTTGCTCTGTACATATCAGGTCTTTGTTCAATTCTCGTGGCAAGACGGGCGGTTCGCTTCGCTTCCATGGCTCCTTTGTTCGGGGTTGCGAAAATTTGGAATCAATGTCATGTTTTATCAATGTTATGTCATTTTGATGTATGACAGGTGGCTGATGCGTTGATTGAAGGGGTTCACATCGCCGAATTGTGTCGTGGCAACGTTGGAGCGGCCGGGTTGTCGACTGAGTGATAGTGATGAGGCCATATGAGGAAAGATTTTGCAGTTGTCAGGCAACAAATAGGCGAAGCTCCTTCCTTTACATGGGTGAGGTCACCAGCAGATAACACTGCCACGGAGCCAGGCCAGATCAGCTCATGTACCCGAGGATCCGGTCGAACTCATGGAAGCCATGGAAGCACTCGTTTAGTCTTTGTTCTCTCACACGCGACGGAGCACAGTCCGCTTGAGCACGCGCAACCACAAAGAAGCACCATCTCAATGCGTCACAACCTTCAAAGCCTGCAACATCAGACCGAACATCAAGCCCCGACTGACTTCAGGAAGCTGCAGACAATCGAAAATCCGTCCAAGCGCTTCGCTGCTCGCCGCCGCACCCATAACACTCGACAAAGCCGTCGGCATACCTTGCGAGACCAGCAATTTGCGAGCTTGGATCCGCAGCTCGTCCTTTTCGACCGCGGTCTTCTCGGGATAGTCGCGCTCCCAGGCTTTGGTCTCCTCCTCCGTGGGCAAGGCGTTTTCGCGGAGCTTGTAGATGTGGCCGGCGATGCCGGTGTCCGAGAGGTTGTTGTCGAGGGTGGATTCCTGCAGCATCTCGCGGATGCTCTCGAGCTGCGGGTTGCCGGGGCGGAGGAGGTAGGTCTTTGCGGCGGCGAGCAAGGTTCTGCGGAATTGCCAGGCGGAACTCAGAGTGTACAGTTCGTTCACGACGGCGACTACAGAGGGTGTTAGTATCATAACGACGACATTGAGGAGCAGCGAGCTTACACATGAGTTCTACGGCGACGGATGTCTCTTCCTCTGTCAATGGCGCTTTGCGTCTAGGCGAAGGCTTGGAAGCGGGTTTCGCCTGGGCTGGATTCGCATCTTTCTCGTCTTCACCAGTCTCGCGATCCAGCTTGGAGCGTCTAGTGTCCGTGCTGATCCTCGCGAATTGAGTGGGCGATCCGTAGTCGTCTGGAATGTCAGAAGGAGGAGGCGGCAGTACGAATGCTTCGTCAAGGGCAGCCATGGGTTCGGGCTCAACAGCTGCTGGTGTTGGTGGTGAAAAGGCTCCGGGAATAGGCTCCGGCGGGCGGCTTGTCATATCAGCGTCGGATGGACGCGGTGAGGCGACGCCCTCTGATTGCTCTGAGCTCTCGAAGAAACCCGAGCTCTCTTTGCGCTCCAGTGCCGCGGCAGGGAACGATGACAACGACTCGTGACTTTCTCGGGTAACACTGGTGTGAGCCCACGAGCTGTCTGAGCTAACCGACTGCGCAACACTTGAGTTGCTCTGCATGCCAGTAGGTGGTGTACTCGTGCTTGTCCTGCCAGTGCTGGACCTACTAGGACTCGCTTGGATCGAGTTGGTTCTTTTGCCACCAACGAGCCCAGCAACTCCACCGAAGAAGGCTTTACCACCGCCAGCGACATTGCCCGCAACTTCCTTTGGAGCCTTGGCGAGAACGTCGATCATGTTTCCACCGAGTTTGCCAAAGGCCTCCGGTGTAGGCCAAGCGAATTTCCCGCGCTCGCCTGGCGACTTGGACAAAGCTTGTTCCTTTTCAAGGAATCGCTTCATGCCTTCAGACTCGCTCAACGACTGGAACTTCATTGCGGTCTGTAGGTAACGCTCAAGTTGCTCACGCAGCACAGGCTTGGTATTGCCTCGCCATTTCGGTAGTTCTGAATATGTATCTGTGAACTTGGCGCCGGTGATGACGCTAATCCTGCGCAGAACTTCGTGCAGGACCTCGAAATCTCCATATTTACGTGCGATCATCCAGCCAGGGAAGGATGAATTTGACGGTTCCACCTGGATCATATAGTCGACCGTCGGCTTGCTCTTCATAATATTCTTCTCGCCTGGCACTGAGTCGTCGAAGAGAGAGATGATGGCGTTGAAAAGTGTTAGTTGAGGTGCCTCGACACGTGCATCGACACGCGGTGTGCTAGGCTCTTCATTGGCAAGTGCTGCAGGTTGTTGATTTGGCACAAGCTGATCAAAGCTTAGGAACGGCTTAGATGCGGGCGTTGTAGGACTAACACTCTGTCCCGAAGCATTCATCGCGGCACTTCCAGCCTCGTCTGCCCATGCTGATACCTCGGCCTCTTGACGATCGCGATCGCTGTCGCTTGAAGTCGGCGTAGGGGCACCGTGTGTCGTGGCAGCATCCGAAAGGTCTTCGCTGCTGGTGAGTGCGACCGGCTTGTCGGATCCTTGCTGCGCTCTTAATCGGTCCTCTTCGATCATAAGCTGCGTCAGCCGTCTAGCTTCCTTCATAGCTTCATCCATCGCATCTTCCGATCTGCTGAAGTCCCTCTTATGCGAAGAGGGCAAGCCGTGCTCCTTGCGATTGCTCTCAATCTGCTCCACAGTCTGTTTTGGTTTCGTTTGATCGCCGCGATTTGGATTGCTCTGCGGCTGTTTAGTGTCTGAACGCCCTTCGACTCCGGCATCAACAATATCCATGACACTCTTTGTTGTCTCTGACGCTTCCAAGCCGTACACAATCCATTCGTTGATCCATTCCGGCCTTGAGCACAACTCGATGGTTGATCCGAGGACAAGCTTGGATAGAACCTGTTTGAGGAAAGCATGCGTCGGGTGGAAATCATATGCTTTCGGGTCGAGATAGGCTTTCAAGATGTCTTCAGCGACCATGTCAAGTCTGTGTTCTTGCTGTCGCTTATCCAGGACGTGCGCCAGACTGCTGTCGGGTTTCAGGTGCAAGTAATAGGCAATTGCTTCGTCTGCAGGTACTGTGGGAGAGGCATTAAGTGCCGTTGCCAGTTCATTGAGGAAGACGATCATCAGACTGCTGGTGTTCGTGATCGTATCAAGCAGTACGTCGGCCGGTCGCTTTCGTTCCAGGTGTCCTGACAGGGAGAGAATGAATGCAACAAGGGTGTGTTTGCAAGAAGCCGGGAACGTTTCCTCCCCGGGTATCTGCGGACTGTACCAGTAATGTACATAATCTTTGATGACGGCGTCCGTGAACGTCTCCAAAGCAGCGGCCGTCTCAGGCTCGAAGCGTGAGAAATCCAGCTGGTGTGTCGCATTGGCCTTTGCTTCCTCCCTCTCATCTTCCGCGGTTTCCGCCGAGACTCTCAAGTCCAGTAGGCGCCGTGCCAGCTCCAGGCCTGTTTCCTTCTTCCGCTGTTGGTCCAATCTCTTTGTTGCCTCGTCGCGGTCGTCATTCCTGATCCCTTCCCAGGTCGCATGAAGTACAACTCCGCCGGCGACACCAATAATGACCAAGCCTACGCGGCCGAAGATATAGTAAGTCGATGCGCCGAGTCCAGCAAGACAAGCTCCCAGAGCTTCGTTGCTGGCATGCGCGAGGAAGTGCAGCGCTCGATCGGTGAAGATCTGTAGAACGCTTGTCTGGCCATTTGAACCGGTGGTCTTGACCTCTGTCGGCCGCTGTGCGTCGTCTACGGATGTCTGGATCTTAGTGTCGACGTCGCTGACGGGCTGGCTTTGGCCGGCAGTGACGTCCTCCTGGGTACGGTCGTCCATGTTGGATGGTGTTCGGTCTCAGGTTGATTGACACGGGCAGGCCATTATGCTCGGCAAGCGTTGGCGTCCGTACTTTGCAATACGATAAGAGTGGTCCTAGCTTCTATTGAATAGGGAGAGGAGGGTCGAATGCGTATGTTCCTCCTCGTCCGGCTTGTAGACGCCAGCTGCGTTATCCTGCCCCAGATGAGATCGGCGCTAGAAGCACAAAGGCTGGCCTTGGCACGTGCTCGCGCCACTACAACCCATTGACTCACGTATATGAGTTGACAGAGCAAAATAACAAATCTGCACAATCGTCTGGAAAAGACAAAAAAATTCCAAGGAAAGAAAAGAAAAAAGACAGCTCATCACAATTGCCCTCGAGGTTCACACATCCACCAACATGGCCGAGCAAACCCCCCAAGAAAAACTCAAGCTCATCACCAGCAACCTCCAAGAAGTCCTCAACCCGGAAATCATCGAAGAAATCCTAAACAAAAATGAACGTCCTCTCAAGATCTACTGGGGTACCGCCACCACCGGCAAGCCTCACTGCGGTTACTTCGTGCCCATGCTGAAAATCGCCGAGTTCCTCGCCGCCGGCTGCGAAGTCACCGTCCTGCTCGCCGACGTCCACGGCTTCCTCGACAACCTCAAAGCCCCCATCGAGCTCGTCCGCGAGCGCGTGGGCTACTACCGCTATGCCATCACCGAAGTCCTGCGCGCCGTCAACGTCGACGTCTCGCGCCTGAAGTTCGTCACGGGTTCCGACTACCAGACCCGCGGCGGCAACACCAACGACCCTTTCTCCGGCTACCCCTTCGACCTCCTGCGCCTGTCGACGTCCGTCTCCGGCCACGATGCCACCAAAGCCGGCTCCGAAGTCGTCAAGCAAGTCGAAGCCCCGCCCCTCTCCTCGCAAATCTACCCCGTCATGCAAGCCCTCGACGAAGAGTACCTGGGCGTCGACGCACAGTTCGGCGGCGTCGACCAGCGCAAAATCTTCACCCTGGCCGTCGAGTGCCTCCCGCGCATCGGCTACCGCAAGCGCGCCCACCTCATGAACCCGCTCATCCCGGGCCTGCAAGAAGGCGGCAAGATGAGCAGCTCCGACCCAGACTCCAAAATCGACCTCCTCGACGCCCCCGAGATCGTCAAGAAGAAGCTGAAAAAAGCCTTCTGCCCGCCCAAGCAAGTCGCCGGCAACGGCGTCATCTCCTTCGTCGAGTACGTCCTGCTGCCCGCCTCCGCGCTCAAGAACACCGAAAACCCCGGCCAGCCTCGCTTCGTCGTCACCCGCCGCGACGCCGAACCCCTCGTCTACACTTCCATCGAGAAGATCAAGGAAGACTACCTGGCGGACATCCTGCAGCCGCAAGCGCTCAAGCCGGCCGTCACAGACGCCCTGCTCGAGATTCTGGCGCCGATCAAGAAGGTCTTCGACGAGACCAAGGAGTGGCAGGAGATTGAGAAGAGGGCCTACCCGCCCCCTCCCGCGCCGGAGAAGAAGGCCAAGAAGGTGAAGAACCTTGGTTCGAGGTTCCCTGGTGGTAAGGGCGGTGCCGCTGCGCCTGCGGAAGTCGAGGCGAAGCCTGATGGGCACCTTGAGGGCAAGGACGCGGAGGCGATTGCTATTGGTAGATCGAAGGAGGAGGCCACTTCTTAAAAGAAAGCTTTGGTCGAAATGTGACGATTAACGGTGATGAATGGAGGTGAAGCATATTGAAAGAAGATAGATGAGTGGAAAGGAAGCTTGTGAATTGCTTTACTTTTGCCTGATTCTAAAGGAAAAAAAAGTGCCAAAGAAAATAAGCTAAAACATAACATTACACCGACTCTCGATGCGTTGCTGCTGCTTCACTCTTGCTGTGCTTGCTTTGCTTCCAAACAGAAATTGCCCAGTCGGATATTCGCTCGTATTATGTTCGTAAGATGCCAGCTGAAAACCCTCCCCATGCGATGTTGTGTGTATGTTCTGATGCCCATATAAACTCCAATACGAAAAAAGAAAGAAGAAAACCAGACAAGCCCTGTTCCGTTGCACCACTGGGAAAAAAAGCCCTGCTCACCAAAAATCCATGGAGAGGAAAGGAAAGGAAATACGAAAGCGACCAAATGAAACTTCAGCTCAAACTCCCCACACTCACTGCGTCAAAAACAGCTTCTTCTTCCTCACCATCATCTCAAAGCACATCTGCACAACGCCATTCGACTGCTTCGACCTCGAGTGGTAAGTGCTATGCGGCGCCCACACGGGGTGCTTAACGAACATAACATCGTCCGCGCGCACCCGCGTCAGCAAGTCCAAAAAGTGATCGTTCGGGTAGTACACATCCAGCGTCTTGCGGCCCTGGAAATTCATGTAGAACCTCTCCAGCGTGCCGTGCGTCGCCAGGTGCCGCAGCACGGAGTGCAGGTTCTCGTCGTGCACGAAGCGGCGCTCTTCGGCGTTGTGCATTTGCGGGTTCAGCGAGGGCTGCGCGTCCTCGAAGAGCATGGTGACGTGGCGGATGTAGGAGGTGTTGCTAGCGCCGATCATCTTGAGGAACTTGCGCACGGGTTTGAAGCCCAGCTCGCCCCAGTCGGCGGCCCAGATGGAGCCGCAGCGGCGGGATTGGCGCTGGAAGAAGAATTCGTTCTCAGAGTAGAGGATGCTGCGGCCTTCGTCGTAGACTTGGCGGCAGGTGCGTAGGAAGGCGGAGGAGCGTTGGAAGTTCTTGTTGGGGGCGCCGAAGTCAAATCGGGCGGGCGAGACAAAAGCGAGGCGGTAGACTTCGTTGCGGAGCTCTGCTGGGAGGTCAAGGAAACCTGCACGGGTTGGGCGAGAGGAGGTGCGGCCTGACGGGCTGGCGGAGTTTGCTTTCGAGTGGCGACCTGTTGTCTTTGCTCGCTTGGGTGATGGGAGTGCTAGGGTGGAATTGGTTGGTGCGGTGAGTTGTTGGTTCAGGTATGAGTTGAGGTCGATGTTCAGGACGACTTGGCGTTCGGGCCCGGCAGGGACGTTCAGAGTAAGCTGGATGGGAGCCATTGGTGCCATTGGCTCTATTGACTGTGCAGGGCGGTGACGCAGGGCGGCGGCATTACCATAGTCTGACAGCATGGCGTCTCCTTCCGAATCTGACATGGAGGCCTCAGACATGGGTGGCGAAGGCGAGCGTTTACGTTTCCGTGACTTGACGACGACGATACCTTCGTCGTCGGTGGTGACATCCTGTTCTGGGTCGCTGTGTTCTGAGTCGTCCTCACTAATGGCGACGGCAGAGTCGACGAAGGGTGATGCAGTCTTGCCGGCACTGCGGCGGATTGGACGGCCGGTCTTGGAGTTGTATGAGACTGCAGCAGGCTGAGGTTGGGGTTGAGATTGGGGTTGAGATTGGGCGGGCTTGGAACCGGCGAGGGATTGAGGTCTTGCGGGCCTGGCCATGTCGACGACGATGGTGTGGGGTGTGGGGTGGCGAGGCACAGAGGGTGTGTATCCTCGAGGTATGGTATAGAGGTGGTGAGGTGGAGGATGAGAGATGAAGACGACGACGACGACGATACCGGATGACGGAAGACGGAAGAGTGCGAGAGGAGTGATGAGCGAAAGGATTCACAAAGGCAAGGCAAGGAAAGGAAGGTGACCTCGCACGCACAAGCACAAGCGTATACGACCCAAGAAAGGGCAAGGCAGTGTGAACCTAAGCAGAAGGATGACGGCAGGCACGGCGGGCAAGGTCTTGTCGACCAGGAGGATAGTCGACTAAGTTAGAGGCAACTCTGAAGCGTGGGCCTCGCGTGAGCGGCAGGGCCAGAAAGGTAATAATGCAGAGGAAGAGCGGTACTAAGCTCACGACCAGACTACAGCTACTGCAGTACTGCTGCTTCTGGAGTGTGCAGAGCGTGAAGCACGCCGGCCTAGCGCACTAGGGTGCCACGAGGCTGGAGGCTGCCGACCGAGGGTGAGTAGTGTGCGGTGCAGTGCGTGCGCAAGGGCACAAAAGGCGGTTGATTAAGGATGGGCGGAGTTGTGCTGGAAGAGCGTGCACGATAATGCCCGTCTGCTATGGGGCGCTACAATGGTCTGCCTCGACACTACCCAACTTACACGCCCGGCTGAATCTTCAGCATGGCACGAGACGAGCGACGACGACGCATGCCTAGCCCTGAATTTTCACACTGCAGAGGCTAACTTGCAATAAAGACAAGCATCTTCGGAGGTACCTTGCATTTAGGTACTCACATGCCGGGCTTATGGGAGCGCGAGCGCGCGAGACGCCGAACAACAACCTTGACACGGCGGCCGTGCCGCGAGCTAATCGCTGACAATCTACACCACAGCATCATCACCGCCTTGGACTCGAATCGCCAAGTGTGCGGTGTGGGAGTCAGTTGCGAGTAGTACATACACAGCGGTGCTGCAAACCATTGATCCTGCAATCCTGCGAATCTTCCGTGCGGCTTCCATGAGAGATGTGTGCACGAAATATAGCCGTGAGTAAAAAAGGTAGAGACAAGGTGTAAAATGCAAAAACAAAGCAGTGCCGTCACAACACATACTGTACACACAACAAACAGTCCATTCAGAGGATTTCACATTGCCCTTCGTAAAGGTGGTGAGTGGGCTCAGGACATGGCAGCACCATCCGCGCCACCCAGCCGTGAGGCCAGGCGGGCGAAACTCTCTGCCGTAGAAGCCGTCTCATCGTTATGGGTTTAGTTGTGTAAGGAAAGGAAAAGAAGATGATCAGGAGGCGGACGCTGGGGGAGAAATAGTGCGGCGAGCGAGAGACAAGCTGTCCCGAGCGCCGCACATGCATGCAATCACCAACGCTGACGCAAGAGCCATGCACAACATGACTCAGGTCGCCAATGATGATGGTGATTTCTAAGAATTGTGAAAAGTGAAGCTAGACCCCTCATTATTAGTATTAGCAGTGACCAGACTTTACTGCAGGCGAGGTGAGAAATTCTAAGCAGAATTCTAAGAATGGCTCTCTGCCTCTGCCTATATCTGGACGACGACCGTTGGATGTGCTGAAACAACTCCCACGAACTACCACTCCTTGCCATCTCCTCGGAGTCCATTGCGCCTCGTTGTTTGGCTCGTGGCCCTGAGACATGCGATTTGCACGTGCTCGCTCGACCCCATCCACGCTTCCAGACAGACTTCCGACGCTATAGACTTCACGACAGACTTCCGACGTCGCCATAGACTTCACGATAGACTTCCGACGTCGCCAGCCTAACACCGACGCCTGACCCATCCCACCAGCCAGCCCGCCAAACCTTTGCGCTTGGAAGCCCGTCTCCGACACAGCAGCGACACAGACACAGACACCACCCGCCAAGCACAAACAATGGGTTCCCGATATGGCACCATCATCATGGGCCCTGCCGGCGCCGGCAAGACCACCTTCTGCTCGAGTCTGATCCAACATCTGAAGAGCAACCGCCGCTCTTGCTTCTACATCAACCTCGACCCCGCCGCCGAAGAATTCGCATTTGAGCCCGATGTCGACATCAAAGACCTCATCACCCTCGAAGATGTCATGGAGGAGCTACACCTGGGCCCGAACGGTGGTTTGATCTACTGCTTCGAGTTCCTGCTTGAAAACATCGACTTCCTCACCGACCCGCTAGAAGAAGTCTCCAACGAGTACCTCATTATCATTGACATGCCCGGACAAATCGAACTCTACAGCCATGTGCCCGTCGTGCCCAATCTCCTCAAAGCGCTCACCCGCGGCAGTCTCAACATCAGCATGTGCGCAGCCTACCTCCTCGAAGCCACCTTCATCATCGATCGCGCCAAGTTCTTCTCCGGCACATTGAGCGCCATGAGTGCCATGCTCATGCTCGAACTCCCTCACGTAAACATCTTGAGCAAAATGGACCTGGTCAAGGGACAAGTCGCAAGGAAAGACCTGAAGCGCTTCATTGAAGCAGACATCAGTCTTATGCAAGATGCGCCTGAGAGCGGTCTGTCATACGACCACAAAGAGAAGTTCGAGGCAGGAGACCAAGAGGACATCACAGCTGGCAAGAACTTTGCAAACCTGAACCGTGCGGTTGGAGATCTTATCGATCAGTTCAGTCTCGTGTCGTTCCTCAGACTGGACGCACAGGATGAGGATAGCGTCGGTGCCATCCTTAGCTACATCGATGATGCGATCCAGTTCCACGAGTCGCAAGAGCCGAAGGAGCCTAATGACGAAGCCGGAGAAGACCTGGAAATGGACGGATGAGAAGTACAAGGAAATCTTGGAAATCCGTCCAATTCTTGTGGGAGTACCTCTTGATTCGGGCAATGCCATGTATGGTCATACAGGGTGCCAGCGCAGCATCACATGTATCACGACCGCGCGTCAGACGCTGCCCGTCGTACGTACAGTGCGCCACGCGCTTGTCAAAAACTTGTCATGTTGAGACAGTGCTACCGAAGCTGCCAGGTACTTTGGACGCACCGCCAATGTACAAAATCGTCGAGAGCAATTGCGGCTACGGCTGAAGCCTCGACCATCAACGACCAGACGATTGCCGCGTTGCAAACCCCTCTGCCTAACACGCTCCATACAGGCGCAAAACAAACGAGTCTCGCCGCATAGCATATAGAGTAGAGAGTCGCTCGAGTCATTCACGATACCCCACAACCAAAAAAAAATCAAATGTCACAAATGTCACAAAGTCACACTCGAGCACGTCACCTGTTTTCTCACCGTAACACATCTCACAAGCAACACAGCATCACGATCGTGCATTTCTGACTCGACGCATCGGATAACATGCTCAATACGGGCATCTAGCCGCTCCCAGTGTTCAAGGTACTCCCTTCTGTGTTTGCGAAGCGAGGCACCAGCGACCAAAATCCAAAGAACGCCCAAATTCATTAACATGCAACAAGCCCTCCCCGTCTCGCCTCCCACTTCAAAACAAAGTGGCGTCTGAAGCCCCAAATAATCCCCCGCCCACCTCACTTCTTCCTCTGTTCAATAAAATCATAATAAACAACAACCATTCTACCAGAAACCCACATGAATATATCCATCTACCTAACCCCCGAAAACCCACCCTCACTCCCCACCCTCACTCAGCAGGTTTGTTGACCCCACACCGCTTCAGGCACGACTCCGGGCCCCAGTTCGAGCCCGTGCCAACGGGCGGGATTTTGCTCTTGACGGCTTCGCTCGCGAGGTCCTGGCCGAAAGCTGCGTTGACGAGGTCGAAGGGGAAGCCTGAGGTGAAGACTTGTCCCATGTTCAAAGTTCCGGCGTCGTCGGAGTCGAGGGCTGAGACGAGCTGGGCGTTGTCGCAGCCTGTTTTGTTTCGATGTGTTAGTTGTCTCGTGATGTGGAGTGACTGGGCAAGATCAAGATAAGATCAAGACAACAACAACGTACCAGTGTTCATCATCATGTGCATCGAGCCGTGCGGGAAAACCGTCCCGTGGCCTGGCGTGAGCACTTGTGTCACCAATCTTGCGCCGTTCTCCTCGTACATGTACGTCGTCGTGTTGCCGTGCACGGCGACGACGTAGTTTGTAGCGCGAGGGTGCAGGTGCGGTGGCAGCATGGAGCAGGGTCCTAGGTTGAGGATTGCCACTGGCGGTGTCTCGTGTTAGTGGATTTGTGATCGAGAGCGGGATTATAAGTATGGGTTGGAGGGCCCTGGGGCGAGCATCTCCGGTCTGGAGGGGGACTACTCACAGGTCATGCCGTTCCCTTTCGCTGCTGGGAAGGTAGCGGCGTTCATGTTGACGACGCCTCCGGGGGCGAAGTTGTAGTTCTTCTGCACGGTGAAGTCGAAGTGCCAGTCTTTGGCGTCGTCCGGGAGGAGAGCGAGGCGGTCGAGTTGGCTGTTGGCTGTGATGAGTTTGGAGATGAGGTCGGGGTTTGACGTCACGTCAACGGCGGAGGCGAGGAGCGAGAGAGTAGTTGCTAGGAGGACGTAGAGCATTGTAACTGTGTGATTGTGAGGATTGCTTCGATGGTTTCTGTGTGATCCAAGAGGATCTCCAGGAAGTTGGGAAGGACCTTGGTCGAATATGTGGTGATCGAGCACGAGGCCCTGTGATAGAATGACTGCCGGTGGCGAAGGAGTAAGATGGGGTACAAGGTTGGTATGCAACTAAACGATCACTGGCTAAGTCAGATCGGAAGGATTTGGAGGAAGTCTGAACGAGTATTGGTAATGGTATCTGTGCTTGGGTATCGACCCGAGTTTCTGGGGACCGGGAGACTCTCATTTATATCGAGTTTGAGCGACTTTCGTGGTCCAGATCCGTGGATACCACTTTCTTTGAGATGTTCTGAGCTAGATCTGATCGAGGTATTGCACTTTCCGGTCGTCAACGAACGAGCTGTCGACCATCCATCTCCGGCGGCGGTCGTCCGGAAGAGGGAGGTTGGCACAGAGGGTCCTTGGTAGCATTTGGCTTGAAGGAAGCGAGATGGTAGCATGAGTGCGGTGGTACACCTTGCCCCGGGGTGAACGGATCTTGCGTGGTTTGTTGACGATGGTTGCGGCTATGTCTACACGTGTGCGCGCTGGTTGGGGAGATCATGACATGGAGGCTTGAAGGATTCCTTGTCACGAGTTCGCGTTGGTAGCAAGCGACCCAGGACCCAGGTTGAGAGAGCGAAGTCCTTGCACGGATCTGTGGGATCGGATCCGTGATCGTTTTGTGCGATCAGTGATGGATTCTGTTGATGTTTCAACCTCTCTATTTCGGTTTTGCCTTCTTGTCGCCGCAATATCGGAGCTAACAACAACGAGATGTGCGAGACGGTCAAGCTCGATTTCCTGCGGCCCAGATAAAGTGTTGGTGGCGCTTTGAGACCAGTGGTATCAAGACTTGAGAGTGCAGCCCTGCTGAGTACCGGCGTCAAACCCAGCCTTGAGACGACATCTGATGGCACGAGGGTCCCAGCCACCAGCGCATGGCGTCTCACCATATACGACGATGAATGATCGACAGGTGGAGGCGTCAAGAGCATTCCAAGATCGCTGCTAGCATTGCAACGCTGCGGCGGAAATCCAACAAGATTGTACACACCTCCGTGATGTCGTCTCACGCATCAAGCGAATACTCAGCGCGAAGGATCATTCGCTGTCAATGCAGGAACGCGCAAACAAAGACTTTCGGTGCCACGAGATGCGCCTCAGCTACGAGATTCCTGAGGCTGAGACGGCTTGCCGTCATCTGTAGACACTCCGAGATCTGGTTTATCCACAGATGATCCAATCAGTATATCCCTCCGAACAAAGAGCCAACGTAGCATTTGACTCCCTTGCATGTCGGTACGGCAGCCATATCCTTCCATCCAGCCTGACAGCAAACGCGAATCCAGATACTGGCTCAGGAAGTACTGTAATAGCTTCCAATACAATGCGCGATTATTATCATGGCCTCACACGACCAACCCGAGCCATCATGGCCGCGTTGTGGCACGTGTCTATGCAAGGAAGTGATTTTTCGGAGGCAAATCTTGGGAAAGCTGATCAAGTGTGCCAATGGTGTGCGGCGTGTCGCGCTGCCTTGTCTGCTGTCGCGTGTGGATAGGGACGAAGGAACCTGATGATCGAGATCTGGTCGAATGCATCGCATTTCGATTTTGCGAGGTCTTAAACGCGATCATAAGGTGAATTACTGCGTGCAGAAGCAATGTTACTCGGACCCCAGTTGTCTCCACGCATACCCTTCGAGGCATTGCTGAGTTCTCGTTCTCCTGCAATGTCGGACCGTACGCTCACTTCGTGAGCGACGACGATGCTACCGCAGTCTTTGGAGATAGGCTTTTCGGGATTGCTCGTGGGCAATATGTGCTCGTCACTGGCCCACGCGGAGCCGTTCGGGGCAGAGAGCGGGTGCGTGTGCGTGTGCGTGTGCGTGTGCGTTCTCCTGGTGGTGCCTTTCCGGACCTCTATCCCAGCACCGTCTTGCAATGGATAGCTTTGCGATCTCGATTTGCTCTTGATGCTCAGGAGAGTACCGAGACCGATGGCTTTGGCCAGTTGTCGGAGCAGAGGGTGGATGATGGGTAAATTGGTGACAACGATGGCGACGAAGGACTCGCGGCAAGCCCATGAGCTGCCGCTGACAGCGCCATCTGGGCCAGACTAAAAGGATAGTCAGCATGAGCCTACGACGAGGTGATAGAAGACTTGCAGTAAGGATCGTGACTGCACGAATTGTGCTTGCCAGAATGATGAACACAGCACCACTGAAAAGCAGCATCAAGGTCAATCTGCGCCTCAGTGAGATGTTCACACCCCATAGCAACTGTCGATTGTTAGCAACATGATAGCTCTCCTCGTGTGGTTGCACTCCACAAGCCTCGTACCGGCAATGGTATTGATAAAAGATACAGGTCGATGGCGACGTTCGTGACCAGAACTACCAGCACATAGACCGGTGAGTTGGTCGCCTGGCATAGCTGACCGGGATCAGGACTCACTTGCCAGAAGTGGTGAAAAGGCTGGCAAGAGCAGAGAATCGTTAACGCTACGCCTAGGTAAGTGGCTAGTAGAATGACGTATGCCAGCCGTACACGAAGCTACAGATGTGAGATCCCTGTTCTGTGAATTGTGTCAGAAACGGGAACCGCGGAGTTGTGCAAGATGCAAGCTTTCATCGAGAGCTCCCAGTGGTTTTACGTTAACCTCCCGTAGAGAGCTGTAATACAGACTTTGAGACCCCAAAGAATGGCAGCGTAGAACGACCATCCTATGACCTGGATCTTGGAGCCCCAGACACGGTTATAGTGTTCTATCGAGTCTGGGTCGAGTCTCTCACGCTGTTCAGGCGTCATATAGCTGTTTGTGAGGCCATCGAACTTGGCGCCGACAAGATAGGCCGCTACGACCTCTGCCACGAAAAGCAGCTGTTGCATCAATATGTCAATGTTT
>Ga0265797_10007262_pt1 | contig 15261 bp, 17 predicted proteins | sample P2T30metagenome_FD_192433 | JGI IMG/M metagenome (GOLD analysis project Ga0265797, IMG submission 192433) | Plant litter microbial communities from East Loma Ridge, Irvine, California - P2 T30 | ecosystem: Environmental > Terrestrial > Plant litter > Unclassified | place: USA: California... | reverse complement strand
TTGAGAATGCACACGCCAAATGGCGGTTTAGCGCTCGTGCTCATGGAGTAGGTGGACTTGTTCGGTGGAATGACAGTGCGATGGATGCGAGGAATGGGAGGTTGTTGTTGGGTCAGGGTTAGGGTCGAGGTCGCTTTGTTCGATACCTATGTATGCTTGCGGTATTGAAGATTTCGGGGTTTCTTAGTTCCGTTGATATAGTATTGTTGGAGCTGGGTGGCAGCACTCTGCGGGTTCCACCGACGAGCCAAAGGGCAAGTGGGCCATGGGCTTCGAATGTCGACTCACGATAATACGTACAACGGGTGGGCTTGGTCATTCCGTCACCCGTGCCTATCCGATCTTTCGACACCGGCTCGCTCGTCTGGATCCATGGTCGATCGAACAAACATCTTGGGCGAAGACTAGCGTGAACGATGCCCGTTGAGACGTGGTGGATCAATCGCATATCGAAAGTAGTATTTGACGCTCGAATGAGAAACTCCAGCGTCAGAAAATCACACTATCATCTGCTTTCCCTCAGATCTACTCCAGCTTAGCTTTCCCGTCCGAATATCGCAACTGAACAGCAACTCGTTCTGATCTTCGCAGGTAATCAGCATTTGAGGTCCCCTGCTGTCCGACTTCTCCCTTCCCAGTATCGCCTCTATACAAGAACAGGAGCGGCAGAATGTTGTTGGCCCAAGCAGAGACTTTCATCCTCCGGGTATGAACAACGGTACTGATCCAGAGCACAGCAGCCATCGCCCACACTGAGAGCGGAAGGGAGAACCAGAACCAGTTGATTCGCACGTAGCTGACGACAGTCTGCGTCTCTCCAATAGTGACATCGGCGGATTCCTGACCGTAGGCAATGTACGCGCTGTCTCTGAAAGTCTTCGTCAAGGCCTTTGCCACATTCTGCACGCCACACGAGAGGTGATCGTCGGATTCCGGCGCACAGCCCGAGAAATTCCCAAAGAAGAATGACTGGATGGTGTCGACTGCTGCGTAATCGACGCCTGCGTCCCAGAGCGGAAGGTCCGCGCCGGCAGAGAAGGTGCCGTTGAAGATCGATTGGATGAAGTATGTCAATGCCTCGCTAGCACTCTTACCAAACTTGAATCCTGGCGGAAGCGCCAGATCCCACCGAGACATCGATAGGTCTTCTTTGGGTGCCGAGTCCCATTGCCCTGTCAAGTTACGCCACCATGCGGCTAAGGTTGCGTTAGATGTAGTGATAGTGACTGGGTCTCCGTAGCGCCAGAACCCAATTTCCTCCGCACTGTGTTCTGCATTCTTGATCGAGTCTTGCACGGCCTCCACACCAATGAGGATCTCGCACACTGCTGCCAAGGAAGGCGTGTCTTTTCTGGCACTGCCAGCGTAGTCGAAGTTTCGGAGAACCCGGTTGAAATCTTTGACCATGATGTACCCGATGACTGGCAATCGGTTCAAGGGGTTTGATTTTACTGGAGGCGACACAAATTGTCTTGATACGAGACCTGACCAAAGTTCCGCATCCGTGAAAATTGTGATAAACTGGCCACCTACTCCAGGTACCCACGACAGATGAGAAGGTGATGAACCTGAGTAGTACCCGTCATAGCGGCCACCGACTGTGACAGTGCAGTTATCCGTATCATCGCATTCTGTCGACAGATCACCAGTCAAGTTGTAGCACCTGGCTCGAGCAGCAACCGTTGTGACTGGCTCGAATGTACAATTGCCGGAAGTGCAGGTGTATTGCGGAGTCGCCCAGCTTTGACTGGCGTCACTGTTGAATATCGAGTTGTAAATGTTTGCTTTGAGAACCGGATCGACGTAATGCTCTATTATTTCATCATCAGCAGTTAATCGATCAAAGGTATCTCGCGTGTCTCACGTGATCCACCCCGAAGAGGTCCGACTGAGGTATACGACGAAGAATTCGTTATATAAGCTTGCTGCGCAGGGTTGACAACCGTGTTCGGGTAGTAGTGTATCAGGTTCTGCAGGGAAGGACCGAATCCAATCGCGATGATTGTTGCAAAGCAACCGATGGACTGGAGATGCCTGTGCAGTTTTGTGTTAGTCATCAAAAGATCTTGGGGGGGGCCTGGGTTTTTTCGATTTTCGCACCAACCTCGCCTCGAGAGTAACAGCTGCGTGCTACCAATGACCCCACGGCTAGCATCATCGAAGGACTGCACATCAGCAAGACTCCGTGGTCGGGTGGCGAACCAGGTCCATTTCAGCTGCCCGAGGCTACGAGACACTGGTAGAAGAACGAGCGCTCTGGATAGAGTTCCCATCCACGCTACCAAGGTGTTGAGGGACATCATTTCCCAGTCAGGTTGCGGCTCGTCATCGTAATGTTGAAGTAGGACTCCAGTGGCTGCAAGTAACAGGGCTGACAAGAGTAGTGCGGCGATTTCCAGCACCCACCAATCTTCGAGCGAGGCAAGGGAGAACTTCGATTGCTTCACGGGTGGTGACTCATTCCCCATAAGCTCCGGTTGCTGGTCGATGGGATGATAGCCTGCCACGTTGCTGCCATTTATGGCATGTGGAACAGGTTGCAGCTCGAATCCAGCTTGTGGAGACTGTCGGTAGGCCTGATTCCGAAGATCCATGTTCGCAAGTACGGAGAGGGTGGTTGGCAATACGTAGCAAAGCTGTCTGGAAGCTCCCACCGAGAAGATAATATAGAAAGCCGTAATTCAGCCTCGTAGCCAGCCACTCAGCCGTGCACGCGCGTGCAGCGACGCTGCTGCATCTGCAGTCCGAGAATAGATCCAGTATTTCGGCTTCGGAGCATCATGTTGGCTATTGCGTAAATGGCCCGTCAGAGTGATTGGAAGGTTGTGGCATGAAGGCCTGAAGTACAACAATGGAACTCGATCCAAAGATGTAATATGGCCCTCAACCAGCGTTGACTCTGTGATCAGCAAAACGCACGCGCTCTCAAGAGTGAGCACACCCTACCTATGTCGCCCAAGCAAGGCTGAGCCTGCCGAATACCAGGTGACAAGCATCTCGGCAGGCTGCAGGGCTCTGCAACCATCGCCTTCAAGCCACCACACTACTCTCATAGCAGCTCGCCACAAGCCAGGCCCCTTTACGGCGATGATACTGGCATCTACCGTGACAGCAGGAGTTCGCTGTGTCGTTGGAAGCAGAGGTAAGTCAAAGGCGTGATGGGTGTTGAGGCAAGGACGAGATGCACAGCATCAGATATCCGGTGGTACCATCTCATCAAGCAATCGATGATGTTGGATCTGATGTCATTGATGGCCCATGGCGGCATTCCCTTCGATCTTATTCGTCACCACCGACTTTTCCGTACCATATAACCCACTTTTCTCGATGTTTTGGGGTGTTTGATGTTACAGGCAGCAAAAGAGCGGTACGCGTGGTGGGTTGTGGGTTGCAGAAGAGCTTCGGCCACGCAACGCAAGCCCCACCAAAGGGTCTGATGTGTCTGGGGTTAGGTCAGACCGCGGTCTGGAGTTACATCCTAACAACTAACCAACATTCCCTCCTGTCTTCACTTACCGACACCGCTCCATACTGCATACCAACATCGAGAACCTCACTTACACCGTCAAACTCCCTCACAAACACATCCAAAATGACTACCGCATTCCCTCCCGGCGGCACCTACTTCGACGGCCGCAAGAGCTTCGCCGACGTCAACTACGATGCCTCCAAGGACAACGCAATCAACACCACACAGTTCCTAGAGGCCTCTGAGTCTCTTACAACCCTCTTCGATGTGCTAGGCAGCACTGCCTTCAAGCCCGTCAAGAGTGATATGCAGGGCAACGTCAAGGTGAGTTCCTATGCCTTGTATCGAAGTAGGCGGTGGGACCCATGAACTAACGAGTATGGTGATCAACAGAAAATCCGAGACCGCCAACTCGCTGCTCCCCTTGAGTCCGACACCCTTCAAGACCTCGTCCGCAACGAGCTCAAGACGGGCAAGCACACCGCATCCGAAGGCCTCCTCTGGCTCGTCAGGTAAATCGACTCGCTCCTCCTATAAAAGCCACATTCTAACCAACCTCTCAAACAGAGCCCTCGACTTCACAGCCCAAGGCCTGCGCGCCAACCTCTCCAACCCTTCCACCGAGCTCTCCGAGTCCTTCCGCGCCGCTTACGGCAACACCCTCAAGCCCCACCACTCTTTCATGATCAAGCCCATCTTCTCTGCAGCCATGAGCGCCACGCCCTACCGCGCTACTTTCTACAAGAACCTCGGTGACGACCAGGAGCGTGTCAACAAGGAGCTTGATGCTTGGCTCGCGAGCTTGGAGAAGATTGTTAGCATTCTGAAGGAGTTCATGGAGAGGAAGGAGGCGAAGTGGTAGATTGGATGGATGGGGATGGTTGAGGTGAGGAAGAGATGGGAGAACAGGACGTTGATTGGGTCTGGATACGGGGATGAGGGTACGATGTACTCATTGTTCGGAGCGTCGCTGAAAAGATGCGTGGCTCTCAAACACAGTACCGAAGCTGCCTGCATGCGTGCATGGCACTGCTGGATAAGTTATTTGCAAACCTTACGGCTTGAAGCCATACCACAGAGTTTTACTGAGATCTCGCCATTATCCCGATGCTTTCTGAGAGACGGAGCCGACTAGAATGAGCGCTATGTCAAACATCTGGCATGTTTGGTGCGTTACATTTGCAGCTGAGCTAGGTGCCTACCTAGCTGATTGATGGTGAGGGCGCGCGCGCTGTGCTCTGCAATGAAGTGCCGGTAACTGATGTGATACTTCCGACCGTATGAAGTGGCTCGAATCGGTGCATCGTTAGTTCGATACATTCCCGGATTTGTTGTTAGGTCAGTCTGCGTGGATATCGACCTGCAATGGAGGGCGTGAGGTACGTATTGAGAGTCATATCATTAGAACGTATGACGTTCCATTGCCGGTGACATCGAGTGAGTACTGTACATTGTTGGATCTCACAGAAACTGGTTTGAAAAGCTTGACGCTTGATTTTGCCTGCTGCTCAGTGGCTGGGTAGTTTCGCTATATACTCCAAGCTGGCATCTTCCTGCGGGTCAGGCAGAAACGATTCCTACTCACTTCGTCGTACTGGGCTCATTTTTCGATCCAGGCCATACGGGCCACTTGAGCGGAGGTGGTGTGGCTGTTCAAGCCGGCAATCCTGGACTGGTGACAACAGAAGCAAAGGGCCTTGCCGTTCGCTGGTGCCTGGAATACTTTCTTCGCATGCAGTGGACACAACGTGTGACACTTCTCCTCCTTGCCTTTGAAACCCCCTTTCCCGGTCAGCTCATCGAGCTGCTGCCAAAGAGCCTCTTTGCCACCAAGATCGAGCTGGGCACGGAAGCGATCGTTGCTCAGCAGAGCGATGAGATGCTTCTCACGTAGTGTATCAGCGAGCTTGATGAACACGTCGTTATGGCTCAAGTCGTTGCGGCATGTTTCGATGATGTCAAAGACGTCTTCGATTGCCGTACACGCATGGGCGGCAGAACAGAACCTGTCACTCGCTGCTGCACTCAGCTTAGGGATGAGAAATTTGTCCGCAGCGATGTGAATGTTCAGCCAGTAACGCCATCTGTCGCCCTTGGGGAGCTCGAATCCGTAGAGATGGCGGATAACAAGCTTTACAGCACACGGTTCATCGTCCTTAAGCTCAATGACTTTCTGCTTGCTTTCCTGTACACATTTGTTAGAACCTGCTTCGCGGATGTCGTCATGCTGTGAGACTTACAGCGAAGTGGCTCTGTGGGCCACACAGCTTGAGAAAATAATCGTTGTGCGTGCACACAATGAGTTTGTGGACATGAAGCTCCTGGCCGTCAACGAGCTTGATAGTGAGGTCAGAGTACTCGGGCTTGCTGAACAGCTCCTGAAGTTGGGAGTTGGGTTCCATGGCTGGTCGGCCGCTAGGTAGGTAGGAGGTGTTTGTCGTAAGTTTTGAGAACTGCGAGGTGCGAGGTGTTGGCATTGGAGCTTTTGAGCGCGACATCTGATCACATGTGACGTAGGAGATCAAACGGCGGCATGCGGTGTCCGTTTCTGGCCTCACTGTAGCAGACCTCACTTCAGATTAGACACGCCTTCATTTGTAATCGGCCGGAATCGTTTGTGAACGGATCATGTGTCAATAGTGGTTGCTGAGTAACTTCACCAAGTATACCTTCTGATTCTTCTGCCAGCAGTAGTAAGTCGTCGCCAATTTATGTATCACAGTATCTCATCCGTACTGGCTGGAGGAATGGCGAATTGGCAGTGAGTGCTTTGTCCGGGCTCGTTTCTGTGGGCTCATACAAATGTGTGCACTCGATCATGCTACACTCCCAGTCTACTGCATCGATCGAGAAGTCTGCTTCTTGCTCCTGCGCATCGGCGGGAACCATATTCCAGGATATGCCAGTGTCAGAAGAGTCACGGCGATGGCGATCATCCTATTCTTGTCAGCGTTGGCCATTAGCAAACCGGTTCAACATGACCAGTATACATACGCGCCGTCGAGAATGAGGAAACTCGTCTCGTTCTGCATCAGGGTGCTTCCCCAGCCCATGGCCATCTCTGGGATGCTGCAAACGACGTTAGCGATCAAAGTTCATGTTAATTCCTGAACTTCACATCAGTCTCGACTTACCGGTAGATGCATCTGATCAAAACAGCAACATACGCCACGAACAGAGCCCAGCAGAACCCATTGAAGTTCCGCCTCATCTTCGGATTCGTCTTATCAGTGGCATATTGAGAGGTATCAGTCTGCTCATCTTTCATCGGTCCTCTGGTATGGCTGCGGTAGTTGTACACGAAATGCAAGATGATGCCACCGCAAACCACCATGTTCACGACCTGAGCCGCAACACCAGCGATCAGGAGACCACTACCCGCATCAAGAAGAGCCATGTTGCTGCCATCACCCGTCGTCGCAATACTGGAAATGGCACCTCCGGCAACTTGAACAAGAATGCAGGCGAAGTCCGTGCCGATGAAGACGTACGGGTACCACTTCGCTTTGAGCTTTGAGTGTTGCTGGCCGCAGTAGATGATGATGTGCTTGAACACCACGGAAATTGCCGCGGAGACAAAAGAAGGTCCGATGAAGAGGCAGGCGAGTTGCATGGACATTGTGGTCGAGCTGTTGACGGGCGTGTCAGAAGACTTCTCGGATGCATTTGCTAGCTTACACTTACTTCCAAGGATCCTGATGCATCATCAACCGGCCGGCGTAGCCTATCACCTCAAAGATGAGGCCAACAGATAGCCAAGCTTGGAATGACCAGAGTCGAGAGCGGACCATGAGTCCCAGAGTGATCACCAGATTTATGGCGAAGATTGCTGCGAACAGGGCTGTGGCCCCGAGAGTCGGTCGGTAGCCGTACAGCGTGGCTTCGATCGGGCACATCGGCGAGACTTCATCGCATGAGTTGTATGAGGGATAGAAAGGCTCCTCTGCGGAAGTCATGGCTTTGTATGCCGTAGCTTCGACAGACCAAATGTGTTCGTGAGAAAATGCATGGAACTTGCACGCGGGACTTACCCTGATATAATTGACCACGAACTAAGATCTTGGGGACGGCATTCCACCATGATTATGCAACCGATCTCGGCCAAGTCCTTGGATCTCTTCACAAGCCGTAGCAAGACTTGGTCGTGGGTGTATGTGCAAGCGAGCCTCGCTCCCTGGCCAGTATCATCGACATCCAGACCTCGTATGAGGATCAACCATCGCTGCTTCACTGCTCGGACGTGTACTGTATTGCCTCTTTTGGTCAATTGTACAGAATCGGTTCTTGAGGTCGTTGGTTTCGGTCAAGGAAAGTGCCACGGAGCCTTACGAGTTCCGACGTTGCCCAGCGCCAAGAACGCAAGTTTCTTGGTGACAGGCTTTCTCGTCCGAATGCGAGCTGGCGAGATACGAGATACGACGTGCATCCAAGAGACATCTCACAGCAAATGGACGACAAGCATGCGTATCGATATCTTCTGTGCCCAAAAGTTCCATGTCGGAAAGATTGCAGGATTGAGTTGCTTCACTTGCCAACCCCGTGTGCTGCTCCAAATTTCACATTACCGCTTCATCCTGAAAAAATCCGGACTGAAGAGACAGATCTCGAGCCTCGTTCTTCGGCTTGAAGATGCATCAATCGACACCCCGATCCGTGCAATAGTGGTGGAATTACGTGTAGGTGACTTGCAGGGTCACTTTTCGAGTGTCGCTGACAACCTACTAGCGCCGGAACTCCCGTGGCCAATCACAGCCCAAGAAGCTCGACGTTCAGTAACTTCACTTCCCAGCAGTCATTCCTTAGCGCCAAAATTCTTTGAGCCAATCAGAGCTTTGAGATTTCCAGGTGATTAAGATGGACATAATGAAGGAGTCTGACTTGGGGATCTCTTTTTGACTACGATAAAAGTATGATACTGTGCTCTATATTGACTGGAGATCAGTTAGCTGGACACAACGACCGATGAGAAGACCTCCAACCTTCAACCTCCAACCTCTGAGGAAGAAGTCTCACCCGGAGCTTCGACGCGAAACTCTTGCACAGCATACGCGGACGTGGCTTATCTTAGGATCTCGGCCTAAGCCCTAACTACAATGTCCATGATCTGTTCTAGGGCACACGATGATACTACCCCAAGGGTTGATGATGGCCGGTCACGGCGATATATTGTGAGATGCGCCACAATCCTGCCCTACTTCTATATACGCGTCCTTGACACCACATCGATGAATTCCTCACACACTCTCTAAAATGGCTGCCAAAGCGTTCGGAAGTACTATGTCTGAAGAACGCTTAGACAAATTCGTACGGACTTCATCGAGCGACGACTACGCGTCTGGGAATGCGTCCTTCCGGGTTGTACTACAGATGCTGCGGCACCTCGTTTGCATATAAACGCAGGTAACCGCTCTCAGAAGTCTCTGCATCAAATCACCATCTCTCAACATTGTTCCTTGCATCCATCAACCATGAAGCAACCACTTCTCATCGCCGCCGGAGCCTCTGGAACCTTCGCCGCCAGCTTGTCCAACATCTGCAATGTCGATTACATTACAGACAGCCTCCCAAGCGGCGATTCGGCAATCCAAGGACTTGTATATGGGGATGTGACAGCACAGCCTGTCTACAACTCATCGGTCGAAGCTGGTAACAACTACCCTGCATCGACTGGTAACAACTTCTGCAACGTCACCGTTGCGTACAGCCATGCTGGCAAAAATGATGCAGTGAGTGTTGGTTCAATCGAATCCTAGATGAGAAGTAGCTGTTACTGACATCTTTTGACCTCTCAGATCAACGTGTGGTACTACTTCCCCGAGCCTGCTCAGTACAAAGGCCGCTTCCTCGCCACAGGCGGAGGAGGGTTCGCAATCAACTCCGGCGCATCGGGTCTGATGGGCGGCCTCGTGTACGGAGCTGCTGCCGGATGCACCGACGGCGGTATGGGATGGGGAGGACAACTCAACAACTTTGTTCTCAAGGGCAATGGAAGCCTCGACTACGACCTGATCAACAACTTCGGGTACCTGTCGATCCACGAAATGACGCAGATCGGCAAGGCGATGAGCAGAAACATCTACAACTCTTCTAAGCTTTACTCGTACTACCAGGGCTGCTCTGAGGGCGGCCGTGAAGGTTGGTCGCAAGTTCAGCGATACGCCGATCAGTTCGACGGTGCGGCGATCGGTGCACCGGCTTTCCGTCAATCACACCAGCAGCCCAATCACGACTGGCCTCAGATCTACGAGCAGTCGATCGGGTATGCACCCAGCACGTGTGCTCTCGAGAAGATCGTGAACGAGACTCTGGCTGCTTGCGATGCTCTCGATGGCAAGGTCGACGGCATCGTTGCCAGGTCTGATCTGTGCAGCCTGCACTGGGACCCGAAGAAAGCCATCGGCAAAAGCTACGCATGTGCTTCTTCCACTTCTTTCAATCCGATTACAGGAGGCTCAGGTGCTACAACTCCCGCAGCCAATGGCACTGTCAACGAGAAAGACGTAGCCGTCTTCCTCGCCGTCCAGAATGGTCCCTACGATAGTCAGAACCGCCATCTTTACGTCGGCTTCTTACCCGGAACCGACACCTCCTCCAACGCCGCAGGCACGTACTCGGAAACAACAGGCGCGTACGAAGTCGCCGAGGTCAGCGACATCGGCGCCGAATGGATCACCGAGCTCCTGCAAGAAGTCAACAGCACCACTCTCTCCTTAGACGGTGTCACCGTCGAAACTCTCCGAGGCTGGATGCTCGAAGGCATGCAAAAGTACGCCGGCACCCTAAACACCGTCTGGACCGATCTGCAAGACTTCAACGAAGCAGGCGGGAAAGTAATCCACTACCACGGCGAAGCAGACAACAGCATCCCCACCCTCTCGTCGGTCATCTACCAAGAGCAGGTCCGCCGCGTCATGTACCCCGACGCCAGCTACGAGGACTCGCTCGAGAAGTTGCACGAGTTCTATCGTCTGTACATCGTTCCTGGTGCGGCGCACTGCTCGCCTAGCGCTGAGAATGGCTCTTTTCCGCAGACGGTGCTGGGGTCTGTGATTGAGTGGGTGGAGAATGAGGTGGTGCCTGTCCGGTTGAATGCGACGGTCTTGCAGGGACCTAATGAAGGCAGGGCGGACAAGATCTGTACGTTCCCGTACAGGCCGATGTGGAGTGGGGATGCGACCGAGCATGAATGCGTGATGCCGGAGAAGGACGCTCTTGAGTTTTGGTTCCCTGTGTTGGACTCGTTGCCGCTCAACAGCTATGGTAATGCTTGATGGGATGGCCATTTGTTAAAGCGCAGTGATTGTCGTGGAGTGTCTCACGGCAGGCAGGGCAGCATCCACGATATCCCAGAGCTGTGTTGCAATTGTTGCCCTTGTACACTATAAGTCAATGATAGTCTCATAGCAAACCAGACAGAATGTTCAGACTGTACAAACGCAACGTAAATGGCTCCATCAAGTGAACCGAGATTCAGGTCTCCTACCGTACGGATCAGTGATACAACACCAACTCGGCATTGCACGTCCGACCTAGGAGAAGATAGCTCAGCGTGTCGGCTTGTTGGGGTGCAGCATTGATCGAATTGATCTCGTCCAAAAAATGTATGGCTTGTGCAATTGCGTCTGGCCAAAGCGATCCGAAAGCAGCACAGCGACCTTCATAATCGCAAACCCGCAATGCTCTTCGAACCGCAAGACCGCATCCTCTCGCACCAAGCCCACTCCTCAAAGCCACGTCCTCAAGGCTTACTACTCTCCCCACCCTTCTTCTCCCAATCCATCCAACTCCCCTTATACTCGGCAATATTCTCATACCCATTCTGCCTCGCCAAGTTCGCCGCAGCCGAGCTCCTCACGCCTGCCTTGCAATAGAAAACCAACTCCTTGTCCATCGAAGGCTTGCTGAAGCCGAAGCGGTCCTCGAATTCGGCTTCGTCCAGGAACATGGCGTCGGGCTGGGATTTGACTGGGATGTTGATCGCGCCGGGGATGAAACCGGCCTCGTACTCGGAGGGTTCGCGGACGTCTGAGGAGCGTGTTAGCTTTGCGATTGCGTGGTTGTGTTGAGGGATGGATGTCAGGGTTGGTTGGACGGACTTACCGATTATGAGGCGTTCAGGAGAGGGCGAGCTCGCGAACTGTTTGATCTGGCTGAAGTCATAGTCTTTTACTCGTGCGGAGGGTGGGATCGAGTGCCATCTGACTGGGACGAAGGCGGGTCGGAGGGCGCGCTGGCAGGGTTGGACTTTTGCGAAAGTGGTGTGGAATTGTCTGGCAGTGTTTGAGCTGCGACTGAAATTGCTCCTGAGCGCCGTGAGCGCGAATGATTTTGCGGAAGCCATTGTGATGTGTGTTTATGGGTTGAGTGTGGTTGACAAGCAGTCAAGTCAAGTGAAGCTCATGTCAACGAACTGGAAGCTCTCGGCGATGTCGCAATCGACAGCCGAGCTGACGCGCGCGTGGACTTCCAAGGTTCGTACTTTCAACAGCTTCCTTCATCGACTACATGATGGTATTTGGTGCACCGTGGTGCTGTTTCGATTGGCTTCGATTCGATCGAGATCAACTCACAGTACGACGACTGTAGCCTATTTGAGCCAACAAGCACAGCTGGTTGTGTTGAATGTTAGAGACTGATGTTTCGACTCGTTCATTCCAAAGTTGACCATTTGGACTTGAGAACATGTTTCAATAAAACAGCGACAACGACCACAACACGCCGATTAGGGCACTAGCAAATAGGAAACAGTTATTATCCAACTTACTTGCGATCGTTCGATCGATCGAAGGAGAGTGTCGTGATCTACAGACAGTGTAAATCATTTTCCAAGATATATCGTGATGATCGATCAAACCCCAACCCTAACCCTGCAAGAAAGCGAAGTGATGTAGATATTGTTTATGTATTGGTGCTCGGCGATGGGATGCTGTGGAACCATGACCTTTGGAACGGCTGGTCTCACCTTAGGTTGACAAACTGAGGGTGCATGTATTCGGTCTCCATCTCAACGGGCATTCTAGGAAGACTCCTCGTCTTGATCCGGGAGGACAGAGTCAGATCAGGATGGAGGTGAGGCTTCTTAGGGACGAAGCAATTATGTTACATCTGTGTGACCTCTTCAAGTCCCATCAGCTCACCGGCAAAGCATCCTTGAGGTCAGTGAAGTACCCCTTGAACTCTTCCGCCATCTTGCCCTCCGTATCCGCCACAATCGTACAAATCAACGAGTAATTGTTATACATGAACCTGTCCCTCTTCCGAGCCTCAGGAACACTCTTGCTCTGCTTGACCAGGAAAGCCTCGTACTCTTTCCGCAATCGGCCCACACTGCTGGAAATGGGCTCGTCATCACCGGCTTCGCTGCTGAGAGACAGGATTCCATGCAGGAAATTGGCGAAGCGTTGTGTCAGAGGGTGAGGCGCGGTGGTCTGCGCTGCTGAAGACGAGGAAGTGAGGCTCAGCGCCGAACCGGCGGGTTTCCCGGATAGTGACGCTGTGAGTTTGCGGACAGACTCGCAGTGCACGTCGATGATGCGCTGGAATCGCGGCCAGAGGAGCATGTTCGTGCCGTTGATGTAGCCTTCTCCGGCGGGTATCTTGCGGCGCTGGAGTTCAAAAGCGAAGTGCTGGTTGAGGCGCACGCATGTGAGGACACCGAGAGCGTCTGCGCTCTGTTCGACGAGCTGGCGTGTGAGGGCGTGGCCCAAGTCGAATGTTGGCTGGAACATCTCGTTGAAACGGCGGTTGGTGGCGTGGAAAGACTGCTTTGTGAAGAACTCGGTCAAGAAGGAGTATTCTGCTGATGCATTGTCCACGAGAGCGAGATTGAAGGCTCGGAATGGGACTTCCAAATAGTGGGTGCCCTTGTCTTCTTCCGCGAGATATGAAGACAAGGCTGTGTCGTTTGTGGTGCGTAGGATTTCCATGCGTCTGCCGATGGAGAATGCATCATGGGGAGGAGCTCCGGGTTTGGATGTTTTTCTCATGGGGTCTGCTGCTATAGCCTCAGTCTGATCGATGTGGTGTATATTGAGGTTGTCGAGCGCGGTTTTGTATCGTGTGAAATGGTTGAGATAGTACCATCGCATCGTGTTGACGTATGCCTGGGTGATCTCCTCAGCAAGCTGAGGCTGTCGTTGAGCAAGGAACCCAAAGACACCCCGATATCGAAGGAAACTGTTCTGCTGGATGATCTGGGCGTTGATATTAGGTGAACGTAGCGCTCTAACCTGGGAGACAACATAGTCTCTTATGCGTTCTACTGCTTTGTTGGACACATCGTCAATCAGTGGGCGTACGTCTTGTGCAGCCTTCATGTCCTTGCCCTCTTTCAGTTTCATGTCAATGCTCTTCGAGCGCTTTTCCAGCTCTTCTAGAGCGCGCACCCAGGAGTCGTCAACCGTGCCTTCGGTGATCTTTCGTACCGCAGCTGGTGGTATGCCGAATGCTTCCACCTCTGGGCCTAATACTTTTTCTACAACCTTTCGGTTCTCCAGTTTTGTGTTAAGAGTGGAAGAGCGGTTCTGTAGAGTTTCGATCTCAGCCGCAACAGCTGCCAAGTCCGCCTGGAAACTCGTGAGATAGGTCTCGACAGAGCTGAGGACTTCATCGCAAGCTACTATAGAAGTGTGCAGGTCTTCAAACTTGTCCTTTTCCTTCTCAAAGTCCTCAACCACAGCATCAGTGGATACTTCGAGCGCTTTGTTAGACGTGGGCTGAGCAGGCGCACTGGCAAATTGCTCGAGGCTCAAGTCACCGAAGTCGATATCCTGTTCTAGTGTACCAGGCGCGTTCGAGTTATCGCCGCCATCGCCGCCTCTTGAATCCTGGCCTTTCACTCGAGGTGGACCGAGTATGCGATCAAGCACGTCTACTGGGTTCTGGACATCGACTGCGGGCGACCCGGCCAAGTCTCTCCTCAGATTGGAAGGACCAGGAATTCGCGCTGTACCAGGCAGGCTGTCCGTTGAGCCCCCAAGCGATGCGACCGAGAGAGACGTCGTTCTCGAGGGCAAGCCAGGTCGCCGTGGTATTGAGTTCGGGGATAGTTGGAATGACTTTCGCGGTGCTGGTGAGTATGGCCTGCTGGGCGAGCCCGCGGTTGGCGTGGACTGGCCCGACTGGGTGGAGAAGCGTTCCAGCCACATTTCACCGCTGGACGTGCTTTCTCAGTGGTATGTCCAGATGTGTGTAGGAGTAGTAGGAGGGAATGTCGGATTGTAGATTGTCAGACATGTGACCGGGCGAGTTGTCCAATCGCGCAAGGGCCAGACTGGCTTCGGCGCAGTACCCGTTGATTGGGCCCGAGATGGATTTATTATGGGGCGGCACTCAGTCTAGTCGGACTTCCCGCTTCGCGCGGGGCAGACGAATATCGCCCACAATCTTCTCTCTACCTACCGCACGACATCTGTCTCTGAAAAACTCACCTGACCAGCCCCAACACCTCCTCTACATAACACCCACCACCACATCCCTCACAATGGCCGACTCCGCCCCCAACGACGCTCAGGTGAGTACTGGCTTGTCCCGGCCCCGCCTCGAGCACTCGAGCACTGCGCCCACCACCACCAGCAGCAGCCTGCACATGGCCATGCGCGCCCACCCAAGGACGACTGCTGACCCGACCGCCATCACAGCATGAGATGACCTTCGACACCGCTGACGCGGGTTCGTCTGCCACCTACCCCGCCCAGTGTTCCTCCCTGAGGAAGAACGGCCACGTCGTCATCAAGAACCGCCCTTGCAAGATCGTCGACATGTCCACCTCCAAGACCGGCAAGCACGGTCAC
>Ga0265797_10007261_pt1 | contig 15261 bp, 16 predicted proteins | sample P2T30metagenome_FD_192433 | JGI IMG/M metagenome (GOLD analysis project Ga0265797, IMG submission 192433) | Plant litter microbial communities from East Loma Ridge, Irvine, California - P2 T30 | ecosystem: Environmental > Terrestrial > Plant litter > Unclassified | place: USA: California... | reverse complement strand
TGGGGAGATACAAGCAAGCCCTGGACGATGCGCGGGCCAAGGGCAACCACACCCAGCATCTAGGATGCGCCTACGTCTTTGCCCAGGCCTGTCTCGCCCTCGGCCGCTACGAGCAGGGAGCCCAGGCTCTGGAGAAGATGCGCAGTTCCTGGGCAGGGCGCAACCACTGGAGTGAGTATTATAGGAGTAAACACTGGTGACTTGTATTGACATTCGGCACAGACAAGCATTCCGAGACCTCACGACGCCATGTGCCCGACGCCGCCGCCTGCTACTGCATGCTGGGAAAGCTGTACGCAGCCCACGGCGACTCCAAAAAGGCCATTGAACACTTTGTCGCCGCGCTCAAGATCAACTCCTTCATGTGGGATGCCTTCACCGGTCTCTGCGATATTGGCGCCGTCGTCCGCCCTCACAACATCTTCAAAATTACGCCCGACATGCTCCCTCCCGCCTCCTCATACAACCTTCAGCCTAGAATGAATGGCCGCAGCGCGCAGCCGCCTTCATACAACGACGTCGAAAACCCCTTTGTCAACGGCCAAAACATGCACGACGAGCACGCCATGATGGGCGAGGCTGGCGGCCCAGTCCAAATGCGCCCCATAACATCAAGAGCCCGTACCAAGACAAACCCCGAGAGTGATCAGACGGACATTCCGCGGCCCGTGTACCAGAACGGACATAAGAGAACCGTATCTGGCCATTCTCTGCAACAGCCACAGCCCCACTCACAAGCACCGCAGCAACCTCACTCCCATTCACAACAGCAATCGCAACCGTTCGATCCCACAGCAGCTCCCCCACGGCGCAGTGTACGGCTGCTGAACTCCATCACTCAGATTCGGCCTTCAAGTAGCAGACCAGGCGGCACATCAAGCAGAGACCTCGAGTCGAAAGAGCGGCGCGAGCTACGGAAAGCAAGGGCAGCAGCTCCCAAGCCACGCTCAGGGACAGGCTCGACTGTGGGCAGAGTTGTTAGTGGCAACAGGAAACCGCATGTCGACAATTCTGAGCCCTCAAAGCCGGAGAGACCACGGAGCGTGGCGGAGACGACTGTCGCACCGCCCCCAAGAATGGGTCCGCCCGCAGATACTTCACGGGACCGAGATGTCTTGAGCTGGCTCCTGGACCTGCTCCTCAAGATAGCTTCTGGATACAGGCATCTGAGTCGCTATGATGCATCAAAGGCACTTGAGGCATTTGGACTCGTGCCCAAGTCACAGCGGGAAACACCTTGGGTCCTGGCGCAGATCGGCAAGGCCCACTATGAGCGCACCCATTACACAGACGCAGCCAGCACGTTTCGAAAGATACGAGAACTGGCACCTGCTTCCTCAGAGCATATGGAAGTATATTCCAATACGCTCTGGCAGCTCAGGGACGAGGTGGCCTTGGGTCATCTTGCACACACGCTGATGGATCAAGATCGTCTCTCTCCACAAGCTTGGTGTGCACTGGGCAATGCAAGCTCTATAAACGGGCAGCATGACGAAGCCGTCAAATGCTTCGCTCGAGCTACCCAGTTGGATCCAAAGTTCGCCTATGCTTTCACCCTCCAAGGTCATGAGCATGTCGCAAATGAGGAGTTTGATAAAGCCATGGCGGCTTATCGCAACGCCATCAGTGCCGATAACAGGCACTACAACGGTTGGTACGGTCTTGGAAACGTCTACGAGCGTCTGGGCAAGTACGAAGTGGCTGAGAAGCACTATCGGGCAGCGGCGGAGATCAACCAGAACAACGCCATGCTCCTTGTTCGGATAGGCTTGGTGAGTAATCATTGCCCTTATTTGTCTGTCGAATACTAACATGAGTACGCAGGTTCTGGACCGCATGAAGAAGACTGAGCCCGCATTGCTGCAGTTCGAAAACGCGATCAAGATCGAACCACGCTCCGTTATGGCACGCTTCCGCAAATCGCAAGTCCTGCTGAAGTTGAACGCGCCGCAAGAGGCCCTACACGAGCTTCTCTACCTGAAAGACGCTGCTCCAGACGACCCCAACATACATTTCCTGCTAGGTAGGTGTTACAAGAAGTTGCGAGACCGCGCGAGCGCCATCCGCCACCTCACGATAGCCATGAATCTGGACCCGAAGAGCCACGGCGTCATCAAGGAAGTCATGGAAAGTATCGATCAAGAAGACGATGGCGCGTGGAGCAGCGAAGACGAACATTAACGTTGCTACTCCTGTCGCTTTTTTGAACAAAACCCTTTGTCACGAACCGCGTAACTCAATACCCGAAATGACTTCTTTATCCCTACGACAACGCAGCAATCATCTTCATCTTCATCAGCCTTGTCTTTTAGCGCATACCCTTTTCTAGGTTTCCACGTTTGCCTTTTTCTTCTCTTTCTCTATACCCATCATCATGGACTTGGACTTTGCATCATGGGCGCATTGGGGGAGGGGTGTAGCAATAACGCAGCCACAACTTGACGGCTTTTGGCATAATCATGCATTTTGAAGAGGCGTTGCGGTGCTTTGTTTTGCTGGCATTGATGCTGCCCAGTTGGGCTGGCGCAGCGAAGCGGATCACATTGGCGTAGTTTGTAACGAAGACGACTACGAATGACCAATACCCTGGATGACCACCACTGCGTTTTGCGCAGATTCATCGTCTAGTCTTTTGCGAAAAAAGGCGAGATAGGGACTTTCGCGACTTGTACTGTATATCAAAATGCATTGGGATATCCTTACCTCTACACACATGTTCATCCATTTCAAGATTTCGCACCAACCCCCCTTTCTTCTCTTGTTCTTCACCTCACTCTACTTCAACACAGCAACCAATCTCCCACCACTGACTTCCCGCCGCCTCATCCGATCTAACCCCGCATTCACGCCCTCCAACCCCTCCACCGTACCCACAACATCCGGCGGTACCAACATCCCTTTGGCGAGCAGCCGTTCGCACCACGCACTAAGCGCCTCGCCCACTTGCGGCACTTCGTGGTACAGCTTAATCGGCACACTGTGCAGCACAACGTCTTTCGGTACGTCGTCCTTTGGCAGACCCGTCAAGCCCACGAGATGAGATCGCTGCGCCGTAGAGACGGGGGTATGCGGTGTTGACGGCGGAGTCGGCAGTTTGACCTGTGATGAAGCTGGAACAGTAGGATGAGCAAGAGCGCTCATCAAGTGCCCCGCCGTTTCTCTGCCCAGCGTGTCGAAGCCAAACTGCGCGCCTGTCTTCCCCGTATATGCGCGGATTACTTCCACCGCTCTTCCTGGGTCGTGCGCGTCAACGAGATAATCCGGTCGCGCTGCTTCCGAGGCCAGAAGTCTGGAACCGTGTTTCACTACGTCCGCGACTGCTATGACTTTCACCCCAGCGAGCCGCGCTGTCTGCATCGTGACGAACGCACACACCGATCCCGCGCCCCAGATAACCAGGTAGTCTCCGGCCTTGATACGTTCTTTGACGCCGATACTATGGAAACATTCTTGTCGTATATCACCCGGTATATCCTCCTGATCCAGACTCCGTACAATACCGAGAATGTCAGGCCCGTCCTCAATGTCGGAGAAATCGAGGCCGAGACATATCCCTAGTGTGAGGGCGGCGGAGACAAAAGCTACGCCTAGGATACTGCCCGAGTTCAGAGAGAGGTTGGGAGGCAGGCGGATGGTGTTGAAAGTGGATGCGATGCTGTAGTGTTGGTATGCGGCTTTGCGTGGGTCGCGGTAGTCGGTTGAGGGGACGAGGACGCGGTCGCCTTTTTTGATGCGAGACGAGGGTGTTGTTGGGGTGAGGAGAACTGTGCCGCTGTATTCTCGGCCGGAGATGTAGGGGAGGGTTGGAATGCCGAAGTTGTAGTCGCTGGAGGGTTGTTAGTTGATATGTGGGTATGGGGTTGGGTGCGTAGTTCGTACGGTGCTTTCCAGTCGATTGGGTTGAGGCCTACAGCTTGCACTTTTACTAGGAGTTCGCTGTCGTGTTGGATGCTGGGAAGAGGGTGATCGGCGGAGACTTCGTATGGTTGGCGTATCGCATGGAGTTTCAATGCTGGTTGTACCCTGGGAAGCGTCTCTTCTTTGCCCTTTTGCTGGACCCGTTCGATTGTTTTACGTCTCTTTGATATTGTCTCTTTTGAAGACGCTGCTGTGATACTACGAGTCCGCTTGACTTGCAACATCATGAAGATTGAAATTCAGGTTGCTCAGGGTGTGTGCCTTTTGCGTTGGTGGTAGATTGATTCTCCTTCAATGCAACTCCTCACCTGGCTTCTGATCGCCAACTTTCGGGTTTCTGTTTGCGATCTCTCCGGGAATACGCATTTAGATTACTCAAGTAGGTTAGATGCGATCTGCAAGTCTACAATAAAGACTCTCTAGGTGCGCGAATAACTGTTGTCATTGTGGATTAAGATGGCACAATACGCGTAGTCGGCATACTATCAATTTACCGCCTCAACTTACCGTCGCGTAGCGTAGATAGAAGGGCCTACATCGGAGACAAACATATAGTGATACCTCGGAGTTGACGTGATGACGCATCCCGCAGATACCTAAGCGATTGCGTTTGAGAGCGCTCAAAGCACATCATCCGACCTCCAGAAACCACGACACTTCTTCCGCACGATACCATTCGATACTTTGCGAAACAACCATTGATTCCTACCATGGCGAAGCGAAACCGAGAGAATGGTGTTGCAAATTCGAAGAATGCAAGGCGAAAGACTGATGCGACACCGAAAGGCAAGAAGAAGCTGATCATCAATGCCTTCGTTGAGATGTGTAAGTTCACGTGACGCCCCCTCATAAAGCCAATCTACATGGGAGAGCAGCAAGTCGATCGAGCAACTTGACATTAGCTAACGATTAACCTCCAATAGGCAGTGGCCATCAGTCACCAGGCCTGTGGAGACATCCTGATGACCGTTCACATGAGTTCAACAACATCGAGCACTGGGTAGAGCTTGCGAAGCTGCTTGAAAATGCCAAAATTCATGGTATCTTCGTAGCCGACGTGCTCGGTGGATATGATGTCTACAATGGCAATCTTGATGCTGCAAAAATATCAGGCGCGCAATGGCCAGTCAATGAGCCTTTGGCCATTGTAAGTGCCATGGCAGCAGTCACCAAGAGTATCGGATTCGGTGTGACTGTGTCGACAACATATGAACAGCCGTACCACCTTGCTCGGAGATTATCGACGGTCGATCATCTTTCGAAGGGAAGGTGAGACATCTGTTATCCTTACCTGGCTCAGGGACTGACTTGATCTAGGCTTGGTTGGAATGTGAGGAAATGTGCTTCCTCGATCGCTGCATGGATAATAACACATACAGATTGTGACCAGCTATCTCGACTCGGCTGCGCGTAACATGGGTATGAAGGAGCAACTGCCGGTTAGTTTTTCGTGTACCTCGGCTTGGCTAGAGACCTTTGCTGATACAGTTCAGCATGATGAGCGCTACGCGCAGGCTGAGGAATATGTGAGGGTCATGTACAAACTGCTAGAGTCTTCTTGGAGAGACGATGCAGTCGTACTGGACCGGAAGAGTGGTGTATACACGGTACCCGATCGGGTGCGCGAGATCAACCACGAGGGAAAGTACTTCAACGTGCCTGGCCCCCACATATGCCAGCCAAGCCCGCAACGTACGCCTCTCATCCTCCAGGCGGGTGCGTCGAAGGCAGGAAAAGCCTTTGCAGCACAAAATGCAGAAGCAATATTTGTTTCCGCCCATGCGCCCGAGGTCTGTGCGAAGAACATCGCGGAAATCCGACACATTGCCTCTTCGCAGTTTGGTCGGGAAGGGAAGAACATCAAGTTTCTTGCCCTTGTAACACCCATTATCGGTCAAACCGAAGAAGAGGCCCAGGCTAAGCTTGCCGATTACCGCAAATATGCGTCCTTGGAAGGAGCGTTGTCGCTGTTCTGTGGTTGGACTGGCATTGATCTCGGAAAATACGGAGACGATGAGGAATTGCGTCACGTCGAGAGCAACGCTGTGCGGTCTACTGTCGAAGGCTACGCTCGGTTCTCCCCTGGAACCTCCAAATGGACGAAGCATACAGTCGCGGAGCATGTGAGCATCGGTGGAAACGGTCCCATTCTTGTTGGAACCCCAACCCAAGTTGCGGATGGGTTGCAAGTCTGGATTGACGAGGCCGACGTTGACGGTTTCAACATGGTGAGTCGCATCCCGGTTATTGTGGTAGTATTGACTCTGACGCACGAGCTAGGCGTACGCCGTCTTTCCACAGTCGTTTGTGGACATGATTGAGTTGTTGCTTCCCGAGCTCAAGAAGCGGGGTTTGTTCTGGGACGATTATGCTGTGCCTGGTGGCACTTATCGCGAAAACTTCTATGCGAAGAAGGGACAGAAAGGGCCGCTTGAGGAGCACGTGGCATCGACGTATCGGTGGAAGGCGGGAGTCGATGCTAAGGATCACGTCATTCCGGAGTGAAAAGCAAATGCGATTAAGCAAGCTGAGACGTCGTGTATTGGAACAAAATCAAGTGCTCTAAGAGATTCGATACGCCCTAAGATTTGGTGCAAGTGACCGAGATGTCATATCAGTATGCGTCAGCTTGAAGATGTGCAAGGTAACGCGATCTTGCTCTGGGTTGCATCCTGCAATGGGAAACGACGCCGTCGATGTCTTCTTGGGTGTTGCAAATCTGTCCCAGTTGCTGTCTCTCTCTCTAGAGCGCAAGGTCGCGTCAGTACAGGGGAGCGAGCACGACAACCACCGCGATTGCTGCGAGCCGATTTCGTCAGCAAGCGGAGAAAAGACGTGATTGCCCATCTGCCCGACCGGCGGCTCTGCAGGCCGGGAAAAGATAGCGCATCTAACAGCGTCTTACGGCATCGGTGCATGAGAACAAAGTTGATGATAGCGAGGCAGCTTACCCCGGGGCTTTAAAGTCGTCATGGGTAAAGACATGCGTCCGACAAGAGGGTATCATTCCGACAACGAGGAACAACCACCGCTTACATAATGTCGCCAAGACCAGTCCCGGCAACCGCGGCCAATCTAACGGCTTCGGGGCAAGAGTCAGCACCATCGCGACGCGTCGCACAGCTCGCAGAACATCTCGCGTTAGCAGAGGGCACGAAACAAGATGAATCCCACACTGCCTTGCCAACTTCTTACCCCGTTTCGAAGCTGCAGTTGAGCCCAACGCAGTACCTCGATCATGTACGACGGCTTCGCGTCGCTGTCATAGGTGCCGGTCTAGCTGGCATCAATGCAGGTATTCTTCTGCCGGCGAAAGTGCCGGGCATCGAATTGACCATCTTTGAGAAGAACTCCGATGTTGTAAGTGCACACAAGAGTTGTGGGAGAATCGCACTAACAACGTGCAGAGTGGCACGTGGCTTGAGAACGTGTACCCCGGAGTACGATGCGACATTCCATCTCATGTGTATCAAGCGACATACTCGCCCAACACGCAATGGTCCGAAATCTTCGCGCAAGGCGCTGAGATACGTGACTATTGGCAGGCGCAGGCTAAGAAGCACGACGTCTACAAGTATGTCAGACTTCTGCACCGCGTCGACGAAGCGGAATGGGATGACGCACACTCCAAATGGCGGGTGACAGTGCGTAACCTCAAAGATGAGACCACATCGACAGAGACCTTCGATTTCGTCATCACCGCGATTGGCCGGTTCAACTCTTGGAAGCTACCTGATTATCCGGGCTTGAACGACTACCAAGGTCATCTAAGACACACGTCGAACTGGGACGTTTCGTTCGATCCGACGGACAAGAAGGTCGCTGTTATTGGGAATGGCGCAAGCGGTATTCAGGTCGTGCCAAACCTACAGCCCATTGCAAAACACATCACTCACTTCGTTCGTAATCCAACGTGGATCGCGACATCGTGGGCAGGCGATGAGCGGACCTTTGAGCCACAGCCATACTCGCAGGAACAGCGCAAGGCTCTGGAAGACCCTGGAGTGTATCTGGCCTTCAGGAAAGATCTTGAAGATAGATACTGGAGACGATTCCGTGCCATGATTCGTGGATCAACCGAGAATCAGGGCATGCGAGAGCAATTCATCGATGTCATGAAGAAGCGGGTAGCGCAAAAACCCGAACTGCTCGATGGATTGATACCAGATTTTGCCCCGCACTGCAGACGACTCACACCGGGGCCTGGCTACTTGGAGTCTCTCACCGAAGCGAACGTGGAGCTTGTCAAGTCGCCTATCAAGCGTTTCACACCTACAGGTATCGAAACGAGCGATGGCAGAACGTTCGACTTTGATGCGATATTCTGTGCGACTGGTGCCAACACCGATCTCGTTCCACCATTTTCGATCAAAGCGCGCGGAGAGGATCTCCACGAAGCATGGAAGCCCGGAGGTAAATGGGGCTTTCCTTACACATATTTAGGTCTGGCTACACCCGGTTTCCCCAACCTATTCTTCCTAGCCGGACCGCATGCTACGGGGCCTTCGGGTACAGTGCCACATGGCGTAGAGACGTCACTCACTTACTTCGCCAAAGTACTTCGCAAAGTCTCTTCACAAGGACTTAAGTCCTTATCACCATCGAAAGAGGCAACGGATGACTTTGTCGACTACTGTGACGCTTTCTTCCCGACCACAGTCTTGACCGATAAGTGTTCGTCTTGGAACAATGGCGGAATTCCTGGACAGCGTATTCACGGCTTATGGCCTGGTTCAGCTGCACACTTTACCATAGCTAGACGGGAGCCCCGATGGGAAGATTGGGAGTACGAACGCGAACACAAGGGCAATCGCTTCGCCTATTTTGGGAATGGGTACACTGAGGCAGAGCTCGATGAATCGACTGACTTGACCTCATATCTCAAGGCGCCTGGCCAGGAAGTAGATTTGAGGGATCTTCATGAGCGCTGGTGGGATGTGCCGGGTGTAGAGAGGAAACCATAGATACTCGTATCGAGCTGTTCGAATAAATGAGTGCATACTCGCTCGCCTGCAGACGATCTACTCGCAAATTGGCCCGCTCCAAAAGGTTCGTGGTTTCTCGCTACAAGTCACACTCTTTTCGAATGTCACATCTTGCACTGTGGTTCATAATCTTGGATGGAGATTGCGTGATTACGCTACTGTTCTTACCGCGGTTTCGTCAGTATGGACTAGGCCTTATCTCGTACCCACACCGACCGTTGAGGATGACTGCCCCGTATCGCATCGTCAAGTACCTTGGAGATGGCGTGCTATCCCATCATCATGCCGTGTCCGAGGTACGACCGGGACAGCATACCGTCAGGCCTTTCGCTGCGTCTGGAGATTTTCCGATGAATCTGGGACGATGTTTTGGGAATACCGGAGACGCGGCTCACTAATTGCACAGGCTTTGTATCGAGTGGAGCTCGGTACCTTCCTGTGCCGAGTATGCAGCTGTATGGCGCGTTGTACTAACGCAGTGTGGCATGAAGCATTTTCGCGACGTGTAGTCGCTATATCTATCAAATGGGTCAGAGACGCCGAGTATGACGGGCATCAGAACTCCTATCCATTTGGCATCGCCTTTCTGCAGGAGTGTTGACCATGGCCAACTCAGACACCTCGATTGAGTATGGCAGCGACGAAGGAGTTGAGAAGCGAGACTATCCAGGTGAGCATCAAAGTATCCAATACCCAAACAAAATAGACTCACAGATAGCAGTCAAATGGTACCGCTCAACGTTTTTCAACATGACCATCTTGGGACTCTGCAACTTCAGCGCACCAGGTATCTGGGGCGCAATGAACAGTCTCGGTGCCGGCGGAGCCCAATCACCACATCTCGTCAACGCAGGCAACGCACTTACATTCTGTCTCATGGTCGTGAGCTGCTATTTCAGTAGCGTAATAGTGCATTACGTGGGCATCAAAGGAGCACTGATCTTTGGAACGTAAGCAACCACACCCCGTATGAGCGCATAGCATTACTAACGCGAACGACAGCATCGGCTACGCCCCCTACGCAGCAGCGCTCTACACAAACAACCGCTTCGGAACCGAGTGGTTCATCTACCTCGGCTCCTCCCTTTGCGGCATCTCAGCAGGGGTCTTCTGGATGGCCGAAGCTGCGATCGCGATTGCATACCCCGAACCATGGAACAAAGGAAAGGCACTGGGGTATTGGCTCACATACCGGCTTGCTGGCCAGATTCTTGGAGGAGCTATCAACCTTGGTTTAAACGCAGATCGCGATCAAGCTGGTAAAGTCACATACACCGTGTATCTGATCTTCATCGCTTTGCAATGTGTTGGACCTGTGGTGGGACTGTTCCTGAATAGTCCGGGTAAAGTCCAGAGGAAGGACGGGAAGAAAGTCAATTTGGCTATCCTAGAGAACCCATGGGTCGAGATCAAGGAAATTACGAGGCTGTTCTTCACCAGGCGCTTCTTACTCATCCTTCTTTGGATCGGGCAAGCTGTCTTCGCTGAGGCAGTATTCTTCACCTATCTTGCTCGTAAGTTATACCGCTTACCTTCGGAAAACATGAAGAGCGCCCAGTACTGATTGAAAAACAGTATGGTTCTCCGTGCGTGCCCGCGCTCTCGGGTCGTTCCTCTCCGGCATCATCGCAGTGACCTGTGGAAACCTACTCGGCCAATACCTCGACCGCACCAAGATTCCTCTGCGTGCCCGCGCACGCAGTACCTTCTGGGTCATCGTCGTTCTACAAGGCGCCTGGTGGCTCTGGGCAACGATACTCGTCACTGAGTTTCGCGATTCGAAACCAACATACGATTGGACGTCACCTGGCTTTGGGCGCGCTTTCGCCGTCTTCATCTTTCTGACTGCTGGCTTTCAACTCAACTACCTGTTCCTATACTTCATCATTGGCAAGTTAGCGGTAGACGAGCCTGAGGTCATTCGTTATGCCGCGTTGTTGAGAGGGAGTGAGAGTGCTTGGCAGGCTGTCAGTTACGGTATTACGAGTCTGACTGTATTTGCTGAAGTTGGAGCTGTGTATTGGAATTTTGCGTTGTGGGGTGTGGCGATATGGCCGGCATGGTTGGTTTTGAGGGAGTTTGGGGTTGGGGAGAAGGTGTCCCACACACAGCCTGTCGAGAGTGGCTCAGTTGACTACGAACAACAGGAGGTGGAAGGGATACAAAAAGGCTTATCGGGCTGATAGACATATTTGGCAACGGTGGAATACGCGACGCATGTTTGAGACGAAGAAGTATGATGAATTGAACTGTATGGACGCTATGATCAGTTCGCCATGTGAGAAAAGAATGAATAAAATAAATGCACAGAGAACTGCCAGCTTTCCAGTTACAAGAGCCTAGAATTCCCGCCCAGCTACCGACGGTGAGTCCTCATATTTGTAGCACAGCACGCCCTCGCCTTCTTGATTCAACGTATCCAGAACCTCACGCACGGCAACATCTTCGGCCATGAACCCCATCCAGACCGGTGTATCTAGTGTAGTCTGCTCGACGGCGTCAGCGGGAGGTCCAAAGCCCTCTATGGTCCTTGGGCCGCCGATGTCAGTCAGGCGGGCGGGGTCGCGGCTCTGCCAGAGCGTCCACATGTAGTCGAGCTGGCAATGGTGAAGCCAGAAGAGCGGGTCGTTGGGGGAGGAGTAGATATCGCTGATCTGAGTAGGGTGTTAGTATGGAAGCACATAGAAAGGGTTGCAATAGGACAAGGTTACGTACGTCACCACCAATAGCCATGTGCCCTAGACCATGCGGCGACTGGAATGCGCTCGTACGGATCTTGTCCTCATCTTTGACGAAACTCAGCCCATCGATGAAAGCCTGGAGCTGGTAGTAGTTCTTTGCTTCCATGGTCGCTGGATAGATGTCTTCCCAACCGGTACTTCCATTGAACAGATCAAAGTCAACAGAGCGCGTCAAGCAGCGCGGGTTTGACGCCAGAGATTCAACAGGCCCGATGTTCAGAGACGCATTTCCAGCGAATGGGCCGTCCTTGATGCAACCATCTGTGCCGGAACCGTCGCCACCAAAAGCCTTCAGCACAGGTGAGGTGTAGATGGAGCCATTGGCGTTGGTGGAAGGGTTGTCGAGAGTCCAGTCCCAGTAGGGTTGTGCACCAGTGTAGTTGCATTCGGAGCGAAGCACAGATTCGAAAACCCAGATGGCGTAGCGGTGCCAAGGTAGGAAGACACCAACCGTGTGAATGCCGTAGATTGTGACGTTGGCTAGAGTAAGATCAGTTAGTATGGGTGTTGTTTCGGTAGGCAATGTCTCCCAAAGGGTACTTACCAGCAGATTCAGGATCATTGGCGAGTGAGGGGACATCTTGACCGCCTGTCGCATTTTGTTAGCTGACATGTATGCTTGTGGATGATGCCTAGTACCAACCTCGTGTAGCGTTGATGTGTAAGGCGACAAAGTCGTCAAACCTGGTCTTCAGAGTGCTGAATACTTCGGTACCCTTGGAAGGCGCCCGCTTCAGACATTGAACGGCATCAATGTAAGCGTTCTGTTCAGAAGCATTGAGAGTGCGCCTAGGAGAATGTCAGTAGGAGCCACAGACGGGTAGCTTTTGCTCCGAAACACATACCACTCTTTCCTGATGCGCGGGTTCGAACAGCTGCCCGCAGTCTCATTGACAGGCAGTGCGCTACATAGCGAAGCGATCGTTAACGAAAGTATGGCTGATAGACGCATGGCGATAGAATTAACAAAAAACGAGTGTGGTGTGAATCAATACCTACTGCGGAACGGAACGCTACCTATATAGAGATTCCACGATATGTCTATGCATCCGAAATATGACAGAGATTAAACCTCCATGAATACGATGAAACGACGTTGAACGGGTCTGCCTTGTAGATCTTATGTCACATTAGTTCACGAGTCGTGCTTCGGTCGCGGTTCCCTCAACGTTGTTGCACCGAGTCTGTGGAGCGGAAGACACAGAGCCACTGGGGATTCGCTGATCAGCATTAGCGTCGGCGTTGCGTGGTCTTGGTGATCTATTTTGATATGTAGCATGTCGGTAGCTCGAAGTCGGATGCGCTGAACAACTAGCACCCGCATCCGACATTGAACTAGGTACCATGTCTCTCGCGTGGTGTACCTAGCAGTCGGTACGTTCAAACGCGCTGTCTGGAAGTAATGTTTCCGCTTTCGGTAAGGGTTGTTTAGCATCGACGCACGCGTTCCGGGGGATTTTAGGGCGTCATGGACCTCTCTGGCCCCATAGTGTTGAAGCTCTGCAAGATGCGATGGTTTAGGGGTGAAGTTCAGTAATCACGTGCCAAGGCGCCTGAGCTCGCATCAATGCGAACCAGGATTATGATGTAAAAATCTGGGGCTGTGCAAACAGTGCAAAATGTTGTCGTAGGTTGGTCAATTGATGTAGGCATCTGGCGGAATGAAGAGATTCTGGGTGCGATTCCCCAATGCGCGCATGCGATGCGATGATGCGCTTGAACCCTGCCAAGTCTCGTCTCAGCAGCCAATCGGGGGGATAGGTCGTCGGGGAATTGTCACGGCGACCCTGTCAGTTCTCCTTCTCCCCACCTCTTCACTTTCCTTATCCTCTCCCCCCGCTTCCTACCTTACTTAATTGCTCCTTCCCCCTCGTGAGCCGACAATGCCATCACTCATGGAGCTTCTACCTATCGCGGTAGCTTTTGCTGCAGTTATAGGAGGTTTCCTCTGGTACAGCAGCAGCAGCGGTGGAAGCCGCAAAGTGCTGAAGCCGACGGAATTCCAGGACTTCAAGCTCTCGGAGAAGACTGTCCTCTCGCACAATACCGCCATCTACCGCTTCGACCTCCCCCGCCCAACCGACACCCTCGGCCTTCCCATCGGCCAGCACATCTCCCTCGCCGCTACCATTGCCGGCCAGCCCAAAGAAGTCGTCCGCTCGTACACACCGATCACATCCGACGAAGACAAGGGCCATGTCGACCTGCTCATCAAGTCATATCCAACCGGCAACATCTCCAAGCACGTCGCGAGCTTGAAGATTGGAGACACAATCAAGGTCAAAGGCCCCAAGGGAGCTATGGTCTACACACCCAACATGGTTAGGCATTTCGGTATGATCGCTGGTGGCACTGGTATCACGCCCATGCTCCAGATCGCGAAGGCCATCATGCGCGGACGCTCTACTGGTGACAAGACCGCCGTCGACCTCATTTTCGCCAACGTCAACCCCGAGGATATCCTGCTCAAGGACGACTTGGATGCGCTAGCGGCCAAGGACCCCAAGTTCAATGTCCACTACGTTCTGAACAACCCACCCGAGAACTGGACCGGCGGCACTGGTTTCGTTACTGCCGACATGATCAAGGAGAAGCTGCCCGCGCCTGCGAGCGATGTTAAGATCCTCATTTGCGGACCACCGCCCATGGTTGCGGCCATGAAGAAGGCAACCGAGAGCCTGGGTTACGCCAAGGCAAAGCCAGTCAGCAAGCTCGAGGACCAAGTCTTCTGCTTCTAGATGCTGGGGATGTTGGTTCGCCAGATATATTAATTAGATATTGACATCTTCGACTAATTGATACCATTGCACTACGCCATAATGCTCACTTTAACACCACTGAATCACTTTGTGCGTGCATGTTGTTATGCTGAAGCTCGTTCGTATTACAAAACTCCACTGACTAGCATTCAATGGAAGCCTACTATAGCAAAGTAGAAGAAGAACAATTGCAAAATAATTACATGTATGTAAAACACTTAAAGCGCTCATCCTCGACGTCCAAAAGATATCATGATGCTAACGCGAAACGCCTTGCAAAAAATAACAAAACCATGCGAATGCCAACCGGACCCAGGGTATTCAGAGCTCGTAGCGCAGCGTAACACAACAGTCCAGCAGCCGCCTAAATAAACGCCCTCGACCTGATTACAACACGAACCGTTCTCTTCCTCTTGATAGTACCAGTACCCGCAGCGCCAATACCGCCAACAGCGCTATCCCCATCGTCACCGGGTGTAGCCTCGTCCTCGTCATCCGTAATCTCTACATCCATTTGATCGCCCTCAAGTGGGAAACCACCTGGTGTATCATTCCCCAGAACCTTTGCCAGGGTATTATACTCCTTCTCGTCCAACTCGACCACTTGCGTAACAGGTGCAGCAGGGGCAACAGCAGCAGCGCGCCGCCACTGATAGTTCCTGACTGCGTCATCAACAACTCTCGTTGCAAAGCCCTCTTCTTCTTCCAACGGCGGGCTCAGCTTCATGATGGGATACCGGGATCTCCATGCTCCCCTCCCCTCAGAGATCCCATCTACTACAAAAAACCCTTCTGACCGCTGACACGACGGAGATTGGAGCGTAGACTGCCGCCGTACTTTCCTTTGTCGGCTGCAGA
>Ga0265797_10007259_pt1 | contig 15272 bp, 15 predicted proteins | sample P2T30metagenome_FD_192433 | JGI IMG/M metagenome (GOLD analysis project Ga0265797, IMG submission 192433) | Plant litter microbial communities from East Loma Ridge, Irvine, California - P2 T30 | ecosystem: Environmental > Terrestrial > Plant litter > Unclassified | place: USA: California... | reverse complement strand
CAGACCTCGCGCTCGTACCAGTTGGCGTTCGGCCAGATTCCGGTAACGGAAGGCAGGTTCAGATCGCCTTCGCGCAGGGCAACCTTGATCATCACGTCACTGTTACGTTCCAGCGACATGAGGTGATAGAAAACCGTGAAGTCGGCATCCGGCAGGCCGCGACGCTGAGTGCGCAGGCGCTCGTCGACGCCGTGCAGGTCATACAACATGACGTAAGGGCGCGAGACCTGACGCAAAAAGCGCAGGACTTCGACGAGCTTGTCGCGGCCAACCCAGATGACCGGCATGCCGGTGCGGGTGGCCTGCAGCGTAAAACTGTCGGCGCCAAAACGGGATTGAAGCTCAACGACGACGTCTTGGTCGTCCGCCTTGTAGGGCGCAATGGACACGGTGGTGTCTGCAGTCATGGTCTCGATCGCTATCGGTCAACGGTGAGAGTGAATCCGGCCTTGCTTGGAAGCGGGACTCAGACTTCGTCAGGGGAACGCAGGTTGGTAACCGCAATACGCTGCTCGCGGCGCTGTTCTTTCTGCGAAGGCATCTCGGCGCGATAAACGCCTTGATCGCCAACGACCCAGGACAGCGGGCGGCGCTCCTGACCGATAGACTCCTGCAGCAGCATAAGCCCTTGCAGGAAAGCCTCGGGACGGGGCGGACAACCGGGTATGTAGACGTCGACCGGAAGAAACTTGTCGACACCCTGAACGACCGAATAGATGTCGTACATGCCGCCGGAATTGGCGCACGCGCCCATGGAAATGACCCACTTGGGTTCGAGCATCTGCTCGTAGAGGCGCTGGATGACGGGGGCCATCTTGATGAAGCAGGTGCCGGCGATGACCATGAAGTCGGCCTGGCGTGGAGATGCCCGGATGACTTCGGCACCGAAGCGCGCAACGTCGTGAGGCGCTGTGAACGCCGTGGTCATTTCCACGTAGCAGCACGACAAGCCGAAGTTGTACGGCCACAGGGAATTCTTACGACCCCAGTTCACCGCACCACTGACAACATCCGAGAGTTTCCCCATGTAGATGTTCTTGTGCACTTCATCTTCTAGACGCTGATCGGAAACGACCTCCCGATCGCCGATCGGGTATTGCTCGTTGGGAGCATCCGGATCGATCCGAGTGAGTTTGTATTGCATCGCCAAAGCCTCATTGTTTCAGCTTCGCTTGCCGAGACTTGCGGCCCTCGGGTGCCCAATCGAGCGCACCGATACGCCAAAGGTAGACAAGACCTGCCAACAGAATGTTTATGAAAACGGCTGCTTCGATAAAACCGGCCCAGCCGCTTTCGCGAACAGACACGGCCCAGGCGAAGAGAAAGAGGGCTTCGACGTCGAAGATCACGAACAGCATCGCGACCAGATAAAATTTGGCGGACAGGCGCAGGCGCGCACTGCCGGTAGGAAGCATGCCCGACTCGAACGGCTCGTTCTTGCTGCGGCCCCACGCCTTGCTGCCAAGCAGGCTGGATACACCCAACATGAATGCACAGAGGCCAACGACCCCGAGCAAAAAAACGGCCAACGCCCAGTTGTGGGAGAGGGAACTGCTTGCTTCCAACATGCCGGTACTCCTCAGGCAAGGAACGGCTTCGCGTGTAATTTGAAGTTATGGCGAGACAATGTCAGCTGGCCTCGCACTCTATTGCCTTAATGTTATGCCTGTATTGGGTGTAAGTAAATTTTTCAAATTGAAAATTTAGCTGGCGACATGCCCGGGACGCAGCATCTTTCTGTTATTCATTTGGAATCATCGACTTAAATGACAATTTAGACTTGTCAGTCTACGTCGCACCACATGTAGCGGATAATTCAACGCACTTCAATGGGAATGTTTATCGTTTGTGGAAAAGTTCTCTTGAGCACTATTGTCGCGGAACTGTCCATGCATGGCGCACTTGCACAATAAGAGTCATTGATATTTAAGGTGGATTAGCTTGATGCAAATAAAAAAGCCCCGGCATTACTGCCAGGGCCTGAGAAAATGCTGCATTTTTCGGTGTGCGGGTTCTTAGTGGAACTGGTTCATCGTGTTGTCCTTGCCGCCTGCTTTCAATGCAGCCTCGCCGGCAAAGTATTCCTTGTGGTTGTCGCCGATATCCGAGCCCGCCATGTTCTGGTGTTTGACGCAGGCGATGCCCTGGCGAATTTCCTGACGCTGTACACCTTTGACATAGGCCAGCATGCCCTGGTCGGCGAAGTAACCCTTGGCCAGGTTGTCGGTAGACAGCGCAGCCGTATGGTAGGTGGGCAGGGTAATGAGGTGGTGGAAGATACCTGCGTTGGCCGAACCGTCGCGCTGGAAGGTGCGGATTTTCTCGTCAGCTACCTGCGCCAGTTCAGTCTCGTCGTAATCGACGCTCATCAGCTTGGCGCGGTCGTAGGCAGAGACATCTTTGCCTTCGGCCACGAACGCATCGAACACCTGTTGACGGAAGCTCAGTGTCCAGTTGAACGATGGGCTGTTGTTGTAGACCAGCTTGGCGTTGGGAACCACTTCGCGAACGCGATCGACCATTGCCTTGATCTGCCCGACGTGAGGCTTCTCGGTTTCGATCCAGATCATGTCTGCACCGTTCTGCAGCGAGGTGATGCTGTCCAGCACGCAGCGATCTTCGCCGGTGCCTTTACGGAACTGGAACAGGTTGGATGGCAGACGCTTGGGTCGCAGCAGCTTGCCGTCGCGGTTGAGCACCACGTCGCCGTTTTTCAGTTCCGATGCGCTGATTTCGTCGCAGTCGAGGAACGAGTTGTACTGGTCACCCAGGTCGCCTGGCTGGTTGGTCACGGCAATCTGCTTGGTCAGGCCGGCACCCAGGGAATCGGTGCGCGCAACGATCACGCCGTCATCCACACCCAGCTCCAGAAAGGCGTAACGCACCGCATTGATCTTGGCCAGGAAGTCGACGTGCGGAACCGTGACCTTACCGTCCTGGTGACCGCATTGCTTCTCGTCGGACACCTGGTTTTCGATCTGGATACAGCAGGCGCCTGCTTCGATCATCTTCTTGGCCAGCAGGTAGGTGGCCTCGGGGTTGCCGAAGCCGGCATCGATGTCGGCGATGATCGGCACCACATGGGTTTCGAAATTATCGATCTGCGCCTGGATTTCAGCCTGTGTGGCCTTGTCACCAGCATCGCGTGCGGTGTCCAGCGCATTGAACAGCAGATCCAGTTCACGGGCGTCCGCTTGACGCAGGAAGGTGTAGAGCTCTTCGATCAGCGCAGCGACTGCGGTCTTTTCATGCATGGACTGATCCGGCAGCGGGCCGAAGTCGGAACGCAATGCGGCGATCATCCAGCCGGACAGATAGAGGTAGCGCTTGTTGGTGGTCTTCAGGTGTTTCTTGATGGAAATCAGCTTCTGCTGGCCGATAAAGCCGTGCCAGCAACCGAGCGACTGGGTATAGACGGACGAGTCTGCGTCGTACTCGGCCATGTCCTTGCGCATGATGGCCGCCGTGTACTTGGCAACGTCCAGCCCGGTTTTGAAACGGTTCTGGGCGCGCATGCGAGCCACGGATTCCGGGTTGATGGCGCTCCAGCTGCTGCCAGCGGCTTCTTTGAGGGCGGCAACGGCTTTGATGTCGTTTTCGTAAGCTGACATGGTCAATCCTTCAAGTGTGTGTTTGGTCGAGCGCTGGACGCTGCGCACAGTCCAGGCGCAGGGCTCGGCGCGAGCTCACCGCAGACGTTGAGAGGAAACCGGAAGGAGGGCGCTTGGGCCGGGTGGACGAAACGCATCGGCAGGCACACCCGCCGGGTAGGCGAGTCATGTGCGTATGGGCCCGTGGACGCCCGCGGCACTCGTGCTGATCAATACGTGAAACGCTTCCCCGTCCCTCAGGACAACCTCGTTCCAGTCGCCATCTCGTCGAACTGCCTTGTGGGCTTAACAACACGAATCGATCCTGCGGTAAGCAAGGAAGCGACCCGGAGGCTCGTTTTTCAGAGCCCCTGATTAGCGGGAGCGAGGCCATCATGCGACTGACGAAAATGTTCGTCAATCGTTTTTGTAGTGTTTTTTTAGATCTACTACATAAGTCTTAGATCGACCGTGCAGTCACGTTTTACGGGCCTTTCAGTCGATTACATCGACTTTTACACGCATGCTCATGTCAGCGCGGCCTTCGGTTGAGTAGCGGCGCAATACTCCGCTGCTATCTGCCCGGCTCTGCTCACTACTGCCGCCGATACTGATCCACTCACCGACTCGCCCACTGACTCGCGTGTCGGCTTGCTGAATGTCGATAACCCCGGGCTGACTCTGATTGAGGCGGTCGCGGTTACTGCTGATATCCAGGTGCACGACATCGCCCGCCAGGCTTGCCGTCACGTAGAAACCCTGGGTGACGTTGCGGTATTCGGTGTTGTTGTACACCTGGCCATAGGGGCCGCGGCTGCTGGTGGTCACCGGCACGCTCTGGCCCACCTGGATAAGCGCCGGATAACCTTCGCTGGTCTGTACCTGCTGGGTACCACCGCCACGGCTGTCAGTGCTGCGACGAATGATGCGCGCCTGGTCGCGACCGTTCACTTCGCCCCGACCGATTTCCACGCGACCGTTACCGGCGCTGATACTGCCGTCTACGCCATAACCGCGATCATCGCGATAGGTGGATTCGCTGGTATCGACGCTGATCAGCAAGCGCCTCGGTTGAGTGTCGAGCTGGCCGAGCAGGGCGCGGACTTCCTCGATCTTCGCCGCCGAGGCATTGACGATCAGTTGGTTGCCGTAAACGCTAACGCGCCCCTCGTTGCCAAGCGTCGATTGCACCACCGGTAGAAGATCGCCGGCGGTGCGGTAGTTGAGCGAGATCACTTCCGTCGCGGCTGTCGCCGACAGGCTGAAAGCAAGCAGGGCGGCGCTGAAAAAATGCCGTTTCATAGCAGAAAGCTCCGCAGATCAGGGTCGGTGATACTGGTATCCCAGGTTTGGTTGAACAGCCGCTGCAGCTGACGGACACGTCCCGGATCCTGGTACTTCGCATAGCCGGCGAATCTGTCCGGCTCGGGACGCACCAGCATGCCTTGATCATCGGCCAGCAAAAAAGCGCCGTCAGGAAATGGATAGTCGGGGTGACAACGGCGGATTTGCACGTTACTTGGTAACTTGCGCGATAGCGCTATCAGCCGATGCCCGTCACGAACCGCTCGGCTGCTATCGCGTACCAGAATACGCAAACGGCTGTTTCGATGATCGAGCAGAAAACGCGTGCACGCCTGCTGAATGCTGCTGTGGTGATAAAGCCAGGGCTCGAGATCCGGGCTGTACAGGCATAGCGTTCGACTGGCCTGTTGCATAAAAGCGAGCGCATGCGCACGTGCGTGTTCCGGCAAGCTGAAGCGCTGCAACGCCTGCTCGACACCCAGCAGGAAGGGCGCCGGCTCCCAACTGGCTGGCTGCGGTAATTCGCTGTCTGGGTTGTGCAGGGGAAACCGCCCGGGCGATTCGAATTCGATCAACTCGAGGTCTGTTTCGCCGGGCGTATGTTCATCGTTCATGCTGACCTCTGTGGCACTTGCACAGGCCACAGCTGATCATCAGCCGCTGCTGCGCACCATGTCGACGTGGGGAATACCTGCTTCCAGGTACTCGTCACTCACTACAGTGAAGCCCAGCTTTTCATAGAACGGTGTGGCCTGCACCTGTGCGCTGAGCATTTGCTGACTCAACCCACGTTTCTCCGCCTCGGCGATAACCGCCTGCAACAGTGCTTCGCCGACTTTCAGGCCGCGCCAGTCCTTGAGCACCGATACCCGGCCGATCTGTCCATCTGCCAGCAGACGTGCAGTGCCGATCGGGTAATCACCTTCGCAGGCTAAAAAATGCACGGCATCGCTGTCTTCGGCGTCCCATTCCAGTTCAGGCGGCACTGCCTGTTCAGCAACGAAGACCGCCTCGCGGATGCGGCGCAGTTCTTCGTAATCCTTGTGCCAGTCGGCGATGCGTACGTGCAGGTCATTCATCGGCAGCAAACTCCAGGCTTCCCTGTTTGGTCAGTTCGAGAACCAATTCCCGGGCTTCGTCGTTGCCCAGCCATGGACCGAGGTTTTCAAGATGCAGGGCATCGGCAGAGCAGATCATTTTCAGCAATTCGCGCAGACTGGCGGAAACCATCCGGCTCTGCCCGCTAGCAAACAGCACCAGATCTTCGCCGACTTCCGACCAGGCCATACGCGCGCTGGGATTGCGGATCATCACTGCGCCGTCTTCCAGCTGGTCGAGGAAGCCGTCTTCGTCGATCTCGATGCCAGCGATAAGCTCAGGGTAGCGCGGCTCGGTCATGAACTGGCCAAACCAGGTCATTAGCAGGCGTTCGTCGCTCATGTGCTCGGCCAGCAATGCCTTGAGGCGATCCAGAGCGTCGCGCTGGATTTCGCTTGGGTCATTGACCGGCGCGGTGCCTGCGTCGCTGTAGCGCGTTTCGTCAGGCAGGAACTGGCCAAGAAAATCGGTGAAATGGGTCAGTACTTCGGCCGCGCTGGGTGCGCGGAAACCCACGGAATATGTCATGCAATCGTCCTCGGCGGTGCCACAGTGGGCCAGGAGCGGCGGCAGATAAAGCATATCGCCGGGCTCGAGCACCCATTCTTCAGTTTGATCAAATTGAGCCAGAATCTTCATGTCCAGATCCGGCAGCAGCGGGCTCTGTGCGTCGCACATCTGGCCGATCTGCCAGCGGCGGCGACCATGAGCCTGCAGGAGAAACACATCGTAATTGTCGTAATGCGGGCCCACGCCACCGCCCGGTGCAGCGAAGCTGACCATCACGTCGTCGATACGCCATTTGGGCAGAAACTTGAATTCCTCCAACAGTTCGGCCACTTCCGGCACGAACTGGTCGACGGCCTGCACCAGCAACGACCATTCACGTTCAGGCAGCTGTGCAAAAGCGTCTTCGGCGAACGGCCCACGGCGCACTTCCCACGGTGTATCACCGTGCTCGATCACCAGGCGCGACTCGACTTCTTCCTCAAGGGCCAGGCCAGCCAGTTCGTCTGGTGTGATTGGGCTTTCGAAGTCCGCGATGGCCTGGCGCACCAGCAAGGGCTTTTTCTGCCAGTAATCACGCAGGAATTCGCGTGCGCTCAGGCCGCCCAACAGCTGAAGAGGAGCATCAGGATTCATCTGTAAGTCCTTGATATTTATTAAAGCGTATAAAAAGAATCGCCCGGCTTCAGCCGGGCGTCCTTGAGACTGAATCGAGCTTAGATGCGTTTGGCCTGCGCCACCGCGTTGCCGATGTAGTTGGCTGGAGTGAGCTGCTTGAGCTCCTCCTTGGCTTGCTGTGGCATATCCAGGCCGTCGATGAAGGCCAGCAGTGCTTCCGGCGTGATGCCCTTGCCACGAGTGAGCTCCTTGAGCTTCTCGTAGGGGTTCTCGATAGCATAGCGGCGCATGACGGTCTGAATCGGCTCGGCGAGGACTTCCCAGCAGGCGTTCAGGTCTTCAGCAATACGTTGAGCATTGAGCTCTAACTTACTGATTCCTTTAAGGCTTGCCTCGTAAGCGATAACGCTATGAGCGAAACCGACACCGAGGTTGCGCAGCACAGTCGAGTCGGTCAGGTCGCGCTGCCAGCGGGAAATAGGCAGCTTGCTGGCCAGGTGCTGGAACAGCGCATTAGCGATACCCAGGTTGCCTTCGGAGTTTTCGAAATCGATCGGGTTGACCTTGTGCGGCATGGTCGACGAGCCGATCTCGCCTGCAATGGTCTTCTGTTTGAAATAGCCCAGGGAGATATAGCCCCAGACGTCACGGTCGAAGTCGATGAGAATGGTATTGAAGCGGGCAATAGCGTCGAACAGCTCAGCGATATAGTCGTGAGGTTCGATTTGCGTGGTGTAGGGGTTCCACTGCAGGCCCAGATCGTTTTCGATGAACTGCCGGGCGTTGGCTTCCCAGTCGATCTGCGGGTAGGCGGAGAGGTGGGCGTTGTAGTTGCCAACGGCGCCATTGATCTTGCCGAGCAACGGCACGGCGGCAATCTGCACGATCTGGCGCTCGAGACGGTAGACGACGTTGGCCAGCTCTTTGCCCAGAGTGGTGGGCGAGGCTGGTTGGCCGTGGGTGCGCGACAACATCGGTACGTCGGCGAACTTCACCGACAGCTCACGAATGGAAGCGGCTATCTGGCGCATCAGCGGCAGCAGCACAGTGTCACGCCCTTCGCGCAGCATCAGCGCGTGGGACAGGTTGTTGATGTCCTCGCTGGTGCAGGCGAAATGGATGAATTCGCTGACCTTGTCCAATTCCGGCAACTTGGCCGCCTGCTCCTTGAGCAGGTACTCCACGGCTTTGACATCGTGGTTGGTGGTGCGCTCGATTTCCTTGACGCGCTCGGCGTGCTCCACAGCGAAGTTTTCGGCCAGCTCATTGAGCAACGCGTTGGCTTCGGTAGAGAAGGGCGCAACTTCGCTGACACCTTCATGGGAGGCCAGGCGCTGCAGCCAGCGTACTTCGACCTGGACGCGGAAACGAATCAGGCCGTATTCGCTGAAAATAGGGCGCAGAGCGCTGGTTTTGCCGGCATAGCGGCCATCTACGGGCGAAACCGCGGTGAGCGAGGAAAGCTGCATGGGAGGCGTTCTCGGACAGTCGGGCGTTGAAAAGGGCGCGTATCATACACGAATTAGGGGCGCCATCGGCGGCTCCCCTGGGTGATTCGATGAACGAGATGCGCGTCGGGAAACGGATGCGCCTAGCTGCGCAGCATCGGGTAGAGCTCTTTGAGCAATTTGCGGCGGCTGAAGACCAGTTGCCAGCGGTGCCCGCCCAGTTGCCGCCACAAGCGGCCTGCGCGGATGCCGGCGAGCAGCAACGCGCGGATCTTCGAGGCATTCGCCGGTTGCTGCAGAAAGCGGCTGTCACCTTGCACCTGGATGCGCTGCTTGAAGGTGCTGATGGTGTCTTGATACAGCGCGCCGCAGGAAGAAATCACGTTTTCGTGACCAATGCCGAAGTGTTCGGCCTGGTTCTGAACCTGATCGAGGCGAGTGCCCATCAGCTGCAGCAGATCGCCGCGCTTGTCGAGTTGTCGCTCCAGGCCGAGCAAGGCGAGGGCATAGCGCAGCGGCTCACGCTGCAGGCTGGTCGGGTCGCGCTCGAGCGCACTGACCAGGGCGCGATAGCCTTCGCGCAGGTTGAGGTCGTCGCCGCCGAATACATCCAGTGTGCTCACCGCGTCGCGCACCAGCAGGCTGCCGATCAGGCACGTCACTTCGTTCTCGGCGGCCTGGCCGGTCTTGGCGATTTTGTCGACCATCACCGCCGCCTGGAATACGGCACCCAGGGCAATCAGTTGCTCTTGTATCGGATTCATCGCGGTGCACCCTCGCTCCACGGCTCGGCGCTTTCAATTACGCCACCGCCAAGACAGATATCGCCATCGTAGAACACCACGGATTGGCCGGGCGTGACCGCGCGCTGCGGCTGCTCGAAAGTGGCGCGGTAGCCGTCCGCCGTGCGTTCCAGCGTACAGGCCTGATCAGCCTGGCGATAACGCACCTTGGCGGTCAGTTGCAGCGGCGCATCGAGGGCGATCGGGTTGACCCAGTAGATCTGCGACGCATTCAGCGCGCGCGAGAACAGCCAGGGGTGTTCATTGCCCTGACCAACGACCAGCACGTTGCGCGTCAGGTCTTTGTGCAGCACATACCAGGGCTCGTCACTGGCGTCCTTGAGGCCGCCGATGCCCAGCCCCTGACGCTGGCCGATAGTGTGGTACATCAACCCGTGGTGCCGACCGATGACATCGCCTTCGGTGGTTTCGATATCGCCTGGCTGCGCTGGCAGGTATTGCTTGAGGAAATCACTGAAGCGCCGCTCGCCGATGAAGCAGATGCCGGTGGAGTCTTTCTTCTTCGCGGTGGCCAGCTCGTACTTCTCGGCAAGCGCACGGACCTGGGGCTTCTCCAATTCGCCGACCGGGAACAGGGTTCTGGCAATCTGTTCGCCACCCACGGCATGCAGGAAATAACTCTGATCCTTGTTGCCGTCGAGGCCCTTGAGCAGCTCGCTGCGCCCTTCGATATCGCGGCGGCGCACGTAGTGACCGGTCGCGATGAGATCGGCGCCGAGCATCAGCGCGTAGTCGAGGAACGCCTTGAACTTGATCTCGCGGTTGCAGAGGATGTCCGGGTTCGGCGTGCGGCCGGCCTTGTACTCGGCCAGGAAGTGCTCGAACACATTGTCCCAGTACTCGGCCGCGAAGTTAGCGGTGTGCAGCTTGATGCCGATGCGATCGCACACGGCCTGAGCGTCCGCCAGGTCGTCCATGGCGGTGCAGTATTCGGTGCCGTCGTCTTCGTCCCAGTTCTTCATGAACAGGCCTTCGACCTGATAGCCCTGTTCGAGCAGCAACAGGGCAGAAACGGAGGAGTCGACACCGCCGGACATGCCGACAATAACGCGCTGAGTAGCTGGATCTTGCATGGTCGGAATCAATACAGGCTTCAAAGGGGCGCGATTCTATCAGGATGCGCCTGACGTTTCAGCGTGGCCGCACCAGGAGCCGCTCAGTGCGCTACATCGGTTCGTGGAGCAGGCTCAGCGAATAACGGTCGCCGGCCCGGTAGTCGTCCAGGCAGCGCAGCACCAGTTCGCTGCGCAGCTGTTGGCGCTCGGCCAGCAACTCATCATAGGTCAGCCAGCGGATGCCACTGATATCGGTATCCAGGGGACGCTCGGGGTAATGCCTGATCAACTCGGCGGTAAAGCAGATGCGCTGGTACGTAACGCCATTGCTGGGCGCGGTGTACAGGTAGATGCCGGTGACGGCGGTCAGCTCCACCTCACAGCCAGTTTCCTCCAGCGTTTCGCGTACGGCGGCCTGCTGAAGACTTTCACGTGCCTCGAGGTGGCCGGCGGGCTGATTCAGAACCAGGCGTCCACCCTTGAGCTCTTCGACGAACAGAAAGCGCCCCTCATGCTCGACGATAGTCGCGACGGTAACGTGTGCATGCCACTGCATTGAAGAATCCTTTTGTCAGGCTGAAAACGACAACCCCGGCGCGAGGCCGGGGTTGTTGGTGCTACCTCATCAGCGCATTGCTCAGACCAGAGAGGCCAGGGCAGCGTTGAGGGTTTCGCTCGGGCGCATGACTTTTTCAGTCAGCGCTTTATCCGGCGCGTAATAGCCGCCGATTTCAGCTGGCTTGCCCTGCACGGCGCCCAGTTCGGCAACGATTTTGGCTTCATTGTCACTCAAGGCCTTGGCCAGCGGCGCGAACTGCGCCTGCAGCGCGGCGTCTTCAGTCTGGGCAGCCAGGGCCTGAGCCCAGTACAGCGCCAGGTAGAAGTGGCTACCGCGGTTGTCGATACCGCCAACCTTGCGCGCGGGCGACTTGTCATTGTCGAGGAATTGGCCAGTAGCCTCATCCAGGGTTTTGCTCAGTACCAGCGCCTTCGGGTTGTTGTAGGTGTTGCCCAAATGCTCCAGCGAAGCCGCCAGTGCCAGGAACTCACCCAGAGAATCCCAACGCAGGAAGTTTTCCTCGACCAGTTGCTGCACGTGCTTCGGCGCGGAGCCGCCAGCGCCGGTTTCGAACAGGCCACCGCCATTCATCAGCGGGACGATCGACAGCATCTTGGCGCTGGTGCCCAGTTCCATGATCGGGAACAGGTCAGTCAGGTAGTCGCGCAGTACGTTGCCGGTCACCGAGATGGTGTCCTTGCCGTCGCGGATGCGCGCCAGGGAGAACTTGATGGCCTCGACTGGCGACAGCACGCGGATGTCCAAACCGCTGGTGTCGTGATCCTTCAGGTACTTTTCTACCTTCTTGATCATTTCGGCGTCGTGGGCGCGCGCCGGGTCCAGCCAGAATACGGCCGGGGTGTCGCTCAGGCGAGCGCGGTTGACGGCCAACTTGACCCAATCCTGGATCGGCGCATCTTTGGTCTGGCACATGCGGAAGATGTCGCCTTCTTCCACCTGTTGCTCCATCAGTACCTTGCCGTCGGCATCGCTGACGCGAACCACGCCATTGGCCTGGATCTGGAAGGTCTTGTCGTGGGACCCGTACTCTTCGGCTTTCTGCGCCATCAGGCCAACGTTCGGCACGCTGCCCATGGTGGTCGGGTTGAAGGCGCCATTGGCCTTGCAGTCCTCGATCACGGCCTGGTAGATGCTGGCGTAGCAGCGATCCGGGATTACCGCTTTGGCATCCTGCAGCTCACCAGCGGTGTTCCACATCTTGCCCGAGTCACGGATCATCGCAGGCATCGACGCATCGACAATGACGTCGCTTGGCACGTGCAGGTTGGTGATGCCCTTGTCAGAGTTGACCATCGCCAGCGCAGGGCGCTCGGCATAGACGGCCTTGATGTCAGCTTCGATCTCGGCCTGTTTGTCAGCCGGCAGCTTCTTGATGCTGGAGTACAGGTCGCCGATACCGTTGTTCAGGTTGAAGCCGGCTTCTTGCAGCGCAGCAGCGTGCTTGTCCAGAGCCGACTTGTAGAACTCGGCAACGATCTGGCCAAAGATGATCGGGTCGGAGACCTTCATCATGGTGGCTTTCAGGTGAACGGAGAACAGCACGCCTTGTTTCTTGGCGTCTTCGATCTCGGCGGCGATGAAGCTGCGCAGCGCCTTCTTGCTCAATACCGAGCAATCCAGGACTTCGTCAGCCAGAACCGAGGTTTTCTCTTTCAGCACGGTAGTGCTGCCGTCAGCACCGATCAGTTCGATTTTGACGCTGCCGTTGGCTTCGATCAGAGCAGCCTTTTCGCTGCCATAGAAGTCGCCGCTGCTCATATGAGCCACGTGGGACTTCGAATCTGCAGCCCATGCACCCATTTTGTGCGGGTGCTTGCGGGCGTAGTTCTTGACCGACAGCGGCGCGCGGCGGTCGGAGTTGCCTTCGCGCAGAACCGGGTTCACGGCGCTGCCCTTGACCTTGTCATAACGGCTGCGGATATCGCGGACTTCGGCGCTGTCGCCAGTGTCCGGGTAATCCGGCAGGGCGTAACCCTGGCTCTGCAGTTCTTTGATCGCGGCCTTGAGCTGCGGCACAGAAGCACTGATGTTCGGCAGTTTGATGATGTTGGCTTCTGGCGTGGTGGCCAGTGCGCCCAGCTCTGCCAGGTGGTCACCCTGCTTCTGAGCATCGGTCAGAAACTCGGGAAACAGCGCCAGAATACGGCCGGCCAGCGAAATGTCGCGGGTTTCGACGGCGATATCCGACGAGGCGGTAAAGGCTTTGACGACGGGGAGCAGGGAGTAGGTCGCGAGCGCAGGGGCTTCGTCGGTGAGGGTGTAGATAATCTTCGAGCGTGTGGTCATATTTGATTTAACTCTCTTTTTGCTGAACTTGCACAAGGCACTGATCCGGGTGAGGTGGCTTCTGGCCACAGCGCGGCATCAATGATGTGAATTCGAAGTTCCATCCCGATGATGTTGGGTGCCGCAACCAACCGGTGGCGATAGCGGATCGCCTATGAAAGGTCGTCACGACGAGTGCTGGAAGCCGTACTCCAGGCGAATGCGCCTCAATGACTACTCAGTCAGCGCCCGAGTATATCAAACCCGCGGTCGATGGCAGTGACCAAGTTGCCCGTGCTGCCTTGATGCCGCATAACCAGATGGATGGTTTGAATACCTGCTGCGCCGTTTCACTGCATCTGGGCGGCGAGCGCTACGGTTCGGCTGACCTGGCAAGTGGACTGCCCGAGCTGTCATTGCGTCAATACGATTAAAGTCCTGCACGATTACCGACCGGGGAAGAAGACGAGCCCCTGACAAGCAGGCAAATACGAAAAAGCCGGTCGTGCGACCGGCTTTTTCGTACGACGTGGCAGTCAAACCTCAACTGTTTGTTCGCGCACCCTGCTAGTGGCGGTGGTGGCGACTTCGGCGGTCGCCTGCGCAGCGCTGATGTTCACGGCGTGGAGGCCTTTGGGGCCCTGAATAATATCGAAGCTTACGGCTTGCCCAGCTTTCAGCGTCTTGTATCCGTCCATCTGGATGGCCGAGTAATGGGCGAACAGGTCCTCATCTCGGCCATCGGCCAGGATGAACCCATAGCCTTTGGCGTTGTTGAACCACTTGACCTTACCACTTAGCATGCTGATATCCCTCTGCAAGGAACTCCATTGCTGGAGTATCATCCACATTAGATCCCGCGTTCGCATGATGACTCACTCGAGCGCAAGCCCCTCCACCCCGTAGGGGTATGCTTTGGTTTTAACACCCTTTTGCCGATAGTCAAGGCAACGCGCAAAGCAACGATAAACGGGTCCCGTTTTGTGACCTGCCATCATTCACCCACGAACCTTTTATCCAGCATGCATGCAAGTAGCCAGATTCGACTAACATTCAATCAGGATCGACCCGCACCGCATGACGACGACTCGTCGGGACTAGCCGTCGAGGAGTCCAAGCCGGCATTGCAGGCGCCTCCGCTTTATAAGGTGATCTTGTTCAATGATGACTACACCCCCATGGATTTCGTGGTCGAAATACTCGAGACCTTCTTCAACCTCAATCGCGAGGTGGCGACCAGAATCATGTTGACGGTGCATACCGAAGGTCGGGCAGTGTGCGGGCTCTATACCCGTGACATCGCCGAGACCAAGGCCACACAGGTCAACCAATACGCGCGTGAAAGCCAGCATCCATTACTCTGTGAAATCGAGAAGGACGGTTAACGCCGGCCGCTTGGGCATGAGGTGAAGCTATGTTAAATCGAGAGCTCGAAGTCACCCTCAACCTGGCCTTCAAGGAGGCACGTGCCAAGCGTCATGAATTCATGACGGTCGAGCACCTCCTGTTGGCTCTACTGGACAACGAAGCTGCAGCCAGCGTGTTGCGCGCTTGTGGCGCCAGTCTGGACAAACTGCGCAGCGACCTGCAGGAATTCATTGATTCCACCACGCCGCTGATCCCCCAGCATGATGAAGAGCGTGAAACCCAGCCGACATTGGGTTTCCAGCGCGTACTGCAACGTGCGGTATTTCACGTACAGAGTTCCGGCAAACGTGAAGTAACCGGCGCCAACGTGCTGGTTGCGATCTTCAGCGAGCAGGAAAGCCAGGCCGTGTTTCTGCTCAAGCAGCAGAGCGTGGCACGCATCGATGTGGTCAATTTCATCGCCCACGGCATCTCCAAGGTGCCGGGGCATGGAGCGTCTCCAGAATCCGAGCAGGAAATGCAGGATGAGGAGGGCGGTGAGTCCTCATCGTCGAGCAATCCGCTGGATGCCTATGCCAGCAACCTGAACGAACTGGCGCGTCAGGGCCGCATCGATCCGCTGGTCGGCCGTGAGA
>Ga0265797_10007258_pt1 | contig 15273 bp, 18 predicted proteins | sample P2T30metagenome_FD_192433 | JGI IMG/M metagenome (GOLD analysis project Ga0265797, IMG submission 192433) | Plant litter microbial communities from East Loma Ridge, Irvine, California - P2 T30 | ecosystem: Environmental > Terrestrial > Plant litter > Unclassified | place: USA: California... | reverse complement strand
GTGCCGATGACGCATGCGGCTCAGGCGTTTGGCAAGGAGCAGGCGGATAGGCAGATGGGGTGGCGGTTGATGATTTTTGAGGGGCTGTTTTATATTACGGGGGCTTTTATCTATGCGGTGAGTATGGGGGGAAGACACATACTCGAGATACTCGTTGCTAACGTTCCACGCAGATTCGCTTCCCGGAAAGATTTCGCCCGGGACTTTTCGATATCTGGGGTTGCTCACATCAGATTTTTCATCTTTGTGCTGTGGGGGGAGCGGCACTGCATTTGGTGGCTCTTTTGAAGGCATTCGATTATAACCACGATCCGGCGACTCGGATATGCTGAAGGGGTACCCCCTTGAAAGCTATATCTGCGAAACCTGTACATCCTTTCTTTACCAACAACTAAACAAACTGGTGTTCCCACAACGGAAAGTGCGCACTGTCTGTCGGAGTCTTCCGCTTTGCTGTTCCAGCAGGATGGACCAGTAAAAAGGTACATTCGATACTCTCTCGAAATTGTGCGGTGTCTGGAGTGTCCATCAGCTCGAAAGCGGCATGTGGGCAGCCTGCACTCGATGTTAGCGATGTGAGCAGCTACTTGGCTTCGTAGCACAGGGCTTACATGTGGCAACATCCGCGCTATCGTAGCCTTTGAACAGCAAGCTTTCATGTGGCATTTGGTTACTCAGGTAATACCACGCATGGTCCGGATTGTGGAGCAAGCTGAAAGTCTCGCTGATCACATGAGGATAGACGTTGTCAGTCGCAACGAGATCTCTGTTAGCATCGATGGAACGGGAATCGCATACAGCCAGCGGCCAGTCGACTACGGGGCCTCGAAGCGGGCGCCACACGCTGCGCGCATCAGTATTTAGTGCAAACAGAGGGAGGACTTCTCACTGTATGAACTGGATCCGGCATTCGCGAAAGAGCTTACTCGCCGCATCCGCGCCAAAGGACTGCTTCACTATGTCATGTGCTCGGTTGGGCGTGAAGTCTGGTCATTTAGTACATTGGATTCGACTTGCGAAAAAGGATGCCCACATACCTGCGTGCACACCTTGAATTGGCTGATCCGCTAACGTATCTCGACCTCCCCGTGGTTTCGCCGGAAAGCTCCCATGTCGGCGACGAATCTGTATTCATAAGTTCAACATTGACAGACAAAAGCTAGCAAGAAGAACATACGTTTGGAGCCATTACAATCGCTTTCTCAGCGCCGAAAGAACGCTTCAGATATGTCTCTACCTCTTTGATGTACACATTCGCAATTCGGGCAGGATCCTCCCAATCTTCATAGGACATACTGGATTTGATCTCATCGGTAAACTGGAAGCCATGCACGTCAATGTCGAAACCTTTTTCCGCATTCCTCATGTCCTTCACTGGGACGTTGGGGACCGCTACCGACACCTGGTTTGTGCGCTTGCCTGGTGGCACGATGGTGGGTGGGAGATTAGCTATGTAAGGCTTGGTATCATTGTATAGCGGAAGATCTTCCAGGTACCAGAGCGTAGCAGATGCGTCTGTTGACATTTTGTCGATGAGAACGAAGTTCAGCACAACTCAGTATTGAACGATGCGTTCTAAATGGAAAGCTGGATCTAATCAAGTTTTGTCTTCTAGTGTGAGGCTCAACAGATGAGGGGAAGCCCGGCTGAAGTGCGTTCGAGAACTCTCGTATCCGCAAACGGACGACAAGGCTCATCAGGACAACTGCATATGCCCCCGCAAAGCGCACAGGGCGGCAAGTCACTGGACTCCAATCAATCGTATTCGCTACACACGTCATATCCCACTTGCAGGCAGTTCATTGTACATGCAGGCCAATCAAAGCAAATTATGATGACTATCGTAGCAGCGCCTATCTGCCAAACAATGATTTCCGGCCTCTACATGCATGCCAAGGTCGCTCAACCATCGCAATCAAGCCCTACAGCTCACCACCATTCATAGCCCATGCCGCATCCTCGGCTCCAGAACCAGAGCCACCGCTTGTCACTATGGAATGGATTGCATCCTCGGCCCCAGATCCAGAACCACCACTTGTCACGATGGAGTAGATCGCATCCTCGGCCCCAGATCCAGAGCCGCCGCTTGTCACTATGGAGTGAATTGCATCATCTGCGCCAGATCCAGAGTTGCCGCTTGTCACTATGGAGTGAACTGCATCATCCGCCCCAGCTCCGGCACCCCCGCTATGCACGATACGTCTACCAGGCGTTGGCGATGACATGTCGGGTTCCTTCATCCACATCTTCCAGGGCTTGTCAAAGTTGCGTTTGGCAGAGACTGGGTCGTACGAGAGCTCAGCATTAGATGCAATTTGCTCCTGGGTTGGAAAGAACTCTTTCCATGGCTGGTATTTCTGTTGGACCGAAGGCATGGCTGGCCAAGGGTTAACAAGGAGAATAGCATGAGTTTCTCCTCGAACTTACTGTTGCGTCGATGTTGCTTTTTGCTGATGCGTGTTTTGTCAAGTATGTGAAGACTTCACCGAACCCATAGGCTGCAGGCTGCTTTTATAGACCTGATTGCTCCCTGGCATCGCGCGCAATCCCAGCCATGTCTTCAGACACAGTCTTCTTGGCACACTTCGTCGACCGCGTGCTATTTGAAAAGCGGGTAAAAGGGTGCGTGAACGTGCAGTGTTGGATGTATAGTTTGCCGTTTCCGGCGATGGAAGGAGGATTTGAATGGAACTAGCGTTGTCATACCAGCTGTACGATAAGGTTTTGCGTATGTTCAGCCTGACCCCTCTTTCTCTGCTCATCTTCGATCACAGAGGGGTAGGCGATACCATTTGTGGTGTTGGCAATGTCGAAGATAAGGCAGTGGAACGGCGACAGCCAATGGTGATCCTGGACTTTTTCGACTGCATACATATCCGCGCCGTGCTGACAGCGCTCCGAGACAACGCCCTCTTGTAGACTTTCGTGTGTGGTAGATCGCTTCGCTTGTTCCGAAATCATCTTGAGCAACTCATCATGAGCCAATTGGCGCTGCATCCCCGTCAAGCCCAATAAGTGAACGTGCGACAGCACTTCACCGGTATGACGCTTGCTTCACCGGTATGACGCTTATCAGCCTATGCTGTTCCCATGATCGGTAGCCCCGCACCCGCGCTCCCGCTTTACCTTGATGCCCGTCTGCTACCTGCCGTCGGGATTGTTCAAGAATTGACAAGAGCTACCCGAGACAAGAGTGCAGCCGGCGAACGCACCAAACACCATTTCAAACCATGAGCGAAACAACGCAAATCCCAGATGAATTACACGAAGCAGACTTGGAGGAGAAGATTGCAGAAGGCTTATGGGGCCGAGTGTACAAGCTGCGCAACGCTGATTGCGTTGTGAAAGTGCAATTGGAACTGTCTGAAGCGCCACGCAAGCCGTTTGTGCCGCTCTACGAGCGGCTTGGCGATTTCTACGCTGTTGAGAAAACCGCTTTATTACGCCTACAGGACAGCGAGCATTTTGCCAGGGTCGTTGGAGAAAGATCTATCCAAATTGATGGCAAATGGAAACTTGGACTTTTGCTCCAAATGTACAAGTTGGGCACTTTGGAACAAGTGCTCTTAGACAGCAGCCCGGAAACCAGGGAAGCGTGCAAGCGAATGAAGACCCAGTGAATCCTCTCTTCGAGCAAGGCTGAGAACTTCGCTAATCCATGTCTGGTAGGTGGATAAATCAAGTCATCAATGCACTCCGCCATATGCATTCGAAATCTGTAATTCACGGCGACCTCGGCGTCCAAAACATTCTCGTCGACGAGGATTACAGTTTGCGTGTTGCTGATTTTGCCGGCTCCAGTATTGATGGCTCGATATTTCTCCTGGAACCTCATGCGCGGTATCATCGCCCGCAGCGGGATACGTGGCGAGACATTATGGAGCATGAAGACCCGCCATCGATGTCGTGGACTCGCCCGACGATTCAGTCAGACCTTTGTGCTCTGGGCATGGTCATGTATGAGATGCATACCTCGGTGCGACAGTATCCAGACGCCAACCGGCTTGAGGTACGAGAACTGATCATGGGAGGCCATTATCCTGATCTGGAGGCGATTGATTCACCAGATCTACGAGCGGCGATCCAGAAGTGTTGGGCTTTGGAGTATGAGACTGTAGAGGAGGTGGCGAAGGATCTAGCTTCCACGTACCTGAAATCACATGCATCAGATAGTTGAGCTAGCAATCGCAATATGTCGCTCATCGGGCGCCTGGTGTTCGATACTCTGACTTGCAGGACGTGCGGAGTGACTTTTGGAGGGCCACGCTACATAGGACGCATCCTACCGCTGTTAAATACCAAGTGTTCGAAACCTCTTTAGGTTCCAGTGTCGATACGTACTTCCCATAGCATGTTGCTTCAGAGGGGCAGAACCCGTTGTCGCGCGATTTGACTGGAGACGAACGCGATCGATTGTTCTTTGGTACCGATGCGGTGGCGCAGGGCTGCATGTAACTGTCTCGTCCCGAAACCCGCCCCGATGCCCCGATACCCCGCTGTACGTACACTGGTGACGTGATGAATGCCATCAACTGATGCGGTGTAGGTCGTTCCGCCCCTTCATATGCTGGACCGCGTGCACTAATTTCGATGGCCAGCAGAAATGATCGACCCCACCTTTTGCCCCACCGGCGGAGACCTTTCCGAAAGCTCGAGCATCGTCTTAACACCCTCGTCTACCTTCAGCGAGGCTGACGATATGTCCATGAAAAACAGGACTACCATCATATTAGGCGCGGGATCTATTGGTCTTTGGACTGCCTACCAGCTGGCGCACGCAAATTCTCGAGCCGGTCTCTCGAGCAGCAGTACCATCATCGTCATAGAAGCATCAGCGAGCGCATTCGGAGAGACGTCTAAGTCATGCACAGGATGCATTCACTACAAATTCAACGATGAGATCATGGATGAGTTCGGAATGTACAGCTTTGAAGCTTGGCGTGATTTGGCACAGAGCAATGAGCTGTATGATACCGCTGGACTGCGCTTCGACTCCATTTTCGGGTTGACCAAAAATGATGGAGATGATCAAGAACTTTTGCCAGATTGGCTTCGAACGAGCGATGCGTGGAAGGTGAACAGCGAATTCTTGGGGGCAAACAACGCAATGGTGTAAGCATGTTCTACATGCATCACTTTCTTATGCTGATCAAGTTCGTTGCAGCAATCCGACCGGTCTCGGCAAGTGGCTTGAGAAAGCTTGCATTGATATGAATGTTCGCATTGAAACCTCTACAACGGTTACTGCCGTTGAATTGGACGAAGGAAATCGAGCCACTGCAGTAGTCGTTGCTCAAGAAGACTCGGGCGAAGCCAGAATTCCTTGCAACACCTTTGTTCTGGCCGGGGGCCCATGGACTCCGGTGGTTTACAAAACGCTGTTTCCCTCGTCTTCGATCCAGATCGACTCAGCCACGGAAGCGGGCGACTGGATCGTCTTCCGGAATCAAAATCCTGTCGTGAGGAAGTCAATGGCTTTTGTAGGCCTGAATGATATCGTCGGAGAGAAGCTGGAATTCGCAGGTCGCAACGACGGCACAATCTGGGCTTGCGGAACAAAAGACCAGAAGGGCGCGCTACCTCCATTAGGCGCAAGAGGTTCACCAGACCCTACAAGAATTGCCAATCTCACGAGTCGCGCCTACCATTTTCTTCGCGTCCACAATGCAGACGATCCAGACACGTTCAAGGAACTAGAGATAATTGCGCTTGGACGGGCGTTTCGACCCGTCACACTCTCAGGGCGCCCAATGATGGCCATGGTCGAACCCGACAAACTCTCGCATCACAATGGCCTCCACGCAGATGGAGGACGTGGCAATGTATTTTTATGCTGGGGGCATGGTTCTTGGGGCCTGACCCTTGGGCCGGGCACTGGAAAGTTGATGAGCCAACTGATCTTAGGTGAACAGACAGATCTGGATCTTTCTCCATTTCAGATTCCAGGGAATACGTAGATTAAGATACGGAAGATTATTTGCACGTCATTGGTCCCAATAGAACATCCAAGAGCGGTAAACCTCATCCGTGTCAGTTGCGGATCCTCTGATGCCGTCCACGCGTTCGCGCAGTGACCACGCTTGGTCGTACCACATGGTAGCTTTATCCTTCCTGCCTTCCATCTCAAAAGCCTTTCCCAGCATCCGCGCAGCTCTGGCATGAGCGGTCACAGTGTAGTACGGCGATTCTTGCTTCAAATAAATGTTGATCGCTTTCTGGATGTAAGTCCTGCGACACATGTTAGTAAAGGCTTGAAATATACTAGTATGACCGATCCCACCTCGCTGTCTTTGTGTCGTGCTTGTGAAGGAGCAAAATCTCCCCAATCTTGTAGGTGCATCGGCTGACCAGAGCGTGTTGATCGCCGAACAGCTGGAGGTATATCTCCAATCCTTTCATGTGCACGGCCAGTGCTTCCTCAACTTCGCCTTTGGCAAGCAGTGTGTTGCCTAGCGCGTACATGGCAGGTGGTGTAAGCGGGCTCGCCTCCAGAGTCGCACGAAGGATAGCCTCTGCACTCGTCAAATCCCCACGCCGGTACATGAGGAAGCCCCAGTTCAGTTGTATGATGGTGATGGCATCGGAAAGCTCGGCGGGTATATCTCCAATCAATCTTTTAGCTTCAAGTTGCACCGAGAGCGCTTCGTCGTACTGCTCAAGTTGGCTCAGTGAATTCCCAAGTCCAGTCAATATTCGACACATCCTCTGATCTTCGATCTTGATCTGCCCTTTCATAGTTGCAACCTTGGCGTAGTGGCGAGCCTGTTTGTTGCTCTCAACGGCCAGAGCTGCCTGGCCCGATTCGTTGAACATACGCCCTTCCATCCGATAGCAGTCAGACAACACCAATGAATCTGGGTGAGCTCCCATTTTGACAATCTTGCGAGACAACGCAAACGTCGATGCAGCTGCCTGATGATGAAATCGTTGGAATTGGAAACTGTTTCAGTTTAGCGAATTGCCCATGACGTGTGGGGAAGATCCGATTTACACTGCGCATTCTGAAACAACTTTGCCCAAGGTGTTTTCAAGGCCAATAAACATATCTGGAACTTCCAGGAATCTTGATGCCAATTTCAGAACATGCGGTAGACATTGTTCCGAAGCGCGGAAAAGGTCCGGGGACCAATGTTTGGTAACACTTGGAAAGATCGGTTGCTCATTCGATAGCAGGAAAAGTGCCTCTTCGAATGCTTGCCGCCTCCGCGCTGGATGCCCACAGAGATGATGCATAGCTTGATCCTGGAAGATTCGGTGAATCGAGATGGTTTGAAGGTCTGTGTTTTGTTGGATCAAAGATTGGGCACCAAGACCACGAATTGCTTCCATCAATTGTAGGGGCTCGCCCATGAAGCTGAGATCGAGTGAGTTAGCTGAGCCATGTCTGGCATTGCAACCTTCTCTCATTAGTCCAATCGGTATACTATCAGGGTCTAGGTACACCAGGATTTCGAGCATCTGCCGAGAACGGTCGCTCAAAGATTTGAAAGACATTGTCCATACAGTCGATAACGTGTCGGGATAGTCTGCCAGTGGAATCGAGGCTATCGTACCAGCGCTGCCAACATCCCGGAATTTTCCCAAGAACTGATCCAGCGAACATCCACCACTTTTGATGAAGCCTGCAATCTGCGCCAGGGCCAGAGGATATCCATGGAATGTGTCGCTGATTTCTTCAAGGATGCGCTCGCTCTCGGGTGTTGCATACGACGTGGAAGAGAGAACAGATTGTAAGAACTTACGTCCTTCCGCCCTGGAAAACTCTGGAACAGCGGTGCTTTCGACAAAGATATCATCTGTACCAATGGAGTCGCGCGTGGTGATTATGAAGCACCCATTATTGGTCTTTGGTAGGCAGCTCTTTATTAGGGACAGATCGTCCACATTGTCAAAGCACATCAAGAATCTCTCGTCTGCGAGAATTAGAAAGAGACGCTATCAAGATGAATCTAACTTACTGGTCGAAGAAAGCCTGTTGAGAACGAAGGCCTTGACCTCACTGGTGCTCTGTGAACCTTTAGGCATTCCCAATTCTTCAGCAGCTTCCGCGAACCCTTGTGAAATCTTCTCTGAGCTGTCTGCCAGTATCCATATGACTGCTTTGTAGTTGTCCAATTGTTCGTAAGTGTACTCCAGTGCGATCTGAGTCTTTCCAGACCCTCCTGGTCCAGATAGGGCGAATCGTTGCTGCTTCTGGCCTTGGCAAGGTAGGAGCAATTTTCGCATGCTTTCTAGGATCTTGCTTCTGCCAAAAAACCGGTGATTCCGTGAATGCGGTATGATGCGTATCCTCTGAAGTTCCAAGAAGCGAGGAGTCGGTGTAGCGTCGATTAGGGAGTTCAACGTAGCCAGTTGGGACTGGATGAACTGCATGTTGGCTGTGTCGACTTCCTCCCGAACTCGAGTCATACAACGTCTGATGTCTATGTCATATTTCTTCAGATTCTTTTCAAGCGAAGGCTGCAAAAGAACTCGGATGAGATTGGCTGTTTTTCTTTTTGTTAAAGGCTGTATCTTACACAGGAGCTGCGAAATTGCTTACAGAAAGGGTTTCGGCGAAAATATCGAACGGTATCCACACAAAAGTTGATAACCTGTGCGTACGCCGTCCTGATGGCGTCCCCGACCTCCCTATATGACTTGTGTGGAAACATACGCTGCCATTTTGCGAAGAGGGCTAGCTGTGCGCTTATGTCGGTGAGAAGGTACAGAATGGACTCCAACGCCTGTTGATTGCGACAAGTGACCTGCATAACCGGTCAGCTGCTGATAGTGGAGGCCTTAGGCAATTACCTACTCTGAGTACCATGTAAAGACTGCCCCAGATTAAGCCAGCAATGCGTGTCGGATCGGATTGCACGAATGTGGTGATGACCTGAGCGAATGACCTGACGTGGGAAATGATGGGATCGATCTTCGCAAAAAGTGTCTGAACTGGATGCTTGTGGTATTTTCCTTCTCTGGCTTGTATGACTTCGACGATTCTCGTACTCGTCAGTGGCAAGCGATTGTTTTCGTCCGCGAGCCATTTGGCATCTTTCTCCGGAAGTCTGTCTAGAGCCTTCTCGATAGCCTCTTGCCACAGGTCGTCTGTATGATGAGGCGCTAGGGGTGAAGGTGCGTTGTAGCTTGCTACAGTTTCGTTCAGTGTTGTGGACGGACTGAGCGACAAGCCTGAGAATTCAGGCGTCGCTGCTGGTATAGACAGGGCCCTCATCGCACCGGTCCAAATTGGAATGAACGATCCAGTCCGCCTTTGGAAAATGGGGACTCAAGTCATATGGGACGGGCGAGCATGGGCCAAATGCCCACTGCATGAATTGCACCGCACTCTGCTGCGGCGCAAGACATGGATGTCAATTCGCCACAGCAGCTTACAAGCAGTAAGACATCGGTATGATGCAGGTGCATGTCTTTACTCCGTTGCACATGCTGCCTTCAGGGCGACCTGTGGCCTGCGTTCGGCTTGATTGGATCCACACTCCCCAGTGGGCAGCTGAACGCGATGCGTGGAACCAATCGGTCAATCCATAGGATATCAAACGCACAGGTCGTCGAGTCCATCTAGAATGGTGTGTAAGACGAGGCTGTAGATTTGGCCCTTTCTCTCACGCACGTCTCATGTGCCTTCGAGAGAATACATGGAGTGAGCAACTGCCGCGTGCAGGAATGCGCAACAAACCGTGTTCAGTTAGCCGACAAGTATGGTCGCGTTGTAGGGCTGTGGTGGCTAACAAGGCAGATGAAGCAGATATCATGCGGTACAGGACAGCGCGCCTTCGTGCAGACGCCAGCAGCCAAGCTAATCCGGCCCAAGACGGCGCGTCATCCTTGTCATCGTCACGACAGACACTGTACACAAATCATCAAATCCCATCACCGCATGCGCTTGAGTTTGATTCGGCAATAGTGTACCTCATCTAGGATTGGGCTAGACGTCAACGCCGGGCTTAGAAAGGCTTGATTGCCTCCCACGTACACTGGCCAGGAAGTCGCGCACGCGGAAATCTTCGCTCAAGCCTGCTCACCAGATTCATTGCTAGCTAGGCGCAATCAAGATAACAGTCATATTCGTTTCGCCTCTCGCTAATCCCTCGTCAACGGGGGGACAGAAGATGTAGCACGAATGTCCTGTTCATCCGGCGTCCGGTAACTACCCAGGTCGAAATGTAAATCAAGGTACATGTTCAGCCACGACAAATCAACCGCTCGATTCAGACCCTGCAAGTGCAACAACATTGCGTTTTCGGTGTATTCGGCCAGCAACACAGTACGGGCTGCCAGGCTGTGTCCATCGTTCGGCACGCATTGTTTTACAGGGCTTTTGCTTTTTGCGCAGGCTGTAGCGGTGACCCGCGTACGAAGCAATTAGTGAAAACGACGCGCAAGGCCTCCTGTAGAAGAAATAGCAAGCAAAATTGCTATCAAACCTTCGAAGACAGACATCATCCCGGGCATGTCGCCTGACTATCGAAGTATTGAGTAAGTGCATCATATTTGAAGGCTGGTGAGTAGTCGCGATGTTACGCGGCACAATAATCGCTGCTGCCTGCCCCCAGCTGCGTGGGGTACGTCATTTCCGTTTCACACCTTGCTGACGACTACATTTTCCAATCTCTCTCAAACCCTGATTTTTTGGTATCTGCTCGTGAAAAGTCGTGATAACACTGATATGGCTACCTAGGTATCATAATGTGTTTATGTTGTGCTCATCGCACCCTTATCCGACGACAGCATTGCCCTTACCGATCTCTTGGACGATGTGAATCGCCACGATTATCTCCTCTGCCACCACGCTGCGCCTCATTCCTTCGATCTGTCTGCCTTGGGGACTCATACTCTCTCCTCCCATACACAGAGTGAGGCGCATATGCGGAAGAAGGTGATGGCGTGCCCCAAGCCCGGTCGAGGTAAATGGGCTCAGGCGTTGCGCGGAGACCGAATGGTCCTCCATTTGATGGGGACACGGTAGGCGCTCTCCTCGGTGCAGGAGCAAGACTACGTAGTGCTTCAGCCGTGAGGCTCGTTCGAGGAGTGCGATGTGACTTTTCCGCGCTATCCTCTGCTCGAACAATCGGTTCAGGCTTCTCCATCACCGCTTGTAGTTGTTGCGCTTCCACATTCCGCACCTGTTCTTCTGGTTCCGCGTTCTCAGCTAATTTCGCAGCCCACTTGGCTTCCAACATCTTTTTCCCCTCCGCGGTCACCCGCTCTGTCATCCGGTTCTCAGCTTTCTCGATACCCAGCTTGAGCGCTTCGCCCATGACACTGTGGAGGGCAAGGAAAGGGACCGTGAGGACGTGGCGGAGCTGGAGTTGGTAGTCAAGCTTGACTTCGTGGTTGTCTAGGTTCATGTGCAGTCGCGACCTCTTCTGCGCTTCATCTGCTGTTTCTGTCGACGTAGGTCTGGCCGGCTCATAGTACACCTTCCGCTCCTCAAACTTCCCCTTCTCTTTCCACTCCTTCAGTGCGTTGCAATCCAGATTCTGCGGCCCATACCGCTTGAGCGGAATGCGAAGCGCGCGAATCAGGGCTTGGGTATGCAGGACATTTAACTCCAGCTTTGGCGTAAAAGAGTCACGGACATGGAGATACCAGCTCAGACATTCTGTAAGACCACGCGCATCAAGACCAGACGGTAGATGGCTTAGACCACTCAGGAGATCACCGAACGTCGGCAACACATAGCCGCTACGTCTGTCCGCGATGTATCTGCCTGGCTCCAGGTGGTCGGTATGTAAGTTTGCATCATGCTTCCCGTTGATAGTGTCGGTCTTGAAACCTTCGATGATCTTCTTGACGGAGTCGCGTTGGATCTGGTTCATGACTGCGGCTGTGATGTCCGTTGTTGGGGGGCCGCGGAAGAATGCCTGTGTATCGTCAGCTATAAGTCGTCTTATGGTTAGAAATACGAAGACGTACCTGCATACCCACGATGTCCGCACCGCGATAGTCGTTATTCGCTAGTCGGACCATCATGCTTTTCCAACGCACGTGATGGGGGTAGTAGGCCATGACTTCTTTGGCAGATAAGGGTATCCCGGGAGGAAGCAGAGCGTCTACGGGGACTGCGTCGTTGTACCACGTATAATGCACTCCGAGGTCCTTTCCTACGAATCCGGGTTTCTGTAGAACGCTGCGGACTGCCCGCATATTGAAGTCTTTCGTTTCGTCTACCCATGGACGCTGGAAGGGAGGATATGTGTGTATGGGTTCGCCCGAATGCGACATGTGTGGTGTGTAAAGGGAGGTTGCGGTGCGAGCTGTGGCAGGGGTATGAGGGTCGAAGGGCGTGCTGAAGTTCGCAGGTGTGGCTGGTATCTGTTGGAGATGCATAGGGCCTGGTGTTGATACAGCCGGAAGCGCATCCTCTATGATGAGTCTGCCTGAGAAGCGCAACCTGACGGTCAAGCTATAGGTCTGGTAGTCTGGCTCTTCGCCCTCTACATCGTCATGGCTGATCCGCTGGCGCTTTGCTACTGACATCCATACGTTCTTCCTCGCAGTCTTTGACTTCCTCTTGAATGCTCGGACCTTTACTGTGGCTTTCGGGATATCCGATAGGGCTCTCTTCTTTGCGCTTCTTGGGGTAGTCGACACCGAGGCGCTTACATCGACCGCTTTGATGTTGCTATCGCTTGGGGCACTGCCACTCCGACTCCTGCTCTTGCCCGGGTCGGCGACCTGATAGTCGTAGTCCATGTCATCCCATGCCGACCGATCGTTGGGCGCGTTTTCGTTGTCATCGTGTTGGAACACACCGGTTGCGTAACGCCAGTCGCGATTTTTGGGAACCCAGGTTGAGTGCTTCTGTGGCTGCGAATGGCGCGCGAGAATATCTTCTTCTTTCATGGTTGTGATAGCGAAGTAGGTCGCGAACTTTTCCGTTGCTGTCGCGGTATCGTGACGCTAGGTCAACGTCCGTGGAACGAGGCAAGAGTTGGATGAGTTGAGAGAAAAGATTCTGGAGATCGCGTCGTGAATTGCACATGACGCACTGGTAATCACGGGCCCATATTCGCGTATCAGGCATTTTGGCAAGTGAAGGTAGAAAAGACACGTGAATGTCGCCTCGTGGCCGCCTACATACCCTTGGACATGTACTACCCATCATCATAGAGTGAAAGGAAGCCATAGGGATGCGTAGCCAGTCTCTGGTACCTTTCAGAACTGAGATCCCGATACGCATGTCCGAGGACGACAATACCTACTATTCATAGCGCTCCGTAGACCACTGACCCTACCTCGAACCCCCACAAAATCTTCGCCAAGAATTGAGAGAATGCAAAGATGTCTGTCTCTGCTTCTTGAAATTCTTGAACGAGAAGGAAATACGTGGACATAGGAAACCGCGAGATGTGAACAGACGGCCAAACAGACCAAGAACGAGATGTGGCCAGGCAGACTCGAAATGTCAGTCATCGACGAATATTGTCACTGTACAAAACAGGCCAAGCAATCTCGTTGAACGGGCTATCGTCATCGCAGGTCACCGTGATAGCATCCTCCCGGGCTCGCACTTCCGGAGTCCTCCAAGGCTTTTCATGTGAGCTATGCTTGCCGAGGCATCAGTCCAGGCTGTGGGATGCAACTTGATGGCACCAATCGCAAAGGTATCAGAGTCCTGTCAAAGGATAAATGCGAGAGCAGGTATGATTAATGAACATTATGAGCTGATGTTGTGTTCGATGAAGCGGACCCGCGCGAAAGCAAGCGCTTCCGCAACACGGGCCAATCAAGACAAGCCTACGTCATTATCCTGCAATATCCGAGGTCCATCATCAGCGCCATAACACCGCGTCCAGCAGCGCATTGCTACCATCAGACTATCAAACATCTCTACCAAAAGCCATCATGAGCACAAAATCCATCCCAACGCTAACCCTCGACGGTGCGCGCATCGCCCTGGCCGCCGCCGAGCAGCGCTCCAAAGAAATCGACGTACCAATGAACATCGCCATCATGGACAACGCATGCCATCTCCTAGCATTCGCCCGCATGGAAGGCGCAAAACTCACATCCATCAACATCGCCATCGACAAGGCTTTCACAGCTGCAGGTCACCGCGCGCCTACGTCTGTTTACAAAGACAATGTGTATCCTGGTGGGCCGGCGTATGGCATCAATCACAGCAATGGGGGCAGGTTTATGACGATTGCGGGTGGTGTCCCGATTGTGAAGGATGGGGTTGTAGTTGGGGCGGTGGGGTGTAGTACGGGGTTGCCGAGTCAGGATGAGGATGTTGCGAAGAGGGGAGTTGAGGCTGTGCAGAAGAGTTTTGGGGTTAAGGCGAAGCTATGAGTTAGTTCAAGAGCAAGGAGGAAGAGGGGGATACGCTTCTGATGTCAAACAAAATCGCATTGTATTCCGGCTTGCTACGACTTCTACATCCAACCAATTCCTACATGTACGATCGAAGATACTTCTCTATCAGCAACAACACAAACGCCTTTGATCCATCACACCAACGTTGTTTACTTCCACTTCTCTAGGTCGGTTTCTGACACTGCGAATAGTACTCGTCGACCTTGAAGCAAACTAGCCCCTGGTTGCAAGTTGTCGAGCCTTGCCATGTCTGTCCACCGCACTGATCATAGAGTTGTACCGGGCCCGTAGCCGCTGGTGGCGCAGGTCTAGTCGTGGTGGTGCGACGGGTGCGAGTGAAAGGCGGTGCTGGTTGAGCAGGTGGAGTGGATGTAGGTCTAGCAGTTGTCTGAGTTCGCGTACTGGTGGATCTCTGAGATGAGACCGGCGGCTGACATTGCGAATAATCTACAATAGGTTAGTATGAGATTCGGTGTGGCATGCATGACATGATCGAAGCAGCGCGACTCACATTCATCGACTCTCACGCACACCGAATCCTTGCATGTCCTGGGACCAGTCCAACCATTCCCGCCGCATTGATCATATGGTAGACCGATAGTAGGTGCGGCACTGGCAGAGGTTGTAGTCGTCGGGGTTGTTCTTGTGTTAGCTGGGTCCGCGAGGCAATAGTAAGAATTCTCGTCGACATAGGTGCAAACGGTGCCTCCTACGCATCGGGTGGGACCTTTGTAAGACTTCCCACCACACTGGCCACCCGGCTGCACAGTACCAGAAGATATGGGCGCAGAGGTTGTAGGCGTTGGCGATGGAGTATTCTGCCCCGGAATCGGGTCATCATTACGGCGGCATCCAGATACGCCGGACAAAGCTTCAGGGCACTTGACCTTCTCCCAATTGACAGAAGGGTTATCAGCTCCCCGAAACCAGTCAAAACGCCAGTAGCAG
>Ga0265797_10007257_pt1 | contig 15274 bp, 14 predicted proteins | sample P2T30metagenome_FD_192433 | JGI IMG/M metagenome (GOLD analysis project Ga0265797, IMG submission 192433) | Plant litter microbial communities from East Loma Ridge, Irvine, California - P2 T30 | ecosystem: Environmental > Terrestrial > Plant litter > Unclassified | place: USA: California... | reverse complement strand
CAGGCAGGCTGCCACCCAGGGCTCGGCGCCCCAGCCCAGCGCCGGCCCTGCGCCGTTCAGGTCGTGCGCCTGTGCGGACACGCACGCGAGCAGCAGCGACGGTGCAAGAAAGCTCAGACGATGGCGCATGGCGACAAGATCCACTGCGGAAACCACTGGGCGAGCACCGTCAGGCAGGACAGCGCGCCGACCAGCCAGGCCACCAGCGCGATGAAGGCCGGGCGGCGCGCCGCGTCATCGTCGGGCGCGTCGCCGGCCGGCACGTAAGGCAGCGGCGCGTCCTTCCAGTTGCGCCAGGCGGCCCAGGTGAATACGGCGCACACCAGCAGCGTCAGCGCCGACACCGCGTGCAGCAGCAAGGTGGTTTGCAGCGCGCACGAGGGCGAGACCAGGGCGTAGGTGATCGACAGGCTGGTCAGCGCCAGCGAGGGAGCGCCCAGCAGCGCGGGCCAGTTCGGCAGCTTCATCTAGATGCGCGCTCCCCAGTAGATGACGGCATAGATCGGGATCCAGCTCAGCACCACGAAGTACCAGTAGCCGGCGTTCTCGCTGACGTCGACGAAGCGCTTGCCTTCCAGCGGTCCGGTGAACATCAGCACCGTCAGCACCAGCGAATCGTAGGCGTCGGTGATCAGGTGGGTCGTGTGCAGGCCCATCAGCATCCACACGGCCGAGCCGTAGGCGTTGCTGTCCCAGTGCACGTTGAGCGAGCCGAATTCGAGCACGCGCACGGCCAGGAAGGCGATCGAGGCCAGCATGCAGGCCATCATCCAGATCCGCACGCCTTTCAAGTCCAGCTTTTCGGCGGCGCGCTTGGCGAAGTGGTTCGGGATCATGCTGAGCACGATGATCGCGGTATTGACCGTGCCCCAGATGAGGTCCGGCGGGAAGCGGCTCATCGGCCAGGTGTCGGCGTGGCTGCGCAGGTAGAAGTAACTCATGATGGCCAGCGCGAATACCGTGCTCTCGATCGCGACCAGGCCCATCGTCCCCCACCACATCGGACTGCGGTGGCCGAAGGCGAAGGTCGGCAGGTGGCACACGTCCAGCACGGTCTTGTCGTCCTTGTCATTGCGTGGCGCGTTCACGATTCGACCTCCAGCGGATTGCGTTCGGAGCCGGTGCGCTGCTCGACGATGTCCTTCTTGGGCCAGAACCAGAAGGTGGCGCCGATCGCCACCGGCACCGCGGCCCAGACCACGGCCCAGGGCGTGAACACCGAGCCGATGAAGAGGACTGTGGTCGCCAGCGCCGTCAGGAAGGGCCAGATCGAGGATGCCGGCAGCCACAGGCGGTGATCGAGCTCGGCGTCGGCCACCGAGGTCACCAGGATCTCGCGGTAATCGTTGGCCAGGCCCGTCACGTGCGAAGGCAGCTTGGGCGCTTCCCACAGCGGGTCGCGCGCGTGCACCACCGGCACCAGCTCGAAGTTGGCGGGCGGCGGCGGCGACGCCACGCTCCACTCCAGTGTGCCCGCGCCCCACGGGTCGTTGCCGGCCACCGCGCCGCGCCGGCGGCTGCGCACCACGTTGACGATGAACAGCAGCACGCTGACGGCCATCATGAAGGCGCCGATGGTGGCGACCATGTTCAGCGAGCCCCACTCCATCTCGCGCGGATAGGTGTAGACCCGGCGCGGCATGCCCTGCAGGCCGAGCACGTGCATCGGGAAGAAGGTCAGGTTGAAGCCGATGAAGAACAGCCAGAAGTTCCATTTACCGAGCGTCTCGCCCAGCATGCGCCCCGTGAACTTGGGGAACCAGTAATAGAAGGCCCCGAACAGCGGGAACACCGCGCCGCCCATCAGCACATAGTGCAGGTGGGCGACCACGAAGAAGCTGTCGTGCAGCTGGGTGTCGAGCGAGACCGAGGCCAGCATCAGGCCGGTCAGGCCGCCGATGACGAGGATCACGAAGAAGGCCAGCACGAACAGCAGCGGCGTGCGCAGGTCCAGGCGCCCGGTCCACAAGGTCGCGATCCAGCAGAAGATCTGGATCGCGGTCGGGATCGCGATCATCAGGCTGGCCGCCGTGAAGAAGGTCTTGCCCAGTTCCGGCAGGTTGGTCGCGAACATGTGGTGCACCCACAACCCGAAGGCGAGGAAGGCGGTGGCGATCACGGCCAGCACCATCGCCGGATAGCCCACCACCGGCCGGCGCGAGAAGGTCGCGACGATGGTCGAGATGAAGCCCAGCGGCGGGATGAAGATCATGTAGACCTCGGGGTGGCCGAAGAACCAGAACAGGTGCTGCCACAAGAGCGCGTCGCCGCCCTTGAGCGGGTTGTAGAACTGGGTGTTCACCAGGCGGTCCGTGATCAATGCGGTACTGGCCAGCATCACGGCCGGCATCGAGAACAGCACCATGAAGGACGTGGCCAGGATGGTCCATACGAACAGCGGCATGCGGTTCAGGGTCATGCCGGGGGCGCGCATCTTGAGGATGGTGGTGATCAGGACGATCGCTTCCATCAGGCCGGCCATTTCCGTGAAGGTGATCATCTGGGCCCAGATGTCGACGCGTTTACCCGGCGAGAACTGCAGCAGCGACAGCGGCACGTAGGCGAACCAGCCGGCGTCCGGCCCGGCCCCCACGAGGAAGGCGACGAACAGCATGATGCCGCCCAGCGTGAAGATCCAGTAGGCAAAGGCGTTCATGCGCGGGAAGGCCACGCTGCGCGATCCGATCATCAGGGGCACCAGGTAGGTAGCCACCGCCTGCATCACCGGCACCGCGAACAGGAACATCATGGTGCTGCCGTGCATGGTGAACAACTGGTTGTACATGTCCGGCCCCACCGTCTTGCCGTCGGGCTGGGCCAGCTGCACGCGGATCGCCAGCGCCAGGAGACCGCCCAGCACGAAGAACACGAAGGTGGTGACCATGAAGCGCAGGCTGATGGTCTTGTGGTTGATGGCCGAGAACCAGCCGATGATGCCGGGCGGGTCGCTCCAGGTCTGGTGCAGCTGTGCGGCGTCCCGCGGCGCCAGGCGCGGCGGCGCGGGGCTCTTGGCCATGCTCATTTCAGGGTCCTCATTTCAGTGTGCCCAGGTAGGTCACCAGCGCCTGCAGGTCGTCCGGTTTCAAGGTGGTCGCGGGCATGTACACGCCCTGCTTCAGGGATTGCGGGTCGCCGATCCAGGCCGCCAGGTGGGCGCCGTCGTTGGGCAGGATGCCGGCGGCCAGGGTCGTGCGGCCGGCCAGGTGGGTCAGGTCGGGCGCCGCCTTGCCGTTGGCACGCGTGCCTTCGATGGTGTGGCAGGACGCGCAGTTCGAAGTCTCGAAGAGTTCGCGGCCGCGCAGCGCCTGCGCCGTGGCGGGCGCCGCCGCGTCCTGGCGCTGGCGCGCGGCCCAGGCTTCGTAGGCGGCGTTCGGCTCGGCCTCGACCACCATCGCCATCTTCGCGTGTTCGAGGCCGCAGAATTCGGCGCACTGGCCGCGGTAGGTGCCGGCGTGGTCGGCGCGCAGTTGCAGCGTCGAGGTGCGGCCCGGGATCATGTCGCGCTTGCCGTGCAGGTTGGGCACCCACAGCGTGTGGATCACGTCGTTGCTGCGCAGCGTGACCACGACCGGGCGCCCGACCGGGATGTGCAGCTCGTTGGCGGTGACGAAGTCGCGCGCCGGGTCGGCGTGGTGGTAGCGCGCTTCCCACCACCATTCATGGCCGATCAGTTCGATGTTGACGGCGTTCTCGAGCGGCAGGTGCGCCAGCGCGCGGCTGGTGAACACGTCGGCGGCGAGGAGCAGCAGCAGGCCGAGGGTGGCGATGCCGGTGGACCAGCCGACCGCGCGGTGCAGGCGCCGCTCCGGATGGACCAGCGACGCCAGGTCGGGCGGGGTCTCGTTCACACGCACGCGCGGCGCGCGCCACAGGGCCCATAAAAAAACCACGAAGATGGCGCCGAACACCAGCGTGCACAAGCCCAGCGTGAAATTCCACAGCCGGCCGATATGGGCGGCCTGGATGCCGTAGGCATGCAAGGCATCCTGCAGCGGAGCAGCCGCGGCGACGCCAGGGACCAACACGAAACCACCCAACAAAGCCCTCGCGCGATGACGCATCTGACACACTCGACTCGAATAATTGTTATGACTGCACTTGTCATTATGTATAGCGCAGATCGCAACTTTGTGACGCACAGATGCGGTGCATGAGCAACAATTATCGAACCAGAAACTGAACAGTTGCGGGCAGTGTCGACAGCAGGTACAGCACCACCCCGATCAAGCCGCCGACCACGGTGCCGTTGATGCGGATGTACTGCAAATCCTTGCCGATGTTGATCTCGACCTGCTGCGACATCTCTTCGCTGTCCCAGTTCTTCACGGTGTCGGCGATGTGGCGCGTCAGGAAGCCCGCGAACTCGGGCGCCGCGCCGCGCGCCGCCAGCTCCAGGTTCGCGTTGAGCGAGGCGCGTAGTACCGGATCCTCGGCCAGCATGCGCCCGACCCAGGCGCCGGTGGCGACGATGCGCTTTCGCAGCGTGGAGTCCTCGCTGTCCAGGTCGCGCTTGATCCAGGCTTTCAGGTCGCTCCACAGCGCACCGAGGTAGCCGTTCAGGGTCTCGTCGCCGACCAGGTGGTGCTTGATTTCCTCGCCCTTCTCGATGAAGTCCGGGTCCGCCTTGAGGCGCTCGATGAATTCGCGCGTAAAGGCGTCGAAGCGCTGGCGCAGCGGATGGTCCTTGTCCGTGCTGACGCGGTCCAGGATGCTGGAGGCCATGCGCACCGTCAGGTCGGCGCCCTTCTTGCCGATCATGTCGGAAGGCAGCATGCGCTCCATGAAGGCATATTCCTCGCGCAGCCAGTCGACGATGCCCTGCGCGATCACGGCCTGGGTCTCTTCGTTGGCGAGCAGCCTGGCCAGCTGCGCGATGCCCTCGTCGAGCAGTTCGTGGTGGCGCCCGCCGCGGGTCAGGCTTTCCAGGATCGTGCCCGCGGTCTGCGACAGGTCGACCTGCTTGACCATCGCGTGCACGGCGCGGCGGATGAAGTTCTGGACCGCCGCATCTTCGATGAAGTCGAGCGCCCAGCCGCTCATGCGCACCAGGTAGCCGCCCAGGCGCTCGGCGTTGTCCGGCTTGACCAGCCAGTCGGCCACCTGCTTTGCCGGATCGTGGCGCTGGATCAGGCCGACGATGGAATCGGTGTCGAGGAATTTCTCGTGCACGAAGGCGGCCAGGTTGTCGGCGATGCGCGCCTTGTTGGCCGGGATGATCTCGGTGTGGCGCGAGACGATCGGGATCGGGATGCGCCGGAACAGCGCCGCCACCGCGAACCAGTCGGCCAGCGCGCCGACCATGGCGGCTTCGGCAAAGGCCTTCAGCAGGCCGTTCCACCAGCTTGGAGGAAGGAACAAGGAGACGACGAACAGCGCCGCCGCGCCGCCGAAAAAGGCCAGCGCCAGCTGCTTCGATCTGCGCAGCTCTTCCAGCTTGCTTGCATCCTTGCCCGTCATGCCCCGCCCTGGTGGTTGCTCGAACCTCCATCCTAGACCACGGCGGGCGAGTCCGTCGCGCCGCTGCCGAGCCGGGGTGAAAAGCATGCAAACGCCACGGATTTGCTGCGTTCACGATGCATCACGCATTCATCCGCATCGATTTCTGGCAAAAATTCAACAACGAGCCCATCGTCCCTTATACTGTGTAGTGATATTGACAAAGGAGGGCCCCACCCGCATGGATCACAACATCAGCTTGATTACCACAATCGCCGCCGCCCTTGGCCTCGGCCTGCTGCTCGGCATGCTCGCCGTGCGGCTGCGCCTGCCCGCCCTGGTCGGCTATCTCGCTGCCGGCGTCATCATCGGCCCGGCCACGCCCGGCTTCGTGGCCGACGTGGCACTGGCTTCCCAGTTGGCCGAGATCGGTGTGATGCTGCTGATGTTCGGGGTCGGCCTGCACTTCTCGCTCGACGACCTGCTTGAGGTGAAGGGCATCGCCCTGCCCGGCGCGGTGCTGCAGATCGCGGTGGCGACCCTGCTCGGCATCGGCCTGTCCCACCTGTGGGGATGGGGCCTGGGCGCGGGGCTGGTGTTCGGCCTGGCGCTGTCGGTGGCCAGCACCGTGGTGTTGTTGAGAGCCCTGGAAGACCGCGGCCAGCTCGATTCCTTCAACGGCCGCATCGCGGTCGGCTGGCTGGTGGTGGAAGACCTGGTGACGGTGCTGGTGCTGGTGCTGCTGCCGGCGCTGGCCGGCCCCCTGGGAGGCAAAGGCGTCGACAACGGCGGCTCGCTGTGGGCCTCGCTGGGCTGGACCCTGCTGCAGGTGGGCGCCTTTGTCGCCTTCATGCTGCTGGTCGGCCGCAAGCTGTTCCCATGGTTCCTGTGGCGCGTGGCCAAGACCGGTTCGCGCGAGCTGTTCACGCTGGCCGTGATCGCGGCCGCGGTCGGCATCGCCTATGGTTCCTCGCACCTGTTCGGCGTGTCGTTCGCGCTGGGCGCCTTCTTTGCCGGCATGGTGCTGCGCGAATCGGAACTGAGCCACCGCGCGGCCGAGGAAACCCTGCCGCTGCGCGACGCCTTCTCGGTGCTGTTCTTCGTCTCGGTCGGCATGCTGTTCGACCCGCGCGTGCTGGTCGAGTACCCGCTGCAGATCCTGGGCGTGCTGGCCGTCATCCTGGTCGGCAAGTCGCTGGCCGCTTTTGTCCTGGTGCTGGCGCTGCGCTATCCGCTGAACACGGCGATCACGGTCTCGGCCAGCCTGGCGCAGATCGGCGAATTCTCGTTCATCCTGGCCGCCCTGGGCATGTCGCTCGGGCTGCTGCCGGTGCTGGGCCAGAACCTGATCCTGGCCGGCGCCATCGTCTCGATCGCGGTCAACCCGCTGATGTTCAAGATGGTCGAGCCGATCGAGCGCTGGGTGCTGCGCAGGTCGGACCTTGCGCGCCGCATGGAACGCTCGCCCGACCCGCTGGCCGAGCTGCCGGCCAACGTCACCCACGAGCGCCTGACCGGCCAGGTGGTGCTGGTCGGCTATGGCCGCGTCGGCAAGATGATCGCGGCCGAACTGGCGCACGAGGGCATCCACTACGTGGTGGCCGAGCAGAACCGGGAGATGGTCGAGGAGCTGCGCCGGCGCGACCAGCCGGCGGTGGCCGGCAACGCGGCCGAGCCGGCGGTGCTGATCCAGGCCCACATCGCACGCGCCTCGATGCTCGTCATCGCCACGCCGGACACCTTCCACGTACGCGCGATGATCGAGACCGCCAAGGCGCTGAACCCGGCGATCCAGGTCGTGGTGCGCACCCACAACGAGGAAGAGGCGCGCCTGCTGCGCGAGGAGACCGGCGGCACGGTGCTGGTCGGCGAGCACGAACTGGCACGCAGCATGACGCGCCATGTGCTGGATGGCCTGGCGCACGCGCCGCTGGCGGCGCATTGAACGTCATCCGGCACACGCGACCTGTTCGGGCATGAAAAAAGCGGCGGACATCGCTGTCCGCCGCATCAACCCGGGCCTACCCGGGACTATCAACCAAGCTTACATTGCGGCTCAGGCCACGGCTTCCTCGGCTTCCGTGCACAGCTTCAGGCTCGCATGGCGCTGGTGCGCCAGCCCGGCCTGCAGCGCGTCCTTGTGCTCTTCGAGCAGCGCGAACACGGCATCCTTGGACAGCACGTACTGGTCGAGCAGCGTGTCCTTGATCGCGACGATCACGTCGCGGTAGTCGCGGATCGCGTCCAGCGTGTAGCTGTACAGCTCATCCGACTTTTCTTCGACCTGGCGCAGCGTGTGCTCGCCGGAGGCGTCGTTCTGCAACTGGCTGTAGTCGATCTTGGCGCGCGAGTACATCGACAGGCGGCCCACCATCAGGTTCAGCATCTTGGTGATCTTCTCGATGTCGTTCTGGCTGCCGACCGAGATGCCGCGGGCGCCGTAGAACAGCTCTTCCGCCGCCACGCCGCCGTACAGGCCGATCACGTCACGTTCCAGTTCTTCCAGCGTGCGCAGGGACATGTCGTCACCCGACTGCAGCACGTAGCCCAGCGCGCCGATCTTCGACACCGCTTCGGTGCTGATCTTCAGCAGGTGCGACTTTTCCTTCACTTCAGGCAGGCTCATACCGGCGCGCAGGTAGGGGTCGATCTGCATGAAGAAGTGGCCCAGTTCGTGCACCGCGATGCGCTCGCGCTGCTTGTGCTTCTCGGCGGTCGTGGCGCGGTCGGTCAGGCCGATGGTGGCGCGCTCGTAGGCACGGAACAGCAGGTCGGTGTTGATGATCGCCTTTTCCTGGATCGAGATCATCGATGCGCGCTCGACCACGGTTTCCAGCAGGGCCGGGCTCAGGTTCTGGGTGATCTCGGCCACCTGGTCCAGGTCGAGGTCCTTGTAGTCGACCAGGCCGTCCTTTTTCTTGGCCAGGAAGCTTCTCAAGAGTTCGCGCCGCTCGCCCTTGTTCGGCAGGCGGAAGTTGATCTTGACGGAGAAGCGGCGCAGCATCGCTTCGTCCATCTCGGTCGAGGCATCGTCGAAGTTCGAGGCGATCACCCAGATCACGCCCTGGCCCTTGTCGCTCTTCACGCCGTCCAGCAGGCCGAGCAAGGTGTTGGCGGTGTCGTCTTCCCATTTCTTTTCGCTGCGGCCGCGCGGCATGAACAGGCTCTGCCCTTCATCCAGGAAGATGATGCACTTGCCCTTGGCGCAAGCCTTGCGGTACAGGGCGTTCAGCGCCTTGGAGCCGCCGCCGACGTAGCCGGATTCGAGCGCGGAACCGGAAGCCTGGATCAGCGGCATGTTCAGGCGCTTGGCCAGGTAGCCGACCAGCTTGGTCTTGCCGGTACCGGCGGGACCGGTCAGCATGACGTTGAACGGCTTGTCGATATTGTGCGACTGGTATTCCTCGCGGTTGCGGATCATGTCTTCCAGGTGCAGCACTTCCTGCTTGATGTCTTCCATGCCGATCAGGTCATCCATGCTGCCCTTCAGCTTGTCCGGGGTAATCATCTGGGCGCCGGCCGAGTTCATGCCGGGGATGCCAAATTTCATGGCGTACAGGATCACGGCCAGCACGGTCAGGTCCAGCGCGTGGCGCTTGAGGAAGTCCAGCGTGGCGGCGCCGAAGCCTTCGTTCTCGTCCTCCATCACGGCCTTGTGGGTATTCAGGAAGTCATCCTTGGCGATCGAATACGGGATCGCGTTCTTGAGCAGGACTTCGCGTTCCAGCGACAGGTGCGAGGTGCTCGGCACCTTCACCACGTGCAGCTGCGGCGCATCCTTGAATTTGTAGACGTAGCGCGGCGAGTCGGACAACGGCTTGGCCACCAGCAGGTAGTCCAGGCGCTCCTTCTGGACGGCCAGTTGGGTGATTTCGGAAATGTTCTGCGAATGGACGACGGGGGCGGTGTCTTGCGGGACGTCGGCCTTGTAAATTGCCCAACCGGTCAACATGCCAAGCAGGATGGCGGTCAACACGCGAACGTAAACGTTCTTGAAGGCAATTTGAAGTCGGGCAAAGTTGGGCATATCGGTGCTCTTTAAGACGAAGTGTGCGAGATACGGCTGGGTCTTGCGTTGCCTTCGACGTGCCGATCGGCCTGGAAGGCGGCGGTGCTGGGGACCGCTGGGTGATGCTCAAACGTGCGCGTTTGATATTGTTTTGATGCCCGAAGGCAATAGGGATATGGAGACTATACTCGCAAAGAAAAGTTTGGTGTATACCGTGCGCCGAAAAAATTTCGCATCACAACATCCCATATCAAAGAAGTATCGCTTTCCTTTGGCAATTCGATAAGTCTGCTAAAGAAAATGTAAGGAAATGACTGTCTTTTATACTTTTATCAATATCGAATAAGATATTGACTTGCATTTGTTTTATTTAAAAAAGATTAACTTTAACAAGGACTTATCGACACCGGACTGCATGAATCAAGCGCGATGCACGGCGCATTTTTGCTATGCTGGATATGCCCTTTTCCCGAAGCTGATTTCGAAGGAAAAACCGTGAAACGACTTGCATTTGCCGCAGCATTGGGTGTCCTGTCCAGTGGCGCCGTCCAGGCCGCCGCTATCGACCTCGACAACAGTCACGCCATCAGCACGCAGGTGGCCGATTTGTCGACGGTACAACGCAGCGAGACGGTGGCGCCGCCGCCGGCCTCGATGTCCGAGCTTCCCGAACCGGAAGTGTTTGCCATGATGCTGGTGGGCCTGGTCCTGATCGGTTATCGGGCCAGCCGCCACAGCAGCGAGAAATTCAAGTAAAGGAATCGACGATCCTGTCGATCGCCAGCGCCGCAGGCCGCGGCATGGAACGCATTGAAGTTCGACAGAGCGGATGATTCGGCGGCGCCTCGGGGCGCCGTTTTCATGTCGAACGCTGAAAACAGGTAGATCGGGCGCCCATGCCCGAATTCAAGGGTCCAGCGAAAAAATCGTTCAGGCCGTCGCGCCGCACAGCGCGTGCAGCTTGAGCAGGGTCGACCAGTTGCGCGAGGTCGTCGCATCGCCCAGCTGCTTGCCGAGCGCCGCGGCGGCCGCGCTGTCGAGGATGCCGTCCGGGCACCACACGTAGACGGCGCGCTCGCCCAGCGCCACCGCGCCGGGATGCCAATCCTGGCCGCACAGGGTTTCGATGTCCTGCAAGGTCGTCGTCGACGGGTCGGACAGGATGAAGGTGATCAGGCGCGCATGGTCGGGGGCCTGGTCGAGCAAAGGGTTGGCGGCGACGATGGCGGCCAGTTCCACGCCGTCGAGCACCAGCACGCGCGCCGCCACGCCCAGCTTCAGCACCAGCGTTTCCTCGATCCCTGCGGCGACCTCGGCTTGCGGCCTGGCGGGGCCGCTGAACACGACGTTGCCGCTGTTGAGGACGCTGCGTACGTCGGTATAGCCGAGGTCCTCGATCAATTTGCGGAGGTCGGCCATGGCGATGCGTTTTGCCCGCCCGACGTTGACGCCCCTGAGCAGGGCAATGTAGCGTTTGCTGGTCATGGCGCGCATGGTACCGTGCCCGGATAGCGCACGGTACGCGGCTGCCTGATTTATTTGATCAGGCCTTCTTCGCGCATCGCCTGCTGCACCGCCGGGCGGCTGGCCACGCGCTGCTGGTAGGCGGTCAGCACCGGCCACGGCGACAGATCGACGCCCGCGATGCCGGCCCAGCCCAGCACGGTAAACAAATAGGCGTCGGCCGCCGTGAACTGCGCGCCCAGCAGGTAATCGATGCCGTCCAGGCGCGAGGCCACCCAGCCCAGGCGGTTGGCCAGGTTACTGCGGGCGGCCTGTTTCATGTCCTCGGTCGAGGTCGGGCGGAACAGCGGGCTGAAGCCCTTGTGCAGTTCGGTCGCGATGAAGTTCAGCCACTCGACCATCTGGTAGCGCTCCAGCGTGCCGTGCGAGGGCGCCAGCTGGCGGTCCGGTGCCAGGTCGGCGATGAACTGGACGATGGCAGGGCCTTCGGTCAGCACGGTACCGTCGTTCAATTGCAGCGCCGGCACATAGCCCTTCGGATTGATGGCGCTGAAGTCGGCGCCGGTCGCGGTCTGGCGCTTGGGAATGTCGACGCGTTCCAGCGTGTACTCGAGGCCTGCCTCGCGCAGGACGATGTGGGGAGACAGCGAGCAGGCGCCCGGGCTGAAATACAGTTTCATGAAGAATCCCTGATTGTTGATGTAGGTCCCTGCCTGATGCAAAAACGCAGGGACTGGCGAGAATACAACAATTCATTCTGCATTGCCGCTGGTGTCGTCGCCCCTCTCACCACGAGTGATACCATTAATACATTAACGAGAGGAAATAATGATTGCACAACCGACGCCATCCGGCGCCGTCCAGGAGGATGCCGACAGCGCGGCCTTGCGCGCGCGTCTCGACCTCTTGTTCCGCAAACAAATGACTGAAGGGCACGACGGCTGGGCCGCCCTGCAGCTGCGGCGCCATATCGAAGCCTACCGCCGAGAGGAACAGGCATGAAGCTCGCCCCGGAACAACTGGTGCAGGGCATCCGCGACCTGCCCTCGCTGCCGGCCGTGGTCATGGACTTGCTCAGCGACCTGGACATGGAGCAGGCCGACATTTCGGTACTGGCGAAAAAAGTGTCGCTCGACCCGGCGCTGACCGCCAAGACCTTGCGCCTGGCGAATTCGCCGGCTTTCGGGCTGCAGGTCAAGGTTGCCACGATCCAGCAGGCGATCGCCTTCCTCGGTGTCCAGACCATGCGCAACCTGATCGCCGCCGCCGCGGTGACGGTGTGCTTCCCGGCGGGACGCTGCCCCGGCTTCAGCGACAGGGTGTTCTGGCGCCATGCGAGCGCCAGCGCCGCCTGCGCCCGTGCGCTGGCGCGGCGCATTCGTTTCAACCAGGACATCGCCTTCACCGCCGGCCTGCTGCACGACATCGGCCGGCTGCTGCTGGCCACGACCCAGCCCGAGGCCTATGGCGCGGTGCTGGCCTGGCGCCGCGCGCACGACTGCACGCTGCTGGAAGCGGAACGGGCGGTATTGGGGATCGACCATGTGGATGCCGGCGTGGCGCTGGCGGCGCACTGGCAGTTTTCGGACACGATGCGCCAGGCCATCGCACGCCATCACACGCCGGACATGCCCGCTGCGGGCATGCTGGCTGCGATCGTGCACGTGGCCGACGCGATCGTCCATGCGCTCGACCTGGCGGGCGATGCGGACGAAGTGGTACCACCGCTATCCGGCCTGGCCTGGGACGCGATGAAGTTGAACGAGGAAACTTACCTGCACCTGTTCCAGGAAACGGAACAACAGTTCGAAGAGATGTCGGCCATCCTGGCGGCGTAGAACCGGAGCTCAGCCGCCCGAACGACCTTCGATGTTGACGGCAGCAGGGCGGGCCGGAACAGCCCGGGACCCGCTGCCGGGTCGTGCCGCAGACATGACAGGACCGGCTGTCATGCCCTCGGCATCAGTGCGCATAGTTGCCCGACTTCGATGCGTCGTTGCCTTGCGATTCCTGGGCTTGCGGCTGGGCGGCTTGCTGGGCGGCTTGCTGGGCAGCCTGCTGAGCAGCTTTTTCCTCGGGCTTCGGGCGGCCTTGTGCGTCCGACAGGCGATATTTGGTGCGGCGGTCGCCCATCAGGTCGCGCAGGTCGCGGATGCTCATGCCGGTCACTTCGTGCATGCGGATCAGCAGCGAAGCGCCGACCGGCAGGCGATGGTGACGGATCTTGCTGATGACCGGCGGAGCGACTTCGAGCATGCGCGACAGCGCTGCGTCGTTCTTCAGCTGCATCTTGCCGAGCAAGATGTCGAGCAAATGGTTCGGGTTGTAGCTTTCCTGTGATGACAGAGCATGATGTGCCATGATTACCTCGTGAGTGGTTAAAATAGTTCCTTTACGAACTTTCGTTAAGGACCAGATTTCGTCTACATAAGTTCCCGGCTTGTGTTCCCATCCAGCGGCCGATTTGATCTACCGAAGGCGGTTGCGCTCACCGGACCGCGTGCGCTCCCTAAAACTTCCTTAACTCACTTCCCTTGCGCACTTGTTTTTCGAACAAATTATCAAACTCATACGGAGGTTTGACCCTCGACCTGAGCACGAAAAGCATTGGTCGAAATCAAGCTATCGTCTGGAAAGCTTGTCACATAGTCATTTCAGCACATGGTGACAGATTGTGGCGCACGCAAGAGTTTTTTTGGACAAATTTTGCAATTGCCGAGGTGCAGGAACCATTTGATTTACAAGAGGAAACTCGGTTCGAGTCGAATCGGCAAGTTTCAAGATAACAATTGGCAACGAGATTTCAAGAATTAACAATGTAACCGACTGTTTCGAAGTTAACTTACAGAAATTATCAATTCCGTGGGGTAGCAATCCGGGGGCGCACGCGGCGTCTTCCGGGTGTGTTGCCGATTTACGGTAAACTCCTATCCCACTTGTCAAAGCATTAGCAACCCGACAGCATTCATGCAAAAAAAAGTATTCATCAAGACCTTTGGCTGCCAGATGAACGAGTACGACTCGGACAAGATGGCGGACGTGCTGGGCGCGTCCGACGGGCTGGTCAGGACCGACTCGCCGGAGGACGCCGATGTCATCCTGCTGAACACCTGCTCGGTCCGTGAAAAGGCGCAGGAAAAGGTCTTCTCCGATCTCGGGCGCCTGAAGGAGCTCAAGCGCGACAAGCCCGGGCTCATCATCGGGGTCGGCGGCTGCGTGGCCTCGCAGGAAGGCGCGGCCATCGTCAAGCGCGCGCCCTACGTCGACATGGTGTTCGGCCCGCAGACCCTGCACCGCCTGCCGCAGATGATCGAGCTGCGCCGTGCCAGCGGCGCGGCCCAGGTCGACATCAGCTTCCCGGAAATCGAGAAGTTCGACCACCTGCCTCCCGCCAAGGTCGAAGGCCCGGTCGCCTATGTCTCGATCATGGAAGGCTGCAGCAAGTACTGCAGCTACTGCGTGGTGCCCTACACCCGCGGCGAGGAAGTCTCGCGCCGCTTCGAGGACGTGCTAACCGAGGTCGCCGGCCTGGCCGCCCAGGGCGTCAAGGAGATCATGCTGCTGGGGCAGAACGTTAACGCCTACCGCGGCGCGATGGAGAACGGCGACATCGCTGACTTCGCCCTGCTGCTCGAATACGTGGCCGAGATCCCTGGCATCGAGCGCCTGCGCTTCGTGACCAGCCACCCGAAGGAATTCACCCAGCGCCTGATCGACGCCTACGCGAAAATCCCGCAACTGGTGAACCACCTGTACCTGCCGGTGCAGCACGGCTCCGACCGCATCCTGCAAGCCATGAAGCGCGGCTACACCGGCCTCGAATACAAGTCGATCATCCGCCGCATCAAGGCGGTGCGGCCGAACATCTCCATTTCGTCCGACTTCATCGTCGGCTTCCCGGGCGAAACCGACGCCGATTTCGAAGCCATGATGAAGCTGGTGGAGGATGTCGGCTTCGACAACAGCTTCAGCTTCATCTTCAGCAAGCGTCCCGGCACGCCGGCCGCCAACCTCGAAGACGACACGCCGCACGAGGTGAAGCTGGCGCGCCTGCAGCGTTTGCAGGCCCAGATCGACCTGAATACCCGCAAGACCAGCGCGGCCATGGTCGGCACCGTGCAGCGCATCCTCGTCGAAGGCCCATCGAAAAAGGGTGGCGGCGAGCTGCAGGGCCGCGCCGAAAACAACCGCGTCGTGAATTTCGCCCCGGGCACCGCCGGCGACACGCTGATCGGCCAATTGGTCGACGTGCGCATCACCGAAAGCCTGGATTACAGCCTGCGTGGCGACCTGGTCGCCAGCATTGATACGATAGCCAAAGCCAGTTGAAAACCCAGACGCCTACCCAGCCTTCGTATTTCGTCC
>Ga0265797_10007256_pt1 | contig 15274 bp, 17 predicted proteins | sample P2T30metagenome_FD_192433 | JGI IMG/M metagenome (GOLD analysis project Ga0265797, IMG submission 192433) | Plant litter microbial communities from East Loma Ridge, Irvine, California - P2 T30 | ecosystem: Environmental > Terrestrial > Plant litter > Unclassified | place: USA: California... | reverse complement strand
CCTCCCGGAACGACAGTTTTGTACTCCTGCGACCATGCTGTGAAGAACACCTATCAAATTCCTCAACAAGCTTGTTTCATCCACATTTTCGTGTCGTGCACCATCTTTGGAAGAATTCCGTTCTCGGAGACATAGTGAGCCGGAGCCCTGTTTTGGGGTAAACCGTACAGTTGAGCAGGACGCACGTGAAATCAGTGCGATCTGGTTCAGGAAGTTTCTGGGGCGAACAACACATGTATTATGGAAGGTGTATTTCTGAATATGAGAAGAGCGTTCTTGTTGCTCATAGGCTGAACTTTCGCTGGTTTTTGGACATAACAACAGCTGACTTTTACTTTTTTTGGTATAAAAGTAGAGGGTGTTGATGGCAAGAGAATCCAAGTAGTGAAGCGGACTTTAAATAGAATGAGTCGAGAGGCGCTAGAAGCACATACAGGTATTTGGCTGAAACTTTGGACTATTTACGGCGTTTGTCAATTTTCGATGGCCAGCTTCAAAGTCGATTTTCAATTTTGCATGAGTAATGGACTGACTTCAGCGATTAGGAGGCCTACACGGCGTACATTCAGCATCTTGAGCGCATCGATCTTCGACACGTTTCTCTACTCCCGCCTGTTATTCCAAATCTGCTGAGAAACAATCCACCGTCCCGCTCCCTCCCCCAACTCATCGCCCAGCCCTATCAAATACTTCTCCAAACTTTCCAGTCCTTCCCTAATTCTCATCCCAAAATACAACTTCCTCTCATACCGATCCTGCAGCGCAACGAACCCATCAGCTAGTATTTTATGAATCCGCAAATCCCCAGTCTCGGTTGACAAGTAGTCATGATGCGCCTTCCTTAATTGAGTAATGAGGCATGAATTCTTGATCTTGATAGTGAATTGACTCAACATCTGCGATGGAAGAAGTGCGGTAGTATGCGCGGTATGGACCGAGAGGATAGCCCGACGGTATGTGAGCCAGGCGGCGACAGCGACGGGGAAGTGATCGGTATAGTTCTTGCCTACTAGCATATAGGACAGGAAGAGAGCGATCTCGGAGAAGGACTCTTCGATCGCATCGAGTGTGGTAGCTTCCGGAAAACGTGGCGACCCGAAGTTATCGAGGTATGAGAGAAACATAGCCGTTAACTCCGCACAACGAGCATGCCTCTCGATGTAGGCCTTCTGCCTGTGTTTGCTCACCGCGTCGCGCTTTTTATGGTCATTGTGCACGTCAAGCCTGAACTGACACATCTCCGATCCAAAGTATTCCAGCGCTTCAAGCGTCCTCTTTCTCTTTTCTACTCTCTCCTTCTTCTCACGGTCCGGAAGCTCGTCGAGCTCATCAAGGTATTTTATGAAGGCCTTAGGAGAGGTAGGAGGGTTGATCGCGAACAGTGACGAAACCGTTCCATTTGTCCTTGGCCCGGTTGAGCCGTTATGTCCAGATATCACAGTTCCGTCTTCGCGATCGAGCTGCCGTGTGGTAGTATCTAGTCGCGAAGAGAGAGGCATGATCCTATTTGTACTTGCACTAGAATAACTGAGCAAGGAAGCAGCGACCTCTGCAGGTAGCGGACCGTGCATGGTATCGCCTTGGTGTCTCTTGAGGTATTTGGTACGGGTATGGATTGCGGTATCAGTTAGCGTAGGCAGATTGTGCGTTGTTACGGCAGTATGAGAACTTGGACGTTGAGTGACGGCACGTGGGCGTCAGAAAAAAGTGAATGTGAATTTGAACAACCGATGAGACGAAGGTGAGAAATGAGCATTAACCTCCAACACCTTATCCAGAGCGCCCATCTGATGAGAATGAAAGGAAATATAACCCATAGTATACATGTGCGAGAAGTCAGTATCAGGACTTGTCAGCATCCAGAGCACCAGTACGTGTTTTCGTCACTTTGTCATCCACACGGGGTTTTTCGAGCTCCTTCCTAGCAGGAGTGGCTGCTGTGTCCAGCTTTGCGGCCTCAGTCGTGACTGCCGATTGGCCTACAGGAGCAACGCTCTTCTCATGCCCAACCACAACCCCATCATTCTTTGTGTCACCATCGCCAGCCCCTTCTCTCGCCTTCATCAGCCTCCACAGGACATGATCAGCAGCCCTCAGTATCCTACTCCCATCCTCAGCATCCCTCTTCCACCTCTCTCTCATCTCCTTTGGGTATCTCTCGTCTCTGCATCCCACCTCGAACCTCTTGACCTCAGCCGCAATCTGCCAATGTAACTTTTCAATCTCGCCCATCGAGTACGTCGGTTTGTGCGTTGCGAAGGAAGTCAAGGCTTGAGGGGCGGGTAGCCAGTCGGCGAGGGCATCTGTTCGAGTTGTCATCGTGCTGGTGGAGACGGAGGGAGTGGCAGAGGTAGCGGTCGTGGCTATTTTCCAAACAAGCTTGTGCTTGAGCGACATGCGCCAATGGATGAGCTTGACGTCGATGTCGTACGCTGCAGCACGAAGGCGATTGTACGCTATGTCGACGACATGGATCTCCTGAAGACGTCGGTGCCGTTCTTCTTCATCCATAGTATCCAGGTGACAGTACTCGTACTGCTGCTGTGCGTTGACAAACAGGAGGTATTCGGCTTCCTTGAGGAGTTCCTGTCTGTCCGCCTCCATGGCTTCAATTTTGGCTTTGGTGCTTTGTACGTCAATCTGACGCAAGTCTTCGGCGTACTCGATGGGTGCAATGTAGAACGGCGGCTGATCTTCGACAGGCGCTTCAGTGATTGCGGCGGGCGCTTCGCTGCCAGCAAAGGGTTCGCTGGCATGTACTTCTCGATCGAAGACTTCCTCAGGCAGCCATCTTGTGTACCAGAAGCCGTTGTGTCGTACATACTGCTGCATGATAGGATCGAGACTAGCCATCATCTCTGCGTTCCAGAAGATGGCCCAGAACTCAAGTGATCTTCGCTTGAGTTGCCGACCAAGGTGTTTATAAGCCTCCTGCCTCTCTCCAGTGTACTGGAAGTATGCATGCGCTCCCAGCACGCCAGCACAAGCACCGGTATTCATCATGCCCAAACATCGTGTCCATCGTGGTATAGCAGGCCGGCGCATAATCAGCGACGGCACCGAGGCAGCCAGCCCCAATGCCGCGCCTGCCAAAGCGCCATCATCAACAGTGTATGACTTTGTCCGCTCATAGAGCTTCCAGTTGCTGATTTCTGGCACCTTTTGCGACACCACCACCTTGGCGAAAGCCGAGTAGTAATACCAGTTGAGCGCCGCTCCTGCCACACCTGTCCAAACCCCCAGTCTGGCCGAAGCCCGTGTGAAGACAGCCGCCCTAGACAGCGGCCGCGCTGGAGTTACTCTCTGACTATATCTCGATGCGAAGGACGTATAGGCGGCGGCAACAACGGTCGAGGAAAGCACGGAATACTGGAGGGTCGCATTGGCACCGATGGGATCCGGTCGTTTCGGGACAAGTCGATGTTGGCCTTCACCTGCACGCACCGTCTGATCAGCAACCTCTCCGACTTCGTGTATTCTGCAATGGCATACCAGGCGGCGCAAAGAGTCTCAGCACCATGGCGCCGAAACTACTTGTGCGGTGCGATGCAAGCAACCGGCCATCGGGTCATATGCGAGAAGAGCAATGCCATCTAGGGGCCGTCGGCGCCTAAGGTTTGTATGCGAACGATCTTCAGACGCCGTCGCGAAGTGGTGTGCAGCTACAGCGAGCGCGTGAACTACCCACGAGGCTATTCATGGCAGTAGGGGTGCGTGGGCAGTGACGGTGAGTGGACGTGGCTGGGGGTAGTCATGAGACATGAGGCAGACGGATGTCTTAGACTGGCAGCCACAGCGGGCGGCCGCCGGGAAGACGCGTCGCAGGGGGGCATATCTCATCCTTGCCATGTTCGCATGAAGGACGGAAAGAGGGCTGCAAGGACGCGAGACGCGTAGAAATGGTGTCGTCGGTATGCTGCGCAGGATTGGTGGGTGGGTGTCGCCATGATGCGCATCGTCCGGGGTGTGTACTGCGCACGTGAAGACGTGTGGTCAGACGACGATATCGGTCTGGAACCCCAACAAGATTTCCGCCCCATATCGACGCGACTCACAGACTGTTGATTGGGTCCTTGGCTGGCTATCAGATCGAGTCTCAACATCTGCCGCAGCAGACGACGACACACCTCCACAGGCTAGGCACAAACATGGAATGGTCGATGCAAGCTTCATTCTACAACTCGCTCGCTGAAGGCTGCGCCATACAAGCCATTGCCGTCACCATGCTACCCTCCAACCCACAATCATTACCAGCCACACTCTTCATCCATTACAACGAAGTAGTAGTACCAATTTAGTAACACAAGCTATCGGAAACCGCACCCGCTTTTCGTATTGCAGATAAGCAAAGAAACAAAGTGGTAATGCCCAAACGCCGTCGCTAAATGGTGAAAAGCAAGCAAGAACTTACGCAAGGGCCCAACCCACGCTAAGCTACCATCGTAGGCAGCTGCATTAGTACAGGTACAAGTAAAACGAGATAAACGAGAGACCCAAACTTGTAAAGAGAAAAAGAAAGCAAAGAAACTAAAGACAGATCGAAGAAAGCAAACGACATCGTGCTCAGGCCGCCGGTTCACCCGGCCCTAGTATCCCGCCTCTGCATAACAATCTTCGAGTCTTCGCTGCGTAGGAACTCGAAAACGCCAAGCTCGAGCCTAGCCAGTCCGTCCTTGAACAGGTATTCCGAGCCCTCGGTGTTCGTCATGACTCTAAATGCCATGCAAAGCAGATCCTCGGGACTTAGTCCGTCAATGGAACTCATGTTCTTCCACTTCAGTCGCATAGCCCGGAGATCGTTCATGGCGAGCAAACGATCTACCAGCCCTACGTGCGAGACACCAGGATTCGCCTGCATAGAATGGCGCAATGAGGCGATGGCCTGGCGTTCGTGCAGCCAAGCCGTCAGGATCTTGGAGACGAGGTCGAAGTGTTGAGGAAGCTCGGCGCGGAAGAGGCTCTCACCGTGGAACCAAAGCGTGTGCATGCGCACAAGCAGAGCGGGCTCATCTGGTGGCATCGTTGTGCGTGGGTAGAAGAACGTGAAGAGGCCAGCTGTTACTTCGCATTGGAGGAGCCGGAGGTCGGCTGTGGATGTGGATACTGAGCCCCTAGGGAAGGTCTGTGGTGGCTGGACGGCATGAGCCATTTCTGGTGGTTGTTGCGGTTGTTGGCTTTTTAGTACAGGCTGATGAGATTGATGAGGTGACGCATGTTGTGGTGCAGCAGATTGACTAGGATTCGATGGCAGTCGCTGCCTACTCGATGGTGCTGGAGGTGCTTCTTGTGTCGGTACGAGCTGTATGCCGTACGCTGGAGCGCTTTGTATCGCGGGTGCAGATGTGACCTGCTTATTAGGTGCCGTCGCCGGCTGATTAGGTGCGGCCTGCGCAAGTGGTGTACTAGATCTACTGCGGGGATGAGGTGCAAGAGAACGGCCGAAAGGATGGCTTGGGGTATTAGCCCGACTTGGTGGTCGAGGTAGAGGCTGGTGTTGAGCCTGAATGTGCGGATGAGAAGGGAGATGCGAATGCTGAGAGTGATGCGGTTGAGGTGGTTGCCCATGTGGCGACGCGTGATGCTGATGTGGAGTATGAGACGGTGTCTGTTGTGATCCTTGTGGCTGTGCTTGCGGTGGCTGCTGTTGCGGTTGCGGCGGTTGCGATTGCTGTTGTGGTTGTGGAGCAATATGCGCATGTTGAACAGGTTGAACGGCAGGAGACTCCTTCTTCATATGTGCGCCCGCTCCATTAGCTGCTGAAGATGTGCTGACTGCTGAGAATCCTTGATTTGGAGCCGGCGTAGGAGTAGCTGGCGGTGCAGAGCGAGGTGTGTCTGTGGCAGATCGAGCCATTGCCGTACTATGTGAGGATGGCTCATATGGGCTTGTATAGCTGTTGCTGTGACGATGCCCAATTGGATGAGGAGCTCGATGCACTTCCCTCGAAGGTTCTCTTGTTTGTTCCCGTACTGGTTCTCGGGGTGGCTCACTCGCAGAAGGCGTGTTGTTGACAGCAGTGAAACTTCCAGTATTGACTGCGGTGAAACCTCCAGGTGCTGAACTCGTGGAATTCTGCGTGACAGCAGAAGGCCTTGACACGCCATTCAGGTCGTTGTTTGACAGGGGGCTCAGCTGTAATCGAGCGGGCTCGGATGCGGTTCCTGGCGCTGGTGAGAATCGATGGAGAAGGCTATGTGTCGGCATTGGAGGAATATTCTCTGTGCTGCCTGGACCCGCAGGGTAGAGTGACTTCAGTGACTTTCTCGGACTGCCTTTTCGACTCACGGGCATCGTGCTGTAAGGCCGCTTAACAGGGGAGGCTTCAAGTTCGTCATCGTCAGACATGGTTAGGTGAGCATTGCTCTTGCGCTTCTTCAGATTGATGGGTTTAACTTCAAATTCGGTGGTGGCAACAGTTTCCGGATCTGGTGGAGTGAGTGACTGTGGCGTTCCATGCGGCGACTACCATTGTTAGTCAGACGACAGCATCAAGGTAGTATCATCACTTACAAGACCCTCGCCATCGATGTCGGCGAGCTGGTCATACTCGTTCGCGCCCGACGGCCTCTTCAGCTTCATGTTGCGGATATAGTAGCACGCTTTGATGATGATCCACCGATGCAAATGGATCTTGAGACTGAATTGGGTTTAGCGCACATCCTGACATTTGACACCTGACATGCTTATCAACACAACTTACATATCCTTATGCTCAGGTTCTTCGTAAAACAGGTCTTTGTTGTACGTCTTCTTGGTCGGGTCTGGTGTAAGTAAACAGCTCCGGTCTGCATCCCTGCCCCAAATAGCGGGTCCGTAACTCGCTAGCAGCTCTTCAAGCTCCTGGTTCAGGGAACTCGGATCCGCTGCAAAATCCAGCAATGCATCTCTTTCTTTTGGTAATTCCTTTGATAGTTTCGTCACCTCACTCGATAACTTGCGGTAGTCTGGGTTGTCGAACTTCGGAATGCCGCGGTTGGTGGTGGAGGAAGACGCGGATAGGCCCAGACCCAAGCATTCCGTCACTTCGCGTATAGTCGGATTATGCGAGCTGAAGACGGAGATCCATCGAGCGCGATCCCATCGTCGCACGCCGTGCTCAAGATCCAGGGCCAAGTTATCTTTTGAGCTCATGGCGCCACATGGGTGACGGCGGGTACGTCAACAGTGAAATAGGAAGCAGGAAAACGATGATGGAAAAGTAAGCGGATGGGGATGACAATCAATGGCGCGTGCGCCAAAATGTGATGGATCCGCTTGAGTTCCAAGGTTGGGGTGATTGATGGTAGCTCGCTCGGCAAAGGTAAAAGGAGTACGTTCCACTAAGCCGCCTTGGAACAAAGTTTTCTTATTGCCAGCTGCTGCTACCCCAAAAAAACTTTGTCCAGTCTCAGATGCCGATCGTGCTACCCGTCTAGACAAAGAATCAAAGCCCCTGTACACACAGGAAGAACAAATTGCGATGCAACTGTACACTTGAGTAGGGACGGAAGAGTTTGTTGTGGGGGCGTTGGGCGGCGAAAGACTGATTGGTGATGATGATTGATGCCGGTGACGTGTAGAAGGCGAACGACGGTACGCTGCGTCGAAAAGATACCCAGAAAAGAGGTGCCTAGACGCGAGACAGTGATCCGGCAGGGGCCGCAACAAAACATGTGCAGAGGTAATACGCGTCTGCACTCCGAAGTTAATGACTCGCACGCCAATAAATCCCCATCGAGTGTAATCATAGTACCGCCCCATCCTCATTCGTTCCTACGGAGCGGGCCCCTTCACCCTTGCTTGTTCAATGTACGACGCTTGCACTATGAGCGAAGTGGTCATTTGCTGGATTATGCTAATCATATCTATCGCAGGGATGCTCATCATACACGAGGTACAAATGAATTTGTCGCTAGCAGCACAACTCTTACTCGCATAGGCCAAAACATCCGATCCTCTTACTCAAAGCCACCATTAGCCGCCACATGCCATGAACGAATAAGCGGCACTATCACTGTTTCGTATAGCCGGGGATACATGTCGTTGGTATCGTGGTCAGGAGTTACAACTACATATGCATCTATGACGCGCTTGTCCTGGCCGTATCTACACCTAGGTACACTTGTACTACCCAACTTCGATTACTCAACTGTATGCACTTCATCATTTTGTTAACCGCGGTCGCATGGTATTGATGGGAAGTAAAGCGAAATGTCGTGTCAACGCCACAGCTCGAAAGAAAAAAATGTGAAGCGATGTGACGAATGTGCGGCGCGGTCACTCCACTCTAAAATAGGAACGTGGCATTAGGGAGATTTACGGCGCAGTGCGGAGCCTGAAGACACGCCCCCTTGGCTGCAGGGAGTAGACTAAGCGAAAGGGTATACTGCGAAGTGCTGCCGAGCCGTGTATTCGTTCGGAAACTAGTTGCCGAACTATTGAACGCTGCTCACACGCGCTCCCTATCCGATCTCGACAAGGCGATCGCAATAAAGCAATTACTTTGTCGCATAGTTTGCCTACGGCATGGTGATGGGGTGAGGCACAGCTGAGCTAGTGTAATCCTACACGGTCCTGTAACATGATCAAGTAGCTGAAACCACTTTACGGCTGACCTACCCGAATAGCTTATTTTCCCGAATTGGACGCCTAGTGGGGCCTCAACCCTGCTGATCGATCGGCACCCTGAAAACCTTAACGCCTGTAAGATCCACGTACACAGATTTTACGACTACACCAGCGCAGCACATGATACGTGCGTATCAGGATAATAGTAATCGCGACTAGCGTCGTGACTCGCCAATATACCAGAGCATACCCTTTCCCTCTTCTTCTTCTTCCTTGCGGAAGCTTTCCAAGTGGTCGTGCAGCCATCCCATGACTTGCGTAAAGTCTACAGGCTTCCACTGCATCTCAACAGCATACTTTTCCCCAGCTAATACCACGAGAGCTTGTCGCAGCAGCTCATCGCGGTCCACAGCGACATTGGGACCGAGACCGAAGCCTTGGCCAATGTCTTCAAAGTTGGCGATGATCGTTTGTGTGCAGCCCATAAGTGTGCGGTGCTGTTGAATGCGGCGCTCAATTTCGGCGGCCGTGTGGCCTTCGGCTGACCAACCTGTGTTGAAGTAAGCATGTGAAAGCTAGATAGATCTCCAGCTGGGTGAGACGTACGGTCGTTTGCTCGTAACAGAGCTGACAGATGTCGCTTCAGTTCCACCCATGTTAAAAATGCTCGTTCCCTGGCGATGAAGACGGGGATGTTCTCAATTATCCTGTTGTAGTCGGCTCGGACGCCTTCTCGCCACGTTCTTTCAAGTTGGTTAAGAAGAGCTTCCTCATCCATTGAGACGCCACGCTCTTCTCCGTAGATGTACTGGCGTAGTGCTCGTAAACCATCGTAGTCCAACCCACGATACGATATACTGTTGTTTGGCTGTGGTAGCTCTTCTGGTATACCGTCATCCGACCGAAAGCTTGCGACCAGCGCGGCCATTTGAACACTAATTTGCCGATCAGCAGCAGCTTGGGTCGCGTTTGCGATCTGCTGTTGTACTGCTGCTTTGGTTTCGGTAGAATGTGCGGCTTGGGTGGGAGCAGGTCCTGACAACGTGCTAAGGTACCGAGATTTGGATGCCTCAGCAGCGAGCTTATTCCAGACACCCTCGACGATACTATTGGGCTGTTGCGAAACCTGCTGTTCGTGTGTTTTCGTGGACGTAAACGCTGCGTTACCATTCGTCGCATGTGCACTGCCGTTGAGAGCTGTGAACCCGGCTCCTTCTCGAGGTCCTATAGTAGGACTCTCCCCAGACTCTGGAGGCGTAAGCATAGCGCTCGATGACATGGGGCTTCCACGTGAGGCTGTGTCGCCATCATGCAACACTGAATTTGGTGCAAGCGCAACAAAGGATGCTGGCGTACCACCCTCTTGCTGACCAGAAAACTCGGCGTCAGCTCGCGCTTGTCGGTTCTCTGCCTTCTTTCTTCTTTCGCGGTCCAGACGTTCGCGCGCAAGAATGACGTTGCATGCTTTCAGTCCGATCCACCAATGGAGGAGTTTGTGAATTCTAGGTGGCGATTAGCAATTGTTCGATTCTATACCAAGGACTCCCAGATGAAGGATTTGCCCTGAGGTTTACTTACAGTGCCCTGTCCTCCTCGTTTTCAATGTAGAGATCCCTAGGGTAGAGACCTTCTTCAACCCCGGGTTCGTTCGCTGTGATTAGATGCTCACGGTCCCCCACTCTTCCCCAGACCTTAGCGCCATGTTTCTCAAGTAAGCCATCAACCTCCTCTTTCAGACTTCCCTCGTCGCTTAGAAACTTCATAAGCTCATCCGGCTCTTTTGGTAGTGTGGAGACGACATCACCCATATCTGCGACCAGTTCGCGCACCAGGGCGGATTCAAAGTTTGTCTTGCCGCGTTTGTTGGACGACCATTTTGCGCGTAGTCCAAGACGCTCGATCAGCTCGTGCATGCGCACTTTTGATCGATTCTTCATGATGTCCAGCCAGTCCTTGGACGTTGCGTACGTGATAGCCGAGCCGTCCATGATGCCTGGGCTTGATGCATGAATCGCAATATTTCTCCAGGTAAGCTGAGTGTAAGCTATCAATGCTTCTGTAAGTAGTCGTATGAGCACCGAGCGCCGTGGCTTCGCAACTTTGCCGGGGAGCGTGATGTGTAGTGCTGATTTTCTCGGGTATGATTACATACAGATGCTCTCAAGACTGCGGGAGGACGATGGTGCAATCTTGTAAACGGGCCGCTCAGAGCATGTACGAGTCAGCACTATGGTGCGCAAGGGAAACGAACGGCATTCCGAAGATGAAATGAGAATATGATAGATGATAAGAGTACAGATGAAGAAACCATAGCGTATGAAAGCTTCGTTTACAGGGTTAGCGGCGCCCACCTGGGGATGGCAGGCGGAACCACAGGGCAATTCTTGCCGATTGGCTGAAATGTGGCGTTAGTACGACGATCGCCCCCAAACACTTACACAATGTATTGTGCACATTGCTGTTCTTCTGCGACTTGCATGTGTGTTCCAGCCCGCTACTAATGGTCGTCGTTGATGAGTCTGAGCTCTATGGATACTTTGCGCTTTTCTCATAGCCTGTTTCAGCACCAGGCATCCGCTGAGCGATAGCGGGCTTTTTCGGTTTCATGCATGCGACGCGGAATCATTGCGTTGTAGCGCCTTCCGCGGCGTAAATATATGTCCAAACAAGAGCATTTCATGACTATGCGGCGAGACCCGTGCAAGGGTAGAACTGAATTCTCTAGACGTACGTACATTCAACTGCATCTACACAGCACCACCAGGGCACACCAATATTGTGCAAATACGTTTCCGACAATCAAAACTTCTGACCAATCCGCTGGACAAGGACCATATGCATTGATCCGGGGTATATGTAAATCAACGCAAAACGCGGTCAACACACTTTGCAGTGGTATCCAGATGTTGGTCAAAGAGATAGAAAGCACGCTTGTAGGTAGATCAGAATCCGCAAGGGTAGGAAGAGGCGCTGTCGCTACCTGTCGTTTGATGTCGCTCACACAGGATCCAGTCTGCTCAACGACTTGAGTTCGATATCGATCTTAGCATTAGGATTCTCTTGCCAGATAGAAGCCTGGGCAAGTGTAAGTTGCAGACGATCGAACGCAACTTCAGTGCCTTTACGCAGCACGACTGCTTTGTTGGGACCGTTACCGAGACGGTACGTCAGTCGCCAGACGTTCGTTCTGCTAATCATGCTGGCAGCAGATGGGATAGCCTCAGCATCCTCCTCCAAAAGACCAAGCAAGCCTCTGAATGACTTGCACTCGACCAATGCATGCACGAATTCATATTCAATATCGTCGTCAACTACTGTCCAGATGAAGCAGATTCGCGCAGCTTGCTCATCGGTCAGGTCAAGAGATATGACGTTCGAGAAACTTGCAACACTGGTAGCTTGAGATGGAGGCCGCGATGGCGCTGATGTTATCGAACCATGATGCTTTACATCATCGGCAGGAGTTGGGGTCCTTTGGGGTGTTTGTTGTGGCCGTGGCGGCGACTGCGGTGGCGGCGACTGCGTAAGGTCAACACTGCAGCCTGTAGGACTTTGTCGTACAGGCTCGGACTTGTTCGCGGCACTGTCGCTGATCTTGCGCCGTTTCCGCGTCGCAGGCTCATCGATTCGAGCATCGCTATCATCAACGTGCGCTTTACTCATGACAGGCGGTGCCAGAGGTGTGGCATCCACATCAGAAATTTTCGATAGTCTGGGAGTAGAGGAAAGACGTTTGTCACGTGTCGGCAATTGTTTTAACTTCAAAACAATATCGGCACGCTCTTTCGGTGGTAATACTGTGAGAACGGTCTCCAGTGTTCCAGCATCGCTGTCAGGGTTACGGAGAGTGAGCATCATGTAACTGTTAACAAATTTTTCTCCTGTGCCGTCATTCAAGATCTGAAAATGTTCAAACAGGATGTCAGTATATGTTTCGAATAAGCCTCATAGGCATGAGACTCACTTCGTAAGGACGAAAGGATTGGAGACCATGTAAAGACCTGTCACTCTTTTGAGGAATCATGATTGCGAAAACTCCAGCATCGTCGTCGCCATCGAGAGGCATGATCACGACCTTCTGTATCTCGTCAATACGATGGCCTGATGACTCTGTAGCCGATCTGAGTACAACTTACGCCGTTCTTTCCGAACTGCACCTCGCTTAGAGCAATGAGAGCCGACTCGGCCCTGGCACAGCCTCGGCAGATAGCGTTGCGATTCTCTCTGGGGGAACCCTGAACTATTGGAGGATATGGTGGGTGGAACTTGCTGTAGTTGACCTTGAGAATGTGGAAAGAGGGCAGCCCGCGAAATGACTCGTTTTGCCTTTCGGGAGCCAAGTAGCCAATCCAGACACCTCGTTGAAAGAGCTGATTTGCGGAGTAGAAGTGGCCTTTCAGGTGAGGTTGCGAGCTAAAGCAATCGTACGCGGTGGTAGGACAGGCGTTTCGAGCCTGTTCATGGAGGGACGTGTCGAGCGCACGCAGCCCAGGTGACATCATGGGCGAAGTTAGTTCGCTCGACACGTTACTACGTAACGGCAGCACGTCGTTCTCCGGTGTTTGCGCTTTTGAGGTGTCACTTGTAACATTTGAAAGAATTTGTGACTGGATCTCGCGATCAGGCTGAGGGCTGGACTCGTCGAGGCTGGAGTCGCGTGCGCGCTTAGAGCTTGCTGATGGATTTTTCAACACGGGCGTGCGCACACTCTTTCGAGCTCTTTGAGGCTGCACCGGCATAAGAGGCTTGCGAGGTGACATCCCGACGGTTACACGACAGCGACCGTTTGGAGTAGGCGGTGATGGTTCGCTGTTGTTCTGACGTATGAGGGAAGGAGCCTTGTCGGCAGCCGGCTAGCAGGCCACGCCTGCATGGCAAGCAGGGGTCCGATTGGCCACCTCACCTAGTGACATCTCGCATCCCGAACAACGCGAGATCTTTCTTCAATCAATCTCACATATACTCCACTCTACGTACGACAAGCGAATACGTTAAGCGAAGGATCCTTCACTACGCAAGAAGAACAGAACAGCTTCTGATGCAAGATCAAGACATTTGAGAACGAACAACAGAAAAAGTCTGCAGCTGTTCGTGGCAAGCTTCCGCGGACAACCGCGACACTCCTATGCCTCTGCGATAGCATTGTTTATGTGCAAAAATGGGAAAGAAAAGAGTTGACCGTGTTGAACTTAACAAATACATCCAATCTCTTGGATTGGAGACTTATGGGATAGATCTCAACCACATAGTAAGAAACCCAATGTCCAACTACAGGCCAGTCTCTGCGCTATATACAGTTGGACTGCAGGCTCTTTTCGGTTTATTGATGCGCCATCAGATACAGGATAATCTAATTGATCCAACAGATCCGAATTCGCTTAGCAAAAAGATAGACGAGTTTCTAAAGAAGGACGGTCCCATGATATGGCCTGAACCAGGTCCTGGAGAAAAACGTCATCTGCTCAAACCGCAGGACGGTATCAGCTATATCCGCGATCTGATCTATCTGCGAGACTGCGCCATGTGGGTTTCAGCTATCGATGGCTAGGATACGCGCTAATGAGGTCAGCCTGAAAGAGCGCCTGCTAGCCATCTTGCTTTGCCAGGGAGCCAGCTCTGAGACAGACTCAGAGTTTTATACCATGGAAACCCACAATGATTCGGAAACGTTGGAGTTTGATTCTGACGACACAATCGCTATGGACATATTAGGAACGAAGAGAGGCAGCATTGACAAGATAAACGACGAGACTGCTAGTCAACGCACAGAATCTGAAGAGGGAGAAACGGATAACAGTTTCAATGAATCTGAAGACTCAGTATTGGACAGCAGGGTAACATCTCAAGCTAGCAATCGGAACACGAACCCATCCGACCCTGCTTTCAAGGTTGAGCTGCGACTTTATCGCAGCAAAAAGCCACGCGCTCTAGTCGGCCCAGGCACAACTTGGTCCTACGCAACCCTGATGCTCACGGAAAGAACCAAGTTATGTGAGGACTTCTTTGTCCTCATATGCGACGAGATCGAGGCTGACTGCAGCTTTGCCATCTTCCACTTGCCAGAAGATATGTCTATGGAGGATTCGGTGCGCATCGATCGAGAATCTAGAGAATCTGAGTTATTATTTCGCCGCATCCGATCTATCCTGCAAAGAGCAAGGGTATTTCCATGCGGTCCTTTGCGTCGTTCAGTCGAAGTAGAAGTCGGCTTAGGAACTGATTAGCAACCTAGAAAACATCACGTATTTCGCATCTCTCTTCGCATCTCCGTTTGTCACGCACACCGCTTCGCAAACGTATTTGGTCTTTGGTATATCCCTTTCCCAATCTTGATGCAACATCGCTACAAAATCGAGTAGATACTTAAGCCCCTCAACTCCGACACAGCAGTTTGACTAGATCATATAGCGAGACAGGATTGTGTCTTTTTGAATTGTGTATTGTTTGGATTTTCTGTGACATGACATCATTATCTGTCGTATAATTATTGTATCCGTTCCTTTTTCTCCGGTTGTCCATGCATGTTTCAGTCGTTACTACCGATCTCGATCTGCCCTTCTCTCATCAACAAGCACACTCCAGTTCTTTTGCACACTGATTCCTCCAGTCGCAGTCCTCTGTGCACTGTCATCGCTTGCCCTCCTGCCCATCTCAATCTCAACGTTATGCTTCCCCTGCCTATCGTCATCAACAAACTTGAACTCCTCCTCATCCTCCACTCGACTA
>Ga0265797_10007255_pt1 | contig 15281 bp, 10 predicted proteins | sample P2T30metagenome_FD_192433 | JGI IMG/M metagenome (GOLD analysis project Ga0265797, IMG submission 192433) | Plant litter microbial communities from East Loma Ridge, Irvine, California - P2 T30 | ecosystem: Environmental > Terrestrial > Plant litter > Unclassified | place: USA: California... | reverse complement strand
CAGGTCACAGTTCGGCATTTCTAAGCATGTTGCCAAATACCATGCGCCAAGTCCGGCAAGCTCGGAAGAGATGGGAAACTGGACCCTATCGAGGATAGTCTGAGATCAGAGAGAGAGAGAGAGAGACGCACTACCGCACCTGACTGCCAGTCATCCTCTCATCTCATCCGCTTATGACACCAGCAGATCGAATTTGCTACATCGGCATGTGCAAAATACCAGAACAATCGTCTTCATAACACCAAATCTCGTCTCCAGCCATAACCTCACAGCGTTTCCATCACGCTATTCCAAACCTGCTGGTCTCACTTCATAGCAGAACCCCGTCACGTTCTCGATTGTTGCGACTCCCAGTGACTCTCGTCTCAGTTCCGAGGAGCACTGAATTGTAAGCAGACTGACTTTTGTCAGCGAAAGATACCAAGTAGTACAGAAGCGGGGTATCTTACCGCGCCGCCCTGTAATCTTTGACAGATCGAGAAGGCGCCTACGCGACACCTGCCTGCTTGATAAATCTGCCATCTCTTCGCCATTACCTAGTATTGCATTTCAAACCCGTCCTCTTCAATCAACACTGATCGTACAGCCTGGATGGCAACCTCACTCGCGAGTCAAGCACCACGACCTCGTCAACTTTACAGCTATGTCGCTCAACCACAATTGTACAGCGACCACCACCACCCAGACCGCCAAAATACACCAGAGGGGCCCATTTCAATCGCGTTCACGAGGGCGAGTCGTCGTAGCATACACACCAACAACGACTTTATCAAGGGGGTAGTCCATGTCAACGCAAGGCTACAAGTCAAGCACGTCACCATCAAGTTTATCGGCAAGACAACATGCCGAATCTCTAACGACCGCAATCCTGCAAACCAACACATTGCCGAGACGGAACTGTTCTGCCGCGAACAAGTACTGTCCCGGAAGCCGATACCTAGTGCTTCGTGCCCTCCTTCACGGGTAGAGTACCTCTTCGAGTTTTGGTTCCCGGAAACGGTGGAAGCGGCCCCTCAAATACAGAACAACACGAATTTCAAGCCAGACAGTACCTTTGAACATGAGAGCGGCCATATGCTTCCACCCTCGTTTTGGTGGAACGAAAGTGCCATCTGCAATGAGTACTTTCTGAGAGCAGAGTGTGTTGCCGAAGCCATCTCATTCACCTTGAATCCTGTGGTGGTACACCAACTGCGCTTCAGTCCCTCTGTTCCGGAACATGGACTCTCAGCTTCGACCCCCCTCTTACGGGCGCCCCCATTACGGTTCGAGCGCAAGTCAAGTAGTCAGTCCGCAGTCCCGGCTAAAGAGCGGCGTGCCTCCCTAAGATGGCTCACAACTGGTCTACGTGGTGGAGACAAGAGTGAGGATACCTCATGTTCGTCTTTACTAGTACTTAGCGCGCCATCACATTATCGCGTGGGTGCCAGTGGCAGGGTTAAGCTGTCCCTTCAGGCGACATTGAGCGAGGGTCTTGATCAACCACTACCTGTATACCTCCGAGGCATCCGCGCGCAGGCTGTTGCACATATCCACTACCGTATTCCCCTTGCCTCCTCCCCCGAGGAAGAAATACGCAAGGAGAATATTGAAAAGTTTGACCTGTTCAACCAGCGCTACGTCAAGCCTGGGATAGAGATAACACAAGAAACCATGCTGGACGGTTTCGAAATCAACAAGATTGTGCCGCCAACATTCAAGACATACGGTGTCGCATTCGGCTACGACGTCAAATATAACCTGCTGATAGATTGCGCAGGCAAAGAGTCGGAGCATGAAGTAGAGATGAAGAATATAGTCATACAGCCCATGACACGACCGGGCGGCCATCTTGGGCCACCGGAAGGACCACCGCCGGCAAACGGCTCAGAGGAGAGTTTTGCATTAGCGTACATGATGCAATATGCGGGGGAAGCCGAACTAACAAATGATGAACCACCACCATATGATAGATGAGCTGCAACTAGACTACAATAGATAATGACATCAGACTGGAAATAAACACGTACGAGATGCAATGCCCACCTTTGCCGCGCCAAACAAAATCCTTTGCAGAGAGTGGCATGTGAATTTGTATAACACGCTAGGCTACTATGGAACATGTTCAAGTAAACATCCACACAAGTCGATGACTTCTGGGTATAGGATTCAGGCAATGACAAGACGCTATTTGATTAGAAGGGAATACCGGGTATCAGGTCGCGTACGCGTCGCGTGACTATCAGTCGGAGGCTGTGTTGCTGCATCGCCACATTTCAGCCACTGCGCGTCGCCGGTCTTCCGCGTTGTTAGTTGGGCACTTGGGCACTACTGGCTCGAGGTCACACGGTATGCAGATGTGTTCGCAGCCACCTGTAATCACTAGAACCCTTCGCTTACGATGCCAAGGGCATTCGTCATGAACCCAACTAATTCCTTGGGTTGCCCCACCACTGGTAGGCTGAGTGAGAGACTCAGCCACTCTGTTCTCACCTTCTTCGCGACCGAACCGGTCGACTCTTGCTTCCTCACTCCATATCCCTTACCTTGACGAGGCGCCGCGCATATTCCTAGTCCAGCCGCGGCACACCTGCCCAAAGACACAGCGGACATGTCGTATTACAATCAGCCGGGAGGCTATCAGCAACCACACCCGGGCCGTAAGTCGTCACCCCTCGCCGTACAGCCCAGCGATCATCGCATCCTTCATCTCGTGGCACACTTGGCGCCGATGAGCGTGTACTAATAACTTGTAGAAGCCCCTCCACCCCAAGGATACGGACAACAGCCTCAATATCAACAGTATCAACCACCACCACCAATGCAAAACCAACAGTACCCTCCGCAGGGCGGTTATCCGCCTCAACAAGGCTATGGCCAAGCACCATATGGCGCGCCACCACCAAACCACTACCACCCTCAAGGTCAATATGGTGCTCCTCCCCCTCCGCAAGGTTATGGTGCTCCTCCCCCTCCACAGGGTTATGGACAACATCAACAACCTCCCCCAGGCCAATATGGTGCACCTCAAGGACAGTACGGAGCGCCGCCGCCGCCGCCACCACAAGGACACTATGCATCGCCGCCACCGCAGGGTCAATGGGGTGCTCCTCCCCCACAACAGGCCCAGTTTGGTGCACCCCCTCACCCAGGCCAATATAGTGTCCAGCCCCCACAGGCCGGATTCGGCGGGCCACCGACTCAACCTTCTCTCGGCTATGGCCCCCAGCAAACGGCCAACATCAACGTTCTCAACGATGTTGAAGCCATCCGCAAGGCGATGAAGGGCTTCGGTACGGATGAGAAAGCGCTCATTGCAATCCTATCCAAGAAGGACCCTATTCAGATCAACACTATTCGCACACAGTATGATCAGCGATTCATGCGAAGCATGGTCGTAGACCTCGACAAGGAAACGAGCGGTTACTTTGCGAGGGGCCTAGCAGAAATTTCGAGAGGGCCTTTGGTTTCCGACTGCCACAATCTGATGAACGCCATGAAGGGCTTGGGTACAAAAGAATCCATATTGGATGACATCCTCATCGGACGCAGTAATGCCGATCTCAATGCCATCAAGCAAAAATACCAAGAGCTGTTCAAGAGGTCTCTCCAACAAGACCTCAAAGGCGACCTCAGCGCCGGTACCGAGCAAATGTATGATATGATCATCGCCGCCCGTCGCACAGAAGACTCGCATCCTGTCATTCCCCAGGAAATTGAGCAGGCCGTTACCGACCTCCAGGCTGGCATAGGTGGGTTTGTTGGCAAGAATATTGCCCAGGTCTGCCAAATCCTTACCAGCAAGAACGACGCCCAACTCCGTGCCATTGCGCAATCCTATCAGCAGCGCTTCCACAAGTCTCTCGACGGTATCCTCAAGTCGTCCTTTTCTGGTCACATGCAAGACGCTCTTCGCCTTTTGGTACACCGCGCTACCAACCGAGCCGAAGCCGAAGCTGTGCGTCTAGAAGAGTCCATGGCCGGTCTAGGAACAAAGGATGAGCTTCTCATACAGCGCGTCGTACGCTGTCATTGGGATAGAAACTTTATGAACGCCGTCAGTCAGGCGTACCAGCAGGTTTACAAGAAGGATTTGGTCAAGCGGATAGAAGGAGAGACGCGTGGCGATTATGAGAGACTTATGGTTGCTTGTGTGCGACCTTGAGGGGTTGTAGTGGGCACATGTGTGGCTAGGCTGGGGTAGGGTTTGATTACATGATACCACGTTTCACAGAATAAATAATTTTAATTAGTAGATGCGTACCCAGCTTTTCAGCTGTTCAGGGTGTCATTGATCTATCGTGAGATTTGTTTGGTGACTAGGCTAAATATGTACCGGCCGTTGTGTTGTCATGTTACTTGACATGAAATCATTAGCTCAGGCAATCTGAAATATTCCAAAATACCAAGGCGTGTCGTAGAGATGATGCCTATTTGCACGCAGTGGTCTTATCCTTATCGTTATTCATGAAGCTATACTCTTGTAAGGCCGTGTTTATCGAGCCAAGGTGCTAGTCTCCATAGGGCAACTCACACAATTCCTTCTGTCGTCAGACTCAATCGCAGCTTCCTCATCAACTGGCGCGCAAGGCCGAGCCAAGCTTATGCCAACTTCTCCACCACCAACAACGTCTGTTCTCTGCACACCATCTACGATCCGCTAACTTCAGGCACCCCAACGCTTACCATCCTATCGGTAAACCTTCGGCCAAGACCGTGACATCATAAGGCAGAATTCATGCTTGCCCCTCATGTTTCGCCCCTCACCGGCTTCGATTGCAAATCACGAGCGTACTTGGCACCCTGGCTTGAACCATGAAAACATCAGTAATTGGTGAGCGGTAAGACTCAATCTGCTCAGGTGTGCATGAGCTCGGACAGATATGGGGTCCATGTAGGGCTTTTGGTTGCGTATAGCTCACGTCGACAGCCATCTGACTTGCGAAATAATTCACACTTCATGATCTATTGCGATTGCATATCGACACTGCAGCCAAGTAGTTTCGAGAAATCAACTAACCCACTATTGACCTCAAGCGTACCAGAGACGCATCAGACCAGCCGCATACGCCATACGGTTCGCTGATCATCAGACTTTGAAAAAGAGCCAACGGGGCCCGGCATAGCGCTACAGACACCAGCCTTGTTGGCAGATCGCAGATATAAGCAATACCAGACCCGGACAGACAGCAGTCACCCCACCGTGTTTACAGTCCTATCATGGCATCTTACGATTCTAACAGACCAGGTTATCAACATTCGCAATACCCGCCAGCACCACCACCACCACAACAACAACAACAACAACAGCCACCCTACCCAACAACACCCGCGCCGCCATCTCAGCCACATAACTATTTCCCCCCAATCCCGGAACAGCAACCACTGTACTCATCGTCGCCGTCTCAGCCAATATATTCCTCATCCCCGCAATCTGCACAGCTCACGATGCCGGAACCACAAATAGGCCATCGTCGGTCCTCCTCTTCATCCTCGTATAATAGCCAGGGACCGACGCGTTTGCAGCCTCAGCCCGCATCCATGCCAATTCGTCAACCAGACGTTCAACAATATCAATACCAAACGTCACATCCACCTCCGGTTGCCTACGCACAACAAGCCCCGGTATACGCTCGTTCGTCTTCACAGCAGAGCCACTACAGTCATCACAGCGAGCATGCACACGACCCTCATGCATATGCAGACGGCGAGGACAAATACGATGGCCATCATCATCATCATCATCATCATCATCACCAGCACCATCACCAGGATGATGATTACGGCAGGCCGGATGCGGAAACAGTGGCAGAGTACAAGCGACGGTATGCCAAGGAGCAGCAGTTCGAGAGACGGCCCACGCTTGGAGGTAGTCTGTACAGTGCTATTGGCAAGGTTGGAAAACTCCTAGGTTCGGAGAGGCATTAGCGTGTTTGAGAGACTGGCTATGACGAGTGGGGCTAAATCATCATGATGGAAGTAAGCATCTTGGATAAGACCTATATTCTGGATTCCGCCACTCTGTATGCAGAACATGGTTTTGTGGGGGAAAAAGTGTAGATTATCGCTGGGTGGTGTGGACATTTTTGAAACGAAGGGTTAGAGTACGATGTATGATACCCTCCTTGTGTGTTTTCATTTTGTGCTAGTGCTTCTAATCACACTGCACATGTATTTGTAAAAAATAATAATAAAAAAATCGAAACAAACTTGATGACAATTCAATGACATTATCCAGCTTGATAAAAGGGTTTCGGCTAAACCGATATCATGAGAAGTCATAATGAAGAGTAAAATCATTGGAGACCTGCCACGCCCGATGCTAGCAAAACAAAACGGAGAAAATGTAAATTTCGTTGTAGAATAACATGGTGGGGAGAATAGAAGAAGAACCAAAAACAAAAAGACAAAGTAATGCTATCCTCCTCGCTTGCTGTGAAACGTACCCCAGGCAAGGCTAAAACAAAATCCATGTACGCCAAGTCAGCCCGATGCTAATTATGGCCAGACTGTTCGAACTTCAGCGCTTGAAGCCGATTCCCAACGCGTTTTGTGGCGGCGATGCATGCATGGCCAGTCCAGCCTTTGTTTTTCCTCTTGTTCCCCGTGTCTTTGCCGTATCCCTGCTCGCTCGTTGCCATGTCGTCTAACGACCCAGCGCCACGTGGCGCGCTTCCGACGAGCTCATTTGTTTCTTATCGCGTAGCTTGGACTGAAGCGTCCAGTGCCGCTGTGTGTGTGTCTCGGTGTTTTTCGTTACTTTTCAGCTCCAATACGATATTATGCACCCGGTGCATATAGAGTCATGGGCCCAGAAAATCGATGTTCGTCATGGTGCGGACGGAAATTCGGTCGGCTATGAGATTTCGCCAATATGACGCAGGTTTTCGGGCTTCCATGTACCTTTTGCTAGTCAGTATTGGCAGGTATAAGAAAAGGGGGTTTGTGACATACCCTCAAAGTTGTGTTTGACGTAAGCCATTGGGTCATCGTCTTCGCCAGCTCCCATGGTCTTGACGCCGGGACTGAAACTTGTGATGGGCAGGACAATGACGTCGCCGACTTTCTTGGGTGCCTTCATTCCGGTGAAATGCTCCCAAGTGATGTTGCCCTTGCTTGTGCTCATGTCGAAGTAGTCTGGGTTGTTAAAGTAGGAGAAGACGGTGTCGGTCCATACGGCAGGGCCAGTAAACTCGATTATTCCCTTGTGGTCCTTGGAAAGCTTGCCAGCGCGCTTGCGGTTGAGTGTTTCTTGGGTGATGTTGGCAACAACTTCAACGAGAACGGGGTGGCCGGGTTTGGATTGGATAGTCCACTGGCAAAACTGGATACGGCGAGAGTACCACTCAGCCCAGTCTGGGCGGTCTGGGTCTGCCTCGATACCAATGACCATTCCATAAGAGCTCGCAGGCACGTCGGCGGGTATCCAGTCTGACGCGGGCTTCAAGGCGGTGGTGTCAATGTCCGAGTAGATGCCGCCGCGGGCGAGGAGGATCAGATAGCGGAAGAAGTCTGCCTTGAGGACGGGGACGGGAAGGGCGTTGTAGGCTTCTATAACTTCTGGGATGGAGGCGTAGAGGTGTTTGATCAGGTGTACGGCGACGTTGTCAGTGATGACCTCGTGGACAAACGAGGGGTGATGGATGCTCCAGCTGGCCTCGGGCTCGCGGAAGATGTCCTCGAACTCGCCCTGGGCGGCCGTGTACTTCCACGTCTGCCAGATGTATGCGGGCGTCTTGGTATCGACATCGTAGGGGAACTGGTATTCGAGCTGTTGCTTAAGTGGCTTCTTCCTCAGCTCGTCCATGGCAATTTGCGTCTTGGGCGGCTTGGGCGGGGCGTCTGGCGTGTTGAAAGCCTTGTCTGTCTTCTCTGCCGCCTTTGCTGCTTTGGCTTCCTTTGCTGCTTCGGCGGCCTTCAGCTCCGCCTGGGCCTTTTCGGCCTTCTTCCTTGCAATCTCCCTATCGGCCGGGTTTACCCAGGCAGTCGGGCGAGGCATGTCTTTGGCATTGCGGAAGTTGGGAGTGGTGCTGCCGTGGTGCTGGGACTTGAAGATGAAGAATAGCGTCAGGCAGGCGAGTGAAATCACGAGGGCCTTCTTGAAAGAGAGCATCGTGGGCAGGCAGGCGATTGAGTGCCAGGAGGCAGCGCCAGAGGGGGGGTGTAGAGTGTATTTGAGGGACCAAGTCGGGTGCAAGGCGGGTGAGTAAAGGGCACAGGTACAGGATTCGAGGCGGAGAAGGGTCGATGGACGCGTAGGACAGAGACGGCGGGCGTGTGTACTATGGTACAGTGTGGTATGTGATTCTCTGCTTCGGGAAGGGGAAAGGCCAGACTAGTGCTGCATGCGGACCCGGGCGCGCTGACGGCGAAGTGAAAGAAAGACAGGTGGCGCAAGTCAATGGCGGGAGGCAGGAACGAAGGACGGGATTAGTATGGCATACATGGGTGGGCATAGCGACGTGTAGGCCTTTTTGAGAGGCGGCCGAGAAAGGGCCCCCAGAAGGGCGGCGCAGGGGAGCGAGGGTTTCAGACGGGCGAGGCGGCGCTAGGGCTTCTAGCGTGTGCCTGTCGTCGACGAATTGCCCCACGCTCGACTTTGGTAGAGGGGCCATGGCGGCAAAAGCTTGTGCCAAAGCAGTTCGCGCACCGAGTCGCCTCTTCGGCATCCACCCCAACGCCTGCGGCGGCCCTGCGCGCGCTGCCATTACGACGCCCAGCTGATCCCCTACTCAATCCACGACATGGGCTCGTCCATCTCATCTCATCTCAGCTGCAACACCCGCGCCCCCCACGATGCAACGCCGCCTCTGTTTCTCCGGCACACCATGCAAGGACAAGTGCGCCCTCTAACCGTCTCCAAACCTCCCAAGACGTCGCCAAACCTACCTGTCAGCGCTTCTAGAGCCGTCCCGTCGCGGACACGGTGGTGCTGCTCTTGTTACACGACTCGCTCCTTCGCCCGTTCTGCATGGGGCCAGATTCAAACATTCAACAACTCCCAGTCCGGACGCGCGTCGGCTCCAAGCACGGAAGGTCCAGCTGAAACGCCGCGTCCTACCTCTTGCAGCATAGTCTTCCCGCACCCTCAACTACGCAATCCTCTTGGCTGGCTATCCGCACCCATTGTACACGCACACCAAGGCGCCTGCAGCTCCAGCTGCAGACCTGGGCAGCCGGCTGGGATGGAGAACATGGACTCGTCTGCGAATGAGCATCCGCCCAAGACGGCCGAGTGCAGCACACGCTTCTGTCCCACCGCTCTCTATTGGCCAGAAATACCTTCTGCCTCTTATCGCGACATGTACTTACTGCTCCATCTCGGCGTCATAGAGCCACGGATCTAGTTGCTCCGCCTGCTGCACTGTGCTATACACAATAAACACCGCGTCGTCAGCATGAACTGCGGCGTCTTTATTGACGACCCGTCATGCTTACTATACCAACCCGTCGCCACTGTCCAAGATGGCAGTCGCAGCTAATCGGCTGTTGAGCGCGAAATACCCCTGCGATACATACACCCTCCCACCATTCTTCCCTCGTCTATCGCGTACATTTCAGGGCCTCCCGATTAGCCTAATGGGCCGCTGCATCTTCCTGACCCTCACGCTGGCCCAGAGATCCAAGACAATCTCTGCACAATATCTATTGCGCATCTTCCGTCAATCATGGTCACCGAGTGGGCATGCTGACTTGGGCCGTGCGCTATTGACGTCATTCGGCTCTACAACGGCAAGTACCAGGTACCTCAGCACATTGGTCCTTTTTCCTCCTGAATATCCTCTAGTTGCACCGTTGCTTTCGTTGCGTCTTCTAAGCCCCTATACCTACCCTTTGTTATCGATCGAGTGGTTGCTGCTGCGACACGTTACAGACACACGTGTGCCCGTTTCAGGTACCCGTCCGCATTTCGACTTCTTTCCTTTTGCCCATCGGGGACATTGTTCTACCGAAAACATGCCGTCTCGGTACCTACGATCCGTCCTTGGCAAAAAGCAAAAGAAACCCGGTACTCTACCCCCCGAATCTGATGCCGCGCGGAGCGAAAACATCGTCTATTCGCTATTAATAGCCACGCTGCCCAAGGCAACAACAATGGCATCCCCGACTGTACAGAGGCCTGTTTGACTGCGCTTTTGTGATACAAAAGCAAACAGAAAATTTCCCTCGTGGCATCTGTCTTACTCCAGGGGGCATCCCACACTGCTATCTATCCTCATTTATGCCTACCCACAAATTTCCGTTGATCGCCATCTTGACTCGATAACCAGCAAGAGTGATTCGACAACATTAGCGTCTCATCTTCTTATACGATAAGTAGCGTCTCAACAACACTGAGCACAGAAGTCATAAAGGGGCCGGAGATGTAAAGATCGTCGCTCAATTGCCGCAGCGGTTGCTGTCAAGGTGCAACGCTAAGCATTCGAGGGCAAGGCTTGTTGGACTTGAACGCTGTCAGCAGCACCAACGCAGGGCAAGATGGGATGGTCTACCGAGTATAACTCACCTCCCCTCGGTTGTACATGTTATCAACACGAGCTCACCGCAACGGGTACCAGGGCAAACTTTGGATTACGGTGCTAAAATGCCATTGTGCTCGGCATCATAACAATGCAGATTCAAGTACAGAATTGCCACGATCAGAAGCAAGCAAGAGGTTCGGTTGCTGGGGCTGAGCTTGATATTGTCAGACTTGCTTACACTACGGCACGATTACGAGGCAACACACGGCGGAACCTGGACCGTATCGTGTCACCTCAGAAATCTACGTCTTTGGAGAGAGTGGAAGCACAGACGTGACTCGTTTGTTCTCTATGCGGAAGCTGGGGCGCCCCATCCAAAATCAATGCGACACCAGAGGCCTTCTCCCCGTTTGCGGATCGCTTGGATGTCCATACCAACGAGTCGCGCAACTTTCTCTCTATTTACCCATTCCGCCACGGCATGACCATGTTCGTGTGGCTGCAACCGCCATCTGACCTCATCCTTGTCTTTGTTATCTCTTAGCCAGCGCAGCAACTGTACCGGCACAATACCTGCTGGCATATTCTGCAAGCTCTGGCTATCGCTCGGTATCCAGCCCTGGAAGAAGTTAACGTAGGTGATTCGTCGCCAGGCATCATTCCAGTCAGGTCCCGGTATTGCGGTTTGAGTGTTCCAGTCTTCGGTGGTCATGGTCGTATCTACTGGCGTCCGCCCACCATGTGACGTCAAAGCTTTCAACCAGTTGCAGCCCTCGAGATCTAGCCACTGCAAAGAGTAGGTATCTTTGGAAAAACGGCGTAGTATGTTTGTGGCTTCGTGCCAGTCGTCGTCGAGATCAGAGTAAAAGTGGGTTCCACCCAATGACACACTTGTATGCTTTGCAACCATGGACATTGTATTCGCATTCGGGGTCATCGAAGGCCGAGGCCAGTGTGCGAGTGAGAGGTGGGTGATCTTGTTCAGATTGGGCGAGATGCGAAGCAAATCTGGCCACGAGGCCCATTGCCCGGGGTTGGCAAGAGATAGCCGACTGAGGTTGGTAAAGTGTGGAGTTTGGAGCTTCGCCGACGGTATCAATGGGCCGGTAGGACTTCCTTCTGCTGCTGCTGCTGCTTCCTCCTCCCATGACTCGGCTATGTCATCATCTAGGCAAAGTGCTCCGAGATCTACTGCCGCGACAGCACTACTAGGGCGCTTAAGGCATTTTCCTAGATCGTGTATGGTAAAGCCTTCGTTCAGCAGTCCGGAAAAGTCGAGAAATTGCACCTCTTCCCATGCTACTGCACTCCCATCTTCGATCTGGAACAGTATCTTCAACGATTGGAGATGCAGGCTTCCCTTTTCTCCATATATCGTCAGATAGCTTAGTAAGGCTTCTTTGAGCGATACCGGCAGCCACCTGATGTAATGTTGCTCATATTCCGAGAGTTCTTGCCAATGGAGGGCAAAGGTTCGTAGGCAATGGTGGACGAGGCTTTGAGGTGGTGGTAGGCGCTGTTATGAGTGAGAAGCCTGAAGTACAGCATTAAGCCGGGCGAGTCTGCAACACGAGAGATGTGGGGTGATATCCGTACCTTCCTGTCCTCGTTGGAGACGCGCGCCAAGGTGGCAAATCTTGCAGCCCCTCTACTGTCGGCCTCTGCCTTCTTTTTCCTCATATATGCGGGCGCACGGCGACTTGTCTGCAGCCAGCTGTTGGGCGCTGCCGGTCCAGGTGGTGGCCTTGTGCCTCCAACCACTCGTCGCGTCCTCGCATTAGCCTTTGGCTTGGGAGCATTAACCTCTGGTATGTGTAGGATGCGCCGCAGCTCTGGCGGAACGGTGCGATTGCTTACTGCGGCCGTGAGCTCATCTCGGACTTCGGGTGTCGCTCTGGGAGCCTGTTCGCGCCGGAGCTGTTGTATGCGCTGGTTGACGGTTTGCGTTCCGGCGGGTGACGACGCAGTAGCCGGGGCTCGCGAGCTTTGTAGTGAGGGGTGGACGTAGGTTGGCTTTGTGGTCGTGTATGAGGGCGTGTGCTTCTTAGGCATGGCGTCGGCTTGGTGGCCGATGAGCTATGCGCGGGGAATGTAGCCTGTCTGTCGCGCTATATGGGTGATGTCAAAAGTAAGCGGAGGCATATAATACACCTGGTGAGTCAAGCAGCTATGACTGCATGGCAAGAAGGCTGAAGAAGAGGCCTGAATGGGGTAGGCTGTGCTGTATGGATGATTCATGCAAGCAAAAATGATGATGCGTGACTCAACGGCGCTGCGAAGAGAGATGGATGGAGCAATGGATGGCAGATGGTGAGGCCGAGGCTTCCCATGACGGCATCTGGCCTACTGCTGCTGTACACAGCTCGCACGCAATGTGGCGACTGCCCGCTGGCGCGCGAGACTGCGGCAATATAGCGATTGAGTGCCATTGTCAACTATGCAGTCTGACGTCTCGCGATGCATGTACATGGCAGATGGGCGTCTGGTATAGGCGGCAGCAGCACGACTAGCCCTCTCTAGTCTCCCCGCGAACCGCAAAGGAATGCAGGATTCGCAGCTTCGCTTGCGACGCTAGACGTTGATCCGAGCAACCCTATATAGTGTATCCGCGATCCAAAAAAAAACCGCCCGCTTTCTTTACTACTTGCCTTTTTGTCCAGAGTAAACCAGACTTCGGTCCGTCTACGTACTCCTCACAGTAGCGCAGCCAGCAAATCGCGCATACGGGCTCACACACATGCGAGCGCTTTAATCATGTCACACAAACAAGTCGACGTCGAAGAGCATCGGTTTCAGGAGTAAGGGGTAGTAGACTTTGAGCTGCTCTTGCTCAACACAATAAACACACGCACGTTTGCGACGTTTACGCCTCCCCCTTTCCCATCACCCGGCCCCTGGGTATCCTCATACCTGTTCCCTCCATGGTTGCCGCTACTGTCGCCATCTGCACTTGGTAATCTCTTGCGCGTCTGGCCGGCTGGCTTGGCCTCATCAGAGTACGAAGGCGTGGCCGGGGCACATGCTGGTAGCTAATTTTATCTTTGTCAGCCACGGTAGATGACGATCCTCGCCGGGCAAGATCCGCCGTTGGTGGAGCCTCAGATTGGGCCTCGTGCGTACCCGCCTGGAGCTGAGCGGCGCTTCTATCCTTTTTTTTCTCTACGCACCTCTCAACCACGACTACCCTTTACGATGACATGACCTACCCAGCCACCCTGCTCCCTACTTCACACTTCCGCCCGTTGATGTAGCGATGCGCCGATACCCCTGAAGCATCTTGTCACTCGTTCAATCAACATGCATTTCTCGCCCTCACGCCTCGTCATAGGCTTCACCCTCTTCATTGCCTGCAGCTTCTTCTACACGATCAACTCGATATCCGCTCGCGATCCCACCTCCGTCTTCTTCAACCCGCGAAAGGGATATGCTCCCCGCTATTCCGCCATCCGCCGGCAGCAGGCGGAAGCCTTTGTAGAAGGATACAACCCCGCCAACGTCGTCAAATCCTCCAAGGACGAGAAGAAGAGGAAGCTATGCGTAGGCATACCTTCTTTCAACCGCCCAGGCGCAGAATACCTGTCCGACGCCGTTGGCTCACTGCTCCAAGGCCTCACACCTGAAGAGCGACAGGAAATATACTTCATCGTCTTCATACCCCACTCGAAACCCGAGACACATCCGGCCTACCACGAGAAATGGCTCTCTGATCTCTCCGATAAGGTCCTGACCTACGACTACGGCTTCGACCGCATGCAATACATCCGCGATCTGGAGAGGACCAGCAACTTTTTGGAAAAGGGCTTGTTTGATTACAGATACCTCTTGAATGCATGCAAGGAGCAGTACACGCCCTACATTGCGCTGTTTGAAGACGATACCATCGCCATCGACGGCTGGTACCACCGCACAATGGCCGCGATCCACGACGCCGAGCAGCAAGCAGCCTTGCAGCGCGCCAAACCCTACTTCCTTTACCTGCGCCTCTTCTATACCGAGCAGTTCCTTGGCTGGAACGCCGAAGAGTGGAGAACATACCTGATGAACTCCATATATGTTGCCATCATCCCCGCCGTTGTTCTCATATTCATGCGCTTCGCCCAGCCCACAACCAAACTCTCGCTCGCTCTCTTGACCCGTCGCACTTTCATTGCAACCTATGCCACCCTCGCCCTCCTCATCCTCATCTTTTTCGGCCTCGGCCGCGTCACCGTCCTCCCCATGCCCGTCGGCGTCCACGAAATGTCCCAGTTCGGCTGCTGTAGCCAAGCGTTTGTCTTTCCCAACGTCAAGGCCGGCGAACTCGTCGAATACTTCAAAGAGCGTCATGTAGGCTACATGGACGTCTTGACCGAGGACTTTGCAAACGAGCGCGGTGAGCTGAGGTATGCCATGACGCCTAGTGTCGTTCAACATGTGGGCAGGGCGACTGGCAACGGGCCTTCAAATCAGTGGGGTATGCGCGCGGACAAGATTTGGAGCTTTGCGTTTGAAAAGTTTGACTGGAGGGCGTTGAAGAGGGAGCATGATGCCGTGGCAAAGTTGAGGAGTGAGAATGAGATGATGGCTGGCGGTGGTGATGCGTGGGATTTGCGCCACGGCCGCGCGTAATTTTAATGACAATAACTCAGGTGTATGATTTGCGTAGTATACCCATGGTCAATCAAGGCGTTCTGTTTTTTTCTCTAATTTCATATATCGATCGCGCTGCCGTACTGTGACTTGTCCGCCCTTCGCTCAACGTGAGACGACGAATGCACTGCATGGAAGAAGTAGACGGATACAAAAGCTCTATGACATTTACATCGGTGTCATTTTATTCCACTTTCACACTACTTCTCT
>Ga0265797_10007254_pt1 | contig 15281 bp, 9 predicted proteins | sample P2T30metagenome_FD_192433 | JGI IMG/M metagenome (GOLD analysis project Ga0265797, IMG submission 192433) | Plant litter microbial communities from East Loma Ridge, Irvine, California - P2 T30 | ecosystem: Environmental > Terrestrial > Plant litter > Unclassified | place: USA: California... | reverse complement strand
GAGCCGCCTCCTGGCAGTTCCAGAGCGAGAAGGGCGCCGCGGAGTACGCGTGGGTGCCGACGCTCGACGGTTGGTGGGCCTGGTCGGGCGAGTCGGCTCTCGGCTTCTGGGGCGCGATGAACACCGCCGCGGTGAACATCGTCGACGACCCGGTCGTCGGGCCCTACGCCTACGGGGCAGACCTCGAGCGGACGGCGGACGGCAGCCACGCGTTCACGCCCCGTGACGGGCTGGCGCAGCGCATCAACGTGCTGTCGGCCGGGAACCTCGGTGTCGAGCTGACGGACGGGCGGTACTCGGCGGCCGAGATCGCCGCCGACGGCTCACGGATCGCCCTGACCCTCGAGCCGGTCAGCGGCACCGAGTACGAGCCGACCGTCGCTCTGCGGAACCTCACGGACGGCACGTGGGCGGTGACGGGCGCCGGCGCCGACCAGCGGATCACGGTCGAGGGCGGCGCCTCGTCGCTCTCGCTGGGCCTGCTGAGCGGGCAGAAGCAGCTCAGACTGCAGCTCATCGACGAGTCGGTGCCGACCGAGCCCACGCCGGACACCCCGGCCGGTGGCAGGCCGGACGCCCCCGCCGGTGCCGAGCCGGTCGCTCCGGCCGGTGCCGAGCCGGTCGCTCCGGCCGGTGCCGAGCCGGCCGCTCCGGCTGGCCCTCGCGCCGCGGCTCCAACGGCCGCTGCCGCCGGCTCGCGGACGGCACTGGTGTCGGCCCCGACGTCCTCGACCGTGCGGTCGGGGTCGGCAGATCGCCTCGCCCGAACGGGTGCGGACAGCGGCCTCGCGCTGGGTATCGCCATCACGATGCTGCTCGCCGGCGCAGGTGCCCTGCTCGGAAGCCGTCTGCGTCGGTCATAGCCCACGTCACGGCCCGCGCGGCCCCGGTCGGACGCCCTGCGATCCGGCCGGGGTCGCGCCGATGCCCGGCACCTTTTTTTTCCTGTCATCGCGCCCCCGTCCGCCGCAGAATAGTGACCATGCCTCGTACCTCGCTCCGCGCCTCCCACGCTCCTGACGCCGTCGGCCCCTACTCGCACGCGGCGGGGCCCACCGGGGGCCAGCTGCTGTTCCTGTCGGGCCAGACGCCGATCGACCCCGCGACGGGTGCGCTGGTGGAGGGCGACGTAGCGGTGCAGACGCGACGAGTGCTCGAGAACCTCGAGGCCGTTCTGGGCGCGGCCGGGGGCTCGCTGGCCGACGTCGTGAAGATGAACGTCTACCTGACGAGCATGGAGGACTTCGCCGCGATGAACGCCGTGTACGCGTCGGTCTTCGAGGCTCCCTACCCCGCGCGCACGACGGTGGCCGTGGCCGGCCTGCCACTCGGAGCGCTCGTCGAGATCGAGGCGACCGCGTCGATCTGACGTGGGCGCCTTCAGAGGAGGACACCCTGCCGAGCCCGTTGTTCACGGATCCCGGACCCGTCGGCCGCTTGGGACGCCTGGTCCGTCGCACCCGCATCGCACAGGGCCTCCGACAGGAGGACCTGGCCCGCCGCTGCGAGATCGCCACGGCGACCCTGCGACGCATCGAGAAGGGCGACGGCACCGGGCCGAGCGTGTTCGTCGTCGTCCGCCTCTTCCACGAACTCGGACTCGAACTCGACCGGCTGGAGGCGCTGGCCACGACACCAGGGCCGCCGAACGAGCGGTTCCGCCTGCCCGTGCTCGTGGACGGGGGCGGCCCGACTCCCCCGGGTCACCGTACGAGCCCCCCGCGGTAGGCGAAGGCGACGAGCTGGGCCCTGTCGCGGGCTCCGACCTTGGTCATCGCCCGCGACACGTGAGTCTTGACGGTGAAGGGCGAGACGAACAGCGTCGCCGCGATGGTCTGGTTGTCCGCCCCCGCCGCCGCCGCGACGACCACGTCCCGCTCGCGCGGGGTCAGCCGCTCGAACAGCGCTGCCACGTCGGCCTCGACGACCGGTGCCAGGACGTCCGTGACCTCCCGGATCAAGGCGGCCGACGCCCGCGCCGACAGCACGCCCCCGCCCCGTGCGACATCGACGATCCCCGCCACGAGCTCACCGGGCCCCACGCCCTTGCTGAGGAACCCGTCGGCCCCGGCCCTGAGCGAAGCGAGCACCGTCGCGTCGTCGTCGAAGGTCGTCAGGACGATGATGGCGGGTACGGCCGGCACCGTGCCCGAACCCTCGGCTCGGATGCGCCGGGTGGCCTCCACGCCGTCGATCCCCGGCATCCGGACGTCCATCAGGACGACGTCGACGCCCCCCGCCCTCACCCGCTCGACGGCGACGAGACCGTCAGCGACGTCGCCCACCACCGCCACCTCGTCGCTCGCCTCGAGGATGCCGCGGAGCCCGAGCCGGATCATGAGCTGGTCGTCCACGATCAGGACCCTCACCGGGCCGGGAGGCCCGTCCGGCCCCGTCACGTCGTTCATCGTCTCCGCCTCTCGTCCGTGCTCACGGTGGCCTCCACCCGGAAGACGCCCGCGGACCTCGACACCACCACGTCTCCGCCGGCGTTCCGCGCCCGTTCCCTCATCCCGACGAGGCCGAGACCGGTGTGTCCGTCGATCGCGTCGGGCGCCGACTCCCGGTACGTGTTCGTCACCACGATCGTGATCCCGCCTGCCCCGGCGGTGGACGTCAGGTCGACCGGGCCGGAACCGTGCTTGAGGGCGTTCGTCAGGGCTTCCTGGACGATCCTGTAGGTGGCCGTCTCGACGGTGACGTCGAGGTCGTCGCCCAGCTCGCCGAGCTGCGCCCGGACGTCGAGGCCCGATGCAGCGAACGACTCGACGAGAGCGGGCAGTGCCGCGACGCCCGGGGCGGGGCGCCGATCGTCGTGGTCGTCACCGGAGGCGCGCAGCAGCGACAGGATCTCCTGCGTCTCGCGCAGCACCGACTGCACCCCGAGCCGCGCGTCGCCGAGGGCCCGACGTGATGCGTCGGCCCCCTCGGGAAGCTCGACCTCGGCGAGCCCGAGGTGCATGCTCACGACCGCGACCTCGTGCCCCACGACGTCGTGGAGGTCACGAGCGATCCTGACGCGCTCCTCGGCGACGCGACGCTCCGCCTCCGCCTCCCTGGTGAGGACCGCCTGACGGGTGCGCTCCTCGAGCGTGAGCCACCAGCGGTGCTGACTGAGCACGGCACTGCCCGCCGCAGCCGCGGCGATCGAGGTCATGGCCGCGAGGCCGACCTCAGGGCGGGTCAGGTCGAAGGCCCCGGCCACGGCCTCCGACAACGCTGTGACCACGGCCGCCACGATGCCGGTCCCGAGGGTGGAGGCGCCCCGCACGGTCACCGAGAAGACCGTGAACACGCCGATGGTCCAGAGCGTGATGGGCTCCCACCCCCAGGACGAGGCCACGACGGCGGAGGCGAGGACGACGACGAGCCCCGTCCAGGCCCGACGGCGGGCCACGAGGACGCCCGCCAGCACGAGGCCGAGAGCGATCCACCCGCCGATCGGGGCCTCGTCGCCGAGGAGGTGGAAGACCTCGCCGACCACCGCGGCGAGCGACACGACGAATGCGCCACGGTCGAGCACGGACGGCCTGCGGAACCAGGGCTCCGGGCGGAGGTACTGCGGGGCGGTGTCGGTCACGGTGCCATCCTGTCGTGCTCGGGCTGTCGAGGCGCTCTGCTGGCGAGGCGCCCGTCGGGTCGGGGCGACTCGTCGTGCGGTCAGGCCCCCACGAGCTCGGGGTCCCGCTCATCGAGTGCCGTCTCCGGGCGGGTGGCTTCCTCATGGGCATCGAGCGCATGGCCCTCGATGTCGAGGTGCGGCAGCAGGCGGTCGAGCCAGGCCGGCGTCCACCAGGCCGCCTCGCCCAGCAGCGCGAGCGCTGCGGGCATCAGCACCAGCCGCACGATGAAGACGTCCGCCAGCACGCCGACGACCAGGCCGAAGGCGATGGATGCCGCGACTGCCATGGTGCTGGACGCGAACCCGGCGAAGACGACGGCCATGATGCTGCCAGCCGCCACGAGGACAGGCGCCGAACGGGTGAAGCCGGCGACCACCGCCTCCTTCGGGCTCATGCCTCTCGAGTGCATCTCCTGGATGCGAGAGACCAGGAAGACCTGATAGTCCATGGCGAGGCCGAAGAGGACCCCGACCAGGAGGATCGGCAGCAGGCTGAGCATCGGATCGCCCTGCGGCGCCGGGATGATCGCGTCGAGCCATCCCCACTGGAAGACCGCGACGCTGCCGCCGAACGACGCGAGCAACGACAGGAGATACCCCAGGGTCGCGATCACCGGGATGAGGAGGGACCGGAACAAGACCGTCAGCAGCACGAGCGAGAGGACGGCGATCAGGATCACGTACTTGATGAGCGCTTGGTTGAGGGCGGCGTCTTCATCGATGTAGATCGCGGCCTCGCCCGTCACCTGGAGCGTCACGCCGGCCACGGAAGCGTCGTCGCGGACGGCTGAGACCAGGCCGACCGTGTGCTCGTCGATCGGGCTGCCAGTGGGCACGACGTTGTACGTCACGGCGTCGCCGTCGCTGGACACGAGGCCGGACGAGACCGACTGCACGCCGTCGAGCCGGGACAGCTCGGTCGCGATCGCGTCAGAGCGATCGCCAGCGTCTGCCCCCTCGGCGAGCACGACGAGAGGGCTCTGCACCCCGCCGAACTCGTCGACGACGAGCGTGTAGGCCGCGCGCTCAGTCGACTCGGGGTCGACACCACCCGGCACGTTGAAGGCCGTCTTCATGCTGATGGTGGGCAGGGCGACGATGACGAGGACGGCCACGCCGGCCACCATCGCGAGCACGGGGTGGGCGACGACGGTGCGGGCCCATGCGGCCAGCGGTCCTCGGCGTTCCGGCGCCCCGGCGGCCTGCGCGCTCTGACGGAGGCGGCGTTCACGGCGAGGCAGGGCGCGACGGCCCAGGGTCCGCATCAGCACCGGCAGCAGCGTCAGGGCGATGAGCACCGCGAGGGCGACGGCCACCGCGGCGGCGACGCCCATCTCGCTGATGTCCCGCATGCCGACCACGAGCAGGCCGACGAGGGCGACGATGACGGTGAGGCCCGCGAAGACGACCGCTGTGCCCGCCGTGCCGACCGCCCGAGCGACGGCGTCCTCGATCCCCCGGCCCTCGCGGAGCTCAGAGCGGAACCTGCTGAGGATGAACAAGCTGTAGTCGATGCCGACGGCGAGTCCGAGCATCGCGGCGAGGATGAGCGTGTTGTCGCCCATGGGGAAGAACGCGCCGTAGGTGAGGATGCCGACGACGCCGACACCGACACCGAATGCGGCGACGAGGAGGTTCGCACCGGCGGCGAGCAGCGACCCGAAGGTCAGGACGAGGACGAGCAGAGCTGCGACGACGCCGACGGCCTCGCCGATGCCTGCCGCGGGGGCCTGCGTGTCGACGAGGTTCCCGCCGAGCTCGATCCGCAGGTCGCTCGGAGCATCGCGCTGCAGATCGAGGGCGGCGTCGTACTTCGCCGCCTTGTCCTCGCCGTCGTCGAGGCCCGCGTACGTCAAGGTCGAGACGGCGACTCGGCCGTCGTCCGAGACGAAGGGCGCTGCGGAGCCGAACGGGTCGGAGACCGACTCGACGCCAGGCAGCGCTGCCGCCCGGGCCAGGACGCGGGCGATCGAGGAGGCGGTGGTGGGGTCGTCGACCGTGCCGTCGCCACGAGCCTCCATCACGAGCTGCAGGGTGTCCGTGCCGGGATCGGCCTCGACGGCGGTCTCGGGGAACTCCTCCTGGAGTCGTTCGAGGGTCTTCGACGCCGCCGTCGACGATGACGTCGTCTGCTCGGCTGCCAGTGGGGCGTCGCGCTGCGAACCGACGGCGAAGGCTCCGACGAGAGCGGCGAAGACGACCAGCCACACGCCGGCGACGAGCAGCCGGTGCCGGGCGCTGAATCGCCCGATCCGGGAGAGGAACAGGGACATGGAGGACTCCTTGACGAATGAGCTGGGACGACCGGGGCGGAAGCGCCCGTCGGGGTGTCTCCATGCTCCCGTCGTCGACCGCGGGCGCCGTCGTCCCGTCAGACCGACCCGTGTACTCCCCTGGGAGTAGCCCATCTGTCTCGACCGTCGGCCCGGTCGACGCCTCACGCGGGTGACGGCAGGGCTCCCACGTCCCGGACGACGTCGTCGTCCTCAGCCGAGCGCGCCCAGCTGGCGTCCGTTCTCCCGGGCGACCTCACCGAGCCAGTGCGCGCTGGGCTTGGGAGTCCGTTCGAACGTCGTGAGGTCGACAGCGACCAGCCCGAACGTCACGTCGTAGCCGTGCACCCACTCGAAGTTGTCGATGAACGTCCAGTGCAGGTAGCCCCGGACGTCCAGTCCGTCCGCGAGGGCCCTCGCGACGCCTTCGAGGGCGCCGGCCGTGTAGTCGATGCGACGGGCGTCGTCGGCGGTGGCGATCCCGTTCTCCGTCACGAGCATGGGCACGCCGCCCGTCGCGTCCCAGGTCTGTCTCAACGCCAGCTCCAGGGCGTCAGGCCGGTAGGCCCAGCCGACCTGCGTCAGCTCCGCGCCCTCCGGAGCCCCCTCGAGCCCGTCCGGACCGACGAGCTGGCTGGTGTACGACTGCACGCCCACCCAGTCGTCCTCCCGGGACACCTCGAGGTACGCACCCTCCCACACGTGCCTGTACCGGTCGAGATCGTCCTCATGACCGGCACGAGCCACCAGTCCCTGCACGGCGATGGTCCAGCCGACCTTGACGGACGTGAGCGCGTGCAGGACGTCCCTGGCCCGCTCGTGCGCCCGGATCATCGTCGTCGTCGCCGCGGGCCCCGGCTCGGGCATCGTGAACGCGTTGATGCCCGCGCTCCCGTTCACGGGTGACATCGCCTCGCGCATGCGAGCCAGCACCGCTGCGGGATCGTCGTACTGCAAGGGGGCGCTCATCTGGTGCATGACGGCGAACACGTTCGGCTCGTTGATCGTCGCGACCCAGGTCACCCCTTCGAGGACGGGGGCCACTTCGGCGACGTACTGCCCGAAGAGGTCCACGGCCTCGTCCGACGTCCAGCCTCCCGCCTCGACGAACCACAGCGGGCTCGAGAAATGGTGCAGGGTCACGACCGGCTCGACGCCGACCTCGAAGCAGTACTCGATGATCCGTCGATAGTGCGCGAGCTCGGCCTGGGCCACGTGCCCCCGGACGGGTTCGACGCGGGCCCACTCGATGCCGAACCGGAACGCGGTGAGCCCCAGGGACCTCAACAGGTCGATGTCGTTCTTCCACCGATGGTAGAAGTCGAGCCCGTCGCCGCTCCGCTGGGAGAACGACGATCCCGTCAGCTGTTCCAGAGCCCACATGTCGCTGTTGGTGTTGTTGCCCTCGTTCTGGTGCGGAGCCGTCGAAGCGCCCCAGAAGAAGTCCTCGGGGAACGACGTCATCGCACCGTCACTCTCGCTCGGGCGAGGTTCTGCGACCTCGAGAAAGGGTCGCCCGGATCGCCGTCCCGGTGGGCGACGACGCGCACAGCCGGGAAATACGTGCCTGGCGACGTGAAGGAAGTGCGGTGCTCGACCTGCACCGCGGGTCCGGCGACGAGCTCGGGCTGCGCGGAGAACGTCCGCGACGCTTCCTCGTACCACTCCACCGCGACGACGCTGCCCGTTCCCGGGGTCGACGCCTCCGCACGCAGCAGGACGACCTCCCCGATCCCCACCTCGGCGTGGTCCGTGCCGTTGACGGTGAGTTCGACCACGGGTTGCACGCCGCGGCGTGCCTCCGCGGCGCGGGGGAGGACGACCTGGCCCGCGACCACCTCGTACTCGGTCGACGCGGGCGGCTCGATTCCCCGTTCGACCCAGGCGCTGAGATCGCGCAGAGCCTGGTGCAGGACACCGAGGTAGCTCACCGTGCGGTCGGGCTCCTCCTGAGCGGCGAAGTCGCCGTGGAGCGCGTTGTCGACCATCCAGAGCCGGAAGCGACCATCGGTGTCATCACCGAGGTGTTCTCGCACCCGAGCCCGGTACCAGTCGGCCTGCCAGGGGTAGGCCTCCCGGTCGAGGAGTGACTCGACGACGATCATCCGGCCGTGGAAGCGACCTGTCTGCACCGATCCTGCCGCGCCTGCGGCGAACATCGGCCCGACCAGCATCGGACGTTGTGGATGCAACGGTTCGCCCCCCTCGTCTCGGAACTGGTCCCACACGACGAACTCCGGCCCGGGCACCTGGTGGCGGTGGTAGGTCTGGATCGCGATGAATCCGCTGTTGTCCAGGTGGACCTCGTCCCCCGCGGAAAGGCCGGCTGCGACCCCGGGGTCGAGTGGGCCGAAGACGGCCACGTCGTCGACGAGGGAGAGCACGACGAGACGGGCCCCGGCGGACTCGCCCGTCACGACGAGCAGCTCGGCGGCCTGGGGATCTACCTCGGGGACATCCGCGAGGCGAACGGCGACAGTCGCGCTGCGGGCACCGAGGCCCTTCCACGCATCGTCTGCTGCGCCCGTGGACTCGCCGGGATGCGGGACGTCGTCGACGCCGATGGATGTCAGATCCGCGCTGGTGAGGAGGTCCACGACCCGTGTCGAGAGCTGCACGCGGTCCCGGTGCACCGAATTGGTGGAGTCGGCGCCGAGGTAGCCGGGAACCGTCCAGTAGTCGTCGAAGTACGTCGGGTCGACCGCGCGGATGACCGGGTAGAGCACGGCGAGCCCGTGCATGCCCATGGTGGCGTGGGCGGACCACGAGCGGAGGGGGAAGCCCATGCCCGTGACCTCATGGAGCGCCTCAGCCTGCTCAGCATCGAGTCCCTCGAAGGGGTCTCCGCTCCCGCCGGCGTCCATGGCGGCGACGATGCCGTCCCAGCGACCACGGAGGACGCGCAGCGCGTGCATCCTGGCCGTGAAGCAGTTGGGGATCGAGAGGGGCGACCCGATGACGTAGGGCACGAACCCGTCCCAGACACCCTCCGTGTTCTCAGCTCCGCCGATGGTCCTGAATCCTCCGCCACTGCCTCCGAAGGCGTAGCCGAAGGCTCGGTGATCGCCGTAGGTCTCCGCCGCCAGCTTTCGGGCGAACGTCGCCGCAGCTGCGTTGGCTCGATAGGCGGCGATGGTCGGGTCCGTGCCTGAGAACGGATCCGCTGCTGTGGCACCACCGCCGTTGGTCTCCAAGAAGATCGCACCGCTCTCGAGGGCGAATCCGATCTTGTCCTCCTCTCCCGTCAGCCCCTCAGAGAAGTGTTCGCTGTCGGGCACGGGAGCGATGTACTGGAAGAAGCGCCCTTCATAGTCATCGCTGGACGGCAGATGTATCGAGAACTTCGTGCCAGTCCCCCTGAACCCTCCATGGACGTACCGATGCGCGGCCCCGTCGTTCTGCATCTCGTCGACGTCGACGTACGGGTCGTCGAATTCGTCGATCGCGGCGCCCGGCTCGGACGTTCGTGCAGACGTCATGAGGGCACACGGACGCTCGTGGTGGGCAGCTCGGCTCGCCGCCCGATGGAGATGGGCAGGATCGACACGGCTCCCAGGACTGCGAAGACGGCACCTGCGAGGAACACGGCGGTGTACTCCCCGCCGAAGAGGGCGAGGATGCCGCCGGCGAGGAAGGCGCCGATCGCCTGGGGGATCGACGAAGCCAGCTGGAGGAGCGAGAGGTACCGCCCGTTCTCGTCCTCGTCCTTGGGCAGCACGTCGAGTGCCAGGGCCTGGTCGACCGCACCGTAGACACCGATGCCGAACGCGGTGAGGAGCCCGGAGAGCACGTACTGCGGCACGCTCGTCACGGTGCCGGTCCCGATCAGGCCCACGCCGATGATGATGCCGCTCGCGAGGAGGAACGGCTTGCGCGTCCCGAGCTTGTCCGAGAGCCAGCCAGAGCCCATCGCCCCGCCGACGCCTCCGACGATGCTCAGGATCCCGGACAACGAGACGAGCTGCGCGACCTCCGCGGGCGTCATCCCGAGACGGTCCTGGAGGAGGTACACGTTGTAGAGCGAGAACGACAGCGCCAGGAAGACGAACGCTCGACTCACGAAGACCCAGGCGAGATTCGGGTAGCGCTTGGGGTTGAAGTAGAAGCCCTGCAGGATCTTGGCCGTGCTCGTGCTGCTCCGCGGCGAGGACACGGCCGTGTCCTTCATGACGATCGCGAAGACGGCCATTCCGACGAAGGCGATGATCCCCGGGTAGAGGAACAGCCCCGCCCCAGTGCTGGCGAGAGCACCCCCCAAGACGACCCCGAACAGCGGAGCGATCTGGTTGATGGCTCCGATGATGCCGGTGACTCGCCCCCTCTGCTGCTCCGGCAGCTTGTCAGCGAGGTGGTTGTTGATCATGGCCGCCGACGCCGAGTAGCCGACGTACGCGACAGCCCAGCCGGCGATGAGCGCGAAGGGCGTCTCGGTGAAGCCGATGACCGTCGATCCCACGATCCCGATGACGCCACCACCGATGAGCCACGGGCGCCGACGCCCGAAGCGCGACCGTGTCCGGTCGCTGAGCATGCCGACCAACGGCATCAAGACGACCACCAGGATGCCGGGGATGCCCGCCGCGAGGGCCAGGAGAGAGTTGCGTGAGTCAGGTGCGATCTGGTCGATGCGAACCGCCAACGAGTACGCGATGGGGGCGACGAAGGCAATGTAGAGAGTGAACTGCGCGAAGAAGAGGAGGGCGAGGTAGCGCTTGCGGAACACCGGCTTCGTGTCCAGGGGGTCGTTTCCGAGACCCGCGCCGATCTGCTCGGCTCCGATCTCGAGGTTTCCTGCCGGCGAGAGGGGCACGTCGGGGACCGGGTGCTCCGTGGGAGGGGACGACGAAGGGCGCTTGTCGGGTGCGTCAGTCATGACGGAACTCCATTGTTCGAGGGTGAGGTAACGCGCGTAACTTAGGGAACCACAAGGACGGCAGATCGTCAACGACGTGACCGAACCGTTCCATCTGCAAGGGTGCTGGGTGGCGTGCAGCGCAGTACGGGGAACGCGCCTGGGCCAGTGCTCCTGGATCAGAGGATCTGTTCAGAGGGAGACTCGGCGCTGGTGAGGGCTGCCAGCAGGTCTCGCGCCATGGCCTCGGAGGCGCTCGGGTGCCGAGCTGCCAACACGGCGAGGGGCGCATCTCCGAGTTGGCTTCCCGCAGCCTCGACGGGCACGCCCGGGAAGTACCGACGAAGTACATCGAGGACGCCAGCCCACGCAGCGCCGTTCTTCATGACGTCCTTGACGGCGGTGTCGAGCGAGAGAGCGACCTCTTCGCCGAACCCGTCTGGCTTGGGCCATCGCCATGAATGAGACCCCTCGCCCACCACGACGATCAGGTCATCGGGGTGCAGAGGTGGGACCACGGTCGCTTCCGCCCCCGCCGGCACCACGACATCGAGCACGAGCTCGTCACCGTCGACCCGCCAATGGCTCTCGGCGCGCCCTCGGACCGTCTGGTGTGACGTCCTCGCGGAGGTGAGGCGGCCACCGGGCATCGGCGCCACCCTGAAGGTCTCCCATCCAGGAGACGTCCGGGTGAGCCCCCCCACGGCCCGGTGCAGCCAGTCGGCCACGGCGCCGAGCGCGTAGTGGTTGAGCGATGTCATGCCCGTCGCGTTGACGGTGCCGTCCGGGAGAACGGAGTCCCAGCGTTCCCAGATCGTCGTCGCCCCCATCGTCACGGGGTACAGGAAGGAAGGGCACTTGGTCTGCAGGAGCATGTCGTAGGCGACGTCGACGTGGCCCGTGCTGCTCAGGGCGTCCGTGATGAGTGGCGTCCCCGCGAAGCCGGTCGAGATCGTGCCGCCGACGGCGGTGACGATGTCACGAAGGCGGTCACCGGCGACCTGACGCTGCTCGTCGTCGAGGAGATCGAACATGATCGGCAACGCGTATCCGGTTGCGGACTCACTGACGACGCGCCCGACGTCGGTCACGAAGTGCCGCCGGAACGCGGTCCGGACCCGCTCGGCGAGATCGCCGTAGTGGCGCGCGGCGTCACTGTCGCCGAGCACTTCTGCGGCGGCAGCGAGCTCGCGGGTCGTTCTGCAGAGATAGGCCTGTGCCACCAGATAACGGTCGGTCTTCCCTCCCGCCGGGTTGTCCGATGGCGCATCGGGATCGAGCCAGTCCCCGAACTGGAAGCCGTGCCCCCAGAGGTCGTCGTCGTCGAGGGCTGCCTCGACCTCGCTCATGAACGACGTCATGGAGGTCCAGCTCGACCGGAGCACCTCGGCATCGCCGTACTCGTTGTACAGCTGCCAGGGAAGGCTCACCGCCACGTCGCTCCACAGAGCTGTCGCTGTGGACGGCGTGGGCAGGACGTCGGGCACGCTCCACGGCACCGTGCCTGACGTCGCCTGTTCAGCGGCGAGGTCGGCGAGCCACGAGCCGAGCACGCCTCGAACGTCGTAGAGATACGTGGCGGTCGGGGCGAACGCGTTGAGGTCGCCGGTCCATCCGAGGCGCTCGTCGCGCTGGGGGCAGTCCGTCGGGACGCCGACGAAATTGTCGCGCATCGACCACACGGTGTTCTCGTGGAGCTTCGTGACGAGCGGGTCTGAACACTCGAACCACCCAGTGCGCACCATGTCGCTGTGCACGACGACGGCGCGGAGGTGCTCCGCTCGGAGCGCCCCAGGCCACCCCTCGACCTCGGCGTACCGGAAGCCGTGGAAGGTGAACGCCGGCTCCCAGGTCTCCGCACTTCCCCCACGCATCGTGTAGCGGTCAGTAGCTGCCGCTGAACGAAGCGTCTCCAGCTCCAGGTCTCCTTCGGGCGTCAGGAGCTCGGCGTGCCGCAGCGTCACCGTCGCGCCAGCAGCGCCGGCGACGGTCACTCGCACCCAGCCTGAGATGTTCTGCCCGAAGTCGACGATGTGGCGGCCGGGCGCCTGCTCGACCATCGAGACCGGGGCGAGTTCCTCGATGCGCCGGATGGGCGGCGCCCCATCGATCTCGATCCTCCCCACATCGCCCGTCCAGCTCGAGGCTACGAGCCACGACGTGTCGTCGAAACCGGGCAGAGCCCATCCCTCCGGCTCCGCCCTGGCGTCGTACACCTCACCCGCGTAGATCCCGCTCGAGAGAACCGCCCCAGCCCCCACCCGGAAAGCCTCGTCGGTCATGACCACCTCGGTCCTGTCGCGGTACTCCAGCTCGAGGCGCAGTGCGAGAGCCGGGCGATCGGAATAGTTCTGTCGGTTGTTCTCCCACGTCAAGGCGCCGACGGCCCAGCCCTCCCCGACGATCGCGCCGAGAGCGTTCTCACCGTCGCCTAGGAGGTCCGTGACGTCGTGGCTGCGTGCGACGATGCGGTGCGAATACGAGGTCCAGCCGGGGAACAGCACCTCGTCGCCGACTCGGCGCCCGTTGAGCCAGAGCTCCGCGATGCCGATCGCGGTCGCGGTGAGCGTGGCGCGGACCAGGCCTTCCGTGACGGTGAACTCACGGCGGAAGTAGGGCGCGGGGCTCCCCTCTGTGCTCGGCTCGGCGGCGCTGATGAAGGAGAGCGGAGGTGCCTCGGTCATCGTGGTCCTCCCAGGGAGTCGGGTGGTCATGAGACCGTGAGCGCGAGGATGGCCGGCTCGCAGCCGTCGGCGGACACGGTGACGGTGACGGATCCCGCCCGGGTCGGGCGGACGATCGCCAAGGCCCGCCCGTCGAACGTGCTGCGAGTGCTGACCGAGAAGAGCTGTTCCGGCGCGGGGTCGCCGCTGCCGAGCGCTTGCAGGATCGCCGCCCCGTCCACCGTGACGGTGACGGCCCGATCAGTGAGCGGCCGTAGGACGCCGGCCTCGTCTGTGAGCGCGATGTCGATGAACGCGAGGTCGCCCGTACCCTCCCGCAGGTCGCGACGATCCGTGGTGACCTGGAGGGCCAGGCCCCCTGAGGAGGTGACGAGGCTCGTCCTACCGGTCTCGACGCCGCCGCTGCGGGCGACGGCGGTCAGTTCACCCGCGACGTACGTGGTCTCGAAGACCGCGCGGAAGTCGAGCTCGCCCCCTACTGCCGAGGTCATCAGGGAGCGTCCGTCGAGCAACAGCTCGACCTCGTCAGCGTCGCTGTAGACCTCGACGGTCACGGGCGCGCCCTCCTGTCCCTGCCAGCTCCAGCTGGACAGGGCATCGCTCCAGGACCACGGGGTGGCCTGCACCGACTGACCGTGCCGCTGAGGTCGCTGCACCGCGATGTACGGCTCGGCCCGGAGGCCGAAGACGATCTCGCGGTAGTACGAGACGGGACGCCGATGGCCGGTGATGTCGAGGTCACCGCTCGAGGCGGCGAACCACGGGTACGGCTTCGCCGCGGCCGGAGCAGCTTCACCGCCGGGGTAGCTCACCCCGCCCAGTCCGGCTTCGCCGAGGTAGTCCCAGCCCACCCAGGTGAAGTCGCCGATCACGTGGTCGAACCGCTCGACGAGCTGCCAGTTGCGTGCGATACGCGAAGGGAACGTCTCACTGCCGACGATGACGCGGTCCGGGAACAGATCGCGATCCAGCTCGTACCGGCCGTCGCCGTAGTTCATCCCAGCGACGTCGAGGACGGAGAACGACTCTTCCGTCCTGTCGGTGACCGCCTGGGACGCCGAGATCTGGTTCATCATGTCGCCGACCTGGGTCATCATGGCGTTCACGCCGCCTCCGCCCTGGGGGCCCGAGGACGCCATCGCCTCTCTCTGCTGAGCCATCCCGGCAGTCACCATGTCGAGCACGGAGACGAAGCCGTTGATGCCGTTGGTGACGAAACGCGTCGGATCGAGCGATCGAACCTTCTCGGCGAGACGACGGCTCCAGACGCCTCCCGCGACCGAGCCTGTCTCGGGGATCTCGTTGCCGATGGAGTACATGACCACGCTCGGGTGGTTGCGGTCCTTGGCCACCAGCGCCTCGATGTCCCGCTCCCACCACTGGGCGAAGTCAGACGCGTAGTCGAAGTCGCTCTTGCTGGACGTCCACACGTCGAAGGTCTCGTCCATGACGAGCATGCCGAGCCGATCGCACGCGTCGAGGAGCGCGGTGCTCATGGGGTTGTGCGCGCTGCGGACGGCATTGAACCCTGCGGCCTTCAGCAACTCGATGCGGCGTTCCTCGGCGCGCGCGATCGACGCGGCGCCGAGCGGACCGTTGTCGTGGTGGATGCAGGCTCCGCGCAGCGTGACGGCCTCGCCGTTGACGCGAAGTCCACGGCGGGAATCGACCTGCAGCGTCCGGATGCCGATGGTGACCGACTCGTCATCCAGGAGGAGGCCGCCGTCGAGGACGGCGAGGCGCACGGAGTAGAGGGACGGGCTGTCCACGCTCCAGAGAGCGGGTTCCGGCACGACGAGTCGTTGGCGGACCAGCGCGCGCTGCCCCGGCAGCACCGTGACGGGCGAGCT